>OJLW01000001.1_pt1 | contig 155069 bp, 137 predicted proteins | sample 1597021 | NCBI WGS metagenome assembly OJLW01 (sample SAMEA3904676, study PRJEB24821) | metagenome | biome: Builtin; feature: hospital; material: surface | place: USA | collected 2013-06-03
CTGTGCTCGTCAACATCGGTCTGGCACTTGACAAAAACATAGGGACACCCCCCCCGGCAATAAGTAAAGGCCTCGGAGCCACCGCGTAGATTTCTGTAGAGGATACGCGGGGCTCCGGGGCTTTTACTGTTGAGGTGCTAGGAATCTAGCGGAGAGTTGTGCTAGGAATCCTTAGAATTCTTGCGTGCGAGGCGGGTAGCTGCCACGCCACCGACCAGGAGTGCGAGAGCCGCACCACCGAGGGCAGTCGCCTGAACACCAGTGACTGCTAGACCAGTGTTCTTGGTCCCGGTTTGCTTACCGTCCTTTTTAGGGTCGTCGGGCTTGTCGCCTGGATTTTCGTCCCCAGGCTGTTCGTCACCTGGGTTTTCATCATCACCCGGTGCGTCGTCGTCACCTGGGTTCTCATCGTCGCCTGGGTTTTCATCATCACCCGGTGCGTCATCGTCTGGGGTTTCATCGTCGGAAGTTGGACAGTAGCCGTAGACTCCGGTTGCCGGGTCGATCTTGCTCATATCCCGCGGGGAACCGTCGGGGCACGTTGCGGTGTCATCGACTCCCGGCGGAATTCCGTCATTCTCTGGGGCATCTTCATCAGGCTCCGGAGTGGGGCCGGAATCATCAGAGGTGCTACAAGCACCGTAAGCTCCGGTTGCCGGGTCAATCTTGCTCATGTCACGCGGGGAACCGTCGGGACAGGTCTGGGTGTCCTCAACGCCCGGTGGGATGCCATCGTTCGATGAACCTCCTGGATCCGGGTTTGCAGCGTCATCTACACACTGGAAAGTACCGCCAACAGTTTCAAAATGTTGACCGGCGGGGCATTCCGACGGGGCGGGGTCAGGAATCTGTGCGGTGGCGGCGCCAACGCCGATGAGCATGCCGGCTGAAGCGGCAGCGGCCACCATGGTCGAAGAGAGTTTCTTCATTTGGGAACCTCACAATGTCTATAGGAAAGCCCTGCAATCAATGGGCTTATGGGGGAACACTGTTCACATGTTTGATTCTAATAACTAATTAAAGTCTTTAGTGGCATGGGTTTGGGGAGGGGGTAAAGCGAAATTGTTGACTCGTCCAAACCCCAGTAAGGGAAAGTGGGAACTTATATTTACAACGCTGAGTGTGTACACCCGTTGTGGTTGGAGCGTTTATAGAACTCGCCGCTGTCGACTCGGCAGGGGGGCTTTTCTGTCTTCGCTAATGGAGCCGAGTCTTCTAATGTCTTATAGCTTTCGCTCATCGTCGCTAGCGAAGCGTGGTACCTGGTCGTGTCGGGGGTGGCGAAAGGCGGGGGGCGTAGAGGTTTGGTAAAAAATCGGTGCCTGTGGGGTTTATGCGTCGAGCTATAGGAGTTATGACGTTTCGAAGATATGACACGCAAAAATGCTCCCGATGCTGAATTGGCATCAGGAGCAGTTTACGTTTCGCTAGCGGGGTAGAACCCTAAGCTTCTTAGCGGTTCTTGCGGGCGATGCGGGTAGCGGCGACACCGCCGACCAGGAGAACCAGAGCGGCTCCGCCCAGGGTGGTGGCGTCAACGCCGGTGGCTGCTAGGCCAGTGCTCTGAGTGGAAGAAGCCTTCTTGGACTCAGAGCTATTCTGCTCAGACTTCTTGGAGTTTGAAACCTTGTTTACGTTCTCGGAAGAGGTCGTCTTCTTGGACTCGGACGCCTTCTTCTCAGCCTTTTCCTTGGCCTTCTTCTCTTCCTTCGTGCACTTGTTTTCGTTCTTGCACTCAGCAGAGATCTTGATGTCAACGTTTACCTTGACATCCTTGCCGTCCTTGCCCGGCTTACCGTCCTTGCCGTCCTTGCCTGGCTTGCCGTCCTTACCTGGCTTACCGTCCTTACCTGGCTTACCGTCCTTACCGTCCTTGCCGTCCTTGCCCGGCTTACCGTCCTTGCCGTCCTTGCCCGGCTTACCGTCCTTACCTGGCTTGTCAGTATCCGGCTTGTCCGTGCCTGGCTTGTCAGTATCCGGCTTAGTCTCGTCCTTGACGCAGACACCGAAGACGTTCGGGTTGCCCGGAACTGGCTTGCTCATGTCGAAGTGCTCGCCCTCCGGGCATTGCTTATCAGAAATACCTGGGTTTCCGAGGTCGCCGGGCTGGGACTCATTGTTGCCGGGCGTTTCAGGCTTAGGGGCTTCCTTGTCCGCGACGCACTGGAAGGTTCCGCCGACGTTCTCAAAGTGCTGGCCGTCTGGGCACTTGTCCGGCATTGGGGCCGGAATTCCGTCAGTGGAATCCTGCTCAGGCTGGTCTGCAACGCACTGGAAAGTGCCGTCGACGTTTTCAAAGTGCTGGCCGGCGGGGCACTCGGTCGGCATTGGGGCCGGAGTCTGTGCAGTAGCGATGCCTGCGCTTGCAATCATGCTGGCGGAGAAGGCGGCGGCGGCGATAGCCGTAGTGAACTTCTTCATGAAAACCTCTCAAGGAGTCAAACGGTCAGAGACCAATGAATATGATTTTGCCGTTCATCCCTCATCGTGCACGGCGGAAAATAAAACCAGGCCAACTGCGGTTAACTAGGTTCATGGTTAACCATAAACTGGTTGATATATGCATGGCATTGGAGGTAGTTATAGGAATAACTCTAGGTGTATAGTGGCACACTTTGTCCTGCTGCAATGCTGCCGTTTTGTAATTTGACTTACACCATTTCGGGGGAAGTGTGCGCTAGGGTCGTCCTTAGTAAAAGTTAGCTATTGGCGTTATTTGTCTGTTATTTAACTGATGGTAGCTAGGTTGTGTAAACGTTCTTTATGCAGTGGGGCAACCCTGTCTTAGGTTGTACTTAATTGTCACGTTAAAATAACGAATAGTAATTTAACAGTCCCGAGAATAAGACAGCTTCACCCTATTGATGTTTTCTACTTCCTATTGGTTACACCCGAATCGGGGTGTTTAGGGTGGATGGGATGCAATTGTTGTCGATAGGCGAAGCTATAGATATGTGCCAAACGGAGTAGCCAGCGGGTACGGTAGAACAGTTAAGAAAAGACAAGGCAAAAGGGGAGCTGGAAACTTGTTTGAGTCTCTTTCCGATCGTTTGACGGGTGCCCTGCGGGGGCTGGGCGGGAAGGGTCGCCTGACTGAGGCGGATATTAACGCCACCGCCCGCGAGATTCGGCTGGCTCTTCTGGAAGCCGATGTCTCCCTCGAGGTTGTCCGTACCTTCATTAAGCGCATCAAGGAACGCGCTAACGAAATTATTGGCAGCCAGACGGTCAACCCGGCCAACCAAATCATTGAGGTTGTCAATGAGGAACTGATCAACATCCTCGGTGGCGAGACTCGACGTCTCAATATGTCGAAGCAGCCGCCAACGGTTATCATGCTGGCCGGTCTGCAGGGTGCCGGTAAGACCACCTTGGCCGGTAAATTGGCCAGGTACCTCACGGATCAGGGGCACACCCCAGTTCTCGTCGCCTGCGACCTGCAGCGCCCAGGTGCGGTGCAGCAGCTGGAAATCGTGGCTGAGCGTGCAGGCGTGCCGTGCTTCGCACCGTTCCCGGGCACCAGCCTAGATTCCACCCATGAAATGGGCACCAGCGAGGACAACCCAGTTGACGCCGCGTTCCGTGGCCTCGCTTATGCTCGCCAGCATCGCCACGATGTGGTGATTATCGATACCGCAGGTCGCCTGGGTATCGATGAGGTTCTGATGAAGCAGGCCCGCGATATTCGCGATGCCATCAACCCACATGAAGTTCTGTTTGTCATCGACTCCATGATTGGTCAGGACGCGGTGGAGACCGCCAAGGCCTTCCGAGATGGCGTTGACTTCACCGGCGTTGTCCTGACCAAGCTCGATGGCGACGCGCGCGGTGGCGCTGCTCTGTCTATCCGTGAGGTCACCGGTAAGCCGATTCTGTTCGCCTCCACGGGCGAGAAGTTGGAGGACTTTGACGTCTTCCATCCAGACCGCATGGCCAGCCGCATCCTGGGCATGGGTGACCTGAAGACGTTGGTTGAGGTCGCTTCCAAGGAAATCGATCATGAGCAGGCCGCGAAATCCGCCCAGAAGATCGGTTCCGGCGAGCTGACTCTCGAGGACTTCCTCGAGCAGATGATGATGGTCCGCAAGATGGGCCCAATCGGTAACATCCTCAAGATGCTCCCCGGCGGAGCGGAAATGTCCAAGGCTGCCGAAATGGTCGACGAAAAGCAGCTTGACCGCATCGAGGCGATTATCCGCGGTATGACTCCGGAAGAGCGCGAGAATCCGAAGATTCTGAACGCTTCACGACGTCGTCGTATCGCCAACGGTTCCGGTGTGTCTGTTTCGGAGGTTAACCAGCTCATCGAACGCTTCAATGAGGCGCGGAAGATGATGGCGCAGATGGCCGGCCGATTTGGTATGGGAGGTGGTCGCCCATCGAACCGCAAGGCCAAGCGTGGCCGAAAGGGTAAGGGCAAGAATAAGCGCAAGGGCGCTAACCGGGGACCGACGCCGCCGAAGGCAATGCGCGGTGGCGGAATGCCCGGTATGCCTGGAATGCCGGGGATGCCTAGCATGGCCGAGTTGCAGAAGCTACAGAAGCAGATGGGCAACCAGCTGCCAGAAGGCATGGAGGGCTTTGACCTCAATAATCTCGACTTCGGGCAGGGCAAGAAGTAGCTGGGGCAAGAAGTAGCTAGTCCCGCAGGCTCTCCTGGATCTGGCGGCCCATTTCGGCACTGAAGGTGGCCGCTAGTTCATCGGTGATGTGATTGCTGTCGCGGTAGACGTAGATATTGCCGATAACATTGCGGCAGGTAGTCGGGCCGCAAAAGATGTCGGAAAAATCTAGACTGTGCCCGTTGGGGAAATTTGCAAGAATTTCCTCAGCGGGATTTTCTGCATTTAGAGCAGTTTTGCGGTGGATGGTGCAATCTTCGTTCGCTTCTTCGCACACGCTGGGGGAGAACTGACTCAAGTCCTCCCGTAGCGCCCACGGGTTATCGCGGATGGCGAAGAAATCAATTCCGCGTTCTTGTAGAGCAGCGAAAAACGAGACATAGCCATCCGGCGTATAGTCGCCGGGCTGCGGTGGGTCCGCCTGGAATAAGGGCCTGGTCGAGGTGGTGAAAACCATCTCTGGTTGAATCTCGTCAATTTTCTGCAGTGCCTCGAAAGTCCAGGGCACGCAGATGTCGCCGACTCCGTGGATTGGTTCTAAAGTCGCTGGACAGCCCTGTCGAAGGAGAACGACCACTCGGTAACCGTGCTTCTTGCCGTAGGCATCGATTGGGGCGAACCAGTGTTCCATGTGCGAGCCCCCGATTATGACAATCGATTCACTAGCATCCGGGTCACCGTAAACACACGGCTGGGTCTCATCGCGCCAACGGCGATTCGGCGGGAAGTATCCGACATCTTCGCCGCCTGTCGCAAGGCAACCATCGAGGGCGGGTTCCGGCCAGAGGTCAGTGATGAAATCGGTATTCGGCTTTGTGGCTGCCTTCGGCACCTCGTACCCGTCGGTAAGCGCGAGCGCACCTGGATAGACCATTGGATCTAGGCTGGTGGCAGAGGCACGATTGACGCGCAGCTGCTGCACGTTGACAAGGCTGGTCATGCCAACCAACGCAATGATTACAACAGCGCCGACTACCGCTTGACGACGAGCCGGGCGACGATGCTTGATTGCGTGGATGGCATCGCCGACGACGGGTTGTGTCCGGGTCGGTCGACGAGTCGATTGGGCCAGCGGTAGCTCGACATATTTATTGGTGAGCTTGGCCAGAATGAAGGAAACGATAATGACCGCGGTACCGAGCTTCAGCCCCGGGGCATCGCGGTTGAGGTAGTTTATGGTCAGGATGAGAAGAGGCCAGTGCCACAGGTAGAGCGCGTAGGCGCTCTGGCCTATCTCGCGCATTGGGCGGCTGGCCAGGAACTTGGAGATCCAACCCGCCTCGGGGCCAGCGATAATAATCAGCGCAGCACCTCCGAGGGGCCATAGTGTCCAAGGGCCTGGGAACTGTGCGGCACCGTCGAAGATGAAACCGGTGGAGACCACCAGTGCGAGGCCGATGGCTGCTAACAGCACTCGTAGAGGTTTGGGCATGGGGATGGAGCCCCGGACAAGAATCAGTCCGAGTAGTGCGCCGAGGCAGAGTTCCCAGAGGCGGCTGACAGTGGAGTAGTAGTTCCACCCCTGGTTCTCGGAGTGCATATAGAAGGCATAGGCAAGCGAGCCGAGAGTGATAACTGCCAGTAACGGGGTGAGGATTCGGCGGAGTCTACCGCCAGTAGCGTCGGTACGCTTCGCCTCCACTGGTGAGGTGACAGTCCCGACAATCCGGGATGAGCGCGTCATCCAGGCGGGTAGGGAGATGAGCAAGATTGAGCCGAGGTAAAACTGACCCTGCACCGACATTGACCACAGGTGCTGCAGTGGGGAAGTTTCGCTCTCTGCGGCAGCGTAGTCCGAGCCCTGGAGTGCCAGTTCATAATTTTGGTAGTAGAGCAGGCTGGCGCGGAGTTGCTGGGCAATGTCAATGGTGCGAAGCGATGGAATGAAGTAAATGACAAACAGGGTTGTCGCGAAGAGGACCAGCACCAGTGTCGGGATTAGGCGACGCAGCGTGCGCCAGATGCTCCACCACGGATTGATGGACTGCCGGGGATTGATGGCATTGCGGTACTGCGCGCCGAAGAAGAAAAACCCGGAGAGCAAGAGGAATACGTCCACACCACCGGAAACGCGACCGACGTAAACGTGGAAAAGGACTACGAGGGCAATTGAAATGCCCCGTAGTCCGTCCAAGTCATACCTATACTGGGTGCCGGTGGTTTTCATAGAATGTTACGTTACCGCACTGTCAACGACGTTCAGCTTTAGTGGGTGTGCAGCGTTTCGAGTGCGCAGTTTTGTTAATTTCCAAAAACTGCTGGTAACATACCTCAAGTTGTCTCAATGAGAACCCCTCAGCTGAGGCACGACTGCGAATTCATCGGATCCGGCCACGGCCGCCCGGTGGTCACGCGCAGTGTAAATATCCCAAGGGCAAAACCGGTCCGAGGCACTTCGGTAGTAATTACTCGTGAGCTCGGATGCATAAGTATTGTCCAGTGACATAGAAGAAAGAGGAAATCCTCATGGCAGTCAAGATTAAGCTGCAGCGCCTGGGTAAGATTCGTACCGCTCAGTACCGCGTTGTCGTTGCTGATGCTCGTACCCGTCGCAACGGTGCGGTTATCGAGAACCTGGGCATCTACCAGCCGAAGGAAGAGCCGTCGGTTATCCAGATCGACTCCGAGCGCGTTCAGTACTGGCTGGGCGTCGGCGCACAGCCGACTGAGCCGGTTCTGGCTCTGCTGAAGGTCACCGGCGACTGGCAGAAGTTCAAGGGCCTCGAGGGTGCTGAGGGCACTCTGAAGGTTGCTGAGCCGAAGCCGACCAAACTCGAACTGTTCAACAAGGCTTTGGAAGAGGCCAACAACGGCCCGTCCGCTGAGGCCATCACCGCTAAGCGCCGCGAGGCCAAGGAAGCAGCTAAGGCTGCTAAGGAAGCTGAGGAGGCCGCAAAGGCTGCCGAGGCTGAGGCTGCTGAGTCCGAGGCTTCCGAGGACGCCGAGTAATAAGGACGCTGAGTACGCCGCTTAGCTAATCCGGGCGCTACCTTATACTTCAAGACGAAGTGTTGGGTGGCGCCTTTTTTGCTTTACGCGGGTGTTTTACAGAGCCTTTATAAGAGAGGGAGTGTGCGCGTGTCGGTAGCTGACATGGTGCTTATTGGCCGAGTAATTAAGCCCCACGGTGTACGCGGGGAAGTCGTCGTCGATGCGACAACGGATGACCCGGAAGGGCGTTTCGCAGTCGGGGCCACGCTGTTGGGTGTACAGGCCGGCCGTGAGGAACAGCTGACTGTTAAAACGGCACGCCCGCACCAGGGGCGTTTGCTGGTTCGCTTCGAAGAGATTCCGGGTCGCAATGAGGCCGAGCGTCATCGGGGTATGAAGTTTTATGCCGAGCCCGTCTTCGAAGACGAGGACTTTTATGACTTTGAACTTGAAGGCCTGCGCGTAGTCCATAACGGCACCGATATAGGCGAGGTCACTTCTATCGTCCGCGCGCCCGCTCATCGTCTCCTTGAAGTCACGCTTGACGACGGGGCCCGGGAGGTACTCATCCCTCTGGTAGAGGACATCGTTCCGGAAGTTGACCTTGAGAATTCTACTGTCACCATCACCCCGCCGGAAGGACTGTTGGAGCTGTGAGCTTACGTCTCGATGTAGTCACAATCTTCCCGGAGTACCTCGAGCCACTGCGTCATGCGCTGCTGGGCAAGGCAATTGAGCAGGGCATTTTGAGTGTCGGCGTACACAACCTGCGCGACTGGGCGCCAGGTGTACACCAGGCTGTGGATGACTCGCCCTACGGCGGTGGCCCCGGCATGGTTATGAAGCCGGATGTCTGGGGTCCCGCCCTCGACGAGGTAGCGGCGCTGAAAGCGGAGCAGTCGCTCACGTCCGCGGTGCCACATTTGGACAATGTCCGCCATGATCAGAAATTGGGTTTGGCCGAGGAATCTTCCTATGCTGCAGCGGAAGTGCCGTCGTTAAGCGAAGAAGATTCAGCGAAGCCCCTGCTGATCGTCCCGACCCCGGCGGGCGAGCCGTTTACGCAGCAGATGGCGCAGGAGTTCTCACACGAGGAGCACATTGTGTTCGCGTGCGGGCGCTACGAGGGCATTGACCAGCGAGTTATTGATGATGCCGCTAATCGTTACCGCGTGCGTGAGGTATCTATTGGGGATTATGTGCTGATCGGCGGGGAAGTGGCGGTACTGGTGATTGCGGAGTCCGTCGTGAGGTTGATCCCGGGTGTGTTGGGCAATCGAAAAAGCCACGAGGAGGACTCTTTCTCTGACGGTCTGCTCGAAGGGCCGTCTTACACCAAGCCGCGCGAGTGGCGTGGACTGGCCGTGCCGGACGTTCTCCTCAGCGGCAATCACGCGCTGGTGGACCGTTGGCGGCGCGACCAGTCACTAATCCGCACGGCCGAACGTCGTCCCGATTTGCTTGCCGACGTCGACCTCAGCGCCCGTGACCGGGAAATAATCCAGGGAGTCATTGGGGAAGTAACCGAGGAGAACTGCTAGTGGCACGTGTTCGAATTGCGCGACCCCGGCATGTCATTGGTTGGTTAGCTGTCCTAGGTGCACTGGCGTGGTTCACTCAGACGCAGCTGGCGGGGAGCGTGGATCAGTCGTTTGCGGGCTGGGTCAGTGACCTGCATGGAGCACAGGATGGCCGCGTCGATAGTTTGATGCTGACTTTGAGCGAGATTATCCGGCCGATTTACGTCGCGCCGGTCACACTAGTTGCTGCGGCACTTCTATGGTTCCGCTTCCGTGCGTGGGCGTTGCTACTACCGGCGTCATTCGGTTCGTCGATTGCGGTGACTTATGCCATGAAGTGGTTTTTGGACCGCGATCGACCGGGCGAGGAGTTCTCTCTGGTCAACCTGCACGATGCGGCGTTTCCTTCTGCACATGTGGCAGCGGTTACCTCCAGCGGCATGGCCGCGATGCAGCTGGCCATCCCCGTATTGCGCCGCACAGCTCGCAAGCTGCTCGACCTGGCCATCATCGCGCTTATCGGTGCTGTGGCACTGTCGCGCGTGTGGGTCGGGGCGCACTGGCTCACCGATGTTATCGGCGGCCTCATCGCCGGAGTTATCGGCTTAGCAGTTGCGCTGCTAGTTCTTAGGAGATGGCCACGAGCACGGCGCTACGCGCTGCCTTAGTCTCCTCGTAGAAGGCCACGAGTTCGCGGTACCGCTGTGTCGCAGTGGCCTCGTCGATAAGCGAACCATTGTCTGTGATGCGGGCGTCTAAGTCGATGTTTGCCAGCGTCTGGTGCACGTCGCCGACGCGATCGGCGCGGATGACTGCAGACAGCGGCTTGCGGCAGACGCGGTCGGCGCCGAGGATGGCCTCCGCCAGCGGGTCGCCGAGCGCCTGGCCGTCGATGGGATTGCCGGTCAGGGTGCGCAGCAGGGACTCCCAGTCCGTGTCGATGTCCAGGGCATCTTCGTCCGGAACGTCGACGAAGTGCTGCAGAATAATCTTCTCCGCGCCGTCGTTAACGAGCCCCGCCGTGCCGCCGTCGCTGGTCGCCGCAGGTGCTGCGACCTCAACTAACCGCGCTGCCTCCTCATCGGAAATGCGCAGGTATTCGGCACAGAATTTCTGCTTCATGGGGCTCCTTTTCCGGTGTTAACTGCGAGCCTTCTGTGGGGCGTTCGCCAATTGGTACTTCCACGATAGTAAAGTTGCCCGGGTGATTTCATCAGTAATTGCCCGAGAACTCGCCGCCACTGGTGCGGACGTTGCCGAAAGTGCCGTCGCAGCCGCTATCAAGCTTCTCGACGAAGGCAACACCGTGCCTTTCATCGCCCGCTATCGCAAAGAAGTAACCGGCGGGCTCGATGACACACAGCTGCGTTTCATCGAGGAACGCGTCGTCTACCTGCGCGAACTAGAAGAGCGCAAGCAGACGATTCTCGCCGCCATCGAAGAGCAGGGAAAGCTTAACGACGACCTCAAGGCCGCCATCCTCGCCTGCGACACCAAGGCACGGTTGGAAGATCTCTACCTGCCGTACAAAAAGAAGCGCAAGACCAAGGCCGATATTGCGCGTGAGGCCGGGTACGAACCGCTGGTGGAGGAGCTACTGGCCGACCCCGCCGCGGACCCCGAGGCTCTGGCCACTAAATATGGCGAGGCAGCTGGTAAGGATGCGAAGGACGCTCTGACCGGTGCCCGTGCGATTTTGGTCGATCGCTTCGCTACTGATGCTGATTTGGTTGGCTCTGTCCGTGAGCAGGTGTGGTCTTCCGGTTCCGCCGCCGCTGCCGTGGTGGAGGGCAAGGAGACTGCGGGCGCGAAGTACCGCGACTACTTCGAGCACAACGAACCGCTCGAGACCATGCCCAGCCACCGTGTGCTGGCCGTGCTGCGTGGAGAGGCCGAGGGCATCCTGACTCTCAACATCGATGCGGGTGAAGATGAGACCTACGAACACATGATTCGTGAGGCCTTTGAGCTTCCCGACGGCGGTGCCTCCAAGTGGATTGACCAGGCCGTTCGTTTCGGCTGGCGTACCAAGTTGGAGGTGTCCGCTGCCCTCGATGCCCGCACTCGCCTGAAGGAGCGCGCCGAGGCTGAAGCCGTGGATGTCTTCGCCCGTAACCTGCGCGACCTGCTGCTGGCTGCCCCTGCTGGTCAGCGTGCCACTCTCGGCCTGGATCCGGGATACCGCAATGGTGTGAAGTGCGCCGTTGTCGACTCCACCGGCAAGGTGCTCGACACTGCCATCGTCTACCCGCACCAGCCGCGCAATGACTGGTCTGGCGCCAAGGAGCAGCTGGCCACTCTTTGTGCCACGCACCGCGTGGAGCTCATGGCTATCGGCAATGGCACCGCTTCCCGCGAGACCGAAACCCTGGCCCGCGAAATAGCCGATCTGATTGCTCAGGCCGGAGGCCAAAAGCCGACTCCTGTGGTGGTCTCTGAGGCCGGTGCTTCCGTGTACTCCGCATCGTCCCTGGCAGCATCCGAGTTCCCGGACATGGATGTCTCTCTCCGCGGTGCCGTTTCGATTGCCCGCCGCCTGCAGGACCCGCTTGCCGAGCTCGTGAAAATCGATCCGAAGTCCATCGGCGTCGGGCAGTATCAGCACGACGTTTCCCAGACCAAGCTCGAGCACTCTCTCGATGCCGTGGTGGAGGACGCCGTGAATGCTGTCGGCGTGGAGGTCAACACCGCTTCCGCACCGCTGCTCGGTCGCGTTGCTGGCGTGTCCTCGACCGTTGCGGACAATATCGTCGCCTACCGAGACGAAAACGGCGCCTTCACCTCCCGAAAGGAACTGTTGAAGGTTCCGCGTCTCGGTCCCAAGGCCTTCGAGCAGTGCGCTGGCTTCCTGCGCATCCACGGTGCCACCAACCCGCTGGATGCCTCAGCTGTGCACCCGGAGTCCTACCGCGTCGTCGACGCCATCGCAGCGTCGGCTGACGTCAGCGTCCAGGAGCTCATCGGCAACTCCCGCGTCCTGTCCAAGCTGCGTGCTGCAGACTTCGTCGACGAGTCCGCAGGTATCGGTCTGCCCACCGTCCAGGACATCTTGACTGAGTTGGACAAGCCTGGCCGCGATCCGCGTCCCGAGTTCGTCACCGCCACTTTCAAGGAAGGCGTGGAGAAGGTCTCCGATCTTCAGCCCGGTATGATTCTCGAGGGCACCGTCACCAACGTCGCGGCCTTCGGCGCCTTCGTCGACGTCGGAGTCCACCAGGACGGTCTCGTCCACGTCTCCAACATGGCCCGCGGTTTCGTCTCCGACCCACATGAGGTCGTCCGCTCGGGCGAGGTGGTCAAGGTAAAGGTTCTCGACGTTGACGTCGAACGAAATCGCATCGGTCTATCGCTCAGGCTTGACGACGATGCCTCGGATGCCAAGCCAAAGCGTGGCGGCGGTCGCCGTGAAGGTCGTGGTGATGGTCGTCGTGGTGATGGTCACGGCAAGGGGCGCAAGCGCGGTTCCCAGAATAAGAAGCAGGGCGGTTCCATGGCCGACGCGCTGCGCAGGGCGGGCTTTTAGCGCTTGAGCTTTTAGCGCATAGCCTGTTAGCGCATAGCCTGTTAGCGCATAGCCTGTTAGCGCATAGCGTCGATGCGGCTGTTAATCTCTCCCGCGACAGTCGCAGCCATTCCATCCGGTACGACGATGGTGTAGTTGGAGCCTGAGGTCTCAATCTTGACGGCCTCGCCCGACCGGGCCGCAACGCTGATGCGACCGTCATTGCCGAGGCGAAGGCCAATACCGCCACCATCGGCCCAGTTATATTTCCCCGGTGCCGCGTACTTAACGGTTCGAAGCTCGATGCGGTGCTTCATCTTCAATGGTCCGCAACCGTTAAAAATAGTGATGGAATCTGTCTTTGGGGCGGTATCTAGTGTCATGCCGGTCTCATATGCAATGAGGAATAGCGGCGTGCACAGCAAGAAAATAATGCCCAGGCTTGGCAGGAATACTGCGAGCGCTACAGACACCACGCACCAGACTGCAAGGGCGACCTTGACCCCCTTAGAGATGGTCACACTGACATCGATGGGAGTTGGGTCTCCTTCTCGATGGGGCAACTGTGGCGATGTCGGCTCGGTGACCGTGGCGTCGGTAAGCGAGGAGTAGTCCTTGAGGCGGCGCGTCACGAATAGGGCAGCTACTAGGCCGATGATGATGCCGGCTATTGCATAGACCCAGCCGATTCGGGCGGTCATAGGATCCGTCGTGTCGAGTTGCGGGATGATAATCGCGAATTCAATGCCGATTAAGAAGCCGCACAGGGCGAGATTGGTTATTGCAATTGGCTTGCGTACGACAAGCGGCGTCCTGGTCTTGGCGCCGAGCCAACCGATCTGTGCACATGCGATGACGATGATGGCCGTAATCAAGGTGCTTTGAATCGGCGGCATGAAACCATCCGGCGTGTCGCCGCCGCTCCAGTGCGTTGCTATTTGTTCCGGTAGCCGATCGGAAATAGCAATCACCCACAGAAGCTGTGCAATGGCCAGTGCACACGGGGCGATGATTGTTCCTCGAACAATCCAGGGGTCAAAGCGTGGAATCTGTGGCATGGAGACAATCTATCAGTGGGGGGATGCTTTGTGGCGACGGTCGGCGGCGGTCAGCGGCGGTTGTTATTGGCGTGTGTATCAGCGTGACGTTCTAGCGCGCCGTCTTAGCGTGCGCGGCCTGTCGCAAGAATATGCACCTCGCGACATTCAATATCTCACTCGAAAAAACAAGCGAAAAAGTTTCACCAAAGGGGTTGTGTAATCGAACGAGAGTGCTAAAATGGTGGTATCAAGAACAAAAGTACTTGAGCTTCTCTTCTTGGCGTTGGGCTAGTGATATTCACTGGTCGCCGACGCCGAGTGGGGTTGGGGCTTTGGGGGAACAATGTCTGAAAAAGGTAGTCCGGCCAAACAACCGTCCGATGTTTACCAAGCGGCTCTGCTGCCTGAAGCGCCGCAGTTTTTCCACGAGTCATCTACGAACCAGTTGGCGGTGGCGGGTATCCAACGCAACCGCTTGGAACTGGGTATAGCTTGCGGTTGCACGCCGAAGTCGCTTGAGATCGATGTGGATGCATACATTGCTGAAATCGCGCCCGAGTTGGGTATTTCCCGCGGTAAAGCGCTCGAGTATGTAGAGGTCGGCATTCAGTTAGCGCGCATGCCTCGGCTGGGTGCCTTTATTAAAGCTCGAGCTCATTTGCCCTTTGCGCATTTGATCACCATTGCTCGCGCGACAGCGCCGCTCCATGATCCAGAGGTGCGTGCAGCTGTTGAAGAAGAAATTGCCCGCTTTGTCATTCCCCGTAAGCATGGCGAGGCGCTCCGGGGAGTTCGCAGCCTGCATAAGTTCCTGCAACGGGTTATCGAAGAAATTGAACCTCAGCTTCGCCCCAAAAACCTTCCGGGGGATGTCGATCCGCTGCTTCCCGCAGGAGAACGCGAAATAGTAGGAGAGAGCATCGGTTTTGAAGACGGCGACAACTTCGCGGAAGTTTTTATGGAGCTGGAAAAGACCCGCGCTCTCGAATTTAAAGCCACCCTCGAATCCATCTCCACCTCAGCTGGCTGCACCCGTGTCGAAGCTTTGACGCACCTCATCCGCGGCACCGCGGAGGCAAAAATCATACTCAACCTGTACTGTCCCGCCACAGAGGAGCGCCCTCGCACCGCCTGGCTCGGTGGCGTGGGGTGGATCTCGCAGTTGGCAACGCAGGCGTGGATTGACAAGGTTACGCATATCCGCTTGCTTGCCGACGAATCCGCTGAGGGCTACGCGCCAACCGAAAGTCAGAGGGCCTTCGTTAAGGGTCGGGACGGCACGTGTCGTTTCCCAGGCTGTGATGTGCCTGCGGAGCTCTGCGACATTGACCATATTGAGCCGTATGACAAAGAGCGCCCAGCCGAGGGCGGGGCAACGGAAACGCCGAACCTCCACTGCCTCTGCCGCCGACATCACAACATGAAAACGGCTGGTCTGTGGAATGTTGCACGTGATCGAGATGGGGTGGAACTGTGGACGTCGTCAAGCACGGGCAAAAAGGCGGTGAGCCTGGAAGATGGGCCGCTCGCCGGGCACGGACGCTACACCTTTGACAAGCGCGGTCTGCGGATGACGCAGGCACTGGAAGAATATAACCAGTACCGCCAAGAGCTGATTGAACAATCGCAGAAGCTGGTCGAGGAAGCGCGCAAGGGCGAAGACGCTGACTCACCCGACCCGCAAGACCCGCCCAACGCGAATGAGTTTGGTTTCTGACCAGGGGGTGTGTAATAATTTCCAGGTTGTCTTTATAGGCAGCTTTACCTGTTTCGGGCATGAACCGGCCGAGCGTCCCTTTGTGGGAAAGCGCCGCCAGGGTCCTCTGTCTATGCAAAAAGTAAAGGAATAAGTTTCCATGAACATTCTTGACAAGGTTGATGCAGCATACCTGCGCGACGACATTCCGGAGTTCCGCGCTGGTGACACCGTCGAGGTCGACGTAAAGATTGTTGAAGGTAAGACCGAGCGTATTCAGGTCTTCAAGGGCGTCGTTATCCGTCGCCAGGGCGGTGGCGTCCGCGAGACCTTCACCGTCCGCAAGGTATCCTTCGGTATCGCTGTTGAGCGTACCTTCCCGGTGCACTCCCCGAACATCGACGAGATTCGCGTTGTCTTCAAGGGCGACGTTCGCCGTGCGAAGCTGTACTACCTGCGCAACCTGCGCGGTAAGGCTGCACGCATCAAGGAGCGCCGCTAGTCTTTCGGCGCAAAATAATCCCCATCGAGTGTTGAGCTCGGTGGGGATTTTTCTATCGCGTATAGTCTTTTCCCATGACCGACGACGATTCGCGCGAACAGACTGACGGCCAGAAAGAAGACCGTACTGAAGGCTTGAAAGGCTTCCGGAAACTTGACGAGGAGCCTGAAAAACACACTCCGTGGTACATCGAGATTCCAATCATTATCGTGATTGCCCTGCTCATAAGTGCCGGTGTGCAGTCCTTTATCGGCCGCGTCTACGTGATCCCATCCGAGTCGATGCAGCCGACGCTCAACGGATGTGTTGGGTGCACCGGTGACCGCATTTGGGTGGATAAGGTTTCCTACCAGTTCTCAGATCCCAAGCCCGGCGATGTTGTCGTCTTTAATGGCCCGGAGTCCTGGAATAGTAACTACGTGTCACAGCGTTCTACTAACCCGGTGGCGAACTCGCTGCAGACGGTTGGGTCCTGGATTGGCCTTGTCGCCCCGGATGAAAATGCGTTGGTCAAGCGTGTGATTGCCACGGGCGGGCAGACTGTGCAGTGCAGGCCAGGAGATCCCGGCATCATGGTCGACGGCAAGATGACAGACCAGGATTTCATTAAAACTCCGGCAGACAAGCCGGTGGTGGATAATCTTGGCTCAGAGCAGTGTGGTGGTCCTTACTTCGGGCCGGTAACAGTGCCGGAGGGGCATCTGTGGGTCATGGGTGACAACCGCACCAACTCCGCGGACTCTCGCTATCACATGGGTGACGAGCTGCAGGGTACTGTGCCGCTGGATAACGTCGTCGGCAAGGTGCAGGCAATCATTCTGCCGTTTAACCGAATCGGTGGCGTCGATGATCCGGACATCCAGCACAACTAAATCCAGCACAACTAAATCCAGCACAACTAGTCAGCACAGTCTGCTCGCGCCGCCGGCGCCGAAACTGCGGAGGTTGAAGCAGTCGCGCACGATGGAGGTCGCGCTGGCAAAGCGCGGCTTTGGGCCTGTAGCTGGGGTCGACGAGGCTGGCCGTGGCGCCTGTGCAGGCCCGATAGTTATCGCCGCCTGCTGCCTTCCCGAACGCCCCATCGCAGAGCTGGATAAGCTCACGGATTCTAAAAAGCTCACGCCAGCCGCACGCGAACGGCTCTTTCCGCTCATCCAACGCTTCGCCACCTCTTTTTGCGTGACGACGATCCCCGCGTCTTGCATCGACCAATTCGGCATCCAGGACGCGAATGTCACTGGAATGCGCCGCGCGGTAGCCGGGTTGGGGCAGCGCCCTGGCTACGTGCTTACCGACGCACTCAAGGTGTACGGCTTCACGGCACCCTATTTGCCCGTGATTGGCGGTGATTCCGCTTGCCGATGTATTGCTGCTGCGAGTGTCTTAGCCAAAGTCACCCGCGACCGCATTATGGTTGACCTATCGGAGAAGTATCCGGACTATGGTCTGGCGGGGCATAAGGGCTACGGCACGGTATCGCATATGGAAGCGATTTCACGCCATGGCGCAACCCCGGAACATCGGTGGTCATACCGCAATGTGCGCTTGGCGCACGCGGAGTATCTTGAGCACAACGAATAGACCAACATGTACAAAAAGAGCAACATGTAAACACTCGAAGGAGCCGTCGCGGTCGTGAGCGCAGAAGATCTAGAAAACTACGAGGCCGACGTTGAACTATCCCTGTACAAGGAGTTCCGCGATGTCGTTAGTCAGTTTTCGTACGTTGTTGAGACGGAGCGCAGGTTCTACCTTGCCAACGCTGTGGAGCTAATCCCGCACAACAGCGAAAACGAGGTCTACTTCGAGCTGCGGATGTCGGACGCCTGGGTGTGGGATGTCCACCGCCCGGCGCGATTTGTCCGCTACGTGCGCGTCATCACTTTCAAGGACGTCAATATCGAGGAGCTGGATAAGCCTGACCTGCGACTGCCGTAGCTCTTATAGCTTTTCATCTCATGGTATAGCTAGCTGCTAACAGTTATCCACAGTCGAAAAATTATCCACAGTTAGGGCCTTCCGAGCATCTATCGGAAGGCCTTTGTCATGCCCGCTGTGCAAGAGTGTTTCCGAACCGCCAAGGCGGCAAAAGTCTAGGCAGTAAACAGCCTAGGCACAATTCAACGGGGAACCAGGGGGACCGGGGCTATGACACAGAACTTTGAAGAACTGACAACGAGACAGCTCGGCGCGTTTGGGGAGGATTTCGTCGCTGAGATGTTGGAGGATCAGGGGTGGGAAATTATTGCTCGGAATGAGCGCGTCGGACGCTATGAGCTCGATCTTATTGCTGAAGACGTCGACGGCAGGTTGCATTTTGTGGAAGTAAAAACACGGCGCAGCTCGCGAAGTAGTCAGTTTGGGGACGGCAGAGAGGCCATCACCGCAGCAAAGCTTCGTCATTTGTACAAGGCAGCGGCGCAATGGCGGTCAGAAAGCTCTACCTACTGGTTGGAGTCCGTAGTTATCGACTGCGCAGAAGTCACAGTGTCCAGTCCTTCGTCCGGTCCTCCAGTCGTAGCGGTTACGTACATTCCCGCAATCTGCGACGCGGCGACCATGTGGGACTGCTAGATGACTGTCGGTACAGCTCTCGCAGTCAGCCTCAGTGGCATTGAGGGAACTATTGTGCAGGTCGAAGCCGACGTTGGGCGTGGCTTGCCGGGAATGTATATCGGTGGGCTCGGCGATGCCGCCGTCGGGGAAGCCAAGCATCGCGTGCGCACGGCGGTTGCTAACTCGCAGCTGCCCTGGCCGAAAACAAAAGTCGTGGTTAGTCTGTCGCCGGCGCATATCCGCAAACACGGCACTAGCTTTGACCTCGCCATCGTCTGTGCCATCCTAATCGCAACCAGGGATGACATGGAGGCTCGCGGTCGTCTCCGCCACACGGTGCTCATTGGCGAACTCGGGCTCGACGGTTCCATTCGCCCGGTGCGTGGAGTGCTGCCGCAGGTCCTTGCCGCCCGCGAGGCCGGTGCCCGTTGGGTCGTCGTGCCCGCCGCTAACGCCGCAGAGGCCGCGCTTGTCGACGGCATTGCAGTCTGCACCGCAGCCGACCTCACACAGCTATGGGGCTGGGTACTCACCGGATCAGGTTTGACGCCCGCGCTTAACGACGTCCCCAGCGAACAAGCCTTCTCAGTAGACCTAGCCGATGTCGATGGCCAACCTGAGGCCCGCTTCGCCCTCGAGGTAGCGGCAGCAGGTGGGCACAATCTGTTCATGCAGGGTTCTCCGGGAACTGGAAAGTCCATGCTCGCTGAGCGCTTGCCCACAATCCTGCCGCCATTGCAGAAGTGGCAGCAGCTCGAGGTCACCGCGCTGCATTCGGTGGCCGGAGCGCTCGATACTACGGACACTCTTGTCCAGCATCCACCGTTTGTGGCACCGCATCACAGCGCGACTGTGGCAGCGTTAGTCGGCGGCGGTGCTGTGCCCAAGCCCGGCGCGATTAGCCTTGCCCACCATGGGGTGCTCTTCTTGGACGAAATCACCCTCATGCGCCCGGCGGTATTGGATGCGTTGCGGATGCCGATGGAAAACGGGGTGGTCGTCCACCTGCGTACGCACCATCGAGTGACCTTTCCGGCGAGAACACAACTAGTCATGGCGACTAATCCCTGTCGGTGCGGGGCGGCGTATGCCAGCGAATGCACCTGCTCTAGTAGCGAGCGAGCCAAGCATGGTCGCGCATTATCGGGCCCGCTACGCGATCGCATGGACCTCAACGTCACGCTCAGTCCTGCCGGAGCCAAGCTGGGCGTTGAAAACAAAGCACGCAATGAGCCCTCCGCAGCCGTTCGTGATCGAGTACAGGCCGCACGTGACCGTGCCTGCCGCCGATGGCAGGCCCTGGGGCTTGCCGACGAAGCAGCCGTCACCAACGCGAGTGTGCCGCGCTCGCTTCTCCGTCGTCACGCGGGCCTGGACGAAGAGGCGATGGCGTTGTTGGACTTTCAGTTGAGGAACGGAGAGATTACCCAGCGGGGAGTGGACAGAGTAATCGCAGTGGCGTGGACGCTCGCAGATCTCCAGGGGATAGACGCGTTTACCTTCGAGCACGTGCAACGTGCCTGCCAACTGCACGCCAGCGAGGGCGGCTAATACAACGAGCAGCTAATACAACCGAACCATTTTCAAGGGGGAGAAATGGACGAAATTCACGCGTGGGCTTACCTGAATCGTGTGGTAGAGGCGACGCATCCGCAGATTGTGCGGCTCGTGACGGAGTTTGGGCCGGTAGAGGTAGCGGAGAGGATCAAGGCTCGCGCCGGGCTGCCGGAAGGTCTGCTCAATACGACGCAGGCGCGAGCCGACGTCGACCAAAGCGGCCACGATTTGGAGCTGGCGGCAGCGATGGGGTGGCGTCTTATTTATCCGGGGCACCCAGAGTGGCCGGGGGAGCTGCTGTCCTGCTTTACGACGCTCGAAGTCCGTGACCGCGCCGATGCGCCACCACTTGCGCTGTGGGTGCGTGGCCGTGACTTGCGGGAGATGCTCAGTGAAACGGTGGCGATTGTCGGAACGCGGATGGCCAGCAGCTACGGGACACAAGTGGCGGCCCAATTCGCGGGACAGTTCGCGAATGCGGGAGTTAGTGTCATCAGTGGTGGTGCGTTGGGGATTGATGCCGCGGCGCATCGTGCTGCGCTCGACGCTGGCGGCACTACGGTTGTTGTCGGAGCGGGTGGTGTAGGGGTTGACTATCCGCGGGCGCATGCAGAACTCTTCGACCGGATTGCAGAGCGGGGTGCTCTGGTCACGGAGTATCCACCGGGAGTGCGACCTGCGCGACATCGGTTCTTGACTAGGAATCGGTTGGTAGCGTCCCTATCACGAGCAACCACAATCGTCGAGGCGGGCTGGCGTTCAGGGGCGCGTAACACAGCGAACTGGGCAGTGAGGTTAAACAAGCCCTTGGGAGCAGTGCCGGGGCCGGTGACGCTGCAAACTACCTCTGGCTGTCATGACCTAATCCGCAGTGGCGAGGCTGTACTGGTGTGTAGTGCCGACAATGTGCGGTCGCTGTATCGGTCAGTTGGCACAGTGAATGAGGATGCTCAGCTCGAATTGTTGTGGGAAAAGTCGGCGGTGCAGAAGCTTTCTCGAAACGAGCTCGCTGTCTACGACTCCCTGAATTCTGCGGAGCCAACACCAGTGGGAAAAGTCGCGGCACAGGCGGGATTAGCCATAGCGCTTACGACACATTTGTTGTTAGAGCTGCAGGGACAGGGGCTGACCAATCGGGTGGAGGGTGGGTGGTTGCGCCAGGAACAGAGGCGTTAGTGAGGCATTAGTAAAACTTTCTGCAAAGAATCTCGAAAAAATCTTGAATTAGGTATTGCAATTCTCTGTACGCTCAGTAATATAGGCAAGGCAAGCCTAAGTAACTGTTACGGAAACGGGCTTGTGACATGGGTGAGGCAATAGGGCAGTGGCTCTGGCGAAAGTCGGAGTCACTGCCTTTTTCTGCTGTCTGGTGAGGCCTTGCGGCGTGCATCTACTAAGGTCAGAACCGTGAAGCGCGCAACCGATAAAGACGACACGGCTGAGCCGGATTTCGGGTTATCCGCCAATATTGAGGCCGTACTCATGGATTTTCTCGATGAGCTGACTTATTCCCGCAGACTCTCCGGTGCAACCGTCCGCGCCTATCGAGCCGATCTCATCCCTCTCCTCGCCGGCCTGAACCACATCAGTGAACTCTCCACCCCGGTCATCCGTGCGCACCTCGGCGCGAAGCATGCGGAGGGGGCTGCGCGGTCATCACTGGCTCGCTTAACGACGTCTATTCGGCAGTTCTGTAGTTGGCTTGTAGCTCGGAAACTTCTCGATGCTGATCCGTCGCTGCGGCTGTCAACACCGAAGAAGCATCAGCATCTCCCGGAAGTGCTGTCGCCGGAGAAGGTTGAGGCAGCAATCGAGAAAGTCTCTTCTGAGGACAGCGCAGTAGCGGCACGCGACTTGGCCATCGTGGAACTGCTGTATGCCACTGGGATGCGTGTAGAGGAGCTGTGCAAGGCCGACGTCTCTGATGTGGACTTCTCCCGCCACATCATCTCGGTAGTGGGTAAGGGTAACAAGCAGCGCATCGTGCCCTTTGGGGCGCCAGCGGGGGCGGCGCTCAAAGGCTGGGTCCAGGTGCGTGGGAACTTTCATGCTTCCGCACAGGCTGAACATGCGCTTTTTCTCGGTATGCGTGGAGGTAGGTTGAATCCGCGGCAGGCGCGCCGAGTTATTCATAAATGGGCTGATGTTTCACCGCATGCGCTTCGGCACTCTGCGGCCACGGCCATGGTGGAAGGTGGCGCTGACTTGCGTGTGGTGCAGGAGATGCTCGGCCATTCGAGTCTGGCGACCACACAGATTTATACCCACGTCTCAGCGGACCGCCTCCGTGAAGTACATAAGCGGGCACATCCGCGCGCTTAACTGCGCACGGGCTTGAGTACGATTGGCCTCCGCTGTATCAAATCCAGCGGATTGAGATAGTCCTTGCCGCGCAGCGCACCCCAATGCAGGCCCGGTTCGGGATGATTGGCGCTGACCACAAGATGGCCAATCACCTGGCCTGCGGCCACGCGGTCTCCCTTTTCTAGTGCGGTATCTATGGGTTGATAGGTTGTGCGGATGCCATCGGCGTGCATGATCGACACGGAAGTCATTCCGGCAATCGAACCGGCGAAATGCACCACACCGGGCGCTGAGGCGCGGATTGGCTGGCCCGGGGAGGCGTCCAGGTCAACTCCGCGGTGTCCAGGCTGCCAGCGTTTTTCCGGTGGGGCGTAGTCGCGTAGAACTTTGCCGTGGACAGGGAAGGTATGCGCAATAGTGGATACTGGTTCGCCGGTAGCTGTAGGTGGGCTTGGGGGTGTTGTTAGCGCGACAGCGAGCACGAATAGCGCTAATGTGCGCATTAGCGAGCGCCTGAAACTCTGCTTGGTCGTCATGCGCGATAGTGTGGCGGACGCTGCACTCGTCGACAAGCGGCAGTGCATTGCAAACGGTTCTAGCTGTGGATGACTTTTTGCCCTGTGGATAGCAGGGTGTGTCAGATATTGCGACCTGCGTGATGTATCAGATAAGATTACGCTCGCGGTGTCTGCCTTAATGGGCGGTCATTAGCACAAAGGACTACGCGCGCGACCCATTCCGGCTGGTTCACGGGTGCTCGGCAGGATATCTGTCGGGTGTGAGGCAGCGGGGGAGCGCTAGGGCACAGGGAAAGCCTGTGCGTGAACTGTAACCACCTATATCGGATAAGAAAGGAAGGGAAGCAGCCGCAGCCCTAGTCAGGCTGGACGTGAGGATCTTCCCTGAATATGACATGGCTGTTGTATCCATGCGAGAACTGCTCGATGCAGGTGTCCACTTCGGTCACCAGACCCGTCGTTGGAACCCGAAGATGAAGCGTTTCATCTTCACCGAGCGCAATGGCATCTACATCATCGACCTGCAGCAGACCCTGACCTACATCGACGAGGCTTTCGAGTTCGTCAAGGAGACTGTCGCTCACGGTGGCAACATCCTGTTCGTCGGTACCAAGAAGCAGGCTCAGGAAGCCGTTCAGAACGAGGCAGAGCGCGTTGACATGCCGTACGTCAACCACCGCTGGCTCGGCGGTATGCTGACCAACTTCGCCACCGTTTCCAAGCGCCTGGCTCGCCTGAAGGAGCTTCAGGCAATGGACGCTGCTGAGAACGGCTACGAGGGTCGCGGCAAGAAGGAAATCCTGATGCTGACCCGTGAGCGCACCAAGCTGGAGCGCACCCTGGGCGGCATTCGCGACATGTCCAAGGTTCCGTCCGCACTGTGGATTGTTGACACCAACAAGGAGCACATCGCTGTCTCCGAGGCTAAGAAGCTGGGCATTCCGGTTGTTGCCATCCTGGACACCAACTGCGACCCGGATGACGTTGATTTCCCGATCCCGGGCAACGACGACGCAATCCGCGCTGCTTCCGTGCTGACCCGCATCATCTCCACCGCTGTTGAAGAGGGCCGCAAGGCTCGCGCTGAGCGCGAGGCCAACGCTGCTCGCGAAGCAGCAGGCGACGCTCCGATCGAGTCCGCCGCTGAGAACACCGACCAGGCTGCAGAGATGGACGCCGAGGGCTCCGCTGCAACTGAGACGGCATCCGCTGAGTAAAGCTGAACTTTCTAACCACCACAAGTTCTAACCACCACAAGGAGGAACGCCCAGCATGGCGAATTTCACTGCTGCTGACGTCAAGAAGCTCCGTGAGCTGACCGGCTCCGGCATGAAGGCTTGTAAGGACGCACTCGTCGAGACCGACGGCGATTTCGACAAGGCTGTCGAGATCCTGCGCATTAAGGGCGCAAAGGACGTCGGCAAGCGTGCAGAGCGCACCGCTGCCGAGGGCCTGATTGCTGTTTCTGGTAACACCATGGTCGAGGTCAACTCCGAGACCGACTTCGTTGCCAAGAACCAGGAGTTCATCGACTTCGCCAACAAGGTCGCCGACGCTGCCGCAGCAGTCAAGGCAAACTCCCCGGAAGAGCTCGCAGCAGCTGACCTCGACGGTCAGACCGCAGCTGAGGCTACCCAGGAGCTCTCCGCAAAGATCGGTGAGAAGCTGGAGCTGCGTCGCGCTGCTACTCTCGAGGGCGACAACATCGCTGTCTACCTGCACCGCCGTGCAGCAGACCTGCCGGCAGCTGTCGGTGTTCTGGTTGCTTACACCGGTGAGGGAGAGGGCGCTGCAGAGACTGCTCACGCAGCAGCTATGCAGGTTGCCGCTCTGAAGGCTCAGTACCTGTCCCGCGAGGATGTCCCGGCTGACCGCGTCGAGGCAGAGCGCGCTGTCTACGAGAAGATTACTCGCGAAGAGGGTAAGCCGGAGCAGGCTATCGCCAAGATCGTCGAGGGCCGTCTGAACGGCTTCTACAAGGACGTTGTTCTGCTGGAGCAGCCGTCCGTCGCTGACAGCAAGAAGACCGTTAAGCAGCTCATGGAAGAGGCTGGCGTTACCCTGACCGGTTTCGTCCGCTTCGAGGTTGGTCAGCACTAATTCGCTGTAATTTGTGCTCTAACCTCTAGCTGCTAGCTAGTGTGAATGCCCCATCCGATTGCTTCGGGTGGGGCATTTTGCTGCCATGGTGCAGACAATGCGGAGCGTCAAGTGTGCCTTGCTGCCATGACCGGGTAGACTCGTCTGCGACTTTTTAAACGGTGTGAGAAAGGTGCATGGTCATGGCAGAATCTGTCGAGCGCAATGGCTTCAAACGTGTGATGCTCAAGCTCGGTGGTGAGATGTTCGGTGGCGGCAAGGTTGGCGTTGACCCGGACGTGGTGCAAAACGTTGCCCGACAGATTGCGGAAGTTTCCCGAAAGGGCGTCGAGGTCTGTGTCGTCATCGGCGGAGGTAACTTCTTCCGTGGCGCACAGCTTCAGCAGCGCGGCATGGACCGCGCACGCTCTGACTACATGGGCATGCTGGGCACGGTCATGAACTGCCTGGCTCTGCAGGACTTCCTCGAGCAGGAGGGCGTGGACTGCCGCGTTCAAACTGCAATCAACATGGCACAGGTCTCGGAGCCGTACCTGCCGTTGCGTGCTAAGCGCCACCTGGAGAAGGGCCGCGTGGTCATCTTTGGTGCAGGTATGGGGATGCCGTACTTCTCCACCGACACCACCGCCGCCCAGCGTGCCCTGGAGATCGGCTGCGAGGTGCTGCTGATGGCTAAGGCCGTTGACGGTGTCTACTCGGCCGACCCACGTGAGGTGCCGGACGCAGAGCTGTTCGACGACATCACCCACCGTGAGGTTCTGGAACGCGACCTGCGCGTTGCGGATGCCACCGCTTTCTCCCTGTGCATGGACAACAGCATGCCGATTCTCGTGTTTAATCTGCTTACCGACGGAAACATTGCGCGCGCGGTAGCCGGTGAGCAAATCGGTACTCTCGTCCACAGCTGATAAATTTGTTCGTAATACGTTCTTTCCACAGAGCGCTCTAGAACTATCTAGAACCCGCGTAGAAACCCGAGGTTAAAAACACAATGATTGATGAAGTCCTGCTTGACTGTGAAGAAAAGTACGGTAGCTCCGTAGAACACTGCCGCGAGGAGCTGACCCACATTCGCACTGGCCGTGCGAACCCGGCGATGTTCAACGGCGTTATTGCGGAGTACTACGGTGTTCCGACTCCGATTACCCAGATGGCTACCATTTCGGTTCCAGAGCCGCGCATGCTGCTGATTAAGCCGTATGAGCTGAGCGTCATGGGCGACATCGAAAACGCGATTCGCAACTCCGACCTGGGTGTGAACCCGACTAATGATGGCCAGGTCCTGCGCGTAACTATCCCGCAGCTGACCGAGGAGCGCCGTCGTGAGATGGTTAAAGTCGCCCGTTCGAAGGGCGAAGACGCCAAGATCGCGATTCGCAATGTCCGTCGTAAGGGCATGGAAACTCTGAAGAAGATTCAGAAGGACGGCGATGCTGGCGAGGACGAGGTGCAGGCAGGCGAAAAGGAGCTGGACCAGGTCACCAAGAACTACGTCGAGCAGGTGGACTCCTTGGTTGAACGCAAGGAAGCGGAACTGATGGAGGTTTAGGCCTTCATATTCAACCGGGAGAGGGGATTTGAGGCGCCAATGCCAACGTCGAAGCCAGCGTCCAATAAGGAACGTGTTCTAGACGAACTACGGCTTATTAAGCCACGCAACTCAGCAGGTCGGAACCTGCCGGTTGCAATTACGGTGGGCGTAGCACTTGGTGCAGTCGTCATCATCGGCTTGCTGCTGGGGGCGCTCGCCTGGACCGTTCTGGTCGCCGCGGCGGTTGGTCTCGCAACCTGGGAGGTCTGCGAGCGGCTCCGTGAGTCCGATTGGCAGGTCCCTCGCCCGGTATTGATTCTCGGCGGACAGCTGATGGTGTGGTTGTCCGCCTACTGGGGGATTGACGGTTTGGTCATGGGCCTGGCCGCGACCCTGATGCTCTTGCTGGTCGTCCGCCTGTTCTTACACGGGATGGCCGAAGCACCACGGAACTGGCTGCGAGATGTCGCAGTCGGAGTTTTCGTGATGATGTGGATTCCGTTCTTTGCCGCGCTAGCAGTGCAGCTGGTACGCATGGACAATCCCTGGGGAGTTGATCCGCGTCTGGTCATTGTGACCTTCATGATTGGCGTTATTTCAAATGACGTCGGAGGCTATGCCGCTGGTGTAATGTTCGGAAAGCATCCGATGGCCCCAAAGGTAAGCCCTAAAAAATCCTGGGAAGGGTTCGGCGGCTCTCTTGTACTCGCCACCATTACTGGAGCGCTCTGTGCGATCTTTATGTTGCACGCGCCGTGGTGGCAAGGCATCGTGCTGGGCATCGCCCTGGTTATCTCAGCTACGCTTGGTGACCTGATGGAGTCCCAGTTCAAACGAGATCTGGGGATTAAAGATATGTCCTCGATTTTGCCGGGCCACGGCGGTCTGATGGACCGCCTGGATGGCATGCTGCCATCAGCCGCGATGACGTGGCTGATATTGCAGCTATTCAGCCTAGTTTAATTTGGCTGGTTCAATCGGCCTTTAGTTGTCGCCCTTACGAATCTGGCGGCGCAGATCAAACATTCGCCAGCCACCGATGAGTGCAGTGATGAGGGCGCCGAGGATGGCAGCGAACAGCATTCCGACGCCGACTGGGAAGTTCCAGGTCCAGCCGAACAGGTTTAGTGCGGTCTCCTGCTGATTCTGCAGAATGAACACCAGCAGTACGATCAGCAAAACTGCACTGATGACCAGGCCAATCCACATTGAGCCCGCAGTGGTCTTTTTCACCTTACGCTGGCCAGGGGCGGGCGCTGGCTCCGGTGAGGAGTCCTTCTCTGCCGGCGCGTCAACGACTGGCTCTGGAAGGTTGTCCTGCTCAGGTGCAGGAGCCACGGAATCATTTGGGGAGTACGACGGGGCATCGTCGAAAAGCGGACTGTCGTTATTCGGCTGATTAGCGTTAGTCATACCTATCATTCAACACGTTTTGGCAGGTATGTACCACTTATAAAGGTCCACTTAGTTGCGGCTGCCGAGTCACTCATTAGGCCAAAACCGTCATTACATGCGAAAATGGGTGCCATCATGGCATCTTCACTTCCAATCGTTCTTAAAGCTCCACGTCGCGGCATGCCCGCGACCCATTTTGCGGACCTCGATGTTGAGGAACGGAAGGCTGCGGTCAAGGAACTGGGCCTGCCGGCCTTCCGTGCCGATCAGATTGCCCGGCACTATTACGGTCGGCTTGAGGCTGACCCTATGACGATGACTGACCTGCCAGAAGCAGATCGTCAAAAGGTCAAGGACAGTCTCTTCCCACCTCTGTTGACTCCCGTTCGCCACATCACCTGTGATGACGGCGAGACTCGTAAGACTCTGTGGCGTGCAGGTGACGGTACGCTGCTGGAATCCGTGCTGATGAAGTACCCGGGGCGTGCGACCCTCTGTATTTCCTCACAGGCCGGTTGCGGTATGGCATGCCCATTCTGCGCGACGGGGCAAGGCGGTCTGCAGCGTAATCTCTCCACTGCGGAGATTGTCGACCAGGTGCGTGAGGCCGCTGCCACTATGGCAGCTGAGGGCGGTCGTCTGACCAACATCGTATTCATGGGCATGGGCGAGCCGCTCGCGAACTACAATCGTGTTCTCGCCGCCGTCCATCGCATCACGCGGCCGTCGCCGCAGGGATTTGGCATCTCGATGCGCAATGTCACCGTCTCTACGGTTGGTTTCGCGCCGAATATCCGACGGCTTGCCGACGAGGACCTGTCAGTCACCCTCGCGGTGTCTCTGCATACTCCGGATGACGAGCTTCGCGACGAGCTGGTACCGATCAACAATCGCTTTACAGTGGCCGAGGTACTTGATGCAGCTCGCTACTACGCAGACAGGACAGGCCGTCGCGTATCTATTGAGTACGCTTTGATTCGCGATATTAACGACCAGGATTGGCGTGCAGACCTGTTGGGTAAGAAGCTCCACAATGCTCTGGGCTCACGTGTCCACGTCAACCTAATCCCGCTCAACCCAACTCCGGGTTCGAAGTGGGACGCCTCCCCGAAGAAGCAGCAGGAGGAGTTCGTCCGCCGCGTGCAGGCACAGGGGGTGCCGTGCACGGTCCGCGATACCCGTGGCAACGAGATTGCGGCAGCGTGTGGTCAGCTGGCGGCCGAAGAGGTTTAGCCGACACATAGCTAAAGATCCGCACCGAATTCGGTGCGGATTATTCTGTGCGCTGTAGCGCTATAGAGCTGTTGCTATAGAGCTGTTAGGCCAGACTTTCTGCAAAAGCGGCTAACTCTACTGGTTCTGGCCTTCGGGCAGGCGGTTCCAGGAGCGCAGCTGAGAGTCGGTCAGGTTAGCGTAGACGCCAGTACCGTTAACCTGGTCACGTGCCCACTCCGGCTCAATGTGGCCTTCCGGCTTGTTGTGACCGGTAACGGTGCGGACCTGAGAACCCTGCGGGGCGAACAACTGCAGCAGCAGCCCAATGGCAATAAGGGCAGCAATGGCGACCAGCCACCAATTCTCGACGTTGCCCTTGTGGTTACCGATGGTCATGCCCAGCAGGAAGATCACAGAAATCCAGCCGGCCTTCTGCATAGCGCTCTTGCTAATGCCGTGCCAGCCCCACTTCGCCGACGGCTCGTCGAGGGTGCTGACGCCGCGGTAAATCTCTTCCTTTGGCTCGTGGTTGCTCACTTGAAAGTCCTCCTGTAAACACTTTCGGCGAATTGCACTCTATATGCACTTCAGTCTATCTGCGATTTTGCTGAAAGCGACTGAGCGCATTTTCAGACAATCTTGAGTATCGGGTGTAAGGATACCTTAGAACTTGCTGAAATTGGGACTTCGCCCGGCCGGAAACTCTCCGCCGGTGTTCTGGTTTGCCCAAAGTGGGGGTAGGGTGAGCACTCGTGACATTTCTTCTTGGAGTTTTACTCTTCGCAATCGGCATCGCGGTGACAATCGCCCTTCACGAATGGGGCCATCTCACCGCAGCTCGACTGTGTGGAATGCAAGTGCGTCGGTACTTCATTGGCTTCGGCCCAACGCTGTTTTCCTTCAAGCGGCATCACGCTGCGGCGGGAGGGCATGACACCGAGTATGGAGTAAAGGCAGTTCCGTTTGGCGGATTCTGCGACATCGCAGGTATGACCGCTATGGATCCAATCGATCCTGCCGAAGAGCCCTACGCCATGTACAAGAAGCCGTGGTGGCAGCGCATTATCGTGATGCTCGGTGGGGTGGCGATGAACCTCATCGTTGGATTCATCATTCTTTACTTCATCGCAGTGACGTGGGGTTTGCCCAACATGGGTAAGGAAATGGCCCCGCGTATTCAGGCGGTACAGTGCGTCTCGCCGGCACAGCGGGCCGACGGCACTCTGGAGCCCTGCACTGGTTCCGGTCCTGCAGAGCGCGCAGGGCTACGTGCCGGAGATGTGATTGAGAAGATTAATGGCACCAAGATTACGTCCTACCCCGAGGCTGTGTCGCTTATTGGCAGCTCTGCAGGTGGCGACATCAAAATGACCATCGACCGCAATGGCAGCGCCCAGACGGTCACGGTCACCCCGGAAGTCGTCAAACGCAAGACTAACGACGGCCAGGACATCGACCAGCCAGCGATTGGTATCGCCTTCCAGCGACCAGAGACTATCCTCCACGAGTACAACGCAGTGACCGCCATCGGCGGTGCGGCCAGCTTCACAGGCAGTCTTTTTGGGGCGGTTTGGAATGGGCTGCTCTCCATCCCGGAGAAGGTTCCCGGTGTGGTTGCGTCCATCTTCGGTGCTCAGCGTGACCCGGCCAGCCCAATGAGCGTCGTCGGCGCTTCGCGTGCCGGCGGTGAATTGGTGGAGATGAACCAGTGGCCGTCATTCTTCCTATTGCTGGCCAACCTCAATTACTTCCTGGCCGTGTTCAACCTCGTGCCGTTGCCGCCACTCGACGGTGGCCACATCGCCGTTGTTATTTATGAACGCATTCGAGACGTGATTCGCAAGGCATTCGGTAAGCCAGCGCTTGGGCCTGCCGATTACACCAAACTCATGCCAATTACTATGGCCTTTACCGCGGTTTTGCTGGTCTTCGGCGTTCTGGTCATGGCCGCTGACGTGGTCAATCCAATTGTGCTGAACCGCTGATAGCAGGTTGCGGCGTGCCAGCGTCGTCGTAAAGCAAAGCGGTGCTAACGTCAGCCCACATGGAACAAACTTCGCGCCGCAAGCCCCTGCTTCGCAGTATCTCGGCTGTGGCAATCACGGGTCTGGTGTTGTCATCCGCCGCGTGTACGCCGCGGCCTGACACCGGGCGCGAGGTGCTAGAGGAATTCCTGGGGGCGCTGGCGGGAGGGGACGTTGCTAAGGCGGCGGCACTGACTGATCACCCGGACTCCGCTGAAGGAGATCTGAAGGCGGCCACTGCCGGACTCCAGCCGGAGGGGCTTGAGTATGAGATTGCGGGTATCGATTCCAGCTCGAACCAGTCCTCGGCGGAAGTCGCCATGAATTGGCAGCTACCGCATCAGCGACGCTGGGGATATGACACCACTTTCACACTGACCAAGACTGAGACTGGGCAACGAGATTGGGCATTGCGCTGGTCGCCAGCATCCCTGCATCCACAGCTGGGGCGTAACCAACACCCAGAATTGCGCACTATCGCAGCTCCACGTCCGTCTGTGGTTGGCTCGGACGGTGCGGCCTTGCTCGAGCCAGGGACTGTGCACCGGGTAATTCTCCATCGTGATGGGGCGGAGAATGTGCAGTCGTCGATTAACCGGGCGGCGACGGTCATCAATAATGAAATGCCGGAAGACGGTCCGAAGCTTGACGCACGCGCTGTGGGGGAGCAGGCGAGCGGCGGAAAGGGTAATTTTTCGCTGATCGTGTTGCCGGCATCCACGCCACAGCGTGTCAAAGATGATCTCGCTGGCATTGATGGAATTTCGGTTAACGATGAAGCCGCTATGGTGCGACCCGACCCGGGGTTCGCGCCCGATTTGATGAGCCGCGTGGAAAGACTAGTGGACACCGGTGATCACGGTGCCGATGGCTGGAATATCGTGGCGGCCAACGAGGGCGGAGCCGTCGTCGGAACCCTCTATGAGGTGTCTCCGGATGTAGCGCCGGCGGTGCAGGCATCAATTAGTAAAAAGGTGCAGGACGCAGCGCAAAAGGCCGTCGATACGCGGCAAGATGCTAAGGCAATGCTGGTGGCTGTGCAGCCGTCTACGGGCAAGATTCTGGCGGTAGCACAGACAGCGGAAGCAGATAAGGACGGCGACCTTGCGCTGATGGGACAGTTCCCGCCGGGATCGACGTACAAGATTGTCACTGCCGCCGCAGGTGTGCAGCACGAGGGGCTAAATGCGGGATCGACTGTGCCGTGCCCAGGTTCGATGGAGATTGGGCCGCGTATTGTCACCAACTACAACGGAAGTGGTGTCGGGAATACCTCGCTGAGCGATGCGTTCGCGCGGTCTTGTAACACCACGTTTGGCAACATCTCTCACAAGTTGGAGCCAGGGCAGTTCAAGGAGGAGTCCAAGAACTTCGGCATCGGCATCAACTATCACATCGCGGGCCTCGACACTATTACCGGCAGCGTGTCTGATGGCAGTGATGAAGTCGAGCGTATCGATGCGGGCTATGGGCAGGGCAATGACTTGGCCAGCCCGTTTGGCATGGCCCTGGTTTCCGCGACGGTGGCGGCCGGACGCACTCCGACACCGTCACTCGTGCCAAGCGCGGGAACCTGGCAGTCGCAGGTATCAAAGCCACTGCCGCCTGAGGTTTTGAATGAGGTTCGCACACTCATGCGGGCGGTGGTGACCTCTGGTACTGGTTCGGCCATTGCCGGTCGAGGTGAAGTCTATGCAAAGACCGGTGAGGCCGAGTACGCTGGCGGCTCCCACGCTTGGTTTACTGGCTACCGCGATGATTTGGCCTTTGCCACGCTTATCGTTGGCGGTGGTGGCTCGGAGCATGCCGTGGCGATTACCGATGCCTTCTTCGCCAATATCGATGAAGGTTCGGGGGACGAGGGCTAGAGCATTTCTGGCTTTGAAACCGGCACAGGCCGAAAGGCTAATCCGGGGGTAGGGGTAGAGTATGTTCCATGACTCAGCGTTCTCCACTTACTCAGCAAAAGTCCACTCCGATTCGCACCGTTCCGGCACATATTGAACGGCCGGAGTACGCCTGGAAGGACGAGGTTCAGGAAGGCGTCGGCGAGCCGCTGGTACAGACTCCGGAAGATATTGAAAATATGCGAGAGGTCTCTCGCATTGCTGCCAACGCGTTGGTGGAGGCCGGAAAGGCCGTAGCTCCGGGCGTGACCACGGATGAGATTGACCGGGTGGTGCACGAGTACCTGTTGGATCACGACACCTACCCGTCCACGCTGGGGTACCGCGGTTTTGAGAAGTCGTGCTGCGTGTCTCTCAATGAGATTGTCTGCCACGGTATTCCGGATACTCAGGTTATTGAAGACGGCGATATCGTCAATGTCGACGTCACCGGATACAAGAACGGCGTCCACGGCGACACCAACGCGACTTTCCTCGCGGGCAATGTCTCGGAGGAGCACCGCCAGCTAGTGGAGCGCACTTACAACGCCACCATGCGCGGCATTAAGGTCATCAAGCCGGGCCGTGAGATTAATGTCATCGGCCGCGTGATTGAGTCCTACGCTAAGCGTTTTGGATACAACACCGTTCGGGACTTCACCGGTCACGGTGTCGGTACCACGTTCCATAATGGTTTGATTGTCCTTCACTACGATGAGCCGAGCCAGGACACCATTTTCGAGCCGGGCATGACCTTGACTGTCGAGCCGATGATTAACCTCGGTGAGCTGCCGTACCACATCTGGGATAACGGCTGGACTGTGCAGAATGATGACTTCAAGTTCACCGCCCAGTTCGAGCACACGGTGCTGGTGACCTCCGACGGCTACGAAATCCTCACTCTGCCGGATGAGCAGAACGTGCCAGGCCAGTTCCAGACTGGTTGGAAGCCCGAGGCCTAAGCGGTGCAGGCTCCTGCAGCTCTGATTGCCGGCTGCACCTCAGATGCCGGTAAGTCGGTTCTGGTCGCCGGCATGTGTCGGTTGCTCGCGCGACGCGGAGTGCGCGTCGCGCCCTTCAAGGCGCAAAACATGTCCAATAATTGCGCTGTCACGCTCGACGGCGGCGAGATTGGGCGCGCGCAGGCTCTGCAGGCGTTGGCCTGTGGGCTGGAGCCGGATGTCTCCTTTAACCCGGTGCTACTCAAGCCGGGCTCGGACCACACCAGTCAGGTGGTGGTGAAGGGCAAGGCCGATGGGCATGTGAGCGCTCTGACGTACCGGTCGCGGAGAAAAGCGCTGCGCGGAGTAGTTGCGGAGGCTTTGGAAGAGCTGCGGGGGCAGTTCGATGTCGTCCTGTGTGAAGGCGCTGGCAGTCCTGCCGAGGTCAATCTGCGAGAGTCAGACATCGCCAACATGGGGTTGGCAGAGCTCGCTGATTTGCCGGTTGTGGTCGCCGGTGACATCGACCGCGGTGGGGTGCTTGCACATTTCGTCGGCACGCATGCAATTCTGAGCCCCGAAGACCGCGCGCGGATTACCGGTTTTATTGTCAACAAGTTCCGGGGCGATGTTTCGCTATTGACGCCGGGATTGGACGTAGTGCGTGAGTACACCGGTGTGCCCGTACTCGGCGTGGTGCCTTTTATTCCAGGGCTGTGGATCGATGCGGAGGATTCGCTCGGCACAGTCGCTGGTGCGTCGGTAGGGCCGGCGAACGCACCGCTGGGCACGGCAACGTTGTCCGTGGCCGCCATTCGCTTGCCGCGCGTGTCCAACGCCACCGATATAGAGGCGCTTGCCTGTGAACCAGGGGTACACGTGCAGTGGACGGTCGATCCGTCGGTCGTTGCTCGCGCCGACCTGGTCGTGTTGCCCGGGACGAAGTCGACGGTCGCTGATCTTAAGTGGTTGCGCGAGCGTGGGCTTGACGACGTGCTAGAGAACCGAGCCGCCCGGGGGCTGCCGCTGATTGGCATCTGCGGTGGGTTCCAAATGCTCTGCGGCACCATCGCTGACTTGGTGGAGTCGGCAGCCGGGACCGTGAACGGGCTTGGCGTGTTCGATACCGACATTGAATTCGCGGGGACGAAGACACTGGTGAGTCACCCGGATGGCTCTTACGAAGTGCACAATGGACAGGTTGTGCGAAGCAGTGAACATCCCTTTATCGCTGAGCCTGAAGAAGGGGCGCGGCGTGGCATGGTGATGGGCACGCACCGCCACGGCTACCTGGAAAATGATCAGGCGCGCCGTGAGTTGCTGATGGAAGTGGCCGTTGCCGTCGGTCGGGACGGCTTCGAGGTCAGCTCTACTACTTCGTTTGCCGCAGAACGGCTGCGGCAGGTCGACATGTTGGCCGATGCAGTCGAGGAGTACCTGGCTGGGCCGGCATTGGCCCAGGCCACAGGCATCGAGCAGCTGGGCTAGTTATCGAACTCCAGGCCCAGAATCGCGTTTTCAATCAGCTCGGGCAGCGCTGGGTGAATCCAGTGCTGTCCCTTGACAACTTCGCGCACATCCATCTCGAAGCTCATCATCTGGATGCACTGCTGCACTAGAGTGGCAGCCTGCTCGCCGATGAAGTGCGCACCCAGCAGGCGGCCGGTGGCGCGGTCCGCAATCAGTTTGGCAAAGCCGTCGCGATCCTCCAGTGCCCAGCCGTAGGCAACGTCGCCGTAATTCTGTACCTTCACGGTAATGTCCGTGCCATTTTCCGCAGCCCAGGCGCGAGCTTCGTCCTCGGTCATACCGACCTGACCAATCTGCGGATGTGAGAAGACTGCCGACGGAATGTAGCGGTGGTCAAATTCACGCAGGTCGGATGGGTTCAGCACGTTGTGGAAGACCACCTTGGCCTCATGGTTGGCAATATGCTTCAGCTGGTACGGGCTAGAGACATCGCCCAGCGCCCACACACCTTCGGCTGAGGTGCGACCGTACTGGTCAACCTTGATGCGACCATCGTCGTGCATCTCCACACCACCGGCTGCAAGATCCATACGGTCACCGTTGGGGATGCGTCCGGTTGCCACTAGCAGGGCATCGGCTGCGAGCTCCGTGCCGTCGTCAAGCGTGGCCGTGACGATCTGACCCTCCTGGGAGAGTTCAGTGAGGGAGGTGTTCATACGGATGTCAATGTCGCGGGCGGCAACCTCGTGGAAACGCTCAGAGATAGCGGCATCGGAGCCACGCAGCATGACATCGGAGCGCACCAGCATGTGCACCTTCGTACCGAAGGATGCGAAGACGTGCGCGAACTCGCTAGCGATGTAACCGCCGCCGACGACAATCATTTCGCGCGGAAGCTTGTCGACGCGCATGATGCTCTCGTTGGTGTAGTAATCCACCCCGGAGTCTGCGATGAGGCCCGGGACATGCGGGCGGGAGCCTGCAGCGATGATGATGTTGTCGGCTGTGATGTCGACGGTTTCCTCGCCGATGCCAGTGCGAATAGTGCGGGGGCCGACGAACGTTGCGTGGCGGTCGTAGACATCGATATTGGGAGTCTCGTCCCCGCGCCGGTATGCCTCGCCGCCGTCGGCAATCTGGTCGACTCGCTGGGCGAAAACGCGATCCTGGATATGCTTGAGATCAACGGAGTTGAAGGTGCCGTGCACGCCCAGGCGGCTGGCCTCGCGGATGTTGCGGGCGGCATCAGCGGCCAGAACGAACATCTTGGTGGGAATACATCCAACGTTGAGGCAAGTACCGCCGAAACGTCCTTCCTCCACCAGAGCGATACGGACATTGTCGTAGTCCGGGGCCGGAATGGAATTGCCGGACCCTGTTCCGATAATGATGACGTCGTAGTGGCGTGGGGTAGCCTCAGGCGAATTCTCAGTGGTCACAAGCACTCCTAGCATTCTGGTCAAACTAGTTTGGTTCAACCGTACTGAATGCTGATTTATTCCGAGCTCCTATTTTGAGCTGCCTCCCGGATTGACCGTGGTAAGGAACTGGAAGGTCTCATTGAAAGCGCGATCTAATGCTTCGGGCGCGGAGAGATACACGTCGTGGAGGGCACCCGGAATCGCGACGTTGCGAGCCTGTGGGCCCAGGTGGGCAGTGGCATCGGCAATTTGTTCAGTGTTGAGAACAGAGTCAACGCGACTGAGCTCCGGGGTGTAGTCGGAACCGAGAAGGTAGTTGTCCGAGTGGAGGACGAGCGTCGGCACGCCGGTGTCGATACCGCGGCTGACACGTTGTTGGCCGACGATGATGGCATTGAGCCAACGCCAGTTCTTGTCATGGCCAGCCAGCGGCTTGAAAGTACGGTTGTACTCCCAGCGTCCCTGGTGATCGGCGCTAATGGATTTGCCATAGCCGCCCGCAGACTGCACCGGAATAAGACTGTTGGGGCGAATCCGCGACATAACGCGAGTCACTAGCGAGTACACGGGAGCCTTTGCCCGAGAAACGTGCAGAGTCAGCCACGGTGAGTTCAAGACGGCAGCCGTGACGGAAATATTGGGTGCTTGCGGGCAATGGCCGCCTGTGCTTCGTAGCCAATCGAGCCAGAGAACGGCAATGAGACCGCCGGTGGAGTGCGCATTAACAGTGACAGTTGTATGACCGGCGTGGTCTAACACCGCGAGTGCGCCGTTGAGATCCTCGAAGTAATTCGTTAAATCGCTGCAGCCATGCCAAGTCTGCCCCGGTTGGTGAGCGCGCCCGCACTTGCGCAGGTCAATGGCGTAAAACGCGTACCCTTCGGAGTGGTAACGCTCTGCCACGTGCTTTTGGAAGAAGTAGTCCGACATCCCGTGGATCCAAAGAACTGCCGGACGCGCTTGGAAGTCGCTTGCCGACGAGTCGGGGCAGTAGCGCACCAAAACCGCGCGTACCGACCCCTCGCCGTCGGGGTCCTGGCCGAGTTCGATGACATGTTGGCTGTAGCCCTCGCCTAGGTTATCGGGGTTAAAGGCGGGGGTAGTGAAATCGGGAATATCGGTAGTCACAGGGTCAAGCCTAGCGCCGATTACCGGGGGTAGTGTGAATGTGTGACACAATAGATTATGGACTGAGACGGTAGCTCTCTTTTGCGTCTTTAGTTGTGTGTGCGCGCATGTGAGCGAGCGCTAGTTTGAATCACTAATCAAGTTAGTAAGGATGTTGACAGCAAAATGGCTGATAACAAGCTTCCTGCCTCCAGTGGCGACGAGGTAGATGTCGTCCTCATCGGTGCAGGTGTAATGAGTGCGACGCTGGGTGTGCTGCTCAAGGAGCTCGAGCCATCCTGGTCACAGGTTCTGTTCGAGCGTCTCGATCAGCCCGCCAAGGAGTCTTCCTCCCCGTGGAACAACGCTGGTACCGGCCACTCTGCTCTGTGTGAGCTGAACTACACGCCGGAGAAGAACGGCAAGGTCGATGTCACCAAGGCTAAGCTCATTAACGAGCAGTTCCAGGTTTCCCGTCAGCTGTGGACCTCGCTGATTGAAAATGGCACCCTGACTGACCCGAGGGAATTCATCAACCCGGTTGATCACACCACCTTCGCTCAGGGCCCGGAGCAGATGGCATTCATGCGTCGTCGCTACGAGGCACTTGAGAAGGAGCCGCTGTTCCACGGTCAGGAGCTCATCGAGGATCCGGATCGTTTCGCAGAATACCTTCCGCTGATGTCGGAGGGGCGTGACTTCTCCAAGCCGGTCTCCGCTATTCGTAACCCGAATGGTACGGACGTTAACTTCGGTGCACTGACCAAGCAGTACCTGGCCGCACTGTCCGATATGGGTACTGAGATTCGCTACGGCCACGAGGTCACCGGTCTGAAGCGCGACGGTTCCAAGTGGATTGTCACCGTGAAGAACCTGCACACCAAGGACGTTCGCACCTTGGTTGCTAACTTCGTCTTCGTCGGTGCCGGCGGTGACGCACTGCCGCTGCTGCAGAAGGCTCGTATTAACGAGATTCGTGGTTTCGGTGGCTTCCCGGTCTCCGGCCAGTGGCTGCGCTGCACCAACGAGGAAGTCATTGCTAAGCATGACGCCAAGGTCTATGGTAAGGCTTCCGTCGGCACGCCGCCGATGTCCGTTCCGCACCTGGACACCCGTGTTATCGACGGCAAGCGCGGCCTGCTCTTTGGCCCGTACGCCGGTTGGAACATGAAGTTCCTCAAGAACGGTAACAACCTGGACCTGATTAAGTCCCTGCGTCCGGCCAACCTGCCGTCCATGATGGGTGTTGGTGTCCAGGAGATGGGGCTGACCAAGTACCTGATTACTGAGGTTCTGAAGGATTTCGACGCACGTATTGAGTCCCTGCGTGAGTACGTCCCGAACGCTCGCCCGGAGGACTGGGAGCTGATTGTCGCTGGTCAGCGAGTCCAGGTCATTAAGCCGATGAAGGCCCCGGTCTTCGGTACCCTCGAGTTCGGTACCGCGGTCATCAACTCGTGGGACGGCACCATTGCCGGCCTGATGGGTGCCTCCCCGGGTGCTTCCATCGCTCCGGCCGTGATGATCAGCCTGATTGAGCGCTGCTTCGGCCGCCACATGGGCAAGTGGGCTCCGAAGCTGAAGGAGCTCGTCCCGTCCTACGGCACGCACCTGGCTGATGACCCGGCTCTGTTCAAGGAGGTCTGGGAGGCTTCCCAGAAGACCCTGAAGTTGGAGCGCTAAGCACTCCGCTGAAGAGCTTCAAAGAGTTCAATTAAGCCAACATTTTCTACCCCGCTGTGAGCCATCCGCTCCCAGTGGGGTAGAACTGTGTTTATGGAAAAAATCACGTCAGCTACCACTGCACAGACAGAGCCCACTTTTCCCTTTACTGCGATTGTCGGGCAGCAGCGACTACAGCTTGCGTTGATTCTGACCGCCCTATCCCCGGAGATTGGCGGCGTGGTCATCCGCGGTGAGAAGGGCACAGCCAAGACCACTACAGTCCGCGCATTGGCGCCATTTCTCAGCGGATCGTTGGTGAACCTGCCACTCGGCGCTACGGAAGATCGAGTCGTAGGCTCTATCGACGTGGAGACTGTGCTAACCACCGGACACGCACGGTTCAATCCGGGGCTACTCAGCGCTGCTGATGGCGGCATTCTCTACGTCGACGAGATTAACCTGTTGCCGGACCACCTCGTTGACTCCGTGCTCGATGCTGCAGCCACCGGACGTGTGGTTGTTGAACGTGACGGCATCTCGCACTCTGCTACCTCCAGGTTCGTGTTGGTCGGCACGATGAACCCGGAAGAGGGTGAATTGCGTCCCCAACTTCTCGACCGCTTCGGTCTCGCCATCGACGTTACCGCCTCCAAGGATCCTGCCGTCCGCGCGGAGATCGTCGCCCGTCGACTCGACTTTGACGCCGACCCGGAGAACTTCGTCACGCGCTTCGCCGCCGACGACGATGTGCTGCACGCTCGCATCGATCGCGCACGCGCACTGCTTGACGACGTCGAATTGACCCCCAACATTCTTGGTCAAATTGCAACCGTGTGCGCTGCTTTTGATGTGGACGGGATGCGTGCCGACATCGTCATTGCACGTACCGCCCGCGCTCACGCTGCATGGCGAGTAGCTGGGGACGAGTCAGCGCAGCCACAACCGGGTAAGCCAATTGAGATCACTGCGGAAGACATCAGGGTAGCTGCAGAAATGGCACTGCCGCACCGTCGTCGCCGTGACCCCTTTGATGAACCAGGATTGGACCAGGAGCAGCTCGATGATGCTCTGCAGGATGCAGAGGAGCAGTTCCGAGATGACCAGAATCAGTCAGAGTCGGATCCGGAGTCGGATCTGGAATCGTATCCAGAGCCCGAGGCTGATCAGGTCTCCCAGTTCGACTCCAACTCCGAACCTCAGGAGCCACAACAGTCGAATTCCGCCGGATCGAAGGGAGGTCGCGCCGCTGAAGGCGCCCCCTTTCGCCGTTCGTAAAATCAGTGTCGACGGCGTCGGCCAAGGAGATTCCGGCCGTCGCTCCAAGGCCATTGGTCCCCGGGGCAGCACCATTGGCGCCGAACGTGGCGGTCATGGTCTCCACGTGCCGGCGACAGTGCTGGCCGCGGCCAATCGTGGCGCCCGCATTGGCGACTCCATGATCCCTCTGGAACCGGAAGACGTTCACGGCGCTATCCGACAGGGAACTGAGTCCAATCTGGTCGTCTTCGTTGTGGATACCTCGGGTTCTATGGCCGCGCGCGACCGCCTGGCAGCTGTCACCGGCGCCGTCACTTCGCTGCTGCGCGATGCCTACCAAAGCCGTGACAAAGTCGCCGTCATTACTTTCCGAGGCAACAGTGCCGAATTGGTTTTACCACCGACCAAGTCCATTGATACCGCGGTGCGTCGTCTCGCAGACGTCCGTACTGGTGGGCGAACCCCATTGGCCGAAGGATTGCTGAAGGCACACGAAGTGGTGGTGCGGGAAGCGCACCGGGAGCCCACGCGCCGCGCAATTATGGTGTTGCTCTCCGATGGCCGAGCAACAGGTAAAAATGGGCTGCAGCAGGCGAGGGCCGTGGCCGCAAAGATCCGTCGTCAAGCGTTGGCGGCGACGGTGGTTATCGACTGTGAGCGCTCTCGCGTGCGGCTGGGGTTGGCACAGGAAATCAGTGTGGAATTGGGTGCCACCTGCATAAACCTTTCCGAGCTCAACGCCGAGACGGTGGCGGGCGTAGTCCATGCCTATCATCGAGACCATGGCACAAGGAAAGCTTGACCCCAAATCAATTCCCAACGACGGGCTGACCACCAGGCAGCGTCGCATGATTCCGATTACTGCCGTGCATACCGGCCCAGGTAAGGGTAAGTCCACGGCGGCATTCGGGATGGCGATGCGCGCGTGGAATCAGGGTATGAACATTGGTGTCTTCCAGTTTGTGAAGTCGGCAAAGTGGAAGGTTGGCGAGGAAGCTGTCATGCGTCGGTTGGGCACGCTTCACGACGAAACGGGAGAGGGCGGCCCGGTCGAATGGCACAAGATGGGCGAAGGCTGGTCTTGGTCGCGCAAGCAGGGCACCGAGGAGGACCACGCCGCAGCTGCTGCAGAGGGATGGCAGGAGATCAAGCGGCGCCTCGAAAATGAGGTGCACGACTTCTACGTTCTCGACGAGTTCACCTACCCAATCAAGTGGGGTTGGATTGATGTCGACGATGTGGTGGAAACATTGAAGAACCGTCCTGGCCGCCAGCATGTGGTGATGACTGGCCGTGATGCGGATCCGAAGCTCGTGGAGGTCGCGGATCTGGTGACTGAGATGACCAAGATTAAGCACCCGATGGATGTCGGACGTAAGGGACAAAAGGGCATCGAGTGGTAGCACCTGGAATTGTCATCGCGGCGACAGCTTCAGGCACGGGAAAGACGACAATCTCCACGGGTCTGATGCGTGCACTGTCGCGTCGTCACGCGGTGGCACCTTTCAAAGTCGGACCCGACTATATTGATCCTGGCTATCACGGGGTAGCCGCTGGTCGTCCCGGGCGCAATCTGGATTCCTTTATGTGCTCGCCTGAGATGATCGGGCCGCTCTACGCACACGGAGCTGCCGACAGCGAGATTGCGGTGGTCGAAGGTGTTATGGGGCTTTTCGACGGCCGCATTGGTGACGACCCGCTATCGGTGGAGGGGTCGACGGCCGAGATTGCCTCGCTGCTGGGACTGCCGGTGGTGCTGGTTATTGATGCCCGGCATATGTCGCAGTCGGCGGCGGCTGTTGTTCACGGTTTCTCCACGCTTCGCACTGACGTCCGTGTCAGTGGCGTGATTGTTAATCAGGTGGGCAGCCCGCGGCATGCGGACATCATTACCCGTTCTGTGGAGGCCATGGGTGTCGAGGTGCTCGGCGCTATTCCGCGAGTGACTGATATTGAGGTTCCCAGCAGGCATTTGGGGCTGGTCACTGCAGTCGAGCAGGGTGAGCAGCTAGAGGCGGTCATTGAATCGATGGCCAACTTGGTGGAGACGTACATCGACATCGACCGGATTGTCCAGCTTGCCCGGCAGCCCTATCCAGCTGAGCCATGGGACCCCGCACAGTTCGTTGCACCGCTGGCTACTCAGCGCCGCGTGCGCGTGGCGGTCGCGGCGGGTCCTGCGTTCTCGTTTACCTATGCAGAGCACCGTGAGCTATTGCGGGCTGCTGGAGCCGAGGTCGTGGATTTTGACCCATTGGTTGACGAACTGCCGGAAGCCGAAGGCTACATCGTGCCCGGTGGATTCCCGGAAGAGCATGCTGATGCGCTGTCTGTTCGCGATGACATTCGCCGGGATCTACGGCAGGCCGCCGACGATGGCGCACTGATTCACGGCGAATGTGCGGGGCTGCTCTGGCTGCTTGAAGATCTCGGTGGGCGCCGTATGTGTGGCATCATCCCGGGGCGAGCGCACATGGCACGGTTGAAGTTGGGGTACCGGGAGGCTGTGGCTCTGACTGATTCTGCATTGTGCCCGGTAGGTACGCGCGTGCGCGGTCACGAGTTCCACAAGACAGCGCTCACTGATGACACCGCAAGTGTCGCTGCTGCGGCCGGGTGGCAACCCGCCTGGGGTTGGCGTGGATATCAAGGCGAGACAGTTCGCGACGGCTTCGTTTCCGAGTCTGGGCGGATTCATGCCGGTTACCTGCATGTTCATCCGGTTGGTGCGCCGGGGAACGTCAGTCGCTTTGTTGCTTCGTGCGCCGGGTAAAGTATTAGCTATGAGTTTGCTTCTCAAAGACTACGGCGTGTTGGTGATTGGCGGTTCCACGGCTGCAGAGCGCGTGATTCCTCGGTTGTTGGACTCTGGCGCTGATGTCACTGTGTGTGAGGGTGGGGAAGTAACAACTGCGATTGAGGCCTGGGCTGCAGACGGCCGTATTAGTTTGACCCGCACTGGTTTTACCGAGGCGATGAGCTGGGGCAAGGCTCTCATGGTCTGCTGTGACGAGTCGTTGCTGCGTGAGGTGACACTCGAGGGACACCGCCGAGGTATTCTCGTCGACGATGAAACCGGGACATCCAGCCCGCTTACTCCTGTGGCACTGACCGGCCGTCGCGCGTCGCGCGCTGGGGATCTCGCTGGGCAGGTCGCACTCGTAGGCGGTGGCCCGGGCGATCCTGGTCTGATTACCGTTGAGGGGCGTCGCCTGCTCCGGCTTGCCGACGTCGTCGTTGCAGACCACCTCGGTCCACTGTCGCTGCTCGGTGACTTGGAGCCGGATGTCGAGATTATTGATGCCGGCAAGCTTCCTTACGGTCGCGCCATGGCTCAGGAGCGCATCAATGAACTGCTAGTTCATCGTGCCCGCGAGGGCTACTTTGTGGTCCGGCTCAAAGGTGGCGATCCGTACATCTTCGGCCGCGGTTTTGAAGAGCTTCAGGAGCTGCAGAAGGCAGGGGTACCGGTTCGAGTTGTGCCGGGTATCACCTCGGCACTGGCGGTACCGGGGACGATTGGCATCCCAGTTACCATGCGTGGCGTCAACCACGAATTCACTGTCGTGTCCGGTCACGTCCCACCGGGGCACAAGACTTCGCTAGTCAATTGGGATGCGCTTGGCCGCATGCACGGCACTATTGCCATCATTATGGGAGTTAAGAACGGGCCGAAGATTGCCGAGGCTCTGATGAAGGCCGGCCGCAGCCCGAAGACTCCGGCTGCGGTCATCCAGGACGGCACGCTGCCGAATCAGCGATCCCTACGCTGCACGCTCGGCGAGCTTGGCGAGAAAATGGTCGAAGAGGCAATCAAGCCGCCCGCAGTTATCGTCATCGGTGAAGTCGCCGGTCTGGATGAGGGCGATGAGTAAGAGCAACAATTCGAGCAACAACAAGTTGAAGAAGCGCGAGCCAGAGCAGCAAAAGGCAGGGATTGTTACCCGACTGCTTGCCGACGATCAGCTGCGTAGCGCCATCTGGATGGGCGCTGTGACCTTCCTCGTGTTCTACCTCGGAGCCATGATTATCTTCCGACTCCTTCTCCTCGGCGGAGAAGGCTCGCGATACGACAGCATTTTCATCGCCGTCATTGCGCTCATTGCTGCCATTGTGGCAGGCCGGAAGCGCTACAACGACGACATTTAGTTTTCCGGGACGCGGAAGATGAGGGCGCCGTCGTCAAGCGAGACGTTGTATCCTGCGGCGCGCGCGATGTCGACGGCCTCTGTGGGAGAGGTCGGTGCCGTGTCGGAAAGGGCGATGGCACGGGCAAATAGGCCCTTGTAGTGCTTGTTGAAGTGGCTGACGATTTTGCCTTCGGCGGTGAGCACGGTCATCGTTGTCGCGGTCTTGACTTTGCCCAAATTGGCGTAGGTGCCGGAACGAAGGTCGATGAGGAAGTCGACATCATTGAGAGCCTCGGTGATGGCGGTGCCCCAGCGGCGCTTCATCGTGGGAGCTGCGTCGGCAGGCTGATCCGCGAAGGGGAGCTTGACCGTGCCAGACAGACGGTAGCGGGGGATGAGGTCGTCCCCGCCAATGACGCCGAAGAGCGCTGACCCGATGGCGAGTCGAGCACGGCCGGTTTCCGGCAGGTCGCTGGGGGAGAGTGCGTCGTAGAGCACCCCCGTATAGCGCTCGAGAGCCGGCATGGTCGACGACTCTAGGAGTGCAGCATTAGCTGTGACTTCGTCAGCGAGACGTGGCCCCAGTTTCAGTGTTTCCATCGCGGCTTCCCTGTTCGCACTTAACGCCACGAGATCGGCTGCAATGCGCTCGCGGATGGAGTTGAGGGACCCGAAGCTCAGCGAGGAAAAGTCCACTGCGGGATGGCTGCCACCAGTGGCTTTGGTTTCAGATGGGGGTAGGACTACGAGCATGGGCACCATAGTAATGCCCCGCATGTTGCGCAGAATGATTGACGGGTAAAATCAGCATTCATGATTACGCGAATGTCCCAGCTGTTCCTACGCACACTGCGCGAGGATCCCGCTGACGCCGAGGTCCCTAGCCACAAGCTGCTCGTCCGTGCCGGCTACATCCGGCGAACCGCCCCTGGTGTCTACTCCTGGCTGCCACTGGGCTTGAAGGTTCTGCGCAACGTAGAGAAGGTTGTGCGCGAGGAGATGGAAGGCATTGGCGCACAGGAGCTGGCATTCCCTGCACTGCTCCCGCGTGAACCGTACGAGGCGACGAATCGGTGGACCGAATATGGCCCCGAGCTGTTCCGTCTGAAGGATCGCAAGGGCGCGGACTACCTGCTGGGGCCGACGCACGAAGAGATGTTCGCGCTAGCTGTCAAGGATCTTTTCAGCTCCTACAAGGATTTCCCGACAACGCTGTTCCAGATTCAGACCAAGTACCGCGACGAGGCCCGCCCGCGCGCGGGTATTCTGCGTGGCCGCGAGTTCGTGATGAAGGACTCCTACTCCTTCGACATGGACGACGAGGGGCTGGAGAATTCTTATCAGTTGCACCGCGGTGCCTACCAGCGAATTTTTGACCGGCTGGGCATTAAGTACGAAATCTGCCACGCCACCTCCGGCGCTATGGGCGGTTCGGCCTCCGAGGAGTTCCTGGCTGTTAGCGAAAATGGCGAAGACTCCTTCGTAGTCTCCACCGACGGTGAGTACGCCGCCAACGTTGAAGCCGTGAGAATCCCGGCAGTCGAACCGCAGCCGATTGAGGGACAGCCGGAGGCGAAGGTTTACGAGTCTCCGAACTGCACCACCATTGCAGCGCTTGTTGATTGGGCCAATGGCGTGGACCTCGGACGCGAGGTCACCGCTGCCGATACTTTGAAGTGCGTTCTCGTCGCCGTCGACCCGAAGAAGGTCGATAAGGAGGGCAACGCCCTGCCGGAACAGCTCACCGCAGTCCTGGTTCCCGGTGACCGTGAGGTCGATGAAAAGCGTCTCGAGGTCGCATTTGAACCGGGTGAGGTGCGCTTGCTGGAGGACAAGGACTTCGCAGCCAATGACTTCCTGATTAAGGGCTACGTCGGCCCGCAGGGGCTCGCTGATCACGGCGTGAAGGTCCTAGCTGACCCACGCGTAGCGGAGGGCACGAATTGGATTGCGGGCGCCAACGAGGATGGCAAGCACATCGTCGGTGTGGTCGCCGGTCGCGACTTCCAGATTGACGGTATTTGCGATGTCGCAGAGGTGCGTGACGGCGACCCGGCTCCGGAGGGGCATGGCACGCTAAAGATCGAGCGCGGCATCGAGATTGGTCACATTTTCCAGTTGGGCCGCAAGTACACCAACGCCTTTGAAATTGACATCCTCGATGTCAACGGTAAGCGTGCTCGTCCGACGATGGGGTCCTACGGTATTGGTGTGTCCCGTCTGGTCGCTGTCCTCGCAGAACAGCAGTTGGATGAAAAGGGCCTGAAGTGGCCAGTTGCCGCAGCACCGTACAAGGTTCACATCGCTGTGGCCGGTAAGAACGCCGAAGCAGCTGAGGCCGCTGAACGTCTGGCGGAAGACCTCAGTCAGCAGGGCATTGAGGTGCTTTTCGACGACCGTCCGAAGGTCAGCCCCGGTGTGAAGTTCAAGGACGCTGAGTTGCTGGGTATGCCGTTTGTGGTCATCTTTGGCCGTGGCTACGCGGACGGCAAGGTGGAGCTGCGTAACCGCCTGACCAACGAGACCGACGAGGTCGCCGCTGACGGCATTGCAGCTCACGTCGCGGAGCTGGTTCGCAAGGCTTAGAGTCCCGGCAGCGGCTCCAAGTTGTTGCCACCTAGCGCTGCCGCTCCGGCGGCAGCCACGCCAGCTGCCTGCAGTGCGAACATACGCATCCGAGGGTTATTGGCAGCGAGCAATACGTCTTCCCACGCCTGGGCGCAATAGCGCTCCAACGCAATCATGTAATCGACGGGTGCCGTATCCGGTGAAGGAGCATCTTCCGGCATATAGCCAGGTGCGCTCTCCGGCACCTCAACGTCGGAATCCTCCAAAATTAGCCGGGCACGATCGCGCAAAATACGGTGGCGCTCGCCACGAGCCAAAAGAGCAGTAGTGGTATCGCCTCCGACACGTGGTGCGGCGACGCCAACACCGTAAATCATCATGTATTCGGCTTGCAGTGCCTTAGTCATCTGATCTTCGGCACCCGAGATTTCATCCCTGTCACTGGGAATCAATGGGACAATCTCCTCCCACTCAGCGCCCGCAGCACGCAGAGCGAGGACTATACCGCCATCGACAGCCGTGGCAAGGCGCGCAGTGTGCTCCTCCCGCAATGCAGTGCGTGAATCCAGAGCCTTCGTCAGTACCGGACTATTTCGCGAGTCCGTGAGCAGTAACGTCGCATCGACACCGGCAGCCAGGGATCCTGGGACTGCGACGTCCGAGCCGCATTCATCGACAGGTTTACCGTCCTTGCGGGTACCGCAGGCGCGTGTGATTTCCTTATCCAGTTCGGTGACCTGCGCGGAGCGCACAGCTGCGAGGTCAGGATCGGCGTCGATAAGCGAATGTGCATCGCGTGCCGCCAGTGCGTGGAGAACCTCAATGGCGTAATCCGGGCGTGGTGCCACCAGATGCGAGCACGCGGAGAGCGCGGGAAGTGACCCCACGGCGAGGGCAGCAGTGAGGAAGCCACGGCGCGAGAGAGTGCGAGTGCGACGCGATGCGGAAGCAGAACTGGGGGCGGGAGGTTCAACAATCACCTCACTATGGTGCCACGGCGGGCGGCACTTTGTATCAATGCGGTGCGTGGAAAGTGCCCAGGTGCGCAATTCCTAGCGCTTGACCTGTAGACTCTACGACTATGGCGATACCCGCACCCGAGAAAATTGAACAGTTTGTGAGCCCGGCGCTCGCACAAATCGGCCTGGATGTGGAAGATGTCAAGGTCGTTCGCGCCGGCGCAAAGTCACAGGTCATTGTGTTGATTGACGCAGATGAGCGTCCTGACCTCGATGTTCTGGAACAGGCCACGCATGAAGTATCTTCCGCTCTGGATGCCGCGGAGGCACGTGGCGAAGCCGACTTCGGCGCTCAGGGCTACACCTTGGAAGTTTCCACTCCTGGTATTGACGCACCGCTGACGCAGCCACGGCACTGGCGACGTAACCGTGGTCGCATTGCGGAAATTTCGCTTGCCGACGGTTCCGCGATTGCAGCCCGCATTGGTGCGCTGTCGCCGGATGAAGAATCCATCATTCTCGTTACCTCTAAAGGGCCAAAGGGGCGGTTGAAGGCTGTTGGTCAGCGTGTCCAATTAACCAATGTGGCCCGTGCAGTGGTACAAGTTGAATTCTCTAATCCGCCCGCAGCCGAGAAAGATTTTGCGGGACTAGACTATGACGATGCCTTGACCAGGCTGGAGGATAACAAGTGAAGATTGAACTAGCTGCCCTGCGAACCTTGGAAAGGGAAAAGGGTATTCCTGTCGACGAAATGCTGGGACTGGTCGCCCGGGCATTGCGTGAAAGCTACCGTAATACCACCGCACCGGCACAGTATGCGCGCGTCGAAATCGACCGTGAGACCGGTGACGTCATAGTCTTTGCTCAGGAGCGAGACGACGAGGGCAATCTCATCTCCGAATGGGACGATACTCCGGAGGACTTTGAGCGTACCGCTGCATTCGCTGTTCGTCAGACCATCCTTTCGCGTCTGCGGGATGCGGAAAGCGACAAGGTTCTCGACGAATACGCAGACCTGTCTAACCAGGTCATTTCCGGCGTGGTCCAGCGCGATGTCTATGCCAATGAAAAGGGCATTGTCGTCGTCCACATCGGTTCGGAGGCCAATGGTCGCGACGGTATTCTGATGCCGGCTGAGCAGCTGCCAGGTGAGGAACTCAAGCACGGTGACCGCATCAAGTGCTACGTCGTCGGTGTGAACAAGACACCGCGGGGTGTTGCGATTCACCTGTCACGCACGCACCCGGAGCTCATTCGCAAGCTCTTCGAACTTGAAGTTCCGGAGGTTGCCGATGGGGCAGTGGAATTGATTTCGATTGCACGCGAGGCTGGTCACCGCACCAAGGTTGCTGTACGTCCCACGGTCAAGGGGCTCAATGCTAAGGGCGCCTGCATTGGGCCGCGCGGTCAGCGCGTGAGCTCGATTATGAATGAGCTCAAGGGCGAGAAGATTGACATCATCGACTACGACGAGGATCCGGCGAAGTTCGTTGGTAACTCGCTGGCGCCAGCCAAGGTCGTCAGTGTCAAGATTTTGGACATGGATGAGCGCCGTGCACATGTAGTGGTGCCCGACTACCAGCTCTCGCTTGCTATCGGCAAGGAGGGACAGAATGCCCGTCTGGCGGCTCGTCTGACCGGCTGGCGAATCGATATCCACTCCGACGCGGAGTAGACGCAACGTCAGCGTCCCAGCGGTTGCGAAAGTGGCGGGAAAGTGCCTAGGGGGTTGGCACTTTTCCGCCTTTTCGGGTTATGCTGGGAAGTGGCCAAACGACAAGGCGTGATTTTCCTATGCGAATTTTCGCGCTGAATTTCTTAGCAGGAAGGTGGGTGCGTCAGGAGTATGACGGCTTCGCGGGTGACAAACCCGAATTCGACAACTCATACACCTGCACCCACACGTACCTGTATTGCAACTAAGCAGCGTCGCAATTGCTCGGAGCTGCTGCGCATTGTCGCTACCACCCGTTCAGATGGCTCAGTAGCCGTCGTTGCTGATCCGCGTCGTCGGATGCAGGGACGAGGTGCCTGGATTACCCCAACACTAAAAGCTTGGGAGATCGCCGACAAGCGCCGTGCATTTGGCCGCGCACTGAAGGTATCTACGCAGGTAGATGCGTTTCCGGTTAAACAGTTTATCGCCACGCACTACGAAGTGGCGGAGGTTTTCGCCCCCGCTGACGATGTGCGTGTCGCTAAGCAGGGAGGCAGGAAAAATGACACCAGAAAGACCTGAACACTGATGAGCACACGATGAAGCATCAGCGATGAACGGCAATAGATAAGAGGGAGCCCTGCAGGCGCTCTCGGTGCGCGGACGAATCCGCCATCGGGCGCTGCTCGGCCCCCACTAGTGAGGAGAGCAGTGTCCGGAAAGCTACGTGTCCATGAGCTCGCTAAGCAGCTCGGGGTCACCAGCAAGGAACTACTCGCCGAGCTGAAGGCTCAGGGCGAGTTTGTTAAGACCGCTTCTTCGACGGTGGAACCACCCGTCGTCAGGAAGATGAAGAAGGTCTACGAAGAGAAGAATGCTGGTGCAGGTGCTGACGCGTCTGCACAGGCCCCAGCTACGAAGGCTGCAGCTAAGCCTGCTGCTAAGTCGGGTGCCAAGCCAGCAGCTAAGCCAGGTGCCAAGCCGGCTGCACCAGCGGCGGCAAAGCCGGGTGCCAAGCCAGCAGCTAAGCCAGGCGCCAAGCCGGCTGCACCAGCGGCGGCAAAGCCGGGTGCCAAGCCAGCTGCACCGTCCCGTTCGCCGAAGCCGGGACAGGAAATGCCACGCCCGCCGAAGCCTGCTGGCCCGAAGCCAGGGCCGAAGCCAGGCGCACGCGCACCGCGTGTGGCGAACAACCCATTCTCGACCGGCGGATCGTCCCGTCCGGCACCGCGGCCGTCCAACATGCCGCGTCCGCAGGGCGGTCCTGGCCGTCCGGGTCCGAAGCCGGGTGGACGCCAGGGTGGCCCTCGCCCGCAGGGTGGAAACGGCCGTCCGGGTCCGAAGCCGGGTGGACGCCAGGGTGGCCCTCGCCCGCAAGGTGGACAGGGCCGCGGTAATAAGTCGGGCGGCAATCGCCCGACTCCGGCGATGATGCCTTCGCACCCGAACCCGGGACAGATGCCTGCAAAGGCAAGCCGCGGTGGCGGTGGCGGTGGCTTCGGCGGCCGTGGTCGCGGCCCAGGTGGTCCGGGTGGTGGACCGCGCGGTGGTCGCGGCGGACGTCGCGGTGGAACTGCAGGCGCATTCGGGCGGCCAGGAGGCGCCCCGCGTCGCGGACGCAAGTCGAAGCGTCAGAAGCGCAACGAGTACGAGGCAATGCAGGCACCATCCGTGGTGGGTGGCGTCAAGCTGCCTAACGGTAAGGGCAAGACCATTCGCCTCGCACGCGGCGCATCGTTGTCCGACTTCGCTGAGAAGATCAATGCCGATGCCGCAGCACTGGTTCAGGCATTGTTCAACCTCGGTGAAATGGTTACGGCAACTGCATCGGTGTCCGACGAGACCCTGCAGCTGCTCGGTGACGAGATGGACTACAAGGTCCAGGTTGTTTCGCCTGAGGATGAGGACCGCGAACTGCTTGAATCCTTCGACCTCCAATTCGGTGAGGATGAGGGCGACGATGAGGACCTGGAACAGCGCCCGCCAGTGGTGACTGTGATGGGCCACGTCGACCACGGTAAGACGCGCCTGTTGGACACGATTCGTAAGGCCAACGTTGGTGGCCACGAGTCCGGTGGTATTACCCAGCACATCGGTGCCTACCAGGTGCCGGTGGAGCTAGACGGCGAGAAGCGCAAGGTTACCTTCTTGGATACCCCGGGTCACGAGGCGTTTACCGCCATGCGTGCTCGTGGTGCCAAGTCGACCGATATCGCGATTCTGGTTGTTGCAGCTGATGACGGCGTCATGCCGCAGACGGTTGAGGCTATTAACCACGCCAAGGCCGCTGATGTGCCGATCGTCGTTGCAGTCAACAAGATTGATAAGGAAACTGCAGATCCGCAGAAGATTCGTGGTCAGCTGACTGAATACGGTCTCACTGACGAAGAGTGGGGCGGCGACACTATGTTCGTCGATATCTCCGCTAAGCAGGGCCTCAACATCGATCAGCTTCTCGAAGCAGTGCTGTTGACTGCCGACGCTTCGTTGGATCTGCGCGCCAACCCGGATATGGACGCTCAGGGTGTCGCCATCGAGGCTCACCTTGACCGCGGCCGTGGTCCGGTGGCAACCGTTATCGTTCAGCGCGGTACGTTGCGCGTCGGTGACTCCATCGTTGTCGGTGACGCATATGGTCGTGTTCGCCGCATGGTCGATGAGTACGGCAACGACGTCGATGAGGCCGGTCCTTCCCGTCCGGTTCAGGTGCTCGGCCTGACCTCCGTACCGGGTGCTGGTGACAACCTCCTGGTTGTTGACGAGGATCGTACGGCCCGCCAGATTGCAGACCGCCGCGATGCACGTCGTCGTAATGCACTGCAGGCACGTCGTCGCAAGCGCGTCTCCCTGGAGAACCTGGACGAGATCCTGAAGGAGACCAACACCCTCAATCTGATCCTGAAGGGCGACAACGCCGGTACCGTCGAGGCACTGGAAGAAGCCCTGCTCAAGATTGAGGTCGACGACGAGGTCGCACTGAACATCATCGACCGTGGTGTCGGTGCTGTTACTCAGACCAACGTCACGCTGGCTGCTGCGTCTGACGCCGTCATCATCGGCTTCAACGTTCGCTCCGAGGGTAAGGCCACAGAGGTTGCCAACGCTGAGGGCGTTGACATCCGCTACTACACGGTGATTTACCGTGCTATCGAGGATGTCGAGGCTGCTCTGAAGGGCATGCTCAAGCCGGTCTACGAGGAGAAGGAGATTGGTCGTGCAGAGATTCGCGCCATCTTCAAGTCCTCCGCAGTTGGCCTCATCGCCGGCTGTATGGTCGAGTCCGGCAAGGTCCGCCGCAACGCGAAGGCTCGCCTGGTTCGTGACGGCAACGTCATTACGGATTCGGCGACTATCGAGTCGCTGAAGCGAGAGAAGGACGATGCTACCGAGGTGGCAGCCGGTTACGAGTGCGGTATGGTGCTGTCTTACCCGGACATCCAGGTGGACGACGTTATCGAGGTCTACGAGATGGTCGAGGTTCCGCGCACGTAGCAACGTAGGCTAAACACTGCGTGAACTTTGATAAGGCGCTCCCTTCGGGAGCGCCTTTTTGCGTAGCATTTGGGCCAACGCTGCTTTTCGGGACCGACGACGTATACGACCTTATTGAGGACGCAGCGTTGGCGAATGATCCTCGTGCAAGTTGGTCACTGTGCATCAATAGTGTTGTCGATTTGTGCCACTATAAGACTCCCACCAGAGAATTAGAGGCAAGCTGCGAAGACTATGATTTCGATATGCAGCGGTTTTTCAGTTCGGGAAGGCTGTTGGATTTCGAGGTACCGTTCGCTAATGGTGAACACGTCGAGGTACTACATCCGACGGATGTGGCTGAATGGGAACAAACCCATGGCAGCGTGGCGCCCAAGGATAAAAACGGTGATGTAAGTTATCTTTTTCATCCGCTGGAGCTAGGTAATGTTGCGATTAAATGGATTTTCGGTATCGAGGGAGAAACACCATTGCAGGACAGCGTGATGGATTCACTGCCTGACTGTTCTCATGTTAATGGGTTACCGATGTACAGCTTCGTGGAGCGCCGTTAAGAGCGTACGGGTAGGCCGTTAGCTGTAGGCAAAGATTCTGAGCTGCTCCCTGGCGTGACGTTTCCGACTGTTGAATTGATGTGGGGCAGCGGGCTTTGTTTTTGAGGAGACCGCGTTTCAGCTGCGCAATTCCGTGGTAGCGACCCCCAAGCCGTCGATGACATCGATGATGGCGGCAGCATTGTCGTGATGATTAATAGGCTATTAACAAAGGGTGAGTGTGCGGCGAAGCAAGTGGCTGCACCCGGTAGAGGAGCTTAGGCGAAGTCGCGAAAAATGCGGTTCGAAGTTGAGTAGTGTTTTGCGTGTTAGTATTAGCAGTCCTTTGTATTGAACCGTTTTGCCGGATCCCAAATGGGTCTTTGTCAGCGAAGGGGCACTTCAGGCCTCACGCTATATGGGGTCTAGCTACGAATGGTTGCGCACAGATATAGATAGATAGGGAGTAGCCGAAAATGGCAGATCCAGCACGCGCGCGCAGGCTGTCCAAGCGTATTCAGGAGATTGTCGCCAGCGCAATTGAGCGTGAGATTAAGGACCGGCGTCTGGAGTTTGTGACTATCACCGACTGCCGCGTCACCGGCGATTTGCACGACGCCACAGTCTTTTACACTGTGCGCGGACGTACGCTCGACGAGGAACCGGACTACGAGTCGGCAGCAGCAGCGCTGGAAAAGGCGAAGGGGCAGCTGCGTTCCCTAGTCGGTCGTGGCACCGGTGTGCGCTACACACCGACGCTGGCTTTTGAGGTTGACACGGTGCCGGAGATTTCCGCGCACCTTGAGGCGCTGCTTGATAAGACTCGCGCGCGCGACGCGGAATTGGCTGAGCAGGCCAGAAACGCAAAGCCCGCAGGCGATGCCAACCCATACCGCGACGAGGAGTAAAACTCTCCACCGGCCACATCTATCGATGAAAGGGGCACCCACGTGACCACTTCTCCGCAGGCTCAGGAGCAGGCAGCTCACCAGCTTTCCCAGGCGATTAATCGCCGCATGTCCAAGCCGATTCAGCAGATGCAGGATATGCTTGCCGACGCTAAGAAAGTCGGCGTCATTGCCCATGTTCACCCCGATGCGGATGCGATTGGTGCCGCATCTGCGATGGTCATGGCACTTGTACAGCGTGGCATTTCGGCTGTCGCCAGCTACGGTGAGAGCGATTTGCCTGCCAAGTCGCTGCTGACCATCCCCGGATGGGAACGCTTCGTCGAGTACACGGACCTGGATGAAGACATTGACACGTGGGTGACTGTCGACTGCGCAAGCCCGGGGCGTCTCGGTGCGCTCGAAGATCGCGTGATGGCCTCCGATCGCGTTATCAATGTTGACCATCACGCGACCAACACTCGCTTTGGGTCCGTCAACATGATTGATGAACTCGCAGAGTCCTCGACCATGGTGCTCCTGGACTTCTTTGGTGTCTGGGGTATCAAGCTGACCACGCCGATGGCTCATGCTCTCTACGCCGGGCTGTTGACGGATACCGCGTCGTTCCAGTTCGGCCGTTCTCGCATGCACACTGCAGCGGCGCGCCTGCTGGATAAGGGGCTCGATCCGCGCACGATTGGTGCACAGCTGCTGGAAGAGCATCCGTTTGCCTACCTGCCGTTCCTGGGCACGGTGCTTTCCACCGCGACATTGGTGCCCGAGTGGGGCGACGGCGCAGGCCTAATCCACGTCGTCATTGAGTACGACCAGACCGCCGAAGTTGGCCACGATGAGATTGAATCGGTCGTGGACATTGTGCGTACGACCAATGCGGCCGATGTCTGTGCGGTACTTAAGGAGTATGAGCCAGGCCAGTGGGCGGTCTCGCTGCGTTCTCGCGAGCTTGTCGATGTCTCCCAGGTCGCCCTGGAAATTGGCGGCGGTGGCCACGAGCGCGCAGCCGGTCTGACTCGCGATTGCAGCAAGGATGAGCTGCTGCAAGCCATCCTGGACACCAGCGATGTCGCAGCCCAGGCACGCCGAGGCACAAGCGAGGCCTAGGGGATTGTCGGACTCGCGAGAAACTCAGGAGCGCACTGAGGCTGAGCAAACTGGCATAGAGCGAACCGGGCACAGTGCGAAGTCAGATGTCAGCCTTCGCGCAATCGTTTCGCTGGCGCTGCCAGCATTGGGCGTTCTTGCTGCGCCCGCACTCTATGTGCTGCTGGATACGGCTGTCATCGGTCGGCTCGGAGCCATCCAGCTTGCGGCGCTTGCTGCTGGTTCGACGGTATTTTCCGTGGTAACTACGCAGCTTACTTTCTTGGCTTACGGCACGACCGCCCGATCAGCGCGAGCCTTTGGCAGGGGCAACGTGGACGAGGCGGTCGAAGAGGGGCTGCAAGCGACGTGGGTCGCCATCTTTGTGGGCCTGAGCCTCTTTGCCATCATCGTGGGGTTGGCACCGGTGTTTACCGGTTGGTTAGCTCCTCATCCGGAGGTCGCTCATGATGCCGGGCAATGGTTACGAGTTGCTGCTTTCGCCATTCCGCTGACGTTGATTGCGCAGGCTGGAAATGGTTGGTTACGAGGTATCCAAAACACCCGCTCGCCGCTGCTATTTGTGCTCTCAGGCCTTGTTCCGGCCGCCATTGTGATTGTGCCTCTGATCCGCGCCTTCGGTCTCGAGGGCTCTGCGATGGCCGTTCTTTTCGGCGAATTGATTACCGGCGGGCTGTTCCTCCGCAGTCTTTTCAAAGAGTGCTCTAACCGCAAGCTCTCCATGCGCCCGAATGGCACCATTATCAAAAGCCAGCTCGTCCTCGGTCGCGATCTCATCGTTCGCTCCTTGTCCTTCCAGGTAGCGTTCCTCTCTGCCGCGGCGGTTGCTGGCCGCGTTGGGCCGACCACGCTAGGTGGGCACCAGGTCATGCTGCAACTGTGGAATCTGATCTCGTTGGTGCTCGACTCGTTAGCGATTGCTGCACAGACGCTCGTCGGTGCAGCGTTGGGCGGTAGCTCCACGGCCGTTGCCCGCTGGACTGGCAAGCGAGTTACTGTCTGGTCAAGCGTCATTGCTCTCGGCCTAGCGGCCGTCTTCGCAGTGGGTAATGCCAGTATCGTCCGCATTTTTACCGACTCCATAGGCGTGATTGACGCAGTCACCGCCGGACCATGGTGGATTCTTGTCGCAATGATTCCTATCGGCGGTGTCGTCTTCGCGCTCGATGGCGTGTTGCTCGGCGCCGGCGATGCAGCCTTCCTCCGTAACGCCACCGTTAGCGCGGTCCTGTGCGGATTCCTCCCACCGGTCTGGCTGGCTCAGGCATTTGGTTGGGGGCTGACCGGCGTATGGTGCGGTCTCTTGGCATTCATGATTCTGCGACTCATCTTTGTCGCTACCCGTTTCCGTGGAGAGAAATGGTACGGCATCAGCGCATGAGTGTGCTTACCGACGTCCAGGAGTACCTGGCCGGGCATTTACCCGCCGGTAGCCGGCTGGTCATTGACTCCAATGCCGAGCGTCCTTTTAGTGATGCGGAATTGCAGCAGCTCCATAGCGCTGAATTGAGGCTGTCTGATAGTGCAGCACCTGCTCGAATCCGTGATTTCACCCGAGGGCGCCTCGCTGCGCATGAGGCGTTGCGACGGCTTGGAGAGTCTGCCCCAGGTGGGATTGGCGTGTCGCCCACCGGAGCGCCGCTGTGGCCGCGAGGAGTCGTGGGGTCAATTAGCCACTGCGACGGGGCCGTGGCAGCTGTGTCCGCGAGCGCTGAACAGCTGCAGGGGATTGGCATCGATGTCGAGGTCGAGCAGACTCTAGAGTTAGGAATCATAGATGCAGTCTTGCGCACTGACGAAGCTCGCTTGGATCCGCTGGTGCAATTTAGCGCCAAGGAATCAGTGTACAAACTCTGGGAGCCGATAGTCGGGCAGTGGCTAGACTTCGACGAAGTTTCCGTGCAACCGAGGAAGAGACGGATAGCAGCGCGAGGTTTTTCCCGAGGACTCGCAGGCGGACCTCTACAGCTAACATTTCACCGTGAGATTCCCGACGCCTTCGGCGGAGTAAAGGGCTTCTGGGCCCGCGGCGCAGGCGTCGTTGCCACCGCGGTGTGGCTCGAGCAGTGTTAAAAGCCTTGAGAAGTAGTTACAGCGTGGCCGGGCGTACCACGAAGACCGTCTTGGCCCGTTTGCCGGATTCTGTGAGCAGCGCCGGGACCTTTCCCGTTGGAGACACCGCCGCATAGACTCCAGGTTTTCCGATTGGCTCCAGCCACTTGCCCTGAGCCAAATCAGCCGCCTGCTGTTCAGTAATTTCGCGGGTATCAAAGCAACGCAGGCAGGCCGCGTCCAGACTCATCGGCAGCAAGGAAGCGGCGCGCTCCGGAAGGGGGCGTCGCATCTCCGCAATTTCTGGATTGGCGGTGTCGAATTGCTCGGCTTTCGCTGTGAGCTCGTCGATAGTCAATGCTTCTTCAATAGTGAAAACGCCGGCGGCAGTACGTCGTAGAGCGGTGAGATGACCACCGACTCCCAGTGCATCCCCCAAGTCACGAGCTAAGGCGCGGATAAAAGTGCCGGCAGAGCAGTCGACCTCCACGTCGATATCGATGCACTCCCCGGGACGGGAAGGATCGGAGTCGTGGCGGATGTCCAGAACCTCATAGCGGGTGATTGTCACCGGGCGCGCTGGGATATCGACCTTCTCGCCACGGCGGATGCGCTCGTAGGCGCGGACACCGTCAATCTTCACTGCGGATACCGCCGCAGGTTTTTGCATGATCGTGCCGGTGAACTTCGCAATTTCCTCTCGAACCATTTCATCGGTCACCGATGCCGCTGACGATTCGGAGAGCAACTCGCCTTCGGCGTCGTCGGTAAGTGTGGCAGCGCCGAGCCGAATGGTGGCTTGGTAGGACTTCGTGTCCGCGTGGACATGGGGTAGGAAACGCGTGCCGCGGCCGATGCCGAGGACGAGCACACCGGTGGCCATTGGGTCGAGGGTGCCGGAGTGGCCGACCTTCTTGGTGCGGAAGATTCGACGGAGTTTGCCCACTACATCGTGGCTTGTCCAGCCTTGGGGCTTGTCGACGATGGCAATGCCGGAGTCTGCAATCGGATCGAAGTCGGTCATAGACGCAATCCTATGTTGCGCTATATGCGGTGTGTTAAACGGTGACCAGTTACACTAGCTCTTTGTGGAGATTTGGTATGGCTTGGACAATGCACCCGAAGACCTGGGGGACACGGTCGTAACCATCGGAGTGTTCGATGGTATTCATCTAGGACATAAGCGCCTGATAGCTGCTGCAGTCAGTGACGCTCGCGCTCGTGGCGTGAAGTCGCTGTTGATGACTTTCGACCCCAACCCCGTAGCGCTGTTTGCCCCGGATAAGGTGCCGCCGGCACTGTCCACCGTGTCCCGTCGTGCCGAGCTGGCAGAGGCGGAGGGAATTGATGCCATGCTCGTCGTGCCCTTCGACAAGAACTTCTCCAGCATCCCCCCAGAAGACTTTGTACGCACCGTTATCCGCGACAAGCTGAGTGCACAGGCCGTCTTTGTCGGCCAGAACTTCACCTATGGGCAGAAGGCCGCGGGCACCGCCGAGACTATGCCGGAGCACGGCCGGAAGTGTGGGGTCGACGTCACCATCGTCGACCTCCTCGACGTCACTGCCGCGGATTCGACCGAACGCGTTTCGTCGACACGTATTCGCGGTTTGCTTGCCGACGGAGCGGTGTCCGCAGCCGCCTCGTGTCTCGGGTACTTCTACCGTGTCGATGGTGACGTTATTCCCGGTCAGGGGCGTGGGGGAGCGCAGCTGGGCTTTCCGACCGCCAATATTGACTTCGCCGAGGGCTTGGCAGTCCCGGCTGATGGTGTCTACGCGGCATGGTTTACGGCTCAGCCGACGGCAGCCCGCCCGGAGCCGGACCCGAAGGGCGATATCGAGTTTGGGGTGCGCTACCCAGCAGCCGTGTCGGTGGGCACTAATGTGACCTTTGGAGACACTGATCGAACGGTCGAGGCCTACGTGATTGACCGTCACGCGGACCTCTACGGCGCCGCCGGGCAGGTTGAGTTTGTCGATCGGATTCGCGGAATGGAGAAGTTCGACTCGGTCGAGGAGCTCATTGACCGGATGAACCAGGACGTAGTAGACACCGAGGCCATTTTGGCAAAGACCGATTAGCTGTTAAAGTAAAACGCTGGCTGTGACTGCGGTCCACAAGCAGTTGCGAGGAATCAGCTGCCAAAAGCTGTTTGGTTCCGGGAAAGCCGAGAATGTGGACTGAAAAAACGACCATAATTTGATTCAAGGAGTTAGATTTACATGGCTTTGAACACTGCAGAAAAGGCTGAGATCCTCAAGGAGTTCGGCCTGCACGAGACCGACACCGGTTCCCCGGAGGCTCAGATTGCACTGCTGACCGCTCGTATTCGTCAGCTGACCGAGCACCTGAAGTTCCACAAGCACGATCACCACTCTCGTCGTGGTCTGCTGCTGCTGGTCGGTCGCCGCAAGGGCCTGCTGCAGTACCTGCAGGACAACGACGTTGAGCGCTACCGTAAGCTGATCGAGCGCCTTGGTCTGCGTCGCTAAGATTTCCCTTAAGGTCCTGTTTGTCAGAGCTTCATTGGTGTAAATTGCTCTGTTAATTCAAGGCTTTTAAGCTTTTAGACCCGCCGTTTGGGTTTCCATTGGATGGAAGCTCACGGCGGGTCTTTTTGCTCACTTGTCGTTGTGGTATTCACTCATCGATGCGCTGTAGCGTGGCCACAAGTGAATACCTCATCGACATGTGGAGGGGGCTGACCGACAGCGTGCGCATAAGTGCCGGGGCACCATCGATAAGACACGGTAATTCGTCGACAAGACACGGTAATCCATCGATGAGTGAAGAGAAGTCATCGATAAGTGCCCCCGCTCCGCAAACTCCTAGAACCCCGCGTAGGTGTAAAACCCAGGTGACAGTGAGAGATCTCCGACTCGCCCAATACGAGAACTTCCCGGGTTACCTGGTAGAATGCTGGGCGCAAACAAAGTCCACTCGATTTGATGAAGGCGACATCGATGATCGCCGCTATTTCTAGGAGTAAGAAACCTATGGCCAACAGCAAGGCTGTTGAATTTTTCTTTGATGAGGATTTCGGTATTACCGAGGCCGTTGCCACCATCGACAATGGTGATTTCGGCACCCGCACCATTCGCTTTGAAACGGGCCAGCTGGCTCGTCAGGCCGATGGTTCGGTGACCACTTACTTGGACGAGGAGACCATGCTCCTGTCCACCGTCACTGCTTCCAACCAGCCCCGCGAGGGCTTTGACTTCTTCCCGTTGACCGTCGACGTTGAAGAGCGTATGTACGCTGCGGGCAAGATTCCGGGCTCGTTCTTCCGCCGTGAAGGTCGTCCGTCCACCGACGCCATCCTGGCATGTCGTCTGATTGACCGTCCGCTGCGCCCGACCTTCGTCAAGGGCCTGCGCAACGAGGTACAGGTTGTCGTCACCGTCATGTCCTGGGATCCGCAGGACCGTTACGACGTTGTCGCAATCAACGGCGCGTCAGCTGCAACTCAGCTTTCCGGGCTGCCGGTTTCCGGCGCTGTCGGTGGCGTCCGTATCGCGCTTGTTGCTGATGACAAGCACCCGGAGGGTGCATGGGTCGCTTTCCCGACCGAGGAACAGCACGAGCAGGCTCTGTTCGAGATGGTTGTCGCTGGCCGTATCGTTACCCGCAAGCGTCGCGGCAAGAACGTCGAAGATGTCGCCATCATGATGGTGGAGGCCGGAGCAGGGGAGACCGTCGTCAAGCGTATTGCTGACGGTGCACCGGCACCGACCGAGGACATCGTCGCCGCTGGCCTCGAGGCAGCAAAGCCGCACATCAAGGTTCTGTGTGAGGCACAGAAGGGTCTGGCTGAGCGCGCAGCGAAGGAAACGCAGGAGTTCCCGCTGTTCCCGGCATACAGTGATGAGATTTTTGACGCAGTCGAGAAGAAGTCCGCTAAGAAGCTGGCCAAGCTGCTCACGATCCCGGGTAAGCAGGATCGAGATGACGCCACCAACGAGTACATGGAGGACGTCGAGGGGCAGCTGCTGGAGCGCTTCGTCTCCGATGATGTCGACGAGCAGGCTGTATCTAAGCAGATTCGTGCTGCATACAACGCAGTGATGAAGCAGATTGTCCGTGAGAAGATTCTGGCTGAGGGCTTCCGCATCGATGGTCGCGGTGTTACCGACATTCGTGACCTGGGCGTTGAGGTCGGCTTGGTTCCGCGTGCCCACGGCTCTTCGCTGTTTGAGCGTGGCGAGACCCAGATTCTGGGTGTCACCACTTTGGACATGCTGAAGATGGAACAGCAAATTGACTCGCTGACCCCGGTTACTTCCAAGCGCTACATCCACCACTACAACTTCCCGCCGTACTCCACCGGCGAGACCGGTCGAGTTGGCTCTCCGAAGCGCCGCGAGATTGGTCACGGGGCACTGGCTGAGCGTGCTCTGCTGCCGGTCGTGCCGTCCCGCGAGGAGTTCCCGTACACCATTCGCCAGGTCTCCGAGGCTCTTGGATCCAATGGTTCGACTTCCATGGGCTCGGTCTGTGCTTCGACTCTGTCGCTGTACAACGCCGGTGTGCCGCTGAAGGCCCCGGTTGCCGGTATCGCCATGGGCCTGGTTTCCGGCGAGGTTGACGGTGAGAACCGCTTCGTCGCGCTGACCGATATCCTCGGTGCCGAAGACGCATTCGGTGACATGGACTTCAAGGTCGCTGGTACTGCTGACTTCATTACCGCACTGCAGCTGGACACTAAGCTCGACGGTATTCCGTCGAAGGTTCTGGCCGATGCCCTGTCCCAGGCTCGTGACGCACGTCTGGCCATCCTCTCCACCATGGCTGAGGTCATCGAGTCTCCGGACGAGATGAGCGGTCTCGCTCCGAAGATCACCACCGTTAAGGTTCCGGCGTCCAAGATCGGTGAGCTCATCGGCCCGAAGGGCAAGACAATCAACGGCATCACCGAGGAAACCGGTGCTGATATCTCCATCGAGGACGACGGCACCGTATTTGTCTCGGCAACTTCCGGTAAGGCCGCGGACGCTGCAATTGAGCAGATTAATGCGATTGCTAACCCGCAGCTGCCGAAGGTCGGCGAGCGCTACCTGGGCACTGTCGTGAAGACTGTCGCTTTCGGTGCTTTCGTCTCCCTGACTCCGGGCCGTGACGGTCTGATTCACATCTCCAAGCTCGGTGGCGACAAGCGCATCGAGAAGGTTGAGGATGTTATCAATGTCGGCGACAAGATTCAGGTCGAAATCGCTGATATCGACAACCGCGGCAAGATCTCGCTGGTTCCAGTCGAGGACGACTAATGCTTGGCGACGGAGGATGTGCTGTATGTAGCCTCCGATAACGCGAGTAGCGATGGCGCGGTTAGGTCACAAATTGACCTAACCGCGCTTTTGTTTTGGGTTAATCTCGGGTTTCGAAGGGATTAATTTTCGAACCCACGTGGAAGGTGATTTGCGCATGCAACTTGTCGCGCACAATCATGAATTCATCGACATTTCCGCCGGTGACTACGTCGCAAGTATTTCCCAGTTCGGTGGTGGCCCGAGATCACTGGAGTACTGTGGTCTGCCACTGCTGACAGACTATCCCAAGGGATTCAATCCACCGTTGTCCGCAGGTACGCTCCTGGCTCCGTGGCCGAACAGGGTTGCTGACGGAGTGTTTATCTTCGGTGGGGAAGTCCATCGGTTAGATATTTCGGAGCCGTCCCGGGCGAATGCTATTCACGGGTTTGTTGCAGATCGCATTTGGACCGTGGTCGATGCTGATGACAGCAGCGTCACCTTGCATGTGGAAGTAGAGCCGCAGTCGGGCTGGCCTTGGGAACTCGGTATGACCGTGCGTTGGCAAGTCACCGCTACAGACGGCCTATCGGCTGAGTTCACAGTGCACAATCGCAGCGATAGGGAGTGCCCGTTTGGTCTGGGCTGGCATCCTTACCTAAGCGCTTTGGGCGCTGATTTCGGCAGTTGCACACTGCGGTTGCCCGTTGATAAAAACCTGCCACTGGAGCCGATTCGAAACTTGCCCGCCGGTCCAGCGGTGCCAGCGGAGACAGTGGTTCCCGGCCTTCGAGAGGGGGTATCGCTGGATGGACTGTGGCTGGACCACTGCTTCTTTGTCGCAGAGGAAACAGTGGAGAGTGACTCACCGCGCCGTCGTGAAGCGTATTTAGTTGGACCAAGCGGCAAGGGGGCCGTGCTCTGGGCCGATGATGAATTCCGGTTCTTCCAGGTCTATGTTGCTGACGCTGGACGACGAGAAGGATTCCCCGGGCACGGGAATGCCATTGCGGTGGAACCAATGACATGTCCGCCAGATGCACTCCGCTCCGGAACCGGGTTGCTGCGACTTCAGGCTGGAGAGACAAAAACTCTTGCCATGGGACTGCGCGCGGAGACGGGCGGAAAATAGTTTTACTCAGCTCAGAGGACTGCAGCCCCCTCAACTGGGTTAAATCCTTCTTAATTAATTCACCTTGAATTAAGAAAGGAAACTACACTAGGGACGAATGTAAAAGAATAGGTCTTCCTTTGTGCAGGGTAGTGGCGATCTGCCCCTACGGTTTGCGGTAGGTCTAGCCACTTTCACGACTATTGTTGGGCGTGCGCCATATCAGGTGCCGAGATAAGGGAAATCCCTATTCGTGCATTTTCTGAATACGTATCAACCGCCTAACCGCAAGGAGGCCGTCGTGATAGTGGCGCAATCAGCCTTAAGACTCGACGCGACATGGGTGGATTACTCCATCGTTGCTCTGTACTTCCTATTCGTCCTCGGTATTGGCTGGGCTGCACGAGCCAAAGTGTCCAGCTCCATTGACTTTTTCCTCTCGGGGCGCTCACTGCCGGCTTGGGTGACGGGGTTGGCGTTCATCTCAGCCAATCTCGGTGCCGTGGAAATCGTGGGCATGTCCGCAAATGGTGTGCAATATGGTTTCCAGACCATGCACTACTTCTGGATTGGTGCCGTCCCAGCCATGGTGTTCCTGGGCATTGTCATGATGCCCTTCTACTATGGTTCCAAGGTTCGCTCAGTTCCGGAGTTCATGCTGCGTCGTTTTGGTCCCGGTGCACACCTGGTCAACGCAATCTCTTTCGCTATCGCGCAGCTGCTGATTGCAGGCATTAACCTTCTGCTTCTGGCCAAAGTGGTCAATGCGCTACTCGGCTGGCCACTGTGGCTGACGTTGGTAGTCGCCGCAGTCATCGTGCTGTCCTACATCACGCTGGGCGGACTGTCAGCGGCAATCTACAACGAGGTACTTCAGTTCTTCGTGATTGTCGCAGCTCTGTTGCCACTGACTCTGATCGGCCTGCACAGCGTCGGCGGATGGTCGGGGTTGAAGGAAAAAGTTGCCACTGAATCGCACTTCCACACTTGGCCGGGCACGGATATTTCCGGTTTTGATAACCCCGTGATTTCCGTCATCGGACTGGTCTTTGGCCTCGGCTTCGTGCTGTCGTTTGGCTACTGGACAACCAACTTCGTGGAAGTTCAGCGCTCCATGGCCGCCGACTCACTGTCGGCCGCCCGCAAGACTCCAATCATCGGTGCTTTCCCGAAGATGTTCATCCCGTTCATCGTCGTGCTGCCGGGCATGATTGCCGGCGCCACCGTCGCACCCATCATGGATCAGACCGCCAAGCCTAACGACGCAATTCTGTACCTAATGAGAGATCTGCTTCCCAACGGCCTGCTGGGCATCGCTATTGCAGGGCTACTAGCAGCCTTTATGGCAGGTATGGCGGCGAATATCTCCGCGTTCAATACAGTCTTTAGCTACGACATTTGGCAGACCTACGTCGTGAAAAATCGAGCAGATGATTACTACCTCAAGGTTGGTCGTATCGCTACCATTGGCGCGACCGGCATCGCAGTGTTCACCGCACTGATTGCCGATAATTTCGGCAATGTCATGGACTACTTGCAGACTCTATTCGGCTTCTTCAACGCACCGTTGTTCGCTACCTTCCTTATCGGTATGTTCTGGAAGCGCATGACGCCGACAGCAGGTTGGACGTCTCTGCTTGCAGGAACGGGCGCTGCAATCTTGTACTGGTACATCTCCGAGTTCACGTCGGCAAGCGCAACTATCTTTGAGCTACCGGGGCAGGGCACTGCGTTCGCTGCAGCCTCCGTGGCATTCGTCGTCGATATTGTGGTGGCTGTCGTCGTTTCTCTCATGACAACGCCGAAACCCGATGAGGAGCTGGTCGGCTTCGTCAAATCCGTCACTCCGAAGGCTCACTTCACAGACGCTGCTGAGGCAGAGCTGCCATTGCTACAGCGAACTGTTCCGCTGGGTATCTTGTGCCTGGTGATGGCCGTAGTTCTCAACATCGTTTTCGCATAGGAGCTAGTGAGAAATCATGTCACGGACGCAAAACAACTCAACAGTAAAAGCGACTGTCAGCGCCGGTAAAGAGAAAGCAGGTGCCTTTGACATTCGCAACGTCATTGGGGCGCTGCTTGGTCTTTACGGCATCATTTTGCTGCTATCGTGGTTGTTCCTCGATCCTGGGGTCAACCCTGAGACCAATGTTGCCAAAGAGCCGACGTATAACCTGTACAGCGGAATAGCCCTGGTCCTCTTTGCAATCGTTTTCTATGCCTGGGCAAAACTACGCCCGACGGTTGTCGAAGAATCATAAGGAGGATAAATGACAACCGACGACCAGCACTCTCACGCTTTTTCGGTAACGCGCACTACGCTTGCCGACGGTCGTGAGCTAATTTACTTCGACGATGAACCGGACTATGTCTCGGGCAAAAAGACTCGAAAGTTAACCGACGAACGTGATTTGCCACAGGCGATTACAGAGTCGGAGCTGCGCCAAGATCCGCTGACAGGTGATTGGTACTGCTACGCGGCACACCGCATGAACCGCACCTTTATGCCTCCTGCTGGCGAGAACCCCTTAGCTCCGACGCTGCCGGGACAACTTCCCACAGAGGTGCCTGCCAGTGACTACGACGTGGTGGTTTTTGAAAACCGATTCCCATCGCTTTCTATGCACATGGAAGTTCCGGATGACTTTGCTCAGACTGTCGACGGCGCCGAGATTTTCCCGCGGAAGCCGGCCTTGGCTCGGTGTGAGGTTGTCTGCTTTACCCCGAATGTTTCGGACTCCTTCCGGGATCTGACTTTCACTCGTGCTCGCACCGTTATTGAAGCGTGGGCGCACCGCACCGCGGAACTCAGCAAGCTCGAAGGTGTGCGGTTGGTGTTCCCCTTTGAAAACAGGGGCAAGGAAATTGGGGTAACGCTGCAGCATCCTCATGGGCAGATTTACTCGTATCCGTATCTGCCACCACGAGCAGCAGCCATTGTCGCACGCGCGAAAGCCCACTTCGAAACTACCGGTCGTGACCTCTTTGAGGATGTCCTGGAGGCCGAAAAGGCTTCAGGTCGACGAATCATCGTAGAAGGGGAGTACTTCACCGCATTCGTCCCAGCTGCAGCTAAGTGGCCAGTCGAAGTCATGATTATGGCTAACCGCGCTGTCGGTGATTTTCAGGAGCTGACCGATGCGGAGAAGGACGAACTGGCAGCAATGTATCTTGACCTGCTGCGACGTATTGACCGATTCTTCCCCGGCATCGATAAAACGCCGTACATCGCTGCCTGGAACCAAGCGCCGGTAGGCGAGGATCACCAGTTTGGGCGCCTCCATTTGCAGCTCTATTCCATGATGCGCTCTGCAGGACGCATGAAATTCCTCGCTGGTTCAGAGTCCGGGCAAGGAGCCTGGATTTCGGATACGACCCCAGAGGCAATCGCTGACCGCTTCCGGGAGCTTGGCCAGACTCGCTGGCTGCGCACTCGTCCCCATAAGCAGGCCGTATCTGATGTAACAGAGCAATTTCGGCGCAGCTTCGGTTCGGAACCACAGGGCGTCTTTCGCGCCCCAGGCAGAGTCAACCTAATTGGCGAACATGTCGATTATGCCGGTGGCATCTGTCTGCCATTCGCGTTGGCGCAGAGTACTTTTGCAGCGGTGGGTGCTCAGAATGCCAGGGACTCGTGGACAGTGCGAATCGTTTCGGACTTGATGGACAAGGACGATGCCGCAGACGGTGACAGGCCGGTTAATATCGCAATGTCCGATGTCGGTCCGAACTCTCCTGCAAATTGGACGGGATACGCAGTTGGCACTATCTGGGCTATGCGTGAGGCAGGGCTGTTGCCTGCAGATTGCCCAAGCCTTGACATTGCGATTTCTTCCGATGTGCCGGTCGGCTCTGGGTTGTCTAGCTCCGCCGCTCTGGAGTGTTCTGTCGGCGTTGCAGCCTTTGAACTCGTCCACGGTCGTGCACCAAACGATGAAGAGCAGCAGGGAATTGTTGAGGCGGCTATCCGCGCAGAAAATGAGGTCGTTGGTGCCTCTACCGGCGGTCTGGATCAGCGTATATCCATCAAGGGCAAGGAAAAACACGCACTGGCCATTGACTTTGCGAAGAGTTCTGACCAGCTTGTCAAGGCTGCTTTCGCAGACGAGGATTTAGAAATTTTGGTGATCAACACCAATGTTCGACATAGTCTCTCGGATGGTCAGTATGCGACGCGTCGCGGAATCATCGATGCCGTGACAAATGGTCTTGGGGCATCTGATTTCCGCGGTCTGGATGATGCAGTTGGTGCTGCTATCAATTGGGCGAAGGAGAACGTCCCAGCTGAGACAGATAGGGATCAGTGGGTTGATACGGTGGCGCGCCGAGTGCGTCACGTTGTTACCGAAATTGACCGGACGGCACAGGCGATTGAAGAGCTTTCCGAGGGGGACTTCGAGGCCTTTGGCACTTTGATGGTGGCAAGCCATCTTTCGCTGAGGGATGACTACGAAGTTTCCTGTCCAGAGCTGGATATTGCTGTAGACGTAGCGCTTGAGCAGGGCGCGCTCGGTGCCCGAATGACTGGCGGTGGCTTTGGTGGCAGTGCCATTGCGCTGCTGCCACACGACCGTGTCAATGCTGCAGCGAATGCAGTTGCGTCGGCTTTCCGTGACCGAGGAATGCCGGAACCGGAGTTTTTCGTTGGAAATCCGGGGCCGGGAGCAAGCCGCCTAGTCTAGGCGGTATTACTCCCGGTCTCGGGGGGCTACTGCAATGCGATCTTCTTCCGCTGCGGCTTGAGCAGCGTGGTCAAGAAGATCAGCACCACGCCAAGACCCGCGGCGGTAAACATCGCAATGCTATAGCCACGAATCAGGTCGTCGGTTGCAGGAGCTGCTGCACCAGCGCCGGAAAGACCCGCGGCGATGACAGCCGACAGCGCGACAAACAGTGCAGTACCAACCGCGCCTGCAACCTGCTGTAGCGTGTTCAGGATCGCTGAGCCATCCGGGTAGAGGCTCTTGGGAAGATCGCCAAGGCCGAATGTGAACAGCGGAGTAAACAGCAGCCCCAAGCCAATCTCAAAGACGATGTGGCAGGCGACAATCCACCACAGCGGAGTGGACGCCGAGATAAAGCCGAGCCCGAAGAGACCGAGGGCGAGAATAATAGAACCAGGGATTGCCAGCGGACGCGGACCATAGGTGTCGAAAAGGCGGCCAACAGTCGGGCCCATAAGCCCCATAATCAGCGGGCCGGGCATCACAATTAGTCCAATGGTCTTGACATCAACACCGCGCAGGTTGAGGTAGAGCGGCAGAATGATGATCACACCGAACATCAGCATAAAGCCGAGAGTCAGGATGGTTGTGGACAGTGTGAAGCTCTTGGTGCGGAAGGTCCGAAGGTCCAGCAGAGCTCGGTTTCGCGGTGCCAAGCGGCGCTGACGCATGATGAAGAGCACCAGTAGCACGATTCCGGCTGCGCAGAGGATTCCGTCGATAAGCGAAAATTCGGCACCCACACGGCTGAGCGCATACACGAGCGGACCGAATGCGCCTGCGCTGAGAAACACCGAGAGAATATCGATGGGCTTGGCGGAGTTTTCCTCGATGTTGGGCACGAGGATGACGCCGACCACTAGCACAATCAGACCGAGCGGCAGCATCGTGTCGAAAAGCGCATGCCAATTGTTGTTTGCAATCTCCAGAATTAGACCGGAGACAGTTGGGCCGATAGCAGGTGCGACAGCGATGACTACGCTCATGCGTCCCATCATGCGACCGCGCTCATGTTCCGGTACCACATTGAGAACCGTGGTCATCAATAGTGGCAGCAATACTGCGGTGCCGGAGGCTTGAACAACGCGTGCGAGCAGCAAGATTGCAAAACCTGGCGCGAAGGCACCGATGAGAGTGCCTACGACAAATAGCCCCTGGCTGATCGCGAAAAGAGTGCGGAAGCGCACTGAGGCAATGAGAAATCCAGTGACTGGAATGACAACAGCCATGGTCAGCAGGAATGACGTTGTCAGCCATCCGGCAGTCGTTGCGCTGATGTTAAGGTCCGCCTTGACGACGGGAATTGCGACACTCATGACCGTCTCGTTCAAGATAGCCATAAATGCCGCAGCTAGTAGCACGTAAATGGCCATGTAAGCGTTTTTCGGCGCTTTGGCCTGTGCTACTTCCGAACTTGGGCTCAATTCGGATTCTTCAGATTCAGAAACCAAGAGAAGTCTCTTTCTAGATATCGGTATTGGAATAAGTGATTTTCGAAGATATTGCATCTTAGCGCAAGAAAATCCCCATCGTAAGCCGACAAAACGGCAAGCAGACGGGGGCATTGGCACACAAGTTGCCCAACACATTCTAAGGTAAGGGATAGAGATAAACCCGTTGGGAAAGGACAAGAGAGCTGTGAGCAATATCAAGGTCGGCGTACTTGGCGCCAAGGGCAAGGTAGGTTCCACCATCTGCGAGGCAGTTGAAGCCGCCGACGATTTGGAGCTGGCAGCGGGTCTCGACTCGGGCGATGACCTGAATGAACTTGTCACGGCTGGTGTGCAGACCATTGTTGACTTTACTCAGCCCGACGCTGTGATGGGCAATCTTGAGTTCTGCATTAAGAATGGTATCAACGCCGTCGTGGGTACCACGGGCTTTACCAAGGAGCGCCTCGATCAGGTGCAGCGCTGGCTTGACGACGCCGACGGTGCCGCCAATGTCCTTGTTGCACCGAACTTCGCAATCTCCGCAGTATTGACCATGAAGATGGCAGAGCTAGCCGCTCCGTACTTCGAGTCCGCTGAAGTTATCGAAATGCACCATCCTTTTAAAAAGGATGCCCCCTCGGGCACCGCTATCCACACTGCTGAGGCTATTGCCCGTGCTCGCAAGGAAGCAGGCATGGGGGAGCAGCCCGATGCCACTGAGCAGACTCTGGATGGTGCTCGCGGCGCCGATGTCGAGGGCATTCCGGTACACGCAGTACGCATGACCGGTTCGGTGGCTCACGAGACCGTTATCTTCGGCGCTGAAGGACAGTCGCTCACCATCAAGCAGGACTCCTACTCGCGCACCAGCTTTGTGCCGGGTGTGCTGCTGGGCGTGCGTAAAATTGAGGATTTTCCGGGCCTGACTGTGGGACTGGAGCCGTTCCTGGGACTGTAATTGCCAGGAGTTCACTGAAAATGTCTGAAAACGTCACTCTCAAGGCGCAACTGATTGCCTCGACCAATTTCTTCCCACCTGAGGACATCGACTTTGATACCGATGCCGACGGTGGGGAAGCATTAATTGAGTTCTCTGGCCGGGCTTGTTATGAAACGTGGGACAAGCCCAATCCACGGACAGCGACCAATAGGGGCTATCTGCGGCATGTGCTCGAGGTAGGCCACACCTCACTTTTTGAACACGCAAGTGCAAGCATCTATGTCCGTGGGCTGTCGCGCTCGTGTGCACATGAACTCACACGGCACCGTCACTTTTCCTTTTCGCAGTTGTCGCAGCGGTTTGTGCCGACCAGTTCCAACAATGTTGTAGTTCCTCCCGCAATTGCGGAGGACCCGGATCTGTTGCGAGTTTTCGAAAGCGCGGTTGATCAGTCCCGTTTCGCCTATGGTGAGTTATTAGACGCACTGGAAGAGAAGTGGGCCGATGAGCCCAACGCTATCTTGCGGCGAAAGCAGGCACGCCAGGCAGCCCGGGCGGTTTTGCCCAATGCCACCGAAACTCGAATCGTGGTTACTGGTAATTTCCGGTCTTGGCGCCACTTCATTTCGATGCGTGCGACCGAGCATGCCGATGCCGAAATTCGGGAGTTGGCAGTGGCATGTCTGCGGGAGCTGCAGCGCTGCGCTCCTGTTGCTTTTGGGGATTTTGAGATCAACACTCTGAAGGATGGGTCGGTTGTCGCGTCGAGTCCTTACGCCTTCGAGGGGTAATCGCACGTACAGTGTGAAGATATAGTCGATTGAGATTTTTAAGAAAAGGTAGTCAACAATGAGCACAGGAATTGCGTCAACTCGCGGTGCTGACATTTTCGGCACTGTCGCCGTAGCTATGGTGACCCCTTTTGATAAGGACGGAAGCCTCGATGTCAAGGCAGGTGTGCAGCTCGCTGGGCACCTTGTAGACGGCGGCTGCGATGCACTCATTCTGGCCGGTACTACTGGCGAGTCGCCTACTACGACCGTTGAGGAAAAGCTTGAGCTTCTCCGAGCTGTCCGCGCAGAGATGGGCGATAAGGTCAAGCTTGTGGCCGGTGCCGGTACCAATGACACGGCCGAGTCTATTGAGCTGGCAAAGGCTTCTGTGGAAGCGGGCGCGGATGCGCTGCTCGTCGTCACGCCGTATTATTCCAAGCCGTCCCAGGAGGGCCTGTACCGCCACTTTACGGCGGTGGCCGACGCAACCGAGGCTCCGGTGTGCCTGTATGACATTCCGCCCCGTTCGGTTATTCCGATTGAAGTTGATACCATTTACCGGTTGGCGGAGCACCCGAGAATCCAGGCTGTTAAGGACGCCAAGGGAGACTTGGGAGCTGCCGCCGGCATTATCGCTAATACTGATTTGGCGTGGTACTCCGGTGACGATGTGCTGAACCTTCCGTGGCTGTCGATTGGCGCCACCGGGTTCATTTCCGTTATTGGACATGCAGCCCCGCAGCTGCTGGCCGAGGTGCGCTCTTGTTTTGACAAGGGTGACCTTGCTGGTGCGCAGGCAGCCCACGCGAAGATGACTCCGCTGTTTGCCGCTCAGGCTGCACTTGGCGGTGTAAGTTTTGCTAAGTCCGCTCTGCGTCTGCAGGGCATTGAGATAGGAGATCCACGCTTGCCGCAAATTGCAGCAAATGACCAGCAGCTTGAGGTGCTTGAAGAAGCTATGCGGAAGGCAGGTGTTCTGTAGTGGCTGAAGGACGCAATCGCGCCCGCAAGGTAACTCGTAAGGCCGGTCCGCCTTCCGAGTCTGACGTGGCTGCAGCAGAGCAGTCCAAGAACTCTGCATCCAAGGGCTCCGACAAAGGTCGAGCTAACTCGAACGGCTCGAAGTCCTCGCAGCGTTCCGAGCGCTCTGAGCGTTCTAGTGATCGTAAGAACGCCGGCAACGCTAAGAAGTCCCAAGGTTCGTCGAATTCTTCCAACCGCGGTTCTCGTGGTGGTCGCGGTGGCCGTGGCGGTAACCGCGGAAATAATTCGCGGGGTGGCCGTGGCGGGCGTGGCGGCAACCGTCGTAACGTAGTGCAGTCGATGCAGGGTGCAGACTTGACGCAACGTCTGCCCGCGCCGCCGAAGGCCCCCAAGGACGGTCTGCGTGTGGTCGCGCTGGGTGGTATTTCCGAAATCGGTCGCAATATGACCGTGTTGGAGTACAAAAACCGACTGATTATCGTCGACTGTGGCGTGCTGTTCCCGAGCTCGGATGAGCCGGGTGTTGACCTGATTCTGCCTGACTTCTCCTACATGGAAGACAAGTGGGATCGCGTGGAAGCTCTCGTGGTCACCCACGGTCACGAGGATCACATCGGTGCTATCCCTTGGTTGCTCAAGCAGCGCGCGGACATCCCGATTATTGCTTCCCGCTTTACCTTGGCACTGATTCAGGCCAAGACACAGGAGCACCGTCAGCGCCCGAAGGTCATCGAGGTCAACGACACCAGCCACATTCAGCGTGGTCCGTTCGATCTGCGTTTCTTCAATGTCAACCACTCGATTCCGGAGTGTCTTGGCATCGTCATTAAGACCGGAGCTGGCATGGTCGTCCACACCGGTGACGTGAAGATGGACCAGACCCCGCCGGACGGAAAGCCGACTGACCTGCCGGCGCTGAGTCGCTACGGTGATGAGGGAATCGACCTCTTCTTGTGTGAGTCCACCAACGCTACGATTCCAGGCTTTTCGGGATCCGAGGCGGACTTGGCTCCGACTCTGCGCCGCCTGATTATGGATGCCAAGCAGCGCGTTATCGTCGCGGCCTTCGCTTCGAATGTTTACCGAGTGCAGGCAGTCATCGACGCAGCTGTTAAGGCTGGTCGCAAGGTTGCCTTCAATGGTCGCTCTATGATTCGCAACATGCGCATCGCGCAGGAATTGGGGTTGCTGACCGCACCGGAAAATACCATTGTGGAGATGAACGAGGCCGCTCGCATGGCGCCCCACAAGGTCGTGCTGGTGACTACCGGTACGCAGGGTGAGCCAATGGCTGCGCTGTCTCGCATGGCCCGTCGTGAGCACCGTCAGATTACCGTCCGTGATGGCGACCTGATTATCCTCAGCTCCTCGCTGGTGCCGGGTAATGAAGAAGCTGTCTTTGGTGTTATCAACATGCTTGCGCAGATCGGTGCGACGGTTGTCACCAGCAAGGATGCCAAGGTCCACACCTCTGGCCACGGCTTTGCCGGCGAGCTGCTGTTCCTCTACAACGCAGCACGCCCATCGAATGTCATGCCAATTCACGGCGAGTGGCGACACATCCGCGCCAACAAGGAATTGGCAGTTTCCACCGGTGTTAAGCCAGAAAACGTTGTCCTCGCTCAGAACGGTGTGGTTGTCGACCTCGTTGACGGCCGTGCTCGTGTAGTTGGCCAGGTTCCGGTCGGTAACCTCTACGTCGATGGCGTCACCATGGGTGACGTCGACGCGGACGTGCTGGCAGACCGTGCTGAAATGCGTGAAGGTGGTCTTATCACCGTCACAGCCGTCATCGATAACCGCACTGGTCGCCCGTTGGAGAAGCCACGGGCTCAGGCTCGCGGTTACTCGGACGACGCCAAGGAAGTGCTCGCAACCGTCGAGCAGGTCGTCGACGATACTCTCTTTGACCTGGCTGGCAGTGGCGAGAACAATCCATACCGTATGGCTCAGGAAGTTCGTCGCCGCACCGAGCGCGTCATTAACCAGAAATGGCGTCGCAGCCCGATGGTTGTTCCGACCATCGTGCCGATGTCCTCAGAGGCAGCCGAAGAGGTCACCGATGAGGAAATCAAGGGGTCGCGCGAAAGCATCTAAGTTTCTAGAGCGTCTTTTAGCGTAAGAGCCCGCATCCACCTAAAGCCGTGTGGATGCGGGCTTATCCGTGCCTGGTCTAGTCTGGAGCTATGACTTTTGCTGAACGGGAACGTGAAGACCTAGCTAATCTACTGCTCAGCGTCGGCCCCGACGCACCGACCTTGTGCGAGGGGTGGACAACTCGGGATCTGGCCAACCACCTTTACATTCGCGAAAACCGTCTGGATGCCGCTGGCGGGATGTTCGTCAAGGCGCTTTCGGAGCGCCTCGATGCTGTTACCGCTGAGGTCAATCGAATGCCCTACGTCGAAGTGGTGGGGAAGTGGGGCAGTGGTGCTCCGCGATGGAATCCAATGAACTGGGCAGACCGCTACGTCAACACTGCGGAGAACTTCGTTCACCACGAGGACGTCCGTCGTGCCCAGGAAGGTTGGGCCGTTCGTCAGCTGCCACCCTCCGGAGTTTCAGACCTGTGGCGCCTGGTCACTACTGCCGGCCGTATGATGTTGAGCGGTTCGACCTCGACCGTGGTGCTAATGCGCGACGACGGGGTTGCGGTGACCCTAATCGACAACAGTGCTAAGGGTGCTCCGGTTGTGACTGTCCGCGGAAGCGTCGGGGAACTGGTGTTGTGGCTCTATGGCCGTGACGAGGTACGCGTCACCATCGACGGCGACGAATCGGGCATCAAGCGCAACAGCCTTTAAGATCACGTTCTCAGTTCTGGACGGTCGTGGCAGCCCACCTGTTAAACAATGACACGCGTGTGACTAATGTGAAAACGATCCGGTGTTAGCTGTAAGGTTATGGTCATGTCTGCGACCAGCCGAACCAGAACTGACAATCGTCGTGGATCTTCCCGCTCTGCGGAGACAGATGCCACGCGGCGATACCCCGTGCACAGTGCCACGGAGGAATTCGAGCGCACTCCTAGCGCCATGTCGTTCGTGGGCAATAGCTTGGCCAGCGCCTGGACTGAAACTGCCCGCGGCGTGGCCGGTCTTGCCCGTCGGGTAGGCGGTCGCAAAAATAAGCGAGATGAAGAGGAGAATATGTCGCGGCGCGAAAGTGACGCCGATTTTTCGACGAAGCCCCGTAGGAAGCGTCGTAAAGCAGCTAGCGGCTATGACGATGTAATTGAACCGCCGGCACCGGCCTCCGTGCCAGCTGACGAGTTCGACGCAGACTTCGATGAGGGTGGCGAACCGGGATCGAAGGATGGCCTCGCACTACTCGTGCTGGCGTTGGCGATTGTGCTCGCTGGCTCGACATGGTTCCACCTGGCAGGGCCAGTGGGGGAGTTCATTGAAACGGCAGTGCGCACGCTCATTGGTATCGGCGCTTTTGTACTTCCGGTGCTGCTCGGTGTTGTTTCCGTATTAATGATGCTGGATGCTATGCCGCGCCGTGAACGTCTGACACCTACCATCACTGGAGCTTCGCTGATCGTGGTGGGGCTGCTCGCAATTGTGCATATCGGCTCGGGTCGTCCTGCGGACTGGCAGGGGCGACGTGCAGCTGGTGGCGCAATTGGTGGTTATATCGGTTCGCCGCTAGCAGCCGGGTTTACCTCGTGGGTCGCCGTGGTTTTGTTGCTGGGTATCGTTTTTTACGGCGCTTTGGTGCTCTCTGGCGCGACGGTGCGCCAGCTTATCGATGCCACTAAGGAATACTTCAACTTTTCCGAGTGGTCTTCGCGTCGTGCCGGCGACGAGCCGGAATCGGACGATCCCTACGGCAATGTCGATGACATGCTGGAACGTCGTGCGAGCTGGGATTCCGATACCGCATATGCCGATGAGGACTTTGACCAGCCGACGCAGCTAATTGAGCGTCGCCCAAGCCACAGCAGCCGCACGCAACATTCCTCGTCTCGTTCGACCGATCGCTCTGCTTACCGAGCGCCTCGTCGTGGCGCGGATAGCCGTATATCCGCACCCAAACCCGCGCCTTACGACGAACCGGATACTGACGGTAACCTCTACGATCTTTTGGACGAAGAGCCGCAGAGGAACCGACAGGCTCCGCGACGTGCCCGTCAGGTTGAGGATGTCGACTACGACTCGGCAAAGACCACAGTGTTCGATGTCCGGAATGGGGCACCGCACTCCAATCGAGTTTCCCCAGTGGAGCCGGCGTTTCCGGCAGCTGAGTACGTGGAGGAAGCTCAGTCGGATGCAGTACATCGCGACACCGCTGAGACAGAATCGACTATTCCAGCTGTCGGGGGCACGAACTACCACGCTGTCGACGAGGATTATGACGAGTACTCCGAGTACCCGACGCAGGAGGCTGCTGCAGCTAATAACAGCGAACGGAATCGTGTTTCCGATTCCCGAGCTCCGAAACAGCCCGCTGTTCAACCTGAGGCCGTAGAGCCGGCGAGCGCGCCGCAGGGAGAGTCGTCTGTCGATGATTCGCGGGATGCAGTGTCTGAGGCTACCCGCCGCACAATGGATGCCATTGCCGCTCGTTCTGGTATCGATGCCTCTAAGATTCCGGCCACAACTCCGAAGTCTGAATTGGAAAAGGATGCCGAGGGTACTTCCGGTTCGTCGGCACGCACGCCGGAATCTGACTACCACCTGCCATCGACTAATTTGTTGATTCCAGGTGAGCGTCCCAAGACACGTACGGCGACGAACGACCGCATGATTGAGGCGATTACTGAAGTATTCGCAGAATTCAAGGTCGATGCTGCGGTGACTGGTTTCTCTCGCGGTCCGACGGTGACTCGCTACGAGGTCGAGCTTGGCCCGGGCGTGAAGGTCTCGAAGATCACGAACCTGCAGTCCAACATTGCCTACGCGGTAGCGACCGACAATGTCCGCTTACTGACTCCGATTCCGGGAAAGTCGGCCGTTGGTATCGAGGTGCCGAACAACGACCGTGAGATGGTTCGGCTTGCCGACGTACTCAACGCGCCCAAGACCGTTGCGAACGATGACCCGATGCTGATCGGTCTCGGTAAGGATATTGAGGGCGAGTTTATCTCGCACTCCATCCAGAAAATGCCGCACCTTCTCGTTGCCGGTTCGACCGGTTCGGGTAAGTCCGCGTTCGTAAATTCGATGTTGGTGTCGCTGCTGACTCGTGCGACCCCGGAGGATGTCCGCCTGATTCTGGTGGACCCGAAGATGGTCGAGCTGACTCCATATGAGGGGATTCCTCACCTGATTACGCCAATCATCACTCAGCCGAAGAAGGCCGCGGCGGCTCTGCAGTGGCTGGTTGAAGAGATGGAACAGCGCTACATGGACATGAAGGCCGCCCGCGTCCGTCACATCAAGGACTTCAACCGTAAGGTCAAGTCCGGTGAGATTACGACCCCACTTGGCTCGGAGCGCGAGTACCGTCCGTACCCGTACATTGTCTGTGTCGTTGACGAGTTGGCAGACCTGATGATGACCGCACCCCGCGATATCGAAGATGCGATTGTGCGCATCACGCAAAAGGCCCGTGCCGCCGGTATCCACTTGGTGCTGGCTACGCAGCGTCCGTCTGTGGATGTGGTCACCGGCTTGATTAAGACGAACGTGCCATCGAGACTGGCATTCGCTACCTCGTCGCTCACGGACTCCCGCGTCATTCTTGACCAGGGCGGTGCTGAAAAGCTCATTGGTATGGGCGATGGCCTGTTCATCCCACAGGGTGCAGGCAAGCCGCGACGTCTTCAGGGGGCCTTCGTCACAGACGAAGAGATTCAGGCAGTAGTCGATGCAGCTAAGGCGCAGGCCGAGCCGGATTACACCGAGGGTGTCACGGAGGATAAGAGTGCTGAGGCTGAGCGCAACATTGACCCCGATATCGGAGATGACCTGGAAGATTTGCTTCAGGCAGTCGAGCTGGTGGTCACCGCACAGCACGGGTCGACCTCGATGTTGCAGCGCAAGATGCGAGTCGGTTTCGCCAAGGCCGGTCGACTGATGGATCTGATGGAAACTCGCGGAGTGGTTGGACCGTCAGAGGGATCTAAGGCACGTGAGGTGCTGGTCAAACCAGAGGAGCTCGAAACCATTAAGTGGATGATCAAGGGCGCAAACCCGGAGGATGCTCCTAAGGAAGAAGTAAACGTAGTCGACGCTGATCCGAATCAGTCTATGGCGTAGGACGACCCAGCCTTACCGCCGTTTCTGATTGCGTGTATAGTCGGCACACGTGGAGGGGAGTATCCCCGGTAAAAGTGGATGTTTTCCGCTAGCCCGTGACGGTTATCGTCAGCACGGATTGGACGCACAGACTCGTCTTGCGCACATCGAATCCCGGTGCCGTCACTTTTGCCACTATGGCAGAAGCAGGAGAGACCTCCGGTTCATGTTCGCACGACCGGAGGTCTTTTTTAATATGCATGTCCCCGCATTGGTATGGATTATCACCATTGTGGTCGTCATGGGTTTTATCGCCTTTGACTTCTATGCACACGTTCGCACGCCGCATAACCCAACTATGAAGGAAGCCGGCATCTGGACCGCTTTCTACGTAGTCTTGGCATTAATTTTCGGCGGAATGGTGTGGTTGTTATGGGATCACCACCGAGGCATTGAGTTTCTATCGGGCTATATCACCGAAAAGGCGCTCAGCGTAGACAATCTATTTGTCTTTGCACTCATCATCGGCGCATTCAAGATTCCGCGCCAGTACCAACAAAAGGTTTTGCTGTTCGGTATTGCGATGGCGCTGGTATTCAGAGGCCTGTTCATTTGGGCTGGTGCGGCAGTTATTGCCAAGTGGTCTGACGTTTTCTACCTGTTTGCAATCTTCCTGATTTACACGGCTATCAAGACGGTGTACGACGAAGCCGTCGATAAGCCGGAACCCGATCCGTCGGATATGAAGCTGATTCAATGGCTGCGTCGAATCGTCCCAATTTTGGACCATTACAACAAGGACAAGCTGACCGTTAAGGAAAACGGCAAGCGTTACTTGACTCCACTTGCCATCGCGCTGGTGTCCATCGGTTTTATCGATGTGATGTTTGCGTTTGACTCTATCCCGGCTATCTACGGCCTGACGGATGAGGCATATATCGTCTTTACTGCAAATGCCCTTGCTCTCATGGGGTTGCGACAGATGTACTTCCTGCTCGACGGTCTGCTGGATCGCTTGGTGTACCTGGCTTATGGCCTGGGTGTCATCCTGGCCTTTATTGGTGTGAAGTTGCTGTTGCACGCACTGCATGAAAACAACCTGCCGTTTATCAACAGCGGTGAGAACGTGTCGGTGCCTGAAGTATCGACCTGGGCGTCGCTGGCGGTCATCGTCATCGTTCTGGTGGTGACTGTCCTGGCATCGTGGCTCAAGAGCAAGCGTGATGAAAACATGGGTGCGATTGCCCTTCCGCGTGTTCACCACGATGATGATGGAAGCCGCGATGGCCTCGGCTCTCACACCTCCTCTACTTCTGTCAGTGAGGGGTCAACGTCGGCCGGAAGCGAAACTAACGGTTCACACACCGGTAAGAACGAGCCTGGGCGTTAATCGAACACGATTGTGAGATAAGGTAACAACTGTGACTGCTCCAAGTGCTGATACAAGCCGTGTTTCCAACTGGAACTTGCCCAATTTCCTGACCGTGCTTCGCATCCTCGGAGTACCGGTGTTCCTGTGGGTACTTCTTCAGGAGGGCGGTGAAGCCACCAATTGGCGCTGGTGGTCGTTTGTCGTATTCGCGCTTCTGATGGCGACTGACAAGTTGGACGGGCACCTCGCACGTAGCCGTAATCTCATTACCGACTTTGGCAAGATTGCCGATCCGATTGCCGATAAGGCTCTAATGCTGGCTGCGCTGATTGGTATGAACATCATCGACATTCTGCCGTGGTGGGTGACTGTCATCATCGTGATTCGCGAAGGTGGCATCACCATCTGGCGTATGTTCGCACTGCGTCAGGGGCGTGTTGTTCCGGCTTCTCGGGGCGGCAAGATAAAGACGGTCCTGCAGTCTGTAGCAGTGGGGCTCTTCCTGATGCCAGTGGACTGGTTGTTCTGGCCGTCCTGGATTGTGATGATTGCGGCGATTGTCGTCACCGTCGGTACTGGTATCCAGTACATTGTGGATGCGCGAAAGGCCTCGTAGAGAAATTAAGTGGAGGGTAAAGCTGTGAACACAGTCGAACACCTCGGCCAGAGCGACGAAAACGCTGACGGTGTCGATGGCGTTTCGCTTCAACTCGTCCAAACGCTTACGGCTCGTGGCGAGACTTTCGCAACTGCCGAATCGCTCACCGCAGGTCTTCTCTGCGCCACCGTCGCCTCCGTACCGGGAGCCTCCGCCGTTCTGCGCGGTGGCGTGGTCACCTACGCCACTGACACGAAGGCGTTGCTTGCCGACGTGCCGAAGGATGTCTTGGCCACTTATGGCCCGGTGTCCGAACTGACGGCCAGGTATATGGCACTTGGAGTGGCGAATAAAGCAGTGGCAGACTGGGGGATTTCGCTAACTGGCGTTGCTGGTCCAGCGATGCAGGATGGGCACCCAGTAGGTGAAGTCTGGTGTGGCCTGAAGCCACCGGGAGCTTTGTATCTCGACAGGGTAACCGCTGTTAGATTACCGGTGAATGGAGAAGGCTCGCGCGCGGAGATTCGTCGTCAAGCGGTGGTATTGGCGTTAGAACTGTTGATGCAGAAGCTCGACAGTGAGTAGAATTTTTGAAAATTGGGAACAGGTCGGCCCTCTAAAACGTTAGAGAAAGTGATGACCAACAATACTGCACTTATGACCATTCACTACCCAGAGGTAGATAGCGCTGCTGCTTTGGCGGCTTCGATGGATGCCACAGCGCAGTCTGCGAAGGTGGCCGTAGCGGGGCAGCCAGGATCAGTTGCAAAGTTAACTGCACAGGATTTGGCGGACCGGGAGGATTCCCGGGAGCCTCTGCTGCGAGAGGCGCTGGGAGAGACCCTGCGTGATATCCGTTCGCGTAGTGGACAGACGCTGCGTGAGCTTTCTGAAAATGCGGCTATTAGCCCTGGATATCTGTCTGAGCTTGAGCGCGGCCGGAAAGAAGTTTCATCTGAGCTGCTGGCGTCGGTATGCGCGGCGCTCGGAGTGACCGTGTCGGATTTGATGATGGAAGCGGCTACAGCGATGGCTCTGCACTCGGCGAGCCCTGAATTGGCAGCGATGTAAAAATGGTTGCGCCGGTAGAAATTTATTCCATTGCTCCGGCACTTAGCACCCGAAGAAGCTCGGCATTAGTTAAGATTGGGTGCGCGATAAGCACAGACCTGTGTTGCGGTAGTTGCATTTAGAAAGGTGTATGGAACGCTATGGCTAATCCATTTGTAAAACTATGGAATTACTTGATGGCCGCTTTTGATTCCAAGATTGAGGAAAACGCTGATCCGAAGGTTCAGATTCAACAGGCTATCGAGGATGCCCAGCGGCAGCACCAGGAACTATCGCAGCAGGCAGCGGCGGTGATTGGTAATCAGCGCCAGCTGGAAATGCGTCTTAACCGCCAGCTCGCTGAGATTGAGAAACTGCAGGGTAACACTCGCCAGGCATTGCAGCTCGCCGACAAGGCTCGTGCTGAAGGGGATAGTGCCAAGGCTACTGAGTACGAGAACGCAGCTGAGGCTTTTGCAGCTCAGTTGGTTACTGCTGAGCAGTCGGTAGAAGATTTGAAGGCTCTGCACGACCAGTCGCTGCAGCAGGCAGCTCAGGCTAAGAAGGCCGTCGAGCGTAATTCCATGCAGCTGCAGCAGAAGGTCGCGGAGCGCGCAAAGCTCCTCAGCCAGCTGGAACAAGCAAAGATGCAGGAAAAGGTCTCCGAGTCCCTGCAGTCGATGAATCAGATTTCTTCGGGTTCTACCCCTAACCTGGATCAGGTTCGCGACAAGATTGAGCGTCGTTACGCTAACGCTCTTGGCCAAGCTGAGCTGGCTCAGAACTCCGTTCAGGGGCGTATGGCTGAGGTAGAGGCCGCAGGCGTTCAGCTTGCTGGGCACACTCGCCTGGAGCAGATTCGCGCAGAAATGAACGGCGGCAACGAGCTCTCTGGTGGCGAGGCCCAGAAGTCCATTGAGGGTAACGCCGCCTCCAGCGTTGATCCTGCAGTCGCTGAGCGCATGCGCCAGCTGCGTGAGGGAAACTAATTCTGCTACTCGCCCTCGCCGCGGGCGATTAGCGAATCGCCCATTGCCTTCGAGCGGTTGATGGTCCGAATGACTACGGGTACGCCGAAGGCGAGGATGGAACCGGTGGTGCCTCGGGCTTTTCGGGCTTCCAGCACCTCGGTAGCGGCCATAACCTGAAGCGGAATCATACGCAGCGTCAGTGATAGCGCGAGCGCGATGGTTTCGACTGGTAGGCCGAAACGTGCGAACGGCCGCATCGCAGTGGTCAAAGTATCCATGATGTCGCTGACGCGGGTCGTCAGCGTTAGCAATATGGCCACTGCGATTGCAGCGAGAAGCGCGAGGAAGGTCGTCAGCGCTTGCTCACCTCCGGCGCGCCACCACAGGAGAAGCGAAAGCAGCGCCAAAATGATGACGGCCCCACGGAGCTGTCGAAAAGCAACCATGGGTGGCACCTTGGCCACCGCATAAGCGAGGGTGACAATTGCCAGGGCAATCGCCCCGCCTAGCCACGTATCCACGAGAATCCCGGTCAGCAACAGAAACGCGATGACGCTGATGAGTTTGGCGGCAGTCGGTAGCCTATGTACAGGTGAATTGTGGTTAAGGTAAAGCCCTAGGGGGACATTGGCCGGATGCATCATAAGCGGCCTTCTTCCGCACGCGTCATATCCCTGACATATCGGTCAATAACTCCCTTTGGCTCCCCGTCGTCGACGATTTCACCCGCGCTTACACGGATAACTCGGTCAAAGTCCACAATAAAGTCCAAATCGTGAGTTACCACGATGACTTGCTGCTCAAGCTGGGCGAAAATATTCCGAATGTGGAGACGGTTGCGCAGGTCAAGAAGCGTAGTGGGCTCATCGGCGATGATGGTCGTGGGGTTGAGAATCAACACGGCCGCCAGAGCTAGTAGTTGTTTTTGCCCACCGGAGAGCAAGTGCGGCGAGGCGTCAGCATGATCGGCAAGCCCAAACCGCTCGAGAGCTTCTTGTACGAGCTGGTTTCGCTGATCTTTTGGCAGTTTTCGCTTGCGAAGTGAAAAGGCAATGTCCTCTGCCACTGTCGGCATCACAATTTGGTTATCCGCATCAGAAAATATGAAGCCGACCTTCTTACGAATTGCCTTTGCCTGCTTTGCGACATTCATGCCTTCGTATGTGACCGTGCCGCCAGTGACCGCACCCAGGCCGTTGATCAGTCGTACCAGGGTAGACTTACCGCCGCCGTTTTCGCCGATAATTCCAATGCGCTTCTCTGTGAGAGTCAGCGTGGTCGGCTGCAGTATTTGACGTCCCGAATAGTTCGCGGCCGCACGGTCAAAAGTGATGGTGGGCATGGTGCGACTCAATGACCTTTCTGAGTGTGTGGGTTACTCGGCCGTGTTGGCTGCTTCCTTTATTAGGCGATTCTGCTTGCGGTTGGCAGCGTCGGGAAGCAAATCTGGGAAAGCTTGTAGTACTGCCGTAGCGATTAGCGCGGCTACGACAACCTTGGCGACATCGCCTGGAATAAACGGAACGTTCGTAATTAGTGCGTCGGTGAAGCTGAGCCCCATGCGCCAGACCAATCCGAGAGAGCCGAAGAAGTACTGCAATAAAACGCCGGCGAGACCCGCGCCGATGAAGACGGCGATGCGTGGGCCCTTCGCCCTGGGTGCTTGCTGGGCAATTGCTCCGATGACGAAACCGGCAATCAGGTAGCCGAAAATGTAGCCGACCGTGGGGCCTGGGAGCGCGGCCAGGAGTGGCTTCCAACCGGCCATGTTCGGGACGCCCACGAGACCGACGGCCAGAAACAGGGTAGTGGCGAGGCCGCCGCGTTTGAATCCGAGAATCATCCCGGCCAGTGCGATGCCCATGTTCTGTAGAACGACTGGCACGCCTAGTCCGCCAACGGGAATGGCGATACCGCCGAGCACGATGATGAGCGCTGCAAAAGCGGCGATAATAGTGAGGTCATACACCTTGGAATTATTCACGGCTTATATCTTAATCCCCGAGGTTGAGCACTGTTCAGGCAGGGGAGTCGCATGCAGTCGTGCAGGAAAAACGGCCAGGTAGGAATAAGTGACAGCTATCTTGTACCTTGGTCTCATGCGATTGGCCGATTTTCACAACTTCGTCAACCACGAATTTGGCCCTCAGCATGGCCCGTGGCTGTTGCATTCCCATGTGCTGATGGGGTACGGAAAAACTCCCGCGGAACTACTCGAAGACGGGGTCGAACCTCGAGATATCTGGTGGGCGCTGTGCAGGGAACATGACGTTCCTGAAGACCGCTGGTACGGTCCCGACGAATAGGCTACGGCGTAGGCGTCGGTGAATGCTTGCCGACGACCCTTGCGTGGCGTTGCCATTCGAACAGGGTTTCGCATATTATCGAAAGTGCTGATGAAGTCAATCCGTCTGATTCGGTATAACTTCCGGGTGTAACCGACAGTAGAGGTGTCGCGGACCAATTTGGAACCAGAACGGTAGATTTCGCGCCTAACTAAGTGTGAGCGAAGTTTCTGTTTTGGATGAAAATCGGGACACAGATTCTCTGAGTACGGCTCCAGAACCCGATACCGTACGCGACAATGACAATGAGGAAGAACAACAAACTATGGCTCGTAAGAAGGCTACGGCTTCGAACCAGGGTAATGATCGCCTGAAGGCGCTCGATGTAGCTCTGGCGAATATTGAGAAGGACTTTGGTAAGGGTGCAGTTATGCGCCTGGGAGACGACAATCGTCCTCCAATTCAGGTTATTCCCTCTGGCAATATCGCTATCGACGTGGCCTTGGGCCTGGGCGGTTTCCCACGTGGTCGTATCGTAGAGATTTATGGTCCAGAATCCTCGGGTAAGACCACAGTCGCACTGCATGCTATTGCAGAGGCGCAGCGGCAGGGAGGTATTGCCGCATTTATTGATGCGGAGCATGCGCTGGATCCGGTCTATGCGCGCAAGCTTGGGGTAGATACGGATAACCTTCTGGTATCCCAGCCAGATACTGGTGAGCAGGCACTTGAGATTACGGATATGTTGGTGCGTTCCGGCGCTATTGACATCATCGTCGTTGACTCGGTGGCTGCGTTGACGCCGAAGGCTGAAATTGACGGTGAAATGGGTGATTCCCACGTCGGTCTGCAGGCGCGATTGATGAGCCAGGCGCTGCGAAAGATGACGGGTGCGCTGTCTAGCACCGGCACTACTGCCATCTTCATTAACCAGCTGCGTGAAAAGATTGGCGTAATGTTCGGCTCGCCGGAGACCACCACGGGTGGTAAGGCGTTGAAGTTCTACGCTTCTGTTCGCTGTGACGTGCGCCGGATTCAGACGTTGAAGGACGGCCAGGATGCGGTGGGTAACCGCACTCGCTTGAAGGTGGTCAAGAACAAGGTGTCGCCGCCGTTCAAGCAGGCAGAGTTCGACATCATCTACGGTGAGGGCATTTCACGTGAGGGCTCGTTGATTGACATGGGCGTTGATAACGGCATCGTCAAGAAGTCCGGTTCGTGGTTTACCTACGAGGGCGATCAGTTGGGGCAGGGCAAGGAAAAGGCTCGTATGCACCTGCGTGAGAATCCAGAAATTGCCCAGGAAATCGAAGTCAAGATTAAGAAGAAGCTCGGCGTCGGGGAATTCGCTGAGGTAGAGGACGAGACCGATATCGATGCCCCTGTCGATGTCGTGCCGGACATCGACTTCGATGATTTGGAAGACTAGCTAGCTCGAGGCGTAGTGCCGCGACACATGAAAAGTGAGGACCGTGGAGGATTGCAACGGCCGCGATGTGCGGGAGACTATCGAAAAGCTTGCTCAGCAGATTGCGGAAGCTGACGGTAGTTCGCTCTACGATGCGGGGCGTGAGGAATCCAAGGCTCCGATTCGTGCTAAGGCGCTGCGCTTGCTCGATCAGCGAATGCGTTCCCGCAAGGAACTTGTAGAAAGGCTCGAAGCAGTCGAGGAGTTTCCAACCTCGATGATTGAAGAAGTCGTTGATGACCTGACCCGAAGCGGATTGGTTAATGACGAGCTTTTCGCATCCGAATGGGTGCGGCAGCGCTTTGCCAGTCGCGGTAAGTCGAAGATGGTTTTGAACCGGGAACTGCAGGAAAAGGGTATTGATGCTTCGCTTCGTGCTGATGCGTTGGAGCAGATTACGCACAATGCGGAAGAAGAAGTCGCCCGGAAGCTAGCGGCGAAGAAAGCGGCCACTATTAAATCAGTGGCACCTGGCTTCAACGCCAAGCAAAAGGATTTACGCAAGGTTGTCGGTGTGCTGGCGCGGCGCGGTTTCCCCTCCGAATTGTCCATGAACATTGCTCGGGAACAGCTAGAAAATCGCTACCGAGAACTCGAAGCGGACACAGATTAGCGCCGGTGACACCGCACGCCGGATTATCACGCCGGCGGCGGACTGGTCAGGTTTAAAGGGATTGCTGATTGGGGAAATGGACCATAAACAGCTAACCTAAACTGCCGTGACTACCCCTTCTTTGAACTCTCAGCAGCAGTCTTCGCCTCGCACATATGAGGTACGTACTTTCGGTTGCCAGATGAACGTCCATGACTCGGAACGACTGTCTGGCTTGCTGGAAGAAAACGGTTATGTAGCGGCTGCAGAAGGCGAGAATCCCGATCTGGTCGTTTTCAACACCTGTGCCGTTCGAGAGAACGCGGACAACCGCCTGTATGGCACATTGGGACAGCTCAAGCCAGTCAAGGATGCTCACCCAGGCATGCAGATTGCCGTCGGTGGTTGCTTGGCCCAGAAGGATAAGGACGTCGTCGTAAAGAAGGCCCCATGGGTGGACGTCGTCTTCGGTACACATAACTTGGGTTCGTTGCCAGCACTGTTGGAACGCGCCGCTCATAATGACCGGGCTGAAGTCGAGATTAAGGATGCTCTGGAAGAGTTTCCCTCGGTGCTGCCGGCCAAGCGTGAATCCACTTACGCAGGTTGGGTGAGTATCTCCGTAGGCTGCAATAACACGTGCACCTTCTGTATCGTCCCCAGCTTGCGTGGTAAGGAACGCGATCGTCGTCCGGGAGAGATTCTTGCTGAGGTGCAGGCACTTGTGGAGCAGGGTGTTACTGACGTCACCCTTCTCGGCCAGAATGTCAACGCCTATGGTGTTAACTTCGCAGACCCAGACATGGAACGCGACCGCTCAGCTTTTTCCAAGTTGCTGCGCGCCTGCGGCCAGATTGAGGGGTTGGAGCGTGTGCGCTTTACATCTCCACACCCAGCTGAGTTCACCGATGATGTCATTGACGCCATGGCGGAGACCCCGAACGTGGTTCATCAGTTGCACATGCCGCTACAGTCCGGTTCCGACCGAGTGCTGAAAGACATGCGCCGTTCCTACCGCACCAAGAAGTTTCTGGGAATTCTGGAGAAGGTTAGGGAAAAAATGCCGGATGCGGCCATTACCACTGACATCATTGTCGGTTTCCCAGGCGAGACTGAAGAGGACTTCCAGCAAACTCTCGACGTGGTGGAAAAGGCTCGCTTTAGCTCGGCGTTCACCTTCCAATACTCGCCTCGCCCAGGAACTCCGGCGGCAACGATGGCGGATCAGGTTCCACCAGAGGTCGTGAAGGAACGCTATGGTCGTCTGCTAGCGCTCCAAGAGCGTATTTCCGAGGAAGAAAACGCCAAGCTAGTCGGCAGCGAAGTCGAGCTGTTGGTAAGCCAGTCCGATGGCCGTAAAAATGCGGAGACTCATCGCATGTCAGGTCGGAGTCGGGATGGTCGCCTGGTGCACTTCAGCCCGTCGGAAAGCGAACCTGGTGTCGTTGACCGAAAGATTCGCCCAGGTGACTACGTGACAGTGCGCGTGACCGACTCTGCACCACACTTCCTGATTGCCGACTCCGGCGTGCTGACGCACGGTCGCACTAAAGCGGGGGATAATGTGGAGGTCGGTCAGATTCCAACGACCGCTCCGATTGGAGTTGGTCTGGGCTTGCCAAAGATTGGGCGCCCGGAGAAAACGAAGGTAAGTGAGGGATGCGGCTGTGAGTAGCGACAAGGCTTCGCCGGAAAGTGATATAGAATCCACCAGTGAGCAGTCGGTGGAATCCGCGCAGGCACTGCGGGTTCAGGAGCGCAAGGCCGCTGGCGAGCTGGATCTCGGCCGTGCGGTGATTCCGATGATGGTTGCCGTCATCGGCCTTATTACGAGCTTCTTCCTTCCACATTCGGGCGTCGTTTTGGGCTTTGATGTGCTGCTGGATACGGATGTTGCACATCAGTACTTCACGACGCGCCCGGAACGAATTTACTCCATTCTTGTGGTGGTAGGCGTACTGCTGGCTATTGCCACGCTGATTACGCGGACGACGATTCTCGCGTTTGTCACCTGGTTTTTTGCCTGCATTCAGATGGTCTACTCAGTCTTCGCTGGCTGGATGCGCCAGTCTCGTCCACAGGAACTTGCTGGCGAAGGTATTTCCTTTGGCCTGATGCTCGGCATTTTCTGCAGTTTTCTACTGGCCATTTCCGTGACTTTCATCGCTTTCCGACGCAGTAAGGAGCAGCTCGCAATCGCGACGAAACGTCGCAAGCACGCTGACACCGATCCGGTACTGCGAGCGCAGCAGGTTTACCTGCGTGCGGGCCTGACACCGAATACAACTACTGATGTAGAGGTCGTCGACGACCGCCGTGAACGCGCACGCCGACGCAATCGTGTCCAGCAGGGCAGTAGCGCGGATAATGTCTCTCAGCAGACCGGCGAAAAGGACGAACAGGTCAGCGACGAGTAGTGAGACTTTTTAACTAGCGCAGTAAGTATGGGGCTCTCTTCCATTCCGGAAGAGAGCCCCTTACTTTTAACCATCGACGCGTTGCCAGCGCGTAGCTGAGCCAGGATTCTGTTGCGGACGCCGGAGAGCGAGAACCTGCTTCCCCGACACACAACTAGCTTCTGTTAGAGCTCCTTGAGAGTCTCCGCGGCCTGCTCTGCCCACTGTCGCCACTGTTCGGCCTGCTCCCGAGCCTTGGCGGCCTGAGAAGCCTTGCCCTTCGCCTCGAGTTCGGCGGCCTTCTGCTCAAACTCCGCTGCGCGGTTGGCGAACTGCTGGACGCGAGCCTGTGCTTCGGGGTCGGTACGGCGCCACTGCGAATCGGCAGCATCGGAGACGCGCTTTTCCAGTGCGCCAATGCGGTTTTCATACTCACGCACACGACCACGCGGCACAAAGCCGATGGCCTCCCATTTCTCCTGCAACTGACGCAGTTCGTTGCGAGCGTGATCGAGGCCCTTGGACGGATCAATGCGGTCTTCGTATTCAGCCAGCAGTGCGTCCTTGGCCGCAGCGTTTTCCTCGAACTCCTTGTCTCGAGCTTCGTTGACCGCGTTGCGAGCACCAAAGAACTCATCCTGGGCGGCCTTGAACTGCGCCCACAGCTTGTCATCGACCTCGCGTGGGGCTCGACCAGCGGCCTTCCACTCAGCCATCAGGTCACGGAAGGCAGCAGCGGTGCCACCCCAATCAGTGGAGGTCTTCAGGGCCTCAGCTCGCTCAATGATGTCCTCCTTAACGCGGCGAGCAGCCGCACGGTTGCGGTCCAGTTCCGCAAAATGGGCACCGCGGCGGCGGTTGAAAGAATCACGCGCGCGAGAGTAACGGCGCCAGAGTTGATCATCAGTTTTGCGGTCGATGCCGCGAATCTGCTTCCACTCCGTGAGAATCTCGCGGATACGGTCGCCGGCGACCTTCCACTCGGTGGAGTTCTCTGCGAGCTCCTCGGCCTCTGCGGCGAGCTCTTCCTTACGTGCGATGGCGTTCTTACGGCGCTCTGCCTTGTCGTGAGCGACTTTCTCCTCTGCGACGTGGGAGGTGGCAATGACCTCTGCAAGGCGCTTATCCAGCGCATCGATATCGCCGAGAACCGTGGCGGTGGCAAGGCTCTCACGCAGTTCAACTGCGTTGTGAGAAATGGTCTTTGCCTCCTGCGGGTGGGAGACTACACGAGATTCCAGTAGCTCGACCTCGGTGGCCAGATCCTCGTAGCGCTTGCCGTAGTGGGCATAACCCTCTTCTACGGTGCCAGCCTGCCAGGAGCCAATATTGCGTTCGCCGGCGCTGGTGACCAGCCAAACAGTGCCGTCTTCGTCAATGCGGCCAAACTTCTTTGGATCATTGTGGACGGCATGTGCCACAGCGGCCGACCCCGCAGGCGCTGGAGTAGCTCCAGGGGCCTTACGATGAGCCGGCATTGAGCCTGGTCGAGGTCCCGGACGTGGACCCGGGCGTGGACCTGGCTTAGGGGAATTGCTGGTACCGGTCATAGTGGGTAAACCTCTTCCAATCTTCATGCAGAACTGCCGCGCGACACGGCTGCCATCAAACACTTACGGTATGTGCTCGAGTATCCCAAAAATTTTGGCACAGCGCGCGTAACACCGCCGGAATAAGGCATCGACTAGCCCCTCACGGTAGCGTTGAGGACGTGAATTCGCGTTTGCCTCGGCTTGTTATCGTTCCGCGTGCGCTCCTCATCGTCGAGGAGCTGGGTGGTTTTGCGCCCACCGCCACGGAATTGCGCCGTCATGCCCGTGAAACCGTCGCGACGCTGTGGACAGATGACGAACCCGGGGAGCCCGGCGCGGTCGCTATTATCACTGGCAGGATGCAGGCGAAGTCCCCGCACCAGACCAGCGCACCCGGCAGTTTTTCTCCGTATGGGGTTGATGTCACGGTGTCAGGCGGAACCGAATTACCTGAGCTGCTGGGACGCTGGCTTATCGAAGACTACGCGCGACGGAATTCTGAAGGACCCACTGGCCGCGTCATTCAGGCAACGTACTTCGACTCTATCGCTGAGGCACTCGCTGCCGGTCACACGCGTCTGCTTGTGCTTGTCGACGGCGCATTCGGCCTTGCGGACGATTCCCCGGTCGGCGTAATTGAAGGTGCAGCGGAGGTTGATGCGCTGTGCAGTCTGATTGCTGGTCAGGACTGCTCAAGTATTAACGTGGAAAATATTGTGTTTCCAGCTCCCGGCGCGTACGCAGCCGAGTTATGGCAGCAGCTGAGTAAAGCTGCTGAAAGCTGGAAGGGGTCTGGAATGACCGTCGTAAAGCGTTCTTACTATGACGGGGCGCCTTATGGAATCGGCTACCACGTGGCCAGCTGGCGGTGTGTTGCGAAGTAAGAGCGCGCGTTTTTAGTTTTTGTGCAGGAGTGTGAACTGGGTAGTGACGGCTTTCGAGAGTGAGAGCTTGCCGGTGCCGATTGCGGTGGTAGGGCCGACGGCGTCGGGAAAGTCGGATTTGGGGCTGGTACTTGCGGAGCAGCTTGGCGGTGAGGTCGTCAATGTTGATTCGATGCAGCTCTATCGAGGAATGGATATCGGAACAGCGAAGCTGTCGGTGGACCAGCGGCGGGGGATTCCGCACCACCAACTCGATGTGCTGAACGTGACGCAGCCGGCGAGTGTGGCGACGTATCAGCGTGAGGCGGTCGCGGATGTTGAGGCCATTCGCGCGCGGGGGAAAGTCCCCATCCTTGTCGGCGGGTCGATGATGTATGTGCAGGCGTTGGTGGACGACTGGCAGTTCCCACCTACGGACCCTGAAGTACGTGCGAAGTGGGAGACAGTGCAGGACGAGATCGGTCCGGCGGCGTTGCATGATCGGCTGGCAGAGATTGATCCGGATGCGGCGGCAATTATTGAGACCAATGACCCGCGGCGCACCGTCCGCGCCCTGGAGGTCATCGAGCTCACGGGCAAACCTTTTGCAGCGTCGAAGCCGTCGATTGATAAGCCACCGCGGTGGAACACTCGCATATTGGGGTTGCGCACGCAGGCGGAATGGCTAAATCCGCGGATTGAACAGCGTACGCGGGGCATGTTTGCCGCTGGCCTGGTGGAAGAAACTGAGAGTTTGATTGCGCAAGGGTTGCGCGAAGGTGTGACCGCTAGTCGCGCGATCGGCTATGCGCAGGTGCTGGACTACTTCGATGGGGTTTACGACCTGGATACGGCTTGTGAACGCACGATTACTGGTACGCGCAGGTATGTGCGACGTCAGCGCTCCTGGTTCAACCGTGATCATCGGATCATGTGGCTAGACGCTGCCGGTGACGTGCCGGGACAGGCGTTTTCCGCACTTGGTCTGTAAGAGATTCGGACCTCCCGCTAGCATCAAGGGCATGGTTTCATTTGCCAAAGGCCACGGTACGCAAAACGATTTCTTGATTTTTCCAGATGATTTGGTGTCGATTGATTTGACCGAATCACTGGTCGCAGCAGTGTGCGATCGACAGCGAGGTCTTGGCGCTGACGGCGTCCTGCGGGTTGCCCGAGCGGGGAAACTCGTCGATGCCGGTGTTTTGGCGACATTGCCGGAGGGCGTTAAAGCCGACGATTGGTTTATGGACTACCGCAATAGTGACGGTTCTATTGCCGAGATGTGCGGGAATGGTGTCCGCGTCTTTGCACACTATATTGCCGCGATTCACAGCCCGGACAGTGTCGTCGACGGAACTTTGCGGGTGGGCACTCGAGCAGGGCTGCGCGCTGTTTCGATTGATGAGCTCAGCCGCAGGCACGCGGTCGTTGGGGTGGATATGGGCCAGCCGGAAGTCCTCGGCCTCGCTACTGCGTTCATCGGTTCGGGCAACAACGCCCAGAAATTCGCCGGGATTGGTGTCGACGTGGGAAATCCGCATTTGGCCTGCGTCATGCCTGGCCTAAATGCCGCCGCTCTGGCGGAGCTGGAATTGGAAGCGGCGGGTAGTGTCGCGAAGCCAGTGCGTGCCGACGAAGCCATGTTCCCGAACGGCCTCAATGTGGAAATTGTCACCCCGCTGGATGCCTCTGATTCGGTGTCCATGCGAGTAATTGAACGTGGAGTTGGTGAGACCCGCTCGTGTGGCACCGGTACGGTTGCGGCAGCTATTGCCGCGCTGGCCGATGCCGGCCGGACTGAGGGGGCTGTGACAGTCAAGGTGCCCGGCGGTGTGGTGACTGTGGATGTCCACAAGGCCAGCAATGCGGATGGGGACTTCTCGGCGACCTTGACCGGGCCGAGCGTGATTCACACGCTCGGCGATATTGAGCTGGAAGCCCTGTGACTGGTAGCTAGTGCTGCAGGAGCACTAGCGGGGTAGCGGAAGCGGTGGGAAATCAGCGGACTAGTGTCCGCCGCAGCCACCGTCGCCACAACCACAGCCGCCATCGCCACAGCCGCCACCGCAACCTTGAGGCGGAATGATCTCACCGGTCAGTGAGAAAGTACCGGAAACGACCATGCCTGGCTGGGGAGCTTCGTCGCCGCCGGGGACAAGTACGTCCATAGGAGTCGGCAGAGCAAGGTTGAGCACCCAGAACTTCTTGCCGGTTAGCTCATTGACATGCTTGCGGGAGTTATTGATAACACCAGCCAGTTTCACGGTTGCGCTAGGCGATGCCTTCCCGACCTGATCTCCGACAATTGCCTTAGCACCTTCGAAGTCCAATGTTGTCGGGGTTGCCCCGGTGCGCTTCTCATACTCTTCGATGGATGCGTCGAGGGTGAAATCAGTTGCTAGAGCTGATAGCGCGACATGCTCAAAAGTCTGAGTTCCGGCATCAACAATCATTGGCCCCTGTGACAGCAGGCAGGTAGCGACCTCGATGACCTTGTCAAAGTTATCCGAGGAGGGATCATCCTCGACGATTTCCACGAGCGCCAAGACATCGTCCACGCTGGATACATGGGCAGTGACGGTCGGGCTGCCCGCGAAGCCGGCGTAGGTAGAAAATGGTTCAACACCCAGGATGTGCAGACGCGCACCAGAGGAATCTTCGAAACGGACCAGCTGGCCACCGCGGACCTCGCCGATGACCGACAGATTGTCACTAGCGATCGCGGCTTCCATCGCGTCTCGCCAGCTGGGGTAGTCCATGCCAATGCTTCGCAAGTCAGTAGTCATACTTTTCGATGATACTTCCCATATCTTCATCTGCGAACTAACGAATCGCACGTGAGCACATTGTGCTCTGGGGTACCTAGAAGCATTCCTGCACGCCGCGGCAACTATTCGGATGGGACTAACAATTCTGCCACGCTAAATAGGTAAAGGTTAAGTGTGGCATAAATAACTTTCCTTAGGTGTGCCGGGTTTATTCCATTTAGGCATGCCTAAGAGTAAGCTCATCTCTGTAAACACGATTTGCTTAGCTTAATTCTTATCTATATAAGCGAGGTTTCTCATGCTCGGATTGCGGTCTCGAAAACAGTCGGATGACATTCAGTCGCTTGCCGACGTCCCGGTGGGGGTAACCGTCACTCTGGGAACGTCGCATGTGGATGAGCGCCTGTGCCGCAGGCTTTCGCAACTGGGGCTTCGCCCTGGAATGAGTGTCACTGTGGGACGGAGTACGAGCGGCGGTGGGCGAATCGTCCATGCTGGCGCAACGCGCTACGCCATCGATGCCAGCACGCTGCACAAGATGTCCGTCGTGGGTTAGGTCCCCTACATCTCTTTTCTCACCTCCCTTCTGAAAGTAAACAATGACAACACCTATGGATTCCTCAACGCGAAAATTCGCATCTACGCCCAGCTGCCATGCTTGCAGTGGCGGAGCGCCAGCAAAGGATGGTGCACCTGTTGTCGCAGTGGTCGGCGCACCGAACTCCGGTAAGTCAACACTGTTCAATAGTTTGACTGGTGCGAAAGCGCAGATGGGCAATTGGCCTGGTACGACCGTAGAGGTCAGCCGCGGCGCGTGGAAGACCGATGCCGCTGAGTACGATGTCATCGATTTCCCGGGTGCTTACTCGCTGGATGCCATGAGCCCGGACGAAGAGCTCACTCGCGAGATGCTCATCGAGAAACCGGAAGAAGAACGCCCGGATCTCGTCGTTGTCGTTGTCGACGCCACGGCACTGGGCCGTGGTCTCTACATGGCCGCGGAATTGGCGGAACAGCCCCAGCGCATCGTTCTGGCTCTGACCAAACTAGATGTTGCCAAGGCCAAGGGCATCGATGTGAATCCGGACGCATTGCAGTCAGCTATGGGGATGCCGGTGGTGGCGCTGGATCCCCGTCGTAAAGCGGGAATGGCGCGGTTGGCCGACGCGGTAGCAGCGGCTCTGGACGGATGTAGTTCGGTGTCGTCACCGATTCGCCAGGTCGATGGTGAATCGATTGAACGCCGGGACGACGCACGCTTTGCCGCGATTGATGCGGCGGTTGCGGCATCTACGGGCGGGGTGGAAGATCGCCAGACTTTCTCCGACCGCATTGATAACGTGGTTCTTCACCCGGTGCTCGGACCGATTGTGTTCCTGGCAGTTATGTGGGCAGTCTTCCAAATCACGACGACGGTAGCAGCACCGTTGCAGGACGGTTTGGAAACCCTTATTACCGGTAATTTCGCAGATTTGGTTACCCGTGGATTAGAAGCGGTGGGATGGGACCATCCGATTGTCACCGGGCTGCTTGTAAACGGCATCATCGGTGGTGTCGGCATGGTGCTGACCTTCGTTCCGCTAATGGCACTCATGTTCCTGTGCCTCGCAGTACTCGAGGATTCAGGGTATATGGCGCGTGCAGCCGTGGTGGCGGACCGTGTCATGCGTGCAATTGGTCTTCCGGGTAAGGCATTTATTCCGCTCATCGTCGGCTTTGGCTGTAATGTGCCAGCAATCTCGGCAACACGTGTGCTGAGTAATCCGCGCCACCGCATTTTGACGGCTCTACTGGTTCCGTTTACCTCCTGCTCGGCGCGCCTGACCGTGTATGTCATGTTGGGTGCGGTGTTCTTTCCGGAACACGCGGGCACAGTCGTCTTCGCTATGTACGTGATCTCGATTCTGCTGATCGTTCTGACCGGCCTTGCACTGCGTAAGACCCTGTGGCGCACCATGCCGTCGGAACCGCTGGTCATTGACCTGCCAACCTACCAGCTTCCGACCGCACGGCTGGCACTATCTGTGATGTGGATGCGTCTGAAGGGATTCCTGCAGACCGCTAGTGGAATCATCGTCAGCACCGTCATCGTCGTATGGCTTTTGATGTCTATCCCGGTTGTCTCCGGGCACTCCTTTGCCGATGAAAACCTGGCACCGCAGGACTCCGCATACGGTGCAGTCAGCGAAACTATTGCTCCTGTGTTTAACCCGGCAGGTTTCGGTACATGGTCTCTGACAGGTCCGTTGGTGACGGGCTTTGTGGCCAAGGAAGCCGTCATTTCTACCTGGGCACAGACCTATGCAGTGGAGGACGTCACCGACTCCAATTCGAGCGAACAGGCCTCCAGCCCGCTCGCGGAGAATATTCGACGTGACTTTGACAATGCATCCGATGGACACGGATTGGCAGCAGTCTGGGCCTATATGATCTTCCTGCTGGCTTACACACCGTGCGTGGCTACGCTCGCGGCACAACGTCGAGAGATCGGCGTGAAGTGGACGGGCTTCGGTTTGCTAGCGCAGCTGGTCGTTGCATGGGCACTGGCCGTGATTGTTTTCCAAGGGTTGAAGCTGTTCCTGTAAAGCCTCGTTGATTCCTAGTAGCTTCGGCAAAGCTACTAAGTCACACTTGCGAACTAGAAATCAGATCCAACAAGAATCGCGATACGGAAAGGAGCTATCGCCGTGGGACTCTTTAGAGCCAGGAAGAATACGACGGTTACTCGTCGGCCTTCAGAAGCCGTTCAGGATGCAATTGCGCAGGGCATTAGCTCCCGACGCAAGATTTGCGAAATCACTGGCCTGCAGCGAGCAACGGTAGACCTCATCCTTGACCGCATGGAACACACCGGCCAACTGCGCCGGGAATCCCTCGGTGGCATGTGCCCAGGCGGAGGTTGTTCCAACTGTGGAATGTCCGACAGTGGTACGTGTGCTGGTGGTAGTTCTAAGAGTGGTCCGGTCGCACTGGTTCTGACACGCAGGCCACCTTCTGCAGCCTAAGTCTTGAGCTTCGGCTCGGTATTCTCCGCACACAATGCGGAGAATTTGGCTTGTCATGCGACAATAGCAGCTAGTATGACGAATTTTTCCAACAACTTTGATGAGGTCAGCGGCGAAACGTCGCAGCAAGCTCGCACCTCGCACGAGATGGACGATTTTTTCATCGACGCTAATGATGCTGGCGAAAACGCTGATAGTGCCTCCGGGGATGCGTTCGCAACGAACGTCGGCACGCAAAGGGAACCTACCGTCGGTGATTTGGATCTGGAGGCGCGTTCCTCTCTGCGCCGGCTGACCAGGTCAGTAGCACATACTGAGTCTGAAGAAGTGATGGTCGAGTACCGTCAGCTCCGACTGGAACGCGTTGTGCTGCTCGGTGTCTGGACATCCGGGACCCTGCAGGAAGCCGAAGTGGCGATGGAGGAGCTCGCCGCACTGGCAGAGACTGCAGGTTCGGAAGTTTTAGAGATGGTGCTGCAGCGTCGCGATAAGCCGGACCCTGGTACTTACGTGGGATCCGGCAAGCTCAACGAGCTTCGCGATATTGTCGCCTCTACCGGCGCAGATACAGTTATTTGCGACGGTGAGCTGTCTCCCGGCCAGTTGGTGGCGCTGGAGGATCGCCTTGACGCCAAGGTTATTGACCGCACCATGCTGATTCTGGATATCTTTGCTCAGCACGCGAAGTCCAAGGAGGGCAAGGCGCAGGTCTCGCTGGCACAAATGCAGTACCTGTACACGCGTCTGCGCGGCTGGGGCGGCAACCTATCGCGTCAGGCTGGTGGTCGCGCGGGCTCCAACGGCGGCGTGGGTCTGCGTGGTCCGGGTGAAACTAAGATCGAAACCGATCGTCAGCGCCTACGCCAAGATATGGCGCGAATCCGCAAGGAATTAGCTGGCATGAAGACTGCGCGTGAGATCAAGCGCTCACGTCGTAAGGCTGGACACCTGCCGCGCGTGGCAGTTGTCGGCTACACCAACGCGGGTAAATCTTCGTTGCTCAACGCACTGACAGGCGCTGGTGTGCTGGTGGAAGACGCGCTGTTTGCGACGCTGGATCCGACGACTCGTCGCACCAAGCTTCGCGACGGTCGCACGGTGATTATGACCGATACGGTCGGATTTGTGCGTCACTTGCCGACCCAGCTCATTGAAGCTTTTCGCTCGACCTTGGAAGAGGTACTCGAAGCCGACGTCATCATGCACGTCGTAGACTCCTCTGACCCATTCCCGCTGGAGCAGATTAAGGCTGTCAACAAAGTCATCAACGAAATCGCGGAGGAAGAAAACGCCGAGATTCCGCCCGAACTGTTGGTAGTCAACAAGGTTGACAAGGCCGATGGCATCACTCTGGCCCAGCTACGCCACCAGCTCGATGATGCGATATTTGTCTCTGCGCGAACGGGTGAGGGGATTGGTGAACTGGAGACCCGACTCGAGCTTGCTCTCAATGAGCTGGAGTCTCACGTTCACATGTTGATCCCCTATGACAAGGGCAGTATTGTCTCCATGCTCCACGAAGATGCGACCGTGCTGTCGGAAACATGGACGGAGCAAGGCACCCAGATGGACGTGCGTTTGCCCACTAGCCTCGCGGATGAACTGTCGGCATACCACATCGAACCGTAGCGGGAACTGCGGTGGGCATCCACTAGCATTACAACCATGAATTCTACTTCTGACGCGGAGACCCAACAGGGAACCTCCGCAAATCCGCCTGCTGAAAATGCCGAACGTGGCCGTCTTTTCGGTTGGGATATTCACGGTGACGGTCGAAAGATTGCACCGGGAGCCGTGGTGGCTCCCAACGAACGCCTCGATTGGCCTCGCACGATTGGCATTGGCGCACAGCACGTCATTGCCATGTTCGGTGCAACTCTTCTGGTGCCGCTGTTGACCGGCTTTCCAGTCAACACCACACTGTTGTTCTCGGGTATCGGCACGATTGTCTTCCTGCTGATCACCCGAAATCGCTTGCCCTCTTACCTGGGCTCGTCGTTTGCCTTCATCGCGCCACTGACCGCGACACAGGCGCAGGGTATTGGTGTTCAGCTCGGTGTCGTGCTCTGCGCCGGCATCGCGCTCATGCTCGTTGGCTTCGTAGTAAAGTTCGCCGGCAAGCGTGTCCTCGATATGATCATGCCCCCTGCAGTAACAGGAAGCATCGTCGCTCTCATCGGACTTAACCTGGCGCCTGCTGCCACGGAGAACTTCGCCACTCAGCCGTTGGTCGCATTTGTCACGATGGTATCCATTGTCTTCGCAACCGTCGCTGGCCGCGGTATGGTCAGCCGTCTGGGTGTTCTCATCGGCGTACTAATCGGCTGGGTCTTCGCCGCTGCCACCGGAAATCTCTCGCCCGAGGCTACAGAAACTGTCGGCAATGCCGCCTGGATTGGTCTGCCCGCATTCCACGCGCCGGAGTTCCACTTCAATGCGATGCTGATTGGTCTGCCCGTCATCGTAGTACTCATCGCAGAGAATGTCGGTCACGTCAAGGCTGTTGCTGCCATGACCGGCCGAAACCTCGATGACATCGCTGGCGATGCTCTTATTGCAGACGGTCTAGCCACCACCATCGCCGGTTCAGCTGGTGGTTCTGGTACCACTACCTACGCTGAAAATATCGGTGTTATGGCCGCTACCCGTGTCTATTCGACCGCAGCTTACTGGGTGGCAGCTTTCACCGCCATTGCACTGGCTTTCATTCCAAAGTTCGGCGCACTCATCTTGACCATTCCTACCGGCGTGCTCGGTGGGGCAACGATGGTGCTCTACGGCCTGATCGGTTTGCTCGGTGTGCGCATCTGGATGGACGAAAAGGTCGACTTCAACAACCCGGTTAATCTCACCGCTGCCGCCACCGCGCTGATCGCGGGTATCGGTAACCTCACCCTCGACATTGGTTCGCTGACGCTGGAGGGTATTGCTTGGGGGTCGGTCGGCATTATTATCGGCTATCCAATTTTGAACTGGCTCTACAATCGCATCGGCGAGAACCGCTCGTAGGCCACCCGTCCAGGGCAGAATCTCGCACGAATGCTTAACGACGGACCCCGTGACCGTTGCCACGATGTTCCGTCGTTAAGCATATTGCTTTTAATCGCTCAAATCTTGGGCGATCAGCTGTGCAATCTGCTCCACCGCAACTGCGTTTGTACTGGTGATTGTGACTTCATCGCCATATCCTGCGCCGAGTGCCATCAGCATCAGGGTTGAGGAAGCATCAGCCGGCTCGTTGTCGGGTTCGGGTGAATCAATGAGTTCGATCAGTATTTCTTCCTGAAATCGGGAGGCACGCTCAGCGATTACCGACGCGGGGCGGGCGTGAATACCCACCTTGGAGCCGACGTGGACGTGTTGCGTAGCCATGGGGCGGCACCTTGCCTTTCTGCTTATCGATTTCCTCGACACCTGTTCAGAGCTTAATCGCTTGGCAGGTTGGGATGGGGCATGTTTGGTGAAGTTTGCAGGAACGCTTCTGCGGACGCAGCTGGGTTTAGCGAAAGAAATTAGGCGTCCGCTGAAATGTCTGCTTCTAGGTTTTGATTATCGGTACTGACTTGCCGCGGACACAGGCTTTTAGCTGCCACAACGAGAATTGCTGCCACTATGCTGCCCAAGACGATTGCAGCAAGCCATGCGACAGGATTGTCGATTGCAAACAGCACGAAAATACCTCCGTGCGGAACGCGTGTGGCCGCACCCAAAGCCATTGAAGTGCCACCGGTGACGGCCCCGCCAATCACGATCGACGGAATCACTCGCAGCGGATCTGCGGCGGCGAAGGGAATCACTCCCTCTGAAATGAAGGCCGCACCGAGCACCCAGCCCGCTTTGCCGTTTTGACGCTCAGCTGAACTGAACAGCTTTGGTCGGAGTACAACTGCCAGCGATGTCGCCAACGGAGGTACCATGCCCGCCGCCATCACAGCGGCCATAATCTTCCACGATGCTGGATCTTCCGAGGCGATGTTTGCGACGGCAAAAAGATAAGCAGCCTTGTTAATCATTCCGCCCATATCCACGCACATCATTGCGCCGAGAAGACCACCGAACAGGAACGCCGCTGTCGTATCCAGTGATTGCAGCCACTGCTGCAGGGCCGTCATCAGCCATGCCAGCGGCATCCCGAGAAGCAGGTACATGGTGAGCCCAACGGCCATAGCCCCGAGCATAGGAATCACGACAACCGGCATCAGTGGTCGCAGCCAGTCCGGGACTTTCATCCTCAACAGTAGGGCTACAACTAGTCCCGCCAGAATGCCCGTCACCAGGCCCCCAAGGAAGCCGGCGCCAACCGTGACCGCGATGGCACCGCCAATGAAGCCTGGTGCAATACCGGCTCTGCCAGCCATGCCAAAGGCGATATAAGCACTCATTACAGCCACAATGACCTGCATGCCGTGGTTGCCGATTGCAAAAAGCACCGAGCCGAGATACAGCCACAGCCCACTACGGTCAACTAGCACGGTGCCGAGATTTTCTGTCGGCACAGCAATCGGGGCATCGAGTCCGATAACCTCCGGCAGCCGCAAATCCCTAGTCACGGCGTCAGCTACTAGACCAACCTGATGACCGCCGACGAGGAACCCCAGCGCAATCAACAACCCCGAAGCGGCCACGAACGGCACCATATAGCTGACACCGGTCATAATGGCGTCACGAACCCAGTGTCCGAAGGCTTTATCGCCGCTTAACGACGATTTACGCGCCCCCACCTTCGTCGTTGCTCGTACCCTCTCAGATGTAAGGTCTGCACCTGCATTACCGGTTTGCGAAGCGGCCTCTTTGTCGTGGTCATCCTTAGGTTGCGGCGCCTTTCGGTCGTAGGCGCGAACGCGTGATTGTTCTGCTACCGCCTTCGCTTGTTCAATAACCGCAGTGGGTTCATTGACTGCCTTACGAATTGGCACTTTGACCTGTGGTTTATCGCTGAAGCGCTTAAGCCCCGTAACTCCAATATCGGCTGCGATTACTAGCACGTCGGCCCGGTCAATTGCTTCTGCGGGGGCTTCCTGGGTTCCTGCCGAGCCCTGAGTCTCTACAGTTAGCGTGACATCAGCCATGCTTTCTGCCGCGCCAGTAAGCGCTTCGGCTGCCAAATAAGTGTGAGCGATGCCCGTGGGGCAGGCCGTAATGGCGACAATATTGGTCTTTGCCGGAGGTTTTTTCGCTTTCCGACGAGGCGCCTTGGTGATGTGCTCGCTAATAATCCGGGCGGCCTCTTCATCGCTTTCAGCACCTCGAAGAGCTGCTCGAAACCCCTTATCGCGAAGTGCTTTTGCGAGTGCAGCCAGAATATCGACGTGGACATCGCTGTTGCTGGCTGGGACACCAATGAAAAAAAGCAGGTCCGCCGGCCCATCAGGTGTGATGAATTCCGTAGCGCTGGTTAAGCGGGCAAACATCAGGGTCGGCATCGACCAGTCCTCATGGCGGCAGTGGGGGATGGCTATTCCGCCCGGCAGACCTGTCGGGGCCTTCTCTTCGCGTTTCAGGGCTGCTGCGACGATGCCGTCGCTGTCGGTGGCGCGGCCGGTCCCTACAGCTTTAGCAATGAGGTAGTTAAGGATCTTCTCCTTTTGTGGACCGACATCTAGGTCAAGGAACACTGTCGACTCATCGGCCAGGTATGATGCAATAGCGGAAAAATCTGCCGAAGAAGACATGGTTTTTTTAATGTTCCTTATCTAGGCATCGAAAAGCTAAGCGTTGAGCTGCCATAACCGGCCAGCCTCGGGGTGAACCTGTTCTGGATAGGGGATGGTCGTACCGGGAAGACTGGTTGCCGCCGCCCCATAAGCCACGGCGGTGGTTAGTGCATCTTGGTAGCTATCACCGCGTTCGCGGGACATAACGTAGCCGGCCAAAGCACAGTCTCCAGCACCGACCGTGGACTGAGCGACTATCGAGGGTGAGGTAGCAGCGAAACAACCGCCTGACTTCACTGAAAGTACCGCCCCTGCCTCGCCGAGAGTGGCAAGGACTTCGGAAACACCAAGTTCGTTCAGTGCACGAGCAGCTTGTGCTACGGGAAGATAGTTCCCTTCGGCTGCAGCGGCCTCAAGTTCTTCGCCGTCCTGATCAATGATTTGGCCAAGTTCGTAGGCGTTTGGCTTCATCAAAAAAGGCCGCACCTTCGGAAATGCGCGAACGACCTCAGACAGTGGGCCGTCGCTAGTGTCCATAGCAACACGAATATTCGGGTTGACCGAATACACCGCTTCGGTGCATTGAACGTAAAAATCCCGGGGGACGCCAGGGGGCAGTGAACCTGCGAAAACTACCCACGTGGCGCGTTTAGCATGGTGGATAAGCTTCTCCAGGACACGCCTACGGTGCGCTTTTGTCAATGTCATACCAGGGGAATTGAGCTTGGTGGTCGTCCCATCTGGCTCTGCGAGTGTGAGATTAACGCGGGCTTCGTTAGTCGTGTTGATGGCTTCATGGGGTATGCCAGAGACTTCCAACAGACGTGTGAATTTTCCGGAGTCTGATGCAGGGTAGAGCGCGAGCGTCTTTTCTCCCGCGTAGTGCAACGCCTTGGACACATTAATTCCCTTGCCGCCAGCCATGTCCTCAGCCATTGGTAGGCGGAACACTCCACCTCGTTTGAGCTCCGTATCGAGGCGAGCAAGTCGATCGATTGACGGATTTACAGTCAAGGTCAGGATCATGAAGCAACCACGACCTCGACACCTTGCTCCCTGAGATCGTTCACAAATTGCTCCGGGGCAGAGGAATCTGTAATCACGACGTCGATATCTTCCAATGCCGCAAAACTGACAAGGAAGTCACGGCCGAGTTTCGTCGAGTCCGCCATAACGATGACCTTGCGCGCATTCGTGATCATCGCGCGCTTTACCGCTGCTTCCTGCGGATCAGCAGTAGAAAGACCGTGGTCAATTGTCAAGGCATTAGAACCAATGAAAGCGACATCGGCACGCATAACCGCAAGAGTACGGAGTGCTGTATCGCCAGCAACCGCCTGAGTAATGACGCGGACTTGGCCGCCAAGGAGTTGAAGCTCAATGCGGTTCGATCCTGCGAGTGTGATGGCGTTGGGAAGAGAGTTTGTGACAACTGACCAACGGCGGTTATCAGGGGAGTGGACCATCAGCTCTGCAAGAGCCTCGGTGGTAGTTCCGGCATCGAGAAAAATTCCACCACCAGAGTCAGGTAGAAAATCGGCAGCACAGCGGGCAATAGAGAGCTTCGCGTCTTTCTGCGCGTTCTTTCGAGCGGCAACTGAAAACTCAACAGTCTGAAAAGAACGAGTAGCTACAGCGCCACCGTGTACACGGTGAACTGCGCCCTCTGCATCCAACTGAGCTAGGTCACGGCGAATCGTCTCTGCTGTGACATCGAAAGCTTCCGCAAGATCAGCGACCGTCACGCGCCCTTCGACTGCTGTCAAAGACGCAATCTTCCGGCGGCGTTCCTCTGCGTACATTCCCCGCTCCTTAGCTGTTAAGAATTCTCAGCTTTACTACCTGTTTCCAGTATGCCCGTTTGTGTCTGTTTCGGGCAACGAAAATGTGGGAAATTAGAGACTGCGTAGGACGCTGACAATCTTGCCGAGGATCTTGGCGTGCTCTGCGGGGAGCGGGTCAAATGCGCGATTATGGGGCATTAGCCACTTGCCAGCAGCGTCTTCGTGCCATTCCTTGACTGTTGCTTCATCTTCAAACAGGGCCGCAACAAAGTCGCCCTGTTCGACCACGTCTTGGGAACGGACTACCACCCAGTCTCCGTCGAGAATGCCTGCGTCAACCATGGAATCACCCACGACCTTGAGTAGGTACAGCTGACCAGAGCCCGTAATCTCCATCGGAAGTGCCATATGACTTTCCACATGCTGTTCCGCCAAAATGGGGTTGCCAGCCGCAATCTGTCCAACGATAGGAACGAAGATTGGCTCTGGCATGTCCTCTGGCATCTCGGGAGTTTGGGTGCTGCCAGTGGCCTTTGGTCCAGGCTTTACCGGAGTGAAAGTGCCAGCTGAGGATTTCGAATCCCTTACGTTTACCGCACGGGGTTTGTGTGGGTCGCGGCGGAGAAAGCCCTTCTTTTCCAACTCCTTGAGTTGGTACGCCACCGACGAGGTGGAATTCAAGCCCACGGCATCTCCAATTTCTCGAATGCTCGGTGGGTATCCGCGAAGTACGACGGCATCCGAAATGACATCAAGAATGCGACGCTGCCGATCGGTGAGTGTTTTAGGGTTCGCTTTCTTCTTTTGAGCCATGGAACATCCCTTCTCAAACTCTTTCGAATGAATGATAACTCAAAACTGTTCGAATCGTCGAGTATCGAACACCGCGCGTCCTTGAATTCTTTGGAGAAGGTCTACATAATCCGTGCTCGGAGGCCGTGGCGGTTTCGAAAATCGAAAATAAAACCGGATAGCGGTAGACAACGTTCGAACATGGTGTTATAAATCGAACATGACAAGTTGCTCGAACAGTCGTTTGATGAAAAGGTCTAGACGGATTCTCTGCATCCGCCCTTGGACATAGTCTCCACAGCGTCGGGAAACGGTCGTACAACTCTTATTCTCTCCAGGCCGGCAACGGTGGGAGAGTCAACGTTGGAAAGGGAGAAAACATGATGTCTACGGTTTCAACCGCACTAGGTGTTAGCAGCGCATCTGATATTGACTTTTCTCAAGTTTCCGAGCCCTCTGCTCGGACGACACGGAAAGCCCCGTTGGTGTGGGGTGAGCGTAGTGCGTCTTGCACACAGCACATCGTTCGGCCCGGTCAGCGTGCACGTATTGCACAGCGCAATCGCGATGGGGCTTCATCGGCGCGAATGCGGAGGGACAGGTCGCGGCCTAGTCATGGCTCGGTCAACTACGGGCGCCCGTCTCTATCCGTTAGCAGGGCGCAGCAGTCCAATCGTAGTGATGTATCCTCAGGCACTAACCTGACTCGTTTGATGGCGGTATGGGCTCTAGGGCTTGGTGCTTTCTTCGGAGTTTTCGGCAGCGTGGTCTTTGAACAAGGAGAAAGTGAGACAGTCGAAAGCACCTTTACGTCTACGTACGCTTCCTACTCCGCGCAATAATCATTCCGGTTTCCGGCGTTGGGGTTGGACGTAGACTGGAGGCTGTGTATTGCCAGTTTTGTCACCATGATCAGACACGAGTCTTGGACTCACGGTTAATAGATAACGGTATGGGTATTCGTCGCCGAAGAGAATGCCTGAATTGCGGTAAACGTTTTTCTACGATTGAACGCTCGCAGCTGATGGTCGTTAAACGAGATGGAATCCCTGAGGAGTTCAACCGTGAAAAGGTTATCCAGGGTGTTCGACGTGCGTGCCAGGGGCGTGAAGTATCAGAGTCTCAGCTGAAGAAGCTTGCACAAAAAGTGGAGGAGAGCCTCCGCGAGAAAGGCACGCCTCGGGTGGACTCAAACGATATCGGCCTTGCCATCCTTGAGCCGCTCAAAGAACTGGACGAAGTTGGCTATCTCCGCTTCGCTTCAGTGTACAAGTCCTTTTCCTCCGCTGACGATTTCGCGCAGGAAATTTCCAGCATGCGTAAGGGGAAAGGACCGCAGGCAAATGGCAACGAGGTTAGAAAGAACTAACGCAGTTTATCCACACGTTTCTTTACTCGGGTTAGGGATACGCTCTGGGCGGTACCCAAGCGTTGTGCGAAAAGGCTGACGCGCAGCTCTTGGATGAGCCACTGAATATCCCGTACCTCCGCGGAATTCGAACGTGCCTTAGGTAGCTGCTTAAGCTTTGCCGCCAAGTATTCGCGGGCCTCAGTCACCTCATCCTCACGTTCAGCATCACGATTCGGGTCACGGTTCATTTCCTCAAGTCGAATCTCCATCGCTTGGAGATAACGCGGCAAATGACGTAGGTGCTGCCAACCGTGCCTTGCCACAGCGCCCTTAGGGAACATGAACTCCAGCTGGCGACGCATATCGTCAATGGCATCGCCTTCCCACTTGTTTAGCTGATTCACCACCGAGACATAGCGAGGCATAGCCTGGGCTACGCCGACGACCAATTGGCGCACCTCTGAGGCAACACCAGAACGAACGCGTTCGAGTAGTTTATCGAATTCCTTCGGATCGCGGACGGGGCCACCGGCAGCCATCATACGGTCGCGGATCACGGCGACACGGCAGTCCTCGACAAGTCCATCGGCGCCCCCATGTGGCCATGCGTCCACGCCAACACGTTGTTGGAGTGGAAGCCCCTTAGTCATTTGTGCACCATTTACTGGGCACTCCCGCAGTAGCATTGTCAGATTTGTGGTCGCCAACGTCGCCTCTGCCTGCGCCTTAGTTGGTTTGACCTCGATGGCCACGCCATCCTTAGTGGTCACCAGCGTCGGATACATCGTGACGGACTGACCGTCGACAGTACTTTTGACCGTTTCTGAGACGGCGCCCAAGTTGTCTGAAGTCCACTTTTTCACAGCTTCGCGAGCTGCAGACTTCGAACGTTTCGACACAGCCGTTGAGACGGTCGTGGCATGCTTGTCTCGAAGCCCAGCAAGATCCCGGCTCTGATCGACGATCTTTCCATGGCGGTCTACCACTGCGTAGTTAAAGCGCAAGTGTGCTGGCAGCTTCGAAGGGGTAAAGTCTGCACCATTGATGCCCGAGCCTCCGAGTCGTCGTAAAGCATCGGCAAAAACATCGACGAAGCGGCCTGAGTACGGAGTCATCGTCTCCAGCGCTCGGCGTGCGAAATCCGGTGCGGGGACAACGGACTTGCGCATTGCCTTCGGCAGAGTGCGAATGTAGGCTTCTGCGAGCTCAGCGCGAAGACCTGGCACCTGCCAGTCGAAGCCATCTTCACGCAAACCCGCAAGAAGAGGCACGGGGACACGGAGAGTCACACCGTCATCAGGGGCGCCCGGTTCGAATTTATAGGACAGTGAGAAATCGACCGAGCCCTGCTGCCACATTTCGGGGAAGGCATTGTCATCGATGTCGCCGGCTTCGGGGTTGAGAAGCTTATTGGGATCAAAGTCCAGTAGATTCGGCTGTTTGGGTTTAGTTTTCTTCCACCAGCGGTCAAAATTGGTGGCCGTGGTGATAGAGGCGGGCAGCTTGGAGTCGTAGAACGCGTAGAGCACGTCGTCATCGACGACAATGCCGCGCGAACGCTGCTTTTCCTCGATCTTCTCGGCCTCGGCCAGTTTGTCTTGGTTGTTCTTGAAGAACTCGTGATGTGTGTTCCACTCGCCGTCGACAAGCGCAGAGCGAATGAAGATCGAGCGGGCGGCATCGGCATCGACTCGGTGATATGGCACCAGGCGATCAACCACCACAGGCACGCCGTAGAGCGTCGACTTCTGGTAAGCCATCGCTGCACCGCGTTTAGTCGACCAGTGAGGCTCTGAGTACTGGTGCTTGAGCAGATGAGGGGCTACCTTCTCTACCCACTGCGGCTGAATCGTGCCTACGTTGCGCGCAAAAGTGCGCGAGGTCTCGACGATTTCCGCAGCCATCACCCAGCGAGGCGGCTTCTTTGCCAACGCGGACGAGGGGTGAATGAGGAACTTCGTGTTTCGGGTGCCAGTAAATTCCTTGCCCTCGCCCTCGCGCGTACCAATCATCGATAACAGACCCGGTAACAGCGACTTTGCCACCACGTCGGGATCGTCGACACCGCTGGTTGAGCTGCGGGCCGAAAGACTCCAGCCCAGCTCAGCCGTTGCCTGGTGGAGTTGACGCACCAAGTCCTGCCACTCGCGAACGCGCAAATAGTGGAGGTACTCGCGCTTGCACATCTTGCGGAACTGGTTACCGCTAAGCTCGCGGCGCTTTTCCTCCAGGTATTGCCAAAGCTTCAGCAGGGAGTTGAAGTCACTGGTGCTGTCCTTAAAACGGGCATGTAGCTGATCTGCCTGAGCTTGGACCTCCAGCGGACGTTCGCGGACATCCTGCAAAGACAACGCGGCGACAATGACGGTCACAGCCCCGAGAGTGGTGTTTTCGTACCCTTCGGCCAGCATGCGGGCAAGGCGCGGGTCGACAGGTATACGCGCAATCTGTCGGCCGATGTCCGTCAGCTCGGGAGCACCAGAGCTGGTGCGTGAACCAGATGCACGTCCTCTTCCAGACCCCGACGAAGTGGTAATAGCTTGCAGTTCAGTAAGCAGGTTGATGCCATCACGTACTGCTTTATGCTCCGGCGGCTGCACAAAGGGGAAGTCCTCAATCGCGCCTAGCCGCAGCGAAATCATCTGCAGCACAACCGATGCGAGGTTGGTGCGCAGAATCTCCGGATCCGTAAACTCGGGGCGAGAGAGAAAATCCTCTTCGCTGTAGAGACGAATCGCCACACCATCAGCCACGCGACCACAGCGGCCCGAGCGCTGATTAGCGGACGCCTGACTGATGTCCTCGACTGGCAAGCGCTGCACCTTCGTGCGGGTGGAGTAGCGCGAAATGCGCGCGGTGCCAGTATCGACGACGTACTCGATACCCGGCACCGTCAGCGACGTCTCCGCGATATTGGTCGCCAGCACAATGCGGCGCCCGGAGTGCGGAGTGAAGATTCGATGCTGCTCTGCATTAGATAGCCGACCGAACAGCGGGACGGCTTCCACACCCTTCCAGTGTTTACCCTCGATGGCTTCGGCAGCTTCCCGAATCTCTCGCTCACCCGAAAAGAACACCAGGATATCGCCGTCACCAAGCCGCATGAGCTCTTCACACGCAGCGATAACACCATCGATCTGCTCGATGGCGACTTCCTTTTCTTGCCCATTTTTCGCAACAACAGTCCGCACCAGTGGGCGATAGCGAATTTCCACCGGGTAGGTGCGCCCTGACACCTCGATGATGGGTGCAGGGTGCTCGTCGTCAGGCGCGAAATGACGAGCGAACCGTTCCGGATCAATCGTCGCCGAAGTGATAATGATCTTCAGATCTGGGCGCTGCGGCAGAATATGCTTTAAATATCCCAGCAGGAAGTCGATGTTGAGGCTGCGTTCGTGCGCCTCATCGATGATGATGGTGTCGTACTCACGTAGCAGGCGGTCGCGGCCAATTTCGGCCAGCAGAATACCGTCGGTCATCAGTTTGATGCAGGTATCCTTGCCGACACGGTCATCGAAACGCACCGCATAGCCGACGTGCTGACCAATCTTTTCGCCCAGCTCATGAGCAATTCGCTCCGCCACCGAACGCGCCGCAATACGACGGGGCTGCGTATGGCCAATCTTGCCGCGCACGCCCCGTCCCAGTTCGAGGCATATCTTCGGAATCTGCGTAGTCTTACCAGAACCAGTCTCACCAGCAATAATGACGACCTGATTGTTCTCAATCGCCTCTGCAATATCGTCGCGGCGCGCGGACACCGGCAACTGCGCCGGGTAGGTGATGTGAGGAATTGCTTTACGACGCTCTTCCAACCGCTCCAGCGCAAAGTCGAGGTCTGCGGAGATGGCAGACAGCGCCTTCGGCGCGGATGCTCGCTTCAGCCGACGACGGAAGGACTGAGCCTCCCGGATCGGTAATTGATCAGCGAGCTGGTAGAGCTCCTTTTTACGCGTGTCCTTAGCAGGCTTACCAGAGCGCTGCGACCTGGCGGAATTGCGATGGCGGGAGTGGCGGTTTCCCGACTGGACACGTGGAGCTGGTTTATCAGAACGGCTAGGAGTAGTCATGGTTGCCTACTAGATTAGCCGTGTCTTGGTAGACAACCCACATCTGTGCTGATTGGAGACGCTCAAGATGGTCCGATGGCAGCAGGAAGCGTCCTACTTTGCGGCTGCTAGCTCTTCGGCAACTTCCTTGCAGTCCTCGCGCCCACAGTGCTGTGTCTCGGTATCCTCCCAGCAGTCATCGCAGATAAGCACCTGTCGACGGCAGGTGTCTTCGTTGATGCAGTTCTGGAAGGTGTTTGTGGGCTTGCCGCAGTGGACGCAGTGGCCGAGTTGCACGTAGTCTTCGTCTTCGATGCCGTCGCCGAACTCCATGTGCATGCGCTTGTCGAAGACATAGAGAGAGCCTTCCCACAGACCCTTATTGCCAAACTTTTCGCCGTAGCGGACAATACCGCCGTCGATTTGGTAGACCTCTTCGAAACCGCGGTTCTTCATCAATGCGGAGAGAATTTCGCAGCGAATGCCGCCGGTGCAGTAGGAAATGACGGGCTTGTCCTTCATCCAGTCGTATTTGCCGGATTCCAGCTCGTCGATAAAGTCGTGCGTGGTCTTTACATCCGGAACGACGGCGTTTTTGAATTTGCCAATTTCGGCTTCCATCGCGTTGCGACCGTCGAAGAAGATGACATCGTCGCCGCGCTCCTCGACCAGTCTATTGACCTCTTCAGGCTTCAAATGTGTGCCGCCGCCAATGACACCTTCGGCATCGACTTTAAGCTCGCCCGGAGCACCGAAAGCGACGATTTCGTCGCGAACCTTGACGGAGAGTTTCGGAAAGTCATCAGCGCTGCCTTCGCTCCACTTGAACTGCATGGAGTGAAAAGCGGGGTACTGCTTGGTTTTCTTGATGTACTTCTTACAGGCATCGAGATCACCGCCGACGGTGCCGTTGATGCCGTGCTCGGACACCAGAATGCGACCTTTAAGCCCTAACGATTCGCAAAGATCGCGCTGCCACAGCATGATGGCACGCGGATCGGACAGCGGGGCGAACTGGTAGTACAGAAGAATCTTGCTGATGCTCACGGGGACTATTCTAGTCTGCTCTCCCAGTTATCCTATTTTCGGCGTGAGCTGGTGGTCTGGTTTAGTGCTTCTGATAGAGAGCCTTCTTCTGGTACTTGGGCTCGGAAGTAACTAGGACACCGAGGTTGCGGAAAATTGTTTCGTCCACGCTGCCCAGAATGGTGGTGGTGTGGACATCGCAGTTTCGAAGGTTCTTCAGCTCGGCGAGGGCTGCGCGGGCGTCGTCGCTGGTGGCCGCCGACACAGAAAGGGCGATAAGGACCTCGTCGGTATGCAAGCGGGGGTTGCGGCTGCCCAGGTGATGCGTCTTAAGCGTTTGAATTGGCTCGATGGCAGCAGGGGAGAGCAAGTGTAAGTCCGGGTCGATATTGGCGAGCTTCTTGAGAGCGTTGAGCAGCATTGCTGCTGAGCATCCGAGCAGCTCAGAGGTCTTGCCCGTGATGATTGTGCCATCGTGCAATTCGATTGCACTGCCCGGCGCCCCGGTAGATTTCTCAACCTCAAGTGCTGGTGCGACGACTCGGCGGGCAGCTGTCGACACGTTGGCCTTGCTCATAATCATGGCAATGCGCTGCGAAACTTCGTCGTCTGCGCTGTTCTTGTGTTCGTCGACAAGAGCCTTGTAGTAACGGCGAACGATTTCTTGGTTGGATGCCTCTCGGCACACTTCGTCATCGTCGATACAGTAACCGGCCATATTGACGCCCATGTCGGTCGGTGACTTGTACGGCGACTCGCCCGCGAGCTTCTCCAACAGGGTGCGCAGCAGTGGGAAGACCTCGACATCGCGGTTATAGCTGGTGACCTTGGTGTCATAGGCGGCCAAATGAAAAGGATCGATGAGATTGATGTCATCGAGATCAGCCGTTGCCGCCTCGTAGGCCAGATTTACCGGGTGTTCGAGCGCTAGGTTCCAGATAGGGAAGGTCTCAAACTTTGCGTAGCCGGAACGAATCCCGTGTTTGTGGTCGTGGTAAATCTGCGATAGACAGGTCGCCAGCTTTCCGGAGCCCGGGCCCGGCGCTGTGACAACGACCAAGTCCCGCGTCGTTTGTGCCCATTCATTCAGTCCGAAGCCGGCTTCGCTGACAATTTTCTCGGTGTTTGTTGGGTAGCCCTCGATATTGCGATGGCGGATTACGCTCAATCCGAGTCGCTGCAGGCGCTCAATGAAGTTCTTTGCCAGGGTGTTGTCGTCGGAAAGCTGTGTGACGACGACGCTGCCGACAACAAACCCGCGTTCACGAAAGACATCGACGAGGCGGAGCACATCGTCTTCGTAAGTGATGTCGAGGTCAGCGCGGACCTTGTGACGCTCCAAATCCTTGGCATTGATGCACACCATGATTTCCAGATCGTCCTTGAGGCGATCGAGCATAGCGATTTTATTGTCAGGTGTGAAGCCGGGGAGAACACGCGAGGCATGCATATCATCAAATAGCTTGCCGCCCATTTCGAGGTAGAGCTTGCCGCCTTCACCTGCGATGTCTGCGCGCCGCTTCTTAATATGAGCGGATTGCATTTCGATGTACTTCTCGCGGTTAAAACCGACAGCCTGACCCATGGTGCCCTTTCTGAAGTTGTGTCTGCGGGGAGCGCGCTAAATATTGCGAAATTCTACTGTGCCCATGGTAGTGATACCGCCTTGCGAATGTCGTATCGGTTACTGCTGTCGCGGGGGGGGGATTTTGGAAACTTTGGTTAATTAGGCCACGTGTAGGGGATTGTCTGATTAAAGTCCAGCATATTGATATTCAAAAAGAAATATGAAGAGGATGTGACATGCTCGATCGCCAGATGGCATCATCGTCGAATTCGGCAGAACCAACCGCACGCGCCCCGTACCAAGTGGGCAGGCGAGGCTTCCTCGTCGGAGCAACTGCCGTGTCAGCTGCGAGTATGATGCCTGCCGTAAGTGGTGCACCTAAGGCAAACGCCGCTCCTGCAAACGGGGCTTCTGCCGCCGCGGGGAATTCGACCACCAATTTGAATGTTGGTCGAGGAATGGCCGATATGACAGGCGAGCCACTCGGCGCTGGCATGAACGGGTATGCGGTCATGGATCAGACCACCTCGGGTCTGCGTCTTCGCCAGATGGCGCGTGCATTCATCTTCGGCGATGACAACGACAACCGTGTCGTCCACGTCACCGCAGACATGGGGCTCATGTTCCAGTCCATCCAGATGGAAGTTCTGCGGCGTCTCCGAGCTCTTTTCGGAGACCTCTACCATGAGGGCAACGTGCTTATCTGCGCATCTCACACGCATGTTGCGCCGGGAGGTACGTCGGGCCATCTCATGGTTGACCTGACTACCCTCGGATTCCGTCCCGTCACTTTCGAAGCTGTAGTCGTCGGTGTGGTCAAGGCTATTAAACGTGCACACGCTGATTACCAGCCGTCGACTATCCACCTGACCAAGGGGATTGCCAAGGATGCGGGTGTCAACCGCTCCCTGCAGGCATTTAAGCGTAACCCTGAAGAAGAGCTGCGTCGCTTCCCCGACGGAGTCAACCCGGAAAGCCATACACTGCACGTGAGTCGCGGTGGCCGCGAAGTCGGATTCATTAACTGGTATGGAATTCATCCGACCACCTTCGGTCCCGAGCACACCATCATCGACGGCGACAACAAGGGCTACGCAGCATGGAAGGTTGAGGTCGACCGCGGGGTTACCCACCGTGAGCCGGCCGATGCCCCCTTTGTCGCCGCATTTACCATGTCGTGCCCGGGTGACATCAGCCCGAACATGGGGCTCGTGCCAAATTCGGGCCCAGGCAACGGAGACGAAGCAGAGTCCGCCCGCATTCTCGGTCAGCGTCAGATTGACGCTACCCAGGGCCAGACCATTGCACTGCCAGGAGGCGGTATCTCCACTGTCCACAAGTGGGTCAACCTGGGCGATGTCGACATCGACGGCCAATTCACGCCCGACGGCCAGCCGCACCGCACTGGACCTGCAATCCTCGGTGCGGCCTTCGCAGCCAGTAGCCAGGAGGATGGCGGTGGAGAACCAGCCCTCGGGTTCAACGAAGGCGAGCGCGGCGGTACGCCGTGGGTGCACCAGCTCAATAACGTCGTACTCCCGAAAAACATCGGGGAGATTCAGGGCAACAAAGAGTGCCTGCTGCCAGTCGGCTACATCGATGGTCTTCTCCAGCAGACCCACATGTTCTCCATCACCCGCATCGGTGGCTTCACCTTGATCACCAATGGCCTTGAACCCACCACAATGTCGGGCTACCGCATGCGTCAGCACGTCGCTGAAGTCCTCGGTGTTCCAATCGATACTGTCATCTGCCAGGGCTACACCAACAGCTATGGCCACTACGTCGCTACCCCAGAGGAATACGATCAGCAGGACTACGAGGGCGGCGCAACGGCTTTCGGCAAGTACACGCTCAGTGCGATGATTTCCATTTATCACAATCTCGCTCACGCGCTTGCCGACGGCATTGCGGTCGAGCCAGGCCGTGCGGCAGGCGATCTCACCGGCATCATCCCGCCGTCGCCAGCAGGAGGAAAGGTTATCGATTCCGCTCCAATGGGCAAGAATTTTGGTGACGTGCTTGAATCCACGGCAAGCGTCACGGTAGGGCAGAAAGCCGTTGCCCAATTCGTCGCGGCAAATCCGAATAACGACTTGCGACTGGAAAAAGGCTACCTACTTATCAAGAATGACCGCGGTGAGATTGTTTCCGACGACTGGGACCAGGCAACTGTCATTGAATTTGCCAAGGACGGTATTTATACCACCGCCAAGGTCACTTGGGAGACCGGAGGAGTCGCGCCGGGCAAGTATGACATCATCGTGCGTGGTAGCACGTTGGGTGTCGGTGATTCATTGAACGAATTCGAGGGAGTCGCTTCGGTGGAGCTCGTGTAAGAACGTCCAATTAAATACATTAATGCGCACAATGTGACTTATACTTTGGCCCATTAAAATCTCATCAAGGGCTTGTCTCACGTATAGTCCGTTGTGCGCATTATTTGTATGTATCCGTCAATTTGGCAGGAGCAGTCTGCTTCATGAATACCCCAAACAATCCATACAGCAACAACGATCCTTACGGTGACGGCAGCCGGGACAATGAGTCCAGTAACTATGACTCCCAGAGCCACGGTTTTCCCAACAATGGTTCGCAGGACTACAACCCTTACGGGTTCGATTCGGACGCACAACATGGCTCGCGTGGACCAGAGGATTCGCCACAGTGGAATCAGGCTTACGGTAGGGAACAGGCCTATGGCGATATTCCTTCTTATGGAACTGGCGAGTCGCGCGATAGTTACGGCGGGCAACCCTATGGTGCGGACTCGAGCTACTGGCAGCACCAGTCCAGCGGGGCTTCTGCAGCCGGTGCACTTGCTCCCGGAGTCAACATGCCAGGTGGCGATGAGCCGCCGGTGAAGCCTGTGGCACAGGGGCCGACGAAGGTCGACATTGGAAGTGCCTTTTCCGCGGCGTTTCGTAGTCTAAACAGCAATTTTGCTTCCTGGCTTGGCATCATGCTGACGTTCTTCGCCGTACTAGTTGCCCTGATTGTTGGCGCAGCGGCAATTCTCTTTGCATCTGGTGACTTCGATCCGGACTTTGAGCCGAACTATCCAGGCGATGTTCCATTTGAGGATCTAGGGTCAATGTTCGCGACTCTCGGCGCGATGGCACTGCTATTTGCCGTGGGCATGTTCGCGATGCAGGCATTTATGCTGCGCGGTGCATTCGAAGCTGTCGACGGGCGAGTGCCGAGCTACGGTACTTTCTTCCGTGTAAACCGGTGGGGGTCTCTTATCGGTGTCTACATTGTCACGTTCCTGGTGGGGTTGCTCGCCATGCTTCCAGGGATGGCACTCTTCATCGCTGGAGCATCCCTGTCTGCCAACGGCAGTGAAGCTGCCGCGGCAATGATCCCACTGGGCTACTTGGTTTTGTTGTTGACGTCGATATTCATCATGCCAATCACAGCGATTATGCCGCTCCTTGTTTTCGATGGTCGAGCAACAGCACTTGAGGCTCCGGTCGTCGCATGGCGCTTGGTGAAGCCTCAGTATTGGACGATGCTCGTTGCATTCATTCTGACGTCGATTGTTTCTTCCGCAGGTGCAATGCTCTTCTATATCGGCATGTTGTACACAGTCCCGCTTGCTCTCCTCGTGCAAGTACATATCTACCGTCAGCTCATCGGTGGCCGTCGAGTAGTTAATGAAGCCCAGGAGAATCCGGGTTATTACCCGCCACAGCAGTAGCCAAAAACGAACAAGAAAAAGCGCCCAAGGAACCGGTACAAATTGGTTCCTTGGGCGCTATTTCGTTAGCAGGTAATCCTGCCGGGGAGCGTTCGGCTATCAAAAGCCGAACCTATGCTCCGAATATTTAGCGGGCAGCCTCAGCGAAAACAGCCTGCGCAACACCAGAGACGGTGCCGGCAATCTTCACAGCTTCCCAGACCTGCTCCTTGGTCAGACCAGCATCGCGGACGACCTTTGCGTGAGAAGTCACGCAAGCTTCACAGCCGTTGATGGCAGAAACTGCCAGAGACCACAGCTCGAAGTCTTCCTTCTCGACACCTGGATTAGAGATGATGTTCATGCGCAGGCCAAATTTAACCTGTGCGTAGTCATCACCGAGCATGTGGCGAGTGCGGTAAGCGACGTTGTTCATGCCCATAACGGTGGCCGCACCAAGCGCAGACTCGAAAGCCTCGTCAGACAGGTGCTCCTTGGCTTCCTCAGCAATCTCGGAGAAAACGGTCTCGTTGCGGGTGGCAGCAGCAGATGCAAGCAGGGTACCCCACAGCTGCTGCTCGGAGAGTTCCGTAGAACGGGTGAGAGTGCCAAGGTTCAGCTTCATGTCCTTGGCGTACTCCGGTAGGCCGGAACGAAGGTTATCGATGCTCATATGAGTTACTTCAGCTCCTGCTTCAGAACATCCATCTTGTCGATGTTCTTGGTCGGGTCATTCTTCTGCCAGTTACATGCGCAGACCTCTTCAGACTGAAGAGCGTCGAGAACACGCAGAACCTCGTCAACGTTACGACCGACAGCGTCCGGGGTAACGGAGACGAACTGAATGATGCCGTCCGGGTCAATGATGAAGGTTGCGCGGTCTGCAACACCGTCAGCGTTCTCGACGCCGAGTGCGCGGATCAGGTCGTGGCGGATGTCCGAGAACATCGGGAACGGGATGTCCAGCAGTTCCTCGTGGGTTGCACGCCAGTTGAAGTGGGAGAACTCGTTGTCGCCAGAGCCACCGAGAATAACGGTGTCGCGGTCTTCGAATTCCTCGTTCAGCTTGCCGAATGCAGCAATCTCAGTCGGGCAGACAAAGGTGAAGTCCTTCGGGTAGAAGAAGACGACTTTCCACTTACCCTCGTAGGACTCATTGGTTACCTGCTCGAAGTAGTCATCCGGAGAAGAAGCGTTTGCATCACGCAGGTTGCCGCCCTTGAGAGCGGTTAGAGAAAACTCGGGGAACTTGTCGCCAACAGTCAAAATTGCCATGGAATCCTCCTGAATGTATTCCTTCTGGGGTCACACGCCATTATGCCTATGGATTCCCAAACCGTCAAGAGGAAAAAGTTAATAAGCTCGTGTAGGCTTATAGGTATGCGCAATAGAGATTATCGGCCCACTTTGCCTCAGTTACGTGCCTTTGTCGCGATTGCCGATACCGGTCACTTCGGTCAAGCCGCTGCCCGCCTCGGCATTTCACAGCCCAGCCTGTCACAAGCGCTTTCCACCCTTGAGCAGGGACTGGGGGTGCAGCTTGTAGAGCGTTCGACTCGCCGAGTGCTGGTGACGCCACTCGGTCGCGGTCTGATTCCTTATGCACGCCAAGCATCTGAAATTGTTGACGAGATCGTTGCTCGCGCATCTGGCCGTACAGATGATTTGTCCGGACCACTATCCATTGGTGTTATCCCTACGGTTGCTCCATACGTGCTGCCCAACTTCCTCCAGTTGGTTCGTGACGAGCTGCCAGATCTAAAGCCTAGGATCGTCGAGGAGCCGACCGAGCGCCTCATCGAATCACTTCGTTCCGGCACCATTGATGCAGCCATCATGGCACTGCCGTCCGATGTGCCTTCCTTTGAAGAGATTTACCTCTACGACGAAGAGTTCTACATCGTCGTGCCAGACGATCATCCGCTGGCAGGTAAGGAAGACGTAAAGCTTGAGGCAATCAGGGACTTGGACTTGCTCCTGCTTGACGACGGTCATTGCCTGCGCGACCAGGTGTTGGATATCTGTCGCAAGGTCGATGCTGTTCACGGCGAGACATCCAGCTTGGAAACACGGGCGGCTTCTCTATCGACCGTCGTGCAGTGTGTTGCCGGTGGGTTGGGGCAGTCGCTTGTGCCGGAATCGGCTGTCAAGATTGAGGCGGGCCGTCCCGGCCTGGCTGTTGCGCGATTCGAAGGTCCGGCACGGCCGGGACGCACCATTGGGCTGGTTCACCGCGCATCATCGGTACGCGGCGGCGAGTTCAATCGAATTGCCGAACTGGTACGGCAGGCATACATAGACGCTATTGCCTAAAGCTCTCTTGGCGCATGTTGCGGTAGCGTACGAAGTAAGCCAAACCGGGCTGGCAGTTCCAGCCCGGTTTGGCGTTTATCCCTGAATAATTCGTAGCGATGCCAACCTGACTTCGCCGTATTCATCAGATGCAGCCAAATCAACGTTCGCTTCAAAGCGCCAACCGTGGTCACCCTCAGGATCATCGAGTATCTGGATCACATGCCATAGGCTCTCACCAGCCTTGCGGTCAATCGAAATCATATCGCCGCCGCGTGCCTTTGCATCGATGCCTAGGTCATCGTATTCATCGAAGTAGTCATCCATCGCGGCAGGCCAATCTGGTGCGTCGTCGAGGTAGTTGTCCAGGTCGGCCAGCTCCTCCTCCTTTTCAAAGGCAAAGAGCTGCACGTGGCGGAACATGAGATTGCGCACCATACGGGTAAATGCACGCTCATTGCCTGTAAGGGGCCGCGACTCGTCGGTGCCAAAAGCCGCTTCCTGGAGAGTTTCTTCGTCCAATGGCTTGTCCGGATCGGCCATCTGCGCCCATTCATCTACCAGGGAGTTATCCACCTGCACAACGAGCTCGCCGAGCCATTCCACAATGTCCTGGAGTTCCTCGTTGGCAGCTTCCGGTGGGAGAGTGTGTCGCAAAGTGCGCCAGGCATCGGTGAGGTAGCGCAAGAAAATACCTTCGGAGCGGGCGATTCCGTACTCAGATACCACGTCCGAAAAAGTCATGGCCTTTTCCACCATCTCGCGCACCACAGATTTGGGCGACAGCGAAAACTCACGCACCCACGGGTGACCTTGGGCATAGGTGTCGAATGCGCCCTCCAGCTCGTCGGCAAGCGGCATCGGCCATGTGATGTCTTCGACGATGTTCATACGTTCGGTGTAATCAACGCCTTCGGCCTTGAGCGCGGCAATTTCTTCACCGCGTGCCTTTTTCTGCTGCGCGATGAGCAGCGGGCGAGGGTCTTCCAGAATTGACTCAAACACACTGATGACATCGAGTGCGTAGTTCGGGCTGTCCTTATCCAGCAGTTCGAGCGCGGCGATGGCGAAAGGCGACAGTGGTTGGTTGAGCGCGAAGTCACGCTGCAGCTCCATTGTCAGCTCGGGGCGGCAGTCATCGCCCTCGCCATGCGTGACGACGATTCCCGCGTTGACCAGACCGCGGTAGAGCTCAATTGCGGTCAGAATAGCCTCGTTTTGCTGGTGGCGGGTGTCGTGATTGGTGCGCAGCAGATGACGCATGTGTTCGTAGGTATCGCCACCACGTGCAATGACGTTGAGCAACATACCGTTGGTAACTGCAAAGCGACTGGTCAGCGGCTCTGGTGGCTGAGAAACGATTTTGTCGAAGGTCTTCTCCGACCATGTCACTTCGCCCTTGGGAACGGACTTCAGCCGCAACTTCTTCAGTTTGGCTTCATCCTGGCCGGCACGGCGACGCAGCTTGGCGTTTTCGATTTCGTGTTCAGGTGCTTCGACAACTACGGTGCCCTCGGTGTCGTAGCCAGCACGGCCGGCGCGTCCAGCAATCTGGTGGAACTCGCGTGACTTGAGGATACGGCTACGCCGGCCATCGAATTTGGCCAAACCGGTAATCAGCACCGTACGAATAGGCACGTTGATGCCGACGCCGAGGGTATCCGTGCCACAGATGACCTTCAGCAGACCAGTCTGAGAGAGACGCTCAACCAAACGACGGTACTTCGGCAGCATTCCCGCATGGTGGACGCCAATGCCCTGGCGCACCAACTTGGAAAGAACTCGACCAAAGGCCGTGGTAAACCGGAAATCGCCAATCTCCTCGCGAATCCGCTCCTTTTCCTCCTTCGTCAGCAACTTCAGACCGGTCAGTGCTTGGGCCTGTTCAGCTGCTTGGCGCTGGGAGAAAAAGACGATGTAGATTGGGGCTTTTCCGGATTTCAGCAACTCCGCCAGCGTGTCATGAACTGGCGTGTAGACATAGTGGAAATCCAACGGCACCGGGCGCGTCGTACCTGTAACGAGGTTGACGTCGAGGCCCGTGCGTTCCTTCAGATCCGTCTCAAACTTTTGAGTATCGCCGAGAGTGGCGGACATCAACAAGAATTGGCAACGGGAAAGCTCGAGCAGTGGCACCTGCCATGCCCAGCCGCGGTCGGGATCCGCATAGAAGTGGAATTCATCCATGACCACTTGGTCAATATCGGCATCGGCCCCGTCGCGCAGAGCGATATTGGCAACAATTTCCGCAGTTGCGCAGATGATGGGGGCGCCGCCGTTGACGGTGGCATCGCCGGTCATCATACCGACATTTTCAGCGCCAAAGACCTCGCAGAGGGCAAAAAACTTCTCGCTGACCAAGGCCTTAATAGGCGCTGTGTAAAAGCTGCGCTGACCACGGGCAAGCGCGCAGAAATGGGCGGCTATAGCTACCATCGACTTGCCCGACCCCGTTGGAGTGGCAAGGATGACATGGTCGCCACCAGCCAAACCGATAGCGGCCTCTTCCTGCGCCGGGTAGAGCGTGATGCCCTGATCCCTGGTCCAGGCAATGAATGAGTCCATAATCGCATCGTCGAAAAGGGACTCAGGAACCTCAGCTAGGTCGGGAAGCATTTCAGATAGTGACACGCTTCCCACCCTAGCGGTAACCCCGGATTAGAAGCGGAACCAGGGCTTCCAGCCACGCCGACGACGAGGCTTTTCCGGTTCACCGGATTCTTCGCTTTCTGCCTGCTCTTCCCGAGGCTGCTCTTCCCGAGGCTGTTCAGACTCAGGCTGTTCGGCAGTTTCGTCTGCAGAAAACTCCGCAGACTTATCATCCGCCGAGGTCGACTCGGGTTCTTCCGAGTGTGCGTCAGTGTCCTCTGATGTAGTTGCCGAGGAATCCGCGTTGGCCGGGGTTTCCTCCTCGGCGTCAAGCGAGGAAGAGTCCTCTACGGGACGCAGCGGTTGGGAAGCGAGGAACTTCTCGAACTCAGCGCCAATCTCGTCGGCCGAAGGCATCTCGCCGTTAGGCCCAAGCAGGGGAGACGTCTCTAGCTCTTGGCGACGTTGAACTTCCTGGTCGTACTGTTCCTCGAGAAGATTGACCAGCTGAGAGACCTCGCCGGAATCATTCGTCTGGGTATTGAGCAGCTCCGCCACCCGCGCGGATTCCTTCTCCAACGCCTCAAGCGGGAGCTCGAGCTTGGCTAGCTTTGCTACCTCCTGCAACAGCCGCAGTGATGCCAGCGGATACTCAGAGGCCGCGACATAGTGTGGCACCTGCGCGGTGAAACCAAAGGCATCACAACCGCGGCTTGCGAGCTCGTACTCAATGTTCAGGCTCGCAGCACCCGGAACCGTGACGCGGTTGCCCCAGGTATGCATATCACTGAGTTTCCGCTTATCTGTGCCATGGGCGATGATGCCCAGCGGTCGGGTGTGCGGAACCGTCATCGGCGCCGAGTAAAGTGACACGGTCCGACCGACATCGTAGCGCTTAGCCAAATCTGCGACCGCAGTCGAGAAAGCCTCCCACCGCATGTCTGGCTCAGGGCCAGACAGCAGTAAGAACGGCTTGCCGACGTTGTCGCGAACCACATTGAGCGACAGGTTCAAATCGGATACATCCACGATTTGGTCGCGGTTCATCGTCACAGCGGGACGGCGGGAACGGTAATCAATCAGCTCGTCGATAGAAAAGTTCACCAATGGACGGTGCTCGAGAGCATCCAAGAGGAAACTAGCTGATTCCGAGACTGCATTACCGGCATCCGCATAACCGCTAAGCGCAATGACCAGGGTCAGATGCCCCTCGCTTCCCGTTACGTCAGGAACCGGGAAAACTACCTCGTACATATTGCCCTGAGGCTTGTCGGTCGGATCACTCACGTACGACTACCTCCTGCATCACATTTTTCGTCATTTGAAGTAAGCAACCAGGATACCGCAGAAAATATTCCAGTTATCCACAAGTTGAAAGTAGTCCACAGATGGGCCGATTCTTCCGGTCGCGCACAAGCTAGGCTGTTGCGGATTCGATAACAATGAGAGCCACCAGATGGCGAGAGGATTGTCCGCTGTCGAGCTATCCCAATGGGGGAAAAGGGGTAAGGAATCAATGGGAAACAAAAAGAATTTCGGTGCAGGAAAGATGCCTGAAATTGAGCCGAGTGTCTTTCTGACGAACCTGCCAGGAATCGTTGGATTCTATCCGCGGGGGCAGGTAGTGATTGCGGCGTTGTACCGTCAGCAGGTCGAAGATTTCATCGACGGCAAGGTCGAGTTTGACCCGACAGCGCATGCTGGCCCGATGCTGATCAAGGATGTGGCCTCGATGGAGAGCAATCCTGACTTGGTGCGGGCAGCTGCGGACTTCTTGCTCGATGAAGGCTGCACTCACGCAGATGTGTTTATCATCGACGAATCCTGGGGGATTGAAAAGGACTCGACACCTATTACAGGCTGGCTGCGAGAAGGCGGTCTGCATGAGGTGCGTTTGGCGGGCGTTGCCACTATTGCTGCGGGGGAAGTTGTCACGGACGAGCAGGGAGAGATTGTCGGCATTGTCGGTGACAGTCTGATGACCGAGAATGCAAATCTAATCTCTCGGCAGGGAGAACAGATATTCAAAAACTATGAGGAGTACCGCAGTTATTTTCGAGGTGGTCAATTCCGCGACAGTAAAGACAGGGCTCTGATTGAACGCCTCCGGGAACGAGCGATAGCCGTTGAGCAGCCGAGGAAGCTTAAAATTGGTTCGGACAATCCCGCGCTCATTGAGCACTTCGACATGCTAAAAACCGCCGTGGAAAACGTGGCCGATGGTGTGATGGAAGCACATGAGGCGGTGCGCGATGAAAACGCAGGATATGCCATTGCTGCAGCACTGACCAACGTTACCTTGCGCGATATGTCAATGATTTTCATCACTACGCAGTTGGCGCAATCAATGGGAGAAATCTGGCGCGAGGCCGCAATTGTCCACCGCGGCAGCCTGCGTGCAAACGCTTTAGCGTGTTTTGCCATCGCAAAGTTCGCGGCTGGACTGGAGAGCTATGCGCAAACAGCCCTCGATGAGGCAGCGGGGGAGCAACCGAATCATTCACTGACTCAGTTGCTGGAAATTGCGGTCGCCAATCAAATTGTGCCGAGGTGCGTCGGCACAATTCTTGGGGCAGCACAAGAGGTACTGCGCAGGGTATACAAGGTGAAAATGCCGCGAATTGAATAGCGACCCTGCAAGCTGTGCTGCCGTACCTAGCGGTGCGCCGAGTGGGCTCGGTCGCCGAGGGTCTTGGTGTAATCCCATGCATCGGCGACGATGGTTTCCAGCTCCGTGTGATTGGGCTTCCATCCGAGCTCGTCCATGGCACGCTGGGAAGAGGCAATAAGAGTTGCCGGATCACCGGCTCTGCGCGGTGCATCCTCAGCGGGAATCGGGTGACCGGTGACCTTACGGCAGGTTTCGATGACCTGGCGAACTGAAAAGCCGTCGCCAGAACCGAGGTTAAAGATACGGTGCGTACCCGGCGCGTTGGACTCCAGTGCCAATACGTGCGCATCCGCGAGGTCTTTGATGTGGATGTAGTCACGAACCGCGGTGCCGTCCGGAGTCGGCCAGTCATTGCCAAAGACCATAATCTTGTTGCGATGACCAAGCGCAACCTGGAGTACCAGTGGAATGAGGTGAGTTTCCACCTCACGGTTTTCGCCAAAACCGCCCCAGGCGCCCGCCACATTGAAGTAACGCAAGCTGGTAGCGCCGATGTTGTATGCCTTGGCGTAGGACGCGATGGCGTAGTCCATGGCCAGCTTAGTGGCACCGTAAGGGTTAGTCGGTGCGGTTGGCATGTCTTCGGTAATTGGTGTCTTCTCTGGCTCACCGTAGGTTGCGGCTGTCGAAGAGAACACCAAGCTATTCGTACCGGTATCACGCATCGCGTCGAGTAGCTTCAGGGTTTGGCCCACATTGTTGTGCCAGTAGTCGGAAGGAACTTCGACGGACTCGCCAACAAGCGATTTCGCAGCGAAATGAACGACACCGTCGAAGCTGTCGGAGGACAGAACCTCGTAGGCCTTGTCCGCCACATCACCTTCGACTAGGGTTGCGCCCTCCGGTACCGCATCACGGTTGCCAACAGAGAAATTGTCCAGAATGGTGACGTCGTGGCCAAGAGAAATCAATACTGCCGAGCAAACGCTACCGACGTAGCCGGCACCACCAGTGACTAGGAGTTTCATTTGGTAATCACCATGATCGCGTGAGACAGAGTATCCGGAATGTCAAGAGAATGATCACCGCGGGCGAGAGTCACGCGGCCAGCGGCAACCTCGGCAAGTGCTTCAGTACCCGGCATAATTCCGGCCTTGTGGAGACGCTTCATGTAGCTCTGCTCGACCTGCAGGATTTCGTTAATCTGGACGATTTCAATCGTGTACTCACCGGGGTTTAGGTCGGAGAGCCGGCGAACGTTCTCTAACGGGTTTGGTGACTGAGTCCCACCGAGGTCTTCCAAACCGGGAATCGGATTGCCGAATGGGGAGCGTGTGTAAGAGTCGAGCACGTCGAGAAGTTTGCGCTCGACCTCGTCACTCATTACGTGCTCCCAGCGGCAGGCTTCATCGTGAACCTTGTCCCATTCGAGACCAATGACATCCGTAAGTAGGCGCTCAGCTAGGCGGTGCTTACGCATGACAGCCGTGGCCAGCCTGCGGCCCTCGTCGGAAAGCTGCAAGCTGCGATCTGGAGCAACTACAAGAAGGCCATCGCGCTCCATGCGCGCAACGGTTTGGCTAACGGTCGGCCCCGACTGCTCAAGGCGTTCGGCAATGCGAGCACGCAAAGGAATGATGCCCTCTTCTTCGAGTTCGAAAATCGTACGTAAGTACATTTCCGTGGTGTCAACCAAATCCCTCACGGTTTTCCTCCGATAACGCAGTCTTAAAAGTTTTCACTCAAGTATTAGGATAACCACATTTGCGTAAGAAAGATGTTAGGGCTCGCAAATCCAGTGGCTTTGGTGCTGATTAGGCAGCGAAAAGCTTGGTTCGGTGGGCGCTGCTGAGATGTAAGGGAGCGTACGCGATGTCGAAAGTTCGACTTGCAGTCGAAAACGCCGACCGCCAGTGTGGATGAAACTCCCGCACGGGGGTCGGCATTGCAGTCCAGCTCTATCTCAGGGCTGAATTTGGGAACCCTATCGATGTCACCGCCATGTGGCGTTAGTTTGCGTACTCACGCAGCTTGTCAGCACGGTCTCCCTCGCGCAGCTTGGACATAACTTCCCGCTCAATCTGGCGGACGCGCTCGCGAGACAGGCCGAAGTGGCGGCCAATCTGATCCAGCGTTCGGGGTAGGCCATCGTCGAGACCGTAGCGGAGCTTAATAACTTCCTGCTCTCGAATCTCGAGAGTGGACAGAACCTTGCGGACATCGTGGTGACGCAGGGAAGCGACAACTGCCTCCTCAGCATCAGTTGCCTCTGAGTCCTCGATGAAGTCTCCCAGGGGAGCTTCCTCGTCAGTGCCCACTGGCATGTCCAAGCTCACCGGATCGCGGGACTGACGCAGCAGCATCTCAATCTTGGCTTCTGGAATGCCGGATTCCTCTGCCAATTCCTCATTCGTAGCCTCACGGCCGAGCTGCTGGTAGAGCTCACGCTTGATACGAGAAATCTTGTTGACCTGCTCAACCAAATGGACAGGGAGGCGAATAGTGCGCGACTGATCAGCCATACCGCGGGTAATAGCCTGGCGAATCCACCACGTTGCGTATGTGGAGAACTTGAAGCCCTTGGTGTAGTCGAACTTTTCCATGGCGCGGATGAGGCCCAAGTTGCCCTCCTGGATTAGATCCAGCAGCGGCATACCGCGGTTGGTGTAGCGTTTCGCCAGCGAGACCACAAGACGGAGATTGGCTTCGAGTAGGTGGGCGCGTGCAGCCTTACCTTCCTTCGCCAAAATCTTGACATCACGCTTCTTTGCACGGGTCATTTTCGCGCCGGTCTGCAGCAAATGCTCGGCGTATACACCGGCTTCAATGCGCTTAGAAAGTTCCACCTCTTCTTCAGCGCTGAGAAGAGCAGTCTTTCCGATGCCGTTCAAGTACACACGAACCAAATCGGCGGACGGGTTGGAGTTATTGCCGGTGCGGCGCCCCTTGTCCCTTGTCTGACCTTCCAGTTCGTCATTTTGAATATCGGCACTCTTCATGAATCTGCCTCCTGGATTTTTAAGTGGACTCAATAACTACAACGCACGGAGTTACGAAAATGTTCCCGTGAAAGGTGATGAATGTCAATAGGGTAATTTTGCCATGCAAATATAATGTTAAGAAAAACTGCCGTCACTAGCATTCCACAAGAACTGTAAAGGGGCCATCGTTGACTGATGCGACCTCCATCATTGCCCCAAATTGTCCTGTTTCGACCGTCAAGCCACGATTGCGCAAGTTCTCGACAATTTTTTCAATGACAGGTTCGGCCTCTGGGCCCGGAGCCGCGTCGACCCACGACGGCCGCCGTCCCTTCTTTGTCGCCCCCATCAACGTGAATTGGCTAACGACGAGCACCTGGGCGCCAGCATCGACAGCGCTGAGTTCGCCATCCAGGATGCGCAGCTCCGCGATCTTGCGGGCCATCGTTTCCCAAGCATCAGCAGAGTCCTCGCGGCCAACGCCTACGAGCGCCAAAATGGCACCAGTATCGCCTCCGTCAACGTGGCCAACAACGGAACCGTCGACAGTGACTGACGCGGATTTAACTCGGGTGAGAACGGCTTTCATTTACTGTTTATCCTCCAAGAGCTCGGTGGGGAGAATCAGACCATGGCGAACCAGGTCAACGACGATGGGAACTAGGGCGTCTTTGATGGCAGGTACGTCGGACTCATCGAAGGCTCCAAACATTGCCATGATGTCGATGACGGAGCCCAGAGCAGCTTCGGGATGCAGCGCACCCAGAATGGTTGCCACGGACTCATCGATTGAGTGTGTCCAGGCGGGGCCATCGGTGCGTGAGATGCGCGTATCGAACTCAGTGAAGCCCTGGCCGCTTTCGACGTCGGCAAGCGAAACGCGTTCGATGGCGACACCGGGGCGCACGGTAAAGGAAGCTTCGAGGATAGTGTCGGCAGTTTGTGTACGAAGCCATTCGGCGCGGCCGAGATACTCCTCGGCTTCGGCGGCGAAGGGAGCGGCCAAAGGCTGCGGCATTTCCTCGCACACGGCGGAAGTCGGGCCGTTGATGCGTTGGACTGTGATGTAGCCGAACCCGATGCCTGTCACGCCGCTGTTGCGAAAGTGCTCCAGCCAGGCACGAGAGCGCTCGCACCCCTCTGGGCTGCGGGGGTCGATGGACTCGTCTCGAAGCCAGGTGCCAATGTATTCCGCCGGCGTAGCGAGATCCCGTTGCGTTACCCACACCTCGAGGCCCTCAGCAGGGAGCCAAGAAGCGATGCGCTGTTGCCAACTCTCGCCCTCGATATGGGCCCAAGCGCCGAGTAGATGCGCCGTGCCGCCGTCGGTGAGATGGTCGGCCAGACCGCGGATCATAAGCTCGGTGGCACCGTCCAGATTCAGTCCTGAGTCACGGTAAACATGTTCCACACTTGGCAGTCCTACGACGAACGGCGGGTTGGCCACAATGCGGTCAAACTTCTGGCCTGCAACCGGTTCAAACCACGAACCTTCGAGAGCCTGCGCTTGGTCGAAACCATTAGCTGCGAAAGTAGCGCGGGCAAAAAACAGCGCGCGGGGGTGAATGTCTGTCGCGACAATCGATTTTGCATCAGGTTGGGCAAGACTCTGGATGCCACAACCGGCACCGAGGTCGAGTACGGATTCCACCGCCGAGGTCGACGAAATATCGAGGAGGGAGCGGGAAGCCCGCCCTACGCCTAGGACATGATCGGGTCCAGGAACGTGATCGTTCATAGAGGCGTCGCGGTCGGAAAAGATAATACGGTCGACTCCCGCAATCTCGACCGGGCGCACATCGATACACACCTGTGCGTTGCTGGCGGTGCCGGCAAGTATGCCGCTGTCCAGCAACTTGACCGTCAGCTCAGCTCCAAATAGCTGCTCTGCGTCGGCGAAATCGCCCAGGATGAGAAGACGCAACGCGGTCACAGTATCCGCAGAAACGCCGTCTGTCTCGGTAAGCAGAACATCGACAACGCCGGGCTCACCGCGGTCCAGCGCGGCTAATCCCTCGGCTCCTAGGACTCGACGCAGTGACTCGCTGGAAAACTCAAGGCGCCTAAGTGCGGTGGCGAATTCCTCTGCACAGTCGACAAAAGCACGAAGCTGCTGATCAGTCGGTGGGGTGAAGGTGGAGGGGGAAAAGGTCATCGTAGGCACTACCTTCGTCGTAAAGCGGGGCGGAGGGGCTAGTTAGGGGAGCTTGACGACGGATCGTCGTCTTCCGGCATATCGATGACATTTGCGTCATCGAAGGGATTTGAGGTGGTCTCGGTATCGGACTGCGGCGGTGCGTCGGTGTCTTCGGTACTGGCGGCAGAACCGAGCGCGCGCATCTCCGCTTCCTTGAGGGCGCGCTGGCGCTGCTGCTCCTCCCATTTGCGGTTTTGCTCGCGTACAACTCCTGGCTTGTAGACGCGCGGTTTGCGCTTGTCAGCGGGTTCTCCAACGCCATTGGCGATGACAACCGCGATCCACGGCATGGGTACGGAGACGACCATGAGAATCGCCGCAATCCACGGCACATCCCACCACAGGTAAAAAGCGCCGGAAAGAAGTAGCAATGGAATGCGAGACCATTGCAGGGCCGCGTAGACGTGGCGGCGGTGGTCATAGTTGCGAATCCTTGAGCCGCGGGCGTCGGTAATCAACGCCGCGTCTTTCTTGCGTCGCCGGGAACTTCCGCGTTTCGGCAGCGCGGAGTCGCGACGGTCATTGATTCGCGCCATGGTTGTCTAGCATACGCCTGTGGCGTGGGGGTGTCTCAACTAGCTATGCCCGTTGCAGCTGCATGCTCGCGTAGTCGCAGCGGTGTTGTGGATGGCTGTGGAAGGTAGCAGTCAGCAGCGGCCAGCACCTGGGTCGCTAGGCATAATTTGACCAATGGGGCACAATTGGAATCTGTGAGCACTCCATTGAAGACGACAAAGACGATTGAACGCACCGATACCCGCGTCGATGAGTCGACGAGGGACGACACTCCGAAGTTCTTCCATTACGTCAAGAAGGACCAGATCGTGAGCTCCGCGGTCAACGGCTCCTACGTCGTTGCTCTGTGCGGTGAAACCTTCCCAGTGAAGAAGTCGGCGAAGCCGGGTTCACCGGTATGCCCTGACTGCGAGCGGATTTACAAGTCCCTGCGTCGCAAGTGAGCGGGCTTCGTAAATGGCAGCAGGAGGCCCTCGACAAATACCTGGCGACTAACCCCAAGGACTTCCTTGCAGTGGCGACACCGGGCGCGGGTAAGACGACCTTCGCTCTGCGTATCGCCAGTGAGTTGCTGTCGCGGCGGATTGTCGAGCGCATTATCGTCGTAGTGCCTACTGAGCACCTGAAGGTACAGTGGGCTGCCTCTGCTGCTCGTTCGGGGATTGCGTTGGATCCCAAGTTCTCCAACGCCAAGGGTGTGGTAAACCCTTCCTACCAGGGAATTGTTGTGACCTACGCCCAAGTCGCAGTGCATCCGTTCAAGCACCATGCGGTAGCTACCGCTCGTCCGACATTGGTGATTCTGGACGAGGTGCACCACGGCGGTGATGCCAAGAGTTGGGGCGACGGCATTTCTGAGGCCTACGGCGATGTCGAACGCCGCCTGTGCCTAACCGGTACGCCGTTCCGCTCCGATGACGCGGCAATTCCGTTTGTTCGCTACTCGCCCGATGGCGATGGTTACTCGCGCTCCGTCGCTGATTACACGTACGGCTATTCCAATGCGCTTGCCGACGGCGTCGTGCGCCCAGTGGTCTTTTTGGCTTACTCCGGTGAAGCTCGCTGGCGTGATAGCGCGGGTGATGAGTTCGCTGCGCGTCTGGGTACCGTGATGAGCCCAGAGGAGACCACTCGAGCTTGGCGCACCGCGCTTGACCCAAAGGGTGAGTGGATGCCGTCGGTGCTGCGGGCAGCGCACACCCGTCTCTCGCAGATGAGGCAGCATATTCCCGATGCCGGTGGCCTGGTTATCGCCTCCGATGCGGCAACTGCCCGTGCGTACAAGCGCATTCTCGAGCAGATTGCCTCCACACCGGTGGCGTTGGTGCTTTCGGATGAGCCTGGCTCGTCGGAACGCATTAAGACCTTCTCCGAGTCCACCGACGAGTGGATGGTGGCTGTGCGAATGGTCTCCGAAGGCGTGGACGTGCCAAGGTTGGCGGTCGGCGTGTACGCGACTAGTTCCTCGACTCCGCTATTCTTCGCGCAGGCTATTGGACGATTCGTGCGAAGCCGCATGCCGGGGGAGACTGCGTCCGTCTTCTTGCCGTCGATTCCGGTGCTGCTCGACTTAGCCTCGCAGATGGAGGTGCAGCGCAACCACGTGCTCGGTAAACCGGATCGGCCTTCGGAGGGCTGGGAAGATGACTTGGTCGCCGAAGCCAACCGGCGTAAGGATGAGCCCGACGAACTGCTGCCGGCCTACGAATCCATTGGCGCGGATGCTGAACTCGACTACCTGATCTACGACGGTTCCTCCTACGGCACCGCAACCGTTGCCGGTTCCGCTGAAGAAGCCGACTACCTTGGCTTGCCTGGGCTTCTCGACGCTGAGCAAATGCGACTCTTGCTGCGTCAGCGGCAGGACGAACAGCTTAAAGCCGCCAGTGCCCGAGAGAAGGAGGCCCGCGAGGAGGCGAGGGAATCGTCGTCAAGCGGAGGCGAAGGCGGCGCGATCCACCGCATTGAGGGATCGGCGTACCCGAGGCCGCAGAAGGTGGCCAGTGAGGTGTTGCCGAAGTTGCGGAAGGAACTCAATACGCTGGTGTCGATGACGGCGGCGCGAACCGGTAAGCCACATGGTCAGGTGCATAACGAGGTTCGGCGCGCCTGTGGTGGCCCGCCGACTGCGCTGTGTACGGAGGAGCAGTTGCGCGATCGCATTAGCTACCTGCGTAATTGGTAGGGTTTCAAGCGAACTGAGCAATCTATGGTGGAGAGAAGAATGTCGGCAAGCAGTGATAAGTCGAGGCCGTCGGAATTGACCGGCGGTGGTTTGTTGGCTGTACCAGGCAATGACAGTCGGACTATTGGCGTGCTGGCACTAATCTTTGGTGTCGGCGGGCTCTTGATGTCCTGGATGATCGTTGGTGGCATCCTCGGTGTCTTTGGCATTGTTCTGGGCATCATCGCGATGGCGAAGGCGTTGAGCGCGAAGAAGCGCGTGCAAGCTGCTGGGGGAGACGCGGTCATCAGCGGTTCGTTCGGATTGGGCGTTGTCGGCATTGTGACGGGCATTGCAGCCGTCGTGGTGTCGCTGATGCTGTACTGGTCGACATCAGACGCGATGTCGAAGTGCGAGAAATTCGAGCGCACCTCTGGAGAGTATGCCGAGTGCATCTCTAATCAGATGGGGACTGACCAGCCAAAGAAGCAATCGGAGTGAGTTCGGACGCGAAGTCAATGGCGGTGTTACTTTGTGCCCGGAGTTTTCGGTTAATGCCAGATGCGCAATGAGGAAATGAGCTAACCCCGTAATCCACCCCCGAAGTCCAACTGCCTGCAGTTTCGGTCGGGGGTTTCTTAGTGAAATCTCATATTGGGCCGAGTGTTGGTAATGATATTGGTGTCAGAAAGTACCCACATTTGGCATCCCCTACATGCGGTAAACGTTTGAACATGCGTGCAATACAGGATGTCTGCTGATTATTAAATAGGAGCGTGAATCGTGGCAGCGACATCTACGCGCGACAACTCCCCGGAACTCTCACCTGGCCAACAAGACCGTGGTTACCTCAGCCGGGAGCTTTTCCGTAAGCGCACCGGTCTAGGACTCGGTATCATCCTGTCCTTGCTCGTGTACTTCCTTATGCCGGCTGAGCTCGATCACAACCTGCGTGCAACCGCAGGTGTAGCAGTGCTTATGGCCGTGTGGTGGATGTCCGAGGCTATCCCGATTGCCGTTACGGCTCTGCTGCCGCTGGCGCTATTCCCGATTCTCAACCTCGCGGAGATTAAGGATTTCTCGGGCAAGTACACGGACCCGACCATCTTCCTCTTCATGGGCGGCTTCCTGTTGGCACTGGCGATGCAGCGTTGGAACCTACACAAGCGTGTCGCATTGTGGGTCCTGGTGTTCATGGGGTCGTCACCAAAGATGCTGATTCTAGGCTTCATGGTGGCTACTGGCTTCCTGTCGATGTGGGTATCCAACACGGCCACGGCCGTGATGATGCTGCCAATCGGTGTGTCCGTGCTGAGCCTGATTGTCCGAATGCTGCACGATGAGAAAGTTGCTGCAGAGGATGCGGGATCTGCGAGTGAATCGGTCGCCGAAACCCCCGGTGGAGATGCGCTGGAGGAGGCGGAGGAGTCGTCGTCAAGTTACGACCCGATGCCAAAGTCGAACTTCGGTATCGCACTGATGCTGGGTATCGCTTACGCGGCATCGATTGGTTCGTTGGGCACGATTATTGGTACTCCGCCGAACGCGATGCTGGCGGCCTACATGGCGGAGCAGGGTGTCAACATTGGGTTTGGCCAGTGGATGCTGCTGGGTGTCCCGGTGGCGGTTGTGCTCATGCTCTGTGCATGGTTCCTGCTGACAAGTGTTCTGTTTAAGCCGGAGATTGCGCATATCCCAGGCGGGCGCGAACTGATGCGTGACGAGCTCAAGCGTCTCGGCCGTATGTCGGCGGGTGAGCGTCGCGTGCTCATGGTGTTTATCGCGGCTGCGCTGGCGTGGGTCTTTGTTCCGGTGCTGCTGCCAGACACCAAGATTGCCGATGCGGTAATCGCGATGACGGTAGGTATTGCACTGTTCCTGATTCCGGGTGGCCCTGATGGCGTGAAGCTCATGCGCTGGGAAAATGCGTTGGAGCTGCCGTGGGGTGTGCTGCTGCTGTTCGGTGGTGGCCTGGCGCTGTCCTCGCAGTTCGGTGCCTCTGGGCTGTCGGACTGGATTGGTGAGCAGCTGTCTACCCTCGGCTGGATGCCCGTGGCTGCACTCGTGGTTGTCGTCGGCGCCGTTGTGCTGTTCCTGACCGAGTTCACGTCTAACACCGCGACGGCCGCGACCTTCCTGCCGCTGGTTGGTGCGATGGCAATCGGCTTGGGCCACGACCAGATGATCTTCGCTGTTCCAGTTGCACTGGCGGCTACTTCGGCGTTCATGATGCCGGTTGCAACACCGCCGAACGCCATCGCCTACGGCTCCGGCTACGTCAGCATGGACAACATGGTCAAGACCGGTGTTTGGCTGAACATCGTTGCGCTGATTGTGATTTCTGTGGCTTCGCTGACGCTGCTGCAGTGGGTATTCGGCGTCGTGTACTAGCTGGGTATGTAGTAGCCGGTATTGGATGGTGGTCCAGTTTGCTGGACCGCCAGCGGACTGCTTCGCCTAGCGTTGCTTAGATGCTCCTTCGCCCCGTTCCACCTTGGTGGTTCGGGGTTTTGCTTTTTGCTTTTGCCTCCAGCCGGCCCTACGCCGTTCAGTCCGGCAGTAGATTCGTGCACATGGCAGCTAGTCCCACAATTGACAACCGTAAATATTACAGGCTGCAAATGTGAAACTGTCGGAGTTTATGACACTTTCAGGCCATTTCTGTGGGCCGTTTTGTCATAAACGCAGTCACTAACTCGCTAGCCCAGCCCCTGAAGAAAAAATCGGGCTCAAATAAGGGGTGAAACCTTATCCAAGCCCAATTTTCTGGGCTTAGCAGTTAGCCCAATTACGACTCCAGGTTAAAGCTTTACTCCAAGTAGTCGCGCAGAACCTGCGAACGCGATGGGTGACGCAGCTTGGACATCGTCTTGGACTCAATCTGACGGATGCGCTCGCGCGTCACACCGTAGACCTGACCAATCTCGTCCAGGGTACGTGGCATGCCGTCGGTAAGGCCGAAGCGCAAGCGGACGACACCGGCTTCACGTTCGGAGAGAGTCTCCAGCACGTCGCCAAGCTGATCCTGGAGGAGCGTGAAGCTGACGGCGTCAACGGCGATGACTGCCTCGGAGTCCTCGATGAAGTCACCGAGCTGAGAGTCACCCTCGTCGCCGATGGTCTGGTCCAGGGAAATCGGTTCACGAGCGTACTGTTGAATCTCGAGAACCTTTTCCTCGGTGATGTCCATTTCCTTGGCGAGCTCTTCCGGGGTGGGCTCGCGGCCCAGATCCTGAAGCAGTTCACGCTGGATACGACCGAGCTTATTAATGACCTCGACCATGTGAACCGGAATACGAATGGTTCGAGCCTGGTCGGCCATTGCACGAGTAATGGCCTGGCGAATCCACCACGTTGCGTAGGTGGAGAACTTGTAGCCCTTGGTGTAGTCGAACTTCTCGACCGCACGAATCAGGCCGAGGTTGCCTTCCTGAATCAAGTCGAGGAAAGCCATGCCACGGCCGGTGTAGCGCTTTGCCAGGGACACCACAAGACGGAGGTTGGCCTCGAGCAGGTGATTCTTGGCGCGCTGACCGTCGCGAGAAATCTCGCGCAAGTCGCGCTTTTGAGCGTAAGCGATGCGCTCGCCGGCTTCCTTGGCCTCGTCAATCTTGTACTGCGCATACAGACCGGCCTCGATGCGCTTTGCCAGACTGACTTCTTCCTCGGCAGTCAGCAGCGCGACCTTACCAATCTGCTTGAGGTAGGCGCGGACAGAGTCGGCGGAGGCGGTGAGGGCAGCATCTTTGCGGGCCTGACGCAGACGAGCGGACTCGTCCTCGTTCCAGACCTCGTCGCCCTCGTCCTCTTCATCCTCGTCTTCGTCTTCGTCCTCGTCGTCCTCTTCTTCATCATCGTCGAGGTCGTCGTCTTCGAGGTCGTCATCATCCAGATCGTCGTGAAGATCATCGTCTTCGAGGTCATCATCCAGATCCGGGTCGTAGTCCTGCTCCTGCTCCAAGTCGTGGTCGAGTTCCTCGTCCTCGAGCTCTTCGTTCTCAGTTGCGTCGAGAGCCTGCGCGTCCTTCGCCTTCGCTGCAGCAGCCTTGGCCGCGGTGGCCTTCGCAGCCGTTGTCCGCTTAGTTGCCTTCTTGGCGGCGGCCTTACGCGTGGTTTTCTTAGCGACGGACTTCTTGGCCGCCTTCTTCACGGTCTTCTTGGCCGCTGCCTTCTTAGCGGTCGTCTTCTTCGCCGCAGTTTTGGTAGCAGCCGTCTTTTTGGCAGCAGTCTTCTTCGCGGCAGTCTTCTTCACTGCCTTCTTGATGGCCTTCTTTACAGCCTTCTTTGCAGGAGTAGCTGAACCGGTGCCACTCCCGGTGGATTGGTCCTGAGCTTGCCCCAGTTCGTTGCCTGCCACGAACGCCCTTTCACGATGTACGTTGTGTGCGCCGCCAAAGCCGCCGCCAGCTTCTCTCGGTCGAAGAGAAGCTCAACGCGCCAGTGGTGCGCCTTTACTTCGTCTATAGCCAACTAGCCGAATGGAAAACATTCAGAGCTGACCTTTTCGTGCCACGGTCATCAGTGTTGCTTTCTGGCTCCTAGCGAAGAAGTAATCGGTGAAAATCCTCATCGAAGCAGTGCGCTGGAATTCGATTTTCCCAATCCTCCTCGAGCCTGTTGATTATTCAACCTTGCCGTGAGTCAACTTCTTATTGTAAACCAATTCTTAAAATCGCCGCCACGGGGCATGGCTTCAAGCACGTGTCACGCCCGACACGTAGCTACCAATCCCCATATAAGAAATGAAAGTGGTTAAGGGTAAAGTCCCTGGTCAGCTGCAAAGGCGGCGCCAGCAATACCCGCATTATTATCCAGACTTGCGGGGACAACTGGAGTCTTACATGTCAACAGCGGAATCCACTTTTCGTGTTCGCGACTGATTCCGCCGCCGACGATGATCCGTGACGGCCAAAACAGTGCCTCGTAGGTCTTAAGCACCTTGCTCACGCGCTCAGCCCACTCTTCGAAGCCGAGCCCCTCCACATCCTTAACTCTCGCGGATGCAAAGTGTTCGGCCTCCATGCCATCAATGATGAGGTGGCCTAACTCCGAATTGGGGTAGAGCAGTCCGTCATGAATGAGCGCGGAGCCGATGCCTGTACCAAAAGTTAGCAACAACACGGCGCCGGTCTTATTGCCCGGATCGCCAAACTGGACTTCAGCGAGGCCGGCAGCGTCAGCGTCGTTAAGCACGTGCGCCTTGTTGTTGGGCAGGTATTTAGCGAAGAGCTCTTGGCAGTTCGTATTAACCCAAGAACCGTCAATATTGGCGGCCAGGAAGGCAATCTGATTCTGTACGACGGACGGAATCGTGATGCCGACATCGGAATCCCACTTCGCAATGTCCACAATTTCTGCAATGGTCTCCGCAACCGCTTCCGGAGTTGCCGGCTGTGGCGTGAAAATTTTAATGCGGTCGCCAATAAGCTGCCCAGTTTCAAGGTCTACGCGGCCACCCTTGATTCCGGATCCTCCGACGTCGATGCCAAATCCAATTCGTTGTCCCATAGCTCAAATTGTACGAAACAGACACAATGGGGGCATGAGCATTAACTCGCGTGGCACCGAACAACTCGCTAGCAGGGCGGATAATAGGGGGTTTACGGCACCGAATAGCCGCGGGGCCGTGCGGCCCAGCGCCAGGGAATTGCGTGATCGCGCGGTACTTATCGCCCGCGCAGCCGCGGCGCACATCGCCAGTCGTCGGGTCGAACTCGGCTCCGATGGCGTTTTAGCAAGTTCCGAAACGAAGTCCTCAGCTGTAGACCCCGTCACCGTCGTCGATCGTGAATCTGAGGAGCTCATTCGTTCGCTCATCAAGGCGTTTAGCAGCTCCGACCGCATTGTGGGCGAAGAAGGCGGGCTTGACGACGGCGCGGGCTCGTCAGCGCAAACTACTGACGCGTCCGAAGCGGTGACTTGGATTGTAGACCCCATCGATGGCACAGTGAATTTCCTCTACGGACTGCCCAATTTTGCTGTGAGTATCGCCTGCGCCGTAGGCGATGAGGTAGTGGCGGGTGCAGTGGCAAATGTGTCCTCGGGAGAGGTTTACAGTGCAGCAAAGGGAGAGGGCGCTCAGGTTTCTCGGCAGGACGGCACTGTGCAGGCGCTTAGTTGTTCCCCAACGGCCGAGCTGGAAAAGGCACTTGTGGCAACGGGATTCAGCTATTCCGCTAGTCTCCGGCAGGTGCAGGGCCGGATAGCGTCGCAATTGCTAGGGGAGTGTCGAGATATTAGGCGCATGGGATCGGCGGCGCTGGATTTGTGCATGGTGGCGCACGGCCGTGTTGATGCGTATTACGAACACGACATCAAGATTTGGGACTATGCAGCAGGTTCTCTGATTGCGGCTGAAGCAGGCGCAAGAATCAGGATTCCTGAATTCACTCAGTGTGCCAACGCTGCTGGACGGCCGGAGGGAGACCCCCTCGACTTCGGTGTCGGTGCGGCGAATCCTGACGTTGCCGATGCGTTCTTCGAGGCATTGGACGGTGCGACCGCGAAGGCTAGGAATTAGTTCGTCGGTCTAGGAGCAGGTGCTCGAGCCTAACGAGCTCAACCCCTCTAAGTCGGCCTGTTCGCCACGGTTCAATGCGGACATCGCTCCTTCAACCTGGCTGGCTACTTCGAGGTCCTTAAACCCCTTACCCAACGACACATCGACAGTTGCATCCGGCCGACCATCGTGGATGAGCTCAAAACAGGGGAAAAGAGCGTGAAGCGCTGCGGCGTGGCCATTGAACTCCTCGCCATAACGCAGCTGGCCAAAGCAGCTGAGATCCTGGTTTTCCACAATAGGGTCGTTACCGTAGGGAACCTGCTCATCGAGAACAAAATCGAGCTGCCGCAATTGCTCGGCGACGGTTGTGGCCTGGCCGACTTTGCCGTTGGCGTTATAAACGCGCACATGAACATCCGACGGCGGAACGATGTGTTCTCCGATTAGCGTGGTGGAGGAAACCGGGGTGCCAGCCGCGGGGAGGGAACAGGACACAGGATAACTTGCCGGTTGGCTGCGGAATGCCAATACCCACAACGTAGCCGCAATCACTACAGCAACTACGGAAACCACCACGTAGGGAACAATTTTTCGTCGATGTGATGCGCTCGAAGTGCTCGCGGGGCCTGAACTCATAGCCATCATGTTATCGTCTCCTCGGCTAATGGGCATAGAAACCTGTTTTGGCCTGCAGAGATGACAGAATGCGTGAATTGCCTTAATATCCGCTGAGAAAGGCACTGGAGAGTACAGGGTGTCAATCGTCTCAGCGCGTTGTATTCTCCGAGAAAAAGTCAGTTCACAATGTCTAGCAAAGGTCCGGAAAGAAGGTTTGGGACATGGCTGTAAACTACGATGCCCCGCGTACTCGTGAAACCGAAGAGCTGGAGACCGATTCCCTCGAGGGCCTTCAGGCTGCATCTGCTGAGAAGGAAATCGACGACACTGACGACGGCGAAATTGTCGAGCCGTTCGAGTTGCCGGTCGCCGACATCGCGGGTGAAGAATTCGATATGGATGTTGCCCCGAAGGGGGAGGATGAATTCACCTGTGGCTCCTGCTTCATGGTGATGCACCGCTCGATGATTGCAATTGATAACGGCGATGGTTTCCCCATCTGCCAGGACTGTGCTTAGTCCTCACACAACCGGGATAACTTCCTAGGAAAAGGAAAACCGCCACTGCCACGGCTATGGCGGCGCGGGGCCGTCGGAAAGCGTGTAGCGGCGGTGAGAGATTGTGACCTAGCGGTCGAAGAGACTGTCGAGTAGTGCCTCGGGGCGGCGGGTGGAGACCAGCCAATAGGGGGTAGGGTCGTCCGGATCGTCGAGGACTAGCAGCACCATCGTGGGAATCCACGTGTGCGTAACCAGGAATGCTGCCGGATCGAGCTGACGGCCCAACGCATTGCGCTGCGCGGACTTCGGGACCACTAGGGATTTTGCAACAACCGATGCTGGCAGAACTGCCGTGCCAGCGTGAAGCCAGCGCTCACCAGTGCTATCCACTTCCACGGACACCGTAGTCTTCGACATAGTCAACAGCACCCACACGCCCACGGCCAGGCAAATAACGCCGCCGATGACAAGCCAAATCGGTGAGCGGTTAAAGCCAATCTGGGCCGTACATACAAAAACGGCGAGAGCGCCGAGTACCCAGAACCACCAAGGAACCCAGAGCTTTTCGGAATAGACAATCGATGAATCTCCGCTCGAGCTCATTGTTATTGCCGCATCTTCAGAGACGGATGCTGAGCTGTCGTCGCGACGAGGCTGCAGGTTATCTTTTCCACTCACGGTTATCCATTCTAGGGCACGGCTATGCTCGGTACTGACAAGGCCGAAGTGCGGTTCTTAACAGACGCGACAGCGAAGGATATACAAAGAGATGACTTATGCCCCGGTGCAAGTGAAAAAGCTCGCTAAAGACGCAGTGATTCCCCAGCGTGCGCATGCCGATGATGCCGGTGTGGATTTGAGCTCAGCGGAGGATGTCGTCCTAGCACCCGGGCAGCGGGCACTCGTTGGAACCGGTATTGCCATTGCCTTGCCGGCGGGCACAGTGGGATTGGTTCATCCACGCTCTGGATTGGCTTTCAAAAAGGGGCTTTCCATCGTCAACGCTCCCGGCACGATCGATGCCGGGTACCGTGGTGAGCTTAAAGTCTGCCTGATCAACTTGGACCCCACCAACGCGGTGGAGATCGCCAAGGGCGATCGAATTGCCCAATTGGTTGTGCAGAAGGTCGAGCTCAGCCCGCTGGTGGAAGTCGATGAGCTCGATGAAACTGAACGCGGCGCGGGCGGTCACGGGTCAACCGGAGTGTCCACGACGCTTTAAAACGCCTCTGACAGCGCGGGGACCCTACCAAGTGTGGTTCAATGCGTGAAGAGCTCAATAAAGCGTTTACAAAAGCGTATACAAAGATTTCTTTTTAGCGAGGTGTCAATAAACCACCATGTGGCCATTTGGAAAGAAGAACCAGCCAGAAGAACCAGCTGCTGAGGCAGAGGCCGTTACCACCGACTCTGCGGCGCCAGCTTCTGAGGAGGCTACCGCAACCGTGCATGACGACGCGTCGGAAACCGCCGCGGAGAACGCACCAGCAAACGGCCCCTTCGACATCAACAGCGCTAGCCCGACGCAGTTTGATTTTTCGGACTTCGCGAAGGCCAGCCTGAACCTCGGTTCGATGCTGCTGCCTATTCCTCACGTTGGTGATATTCAGGTGGAGATGGGGCCGACAGGTCCAACCATGCTGCACGTCGCCACTGAGCATGGCCGCGTAACTCCTGTAGCATTCGCTGCTCCGACGTCGGGCGGTCTCTGGGAGGAGTCCGCTCAGGAAATCAAGGACGGTCTTGAGTCCGATGGCCTCGATGTCCACGTCGAGCAGGGGCCGTGGGGTTCTGAGGTCGTAGGTCGCACCTCCGACATGGAAATGCGAATCATCGGCGCCGACGGCCCGCGTTGGATGCTTCGCATGACGGCTTCCGGTCCGGCTGATCGGGCGGAGGAACTCGCAAATCTCGCCCGCGGTCTCCTTGCCCGTAGCTTCGTCTCGCGCGGTGAAAACCCGATGCCAGCAGGTCAGCCGCTTCCGGTTACGCTGCCGTCCCAGATGGCCGAGCAGATTCGTCAGGCATACCAGCAGCAGGCCCAGGCTGCCCAAGCTGAAGGTGAACCCGGGCAGGTGCCAGGCGCTACTGGTATCAACCCAGATGGCTCCACCAATTAGTTTGGTCAACCCGCCAGCAGAGAGAAGCTAGCTGCTTGACCAGTTAGAAAAGGATCTGCAGGCGCCACTGTGCACTGCCCGCCGCCGTCACCCGACGGCGGCTTTTCTCTTGTCAGCGGGTAGTATCACACTGCGTGAACATCGAAGTGACTATTGACCGTCCCGCTGCCGGCGGAGAATTCATTGCCAGCTACGACGGACGAATCGGTTTCGTCACCGGCGGTATCCCCGGCGAACGCGTTGTTGTCGAAATTGCCAAACCTGATGCCAAGCTGTGGCGCGGCAATGTCGTTGAGGTTCTGGATGCCTCAGAGCATCGAATTTCGCAGCGTTGCGAAGCAGCTCAGCAGGGCGCGGGCTGTTGCGACTGGGGTTTTATTGATCCTGAGCACGCGGCGCGTCTCAAGGCTGATGTCTTGACCGATTGCCTGCGCCGTCTTGGACGTTTCACCGCCGACGAGCTGCCAGCTATCGATGTTCTTCCACTGGCTCCGACCTCCCGTTGGCGCACGCGCGTGCGGCTGGGTGTGGATTCCCAGGGACGAGCGGGATTACGGCGTTCCCGTTCCCACGAGCTCGTCATCGGCTCCGAGTGCGTCCAAACAGTTCCCAATCTCATCGCTGGCTTTTCGACGGCCGGAACCATCCCCGCCGCTAAGCCTGCTCGCGGTCGAGGGAGCAAGAAGCCGAAGCCAGGAGAACTCCATGTGGCCATGGACACGGAGGGTAACCGAAGTGCTGTGTACGTTTCCGGCAGCGGCAGGAACCGCAAGCAAACGTTGATTGAAGGCGAGCCAACTACACAGCACACCGTTCACGGAGTTACTTTCGATGTGCCGACGACCGGTTTTTGGCAAGCCCACTGCCATGCCCCTGAGTTCTATGGATCGCGCATCATCGACCTGTTGGTTGGTCAGTCTTTCTCCTGCGGTTGGGATCTTTACGGTGGCGCAGGCGTTCTGTCGGCGGCACTGCGCAAGCTAGTTGACGCAGAGGGTTCAATTCTCTCTGTCGAGGGTTTTGCCGCGGCCGCGACGGCGGGGCGCAAGGCTTTCACTGCAGCTGACCACAGTGGAAATGCGTCGCCTGCGGCACCAGTCCGGTTCGTTACTGGGGATGTCGCCGAAGTAGTGCGCCGCGAAGTTGCTAATGAGGAAACTCCAAACCCGGATATCGTTGTTCTCGACCCTCCGCGCTCCGGTGCTGGTAAGGATGCCATTGCCGCTATTGCTGAGGCAAAGCCACGCGTGGTTGTACATTTCGGTTGCGATCCGGCGACTTTTGCCCGCGATGCCCGGTACTGGGCTGACTACGGCTACGCGTTCAAACACCTCGAGGTCGTGGACGCATTTGGTCTAACGCATCACTTTGAAACCATCGCAGTGCTGGAGCAGCTGTAGCTAGAGTGGCTGCCGCATGGGCGCAAGAACGTTGGCGCCGATCACGTCGGCAAGCAAATGTGCCTGCCATGGGCGGAAACCCTGTTCGCTGAGGTGAGCGGAGATTTCGGTAACGGCTGGCAGGCCGCCAGCGTAGTTGTCGTGGTGGCGGAAAACGAATGAGTCGACTGCGCGGCTGTGAATCCACCACACCAGTTCACGTGTCTGCGCGGAAGTGATGAGTGTATCTTTGCGCAGATGTATTTGGGCACAGACGTTGTCGATGCAGTCTCGCGTGGTTTCGAAAATTTCGGCGGCTTGTGGGGCATGCTCAGCCCAACGTCGAAAGTGGGGCATCTGGTTGGAAGCCTGCTTCTGGGGCTTCGGCCATGACGACCTGGGTTCCTGACGGGCTTCATTAACGACCTTCAACCAAGCGTCCGCAGCACCGCGACGGCGACGTGGAAATCCACGGATTGCAGTCAGTTCACGCTGCGTACCGGGGAGTTGTTCTGCGATTGTACGTAGAACGCTGTGACCCATGACGTGTGTTGGGGAGACATCACGTTGCTGCGCGATTTCGTCACGCTCAGTCCACAGTGCACGGGCGACGTGGAGTTGTTCGGGAGTGCGCAGCTTCCCAATGCCTTTGAGACCTTGCCACGAATGTCCGACGTGTAGACCATCGAGGTATTTACGGTTTAGAGCGAGTTCGCGTTCGCATTCCTGTTCCAGCCATTCCAAACGGTCGAGCTCAGTCAGCGCCTGACAAAGAACCTCGGCGAGTTCGATGAGCAGCTCGACATCCAAGGCTGCGTAGTCCAGCCAATCTGCTGGCAGTGGACGAGTAGACCAATCCTCTCGACCGTGCCCCTTGGCAAGTCCAACTCCGAGGAGTCGCTCTGTCAGAGCTGCTAAGTTGACTCGCTCCAGGCCGAGAAGGCGGCCGGCCAGCTCAGTGTCAATGACTTTGGTGGGGTAGAGGCCCAGAGCTGCGAGGCAGGGAAGGTCAGAATGAGCGGCGTGAATAATCCAGGTCAGGTCGTTGACTGAGGAACCGAAAACGGCCATCGCCTTGCGACCATCTTCGGGATCGATGAGAAAGGTGCCCGCTCCACGGCGGCGAAATTGAAGCAGGAAGGCGCGGTCGTCGTAGCGATATGCCGAAGCTCGTTCAGTATCGACTGCGAGCCAACCGTGTCCTTTGGCCAGCTGCTCACCGGCGTCAATAATGTCGTCGATGGCAGAAAGCACGCGTGGAGTTCCCTCGGCTGGGGCAAGTCTTACTTCTACGTCGGGACTAGTTTCCACGTCGGAGCTCATCGCACGCCTCTTCGGTCGTCGGTATCAGCAGTCGCCGGTATCAGCCCAGCAGGGAAACGCCGACGGGTGGCAGACCAGCGACGTTCGCTAGTACCTGAGCGAAGGATTCAACGTGGGTGCGCAGGTCGGTGCCACGAGCAGTCCACGATGCGCGCATTTCTAATTGAAAGGCCTGTGGCTTGCCGCCGATCTCGCCATAGCGGACAGAGTTCGTAGTAGTCACCGTGCCACCCAAGTTCGACAGTTCGGCGTTGTTCTCAGCCAGAGCCTCGGTGAGCCATTGCCAGGCAACCTGGGGAAGCAACGGATCTTCCGCGAGGGAGGCATCCATATCCGCCTGGATGTATGCAACCAAGCGCATGTCACCGTCCCAGGTTTCCTCACTGCGGGGGTCATGGAGCAAAATTAAACGACCAAAGGCATCATCGTCCGAGGACTCGGGGACAATATCAGCTTCGGGCTGCGTGACCTCAAGCGAGACAGCGTGGCTAAACGGTGCCAGCTTCTGCGGTGGCCGAACGGTGCCCAGAGCAATCTCAGGTCGCAGTTCAGCAGAGTGCATTGACTCGACCGCGGCGCGGAAGTTCTGTGGCGTTGAATCGGTTCCATTCACGCGCCTGAACTTAGCCATATGACGCATGCGTTAGTGGGAGGCGCGCCGAAAAGAGCGGAAAGCGACCAAGCGGTTTGTTGAAAACGCACAGCAGGGCGAGTGATTTCCCTGCTCTTAGTACCCCACACATCAATTTTTAAGGTAAGTGGGGCATGATTGTCAGTATGAACAATCGTCGCACTTTGACTGATGCCCCGATTCTTGATGCAGCTTACGGTCGAACTCCTTCGCGCCGCCCGGTGTGGTTTATGCGGCAAGCCGGTCGTTCACTGCCCGAATACCGTGAGGTGCGCAAGGACATCGGTATGTTGGACTCCTGTTTCCGTCCGGAACTGCTCGCTGAGATTACTATGCAGCCGGTACGTAGGCACGACGTTGATGCTGCGATTCTTTTTTCCGATATCGTCGTGCCGCTGAAGGCTGCGGGTGTCAACCTGGATATTGTTCCTGGCCGCGGTCCAGTAATGGATACTCCGGTGCGCTCGGAAGCAGACATCAAGGCTCTACCGGAAGTCACGGAAGAGCAACTCGCTCCGGTGGCCGAGGGTATCGGCCTCATTCTGCAAGAGCTGACTGATACCCAGGCACTCATTGGTTTCGCTGGTGCACCGTTCACCTTGGCGTCGTACCTGATTGAAGGCGGTCCATCCCGCAATCACGAGCGCACTAAGGCGCTGATGCACTCGGACCTTGAATTGTGGGATCATCTGATGCAGAAAATCACTCCGATGGTGATTGCTTTCCTGCGCGCGCAGATTGGCGCTGGTGTGGACGCTATTCAGCTCTTCGACTCCTGGGCTGGCTATCTCACCGAGCGTGATTACCGCCGCTTTGTGTTGCCGTACTCGAAGGAAATCTTCCAGGCCGTCGCCGACGCCGGCATTCCGCGCATCCACTTCGGTGTGGGCACCGGCGAGCTTCTCGGTGCGATGGCTGAAGCCGGCCCAGAAGTCATGGGCGTCGACTGGCGCGTGCCACTGGACGTTGCTGCCAACCGCATTCGTGCCACGCTTTCCGACGTTCACCGAGGCGCAGACCCGGCGGAAAACAGCCTTGCATTGCAGGGCAACCTTGACCCGGCGATTCTCTTTGCCGGTGAAGATGCAATGACCCAAGAGATTCAGCGCATCTGCTCTGAGGCGGACCGTGCAATTAAGCGTGGTGACGCCCGTGGACATATCTTCAACTTGGGTCACGGGGTGCTACCGAATACCGATGCCGACGCGATTACGCGCGCCGTTGAGATCATTCACGCAACGTAAAAGCCGACGCAACAGGCGTGTAAAACACGCACTAGCTAATTTCCTACAAGTCTTATCGACCGTGCCCGCTCGAGGCGCGGGCATAGAGAAAGCGTACGAAATACCGTGGTTGCACAACCTTCTACCATTGCCGTCATAGGTGGCGGTATCTCCGGCCTGACCGCAGCGTATGAGTTGCGTAAAAGGCTCGGACCCGCCACAAGAATAATTGTCATCGAGTCCAGTGCACAGGTTGGCGGCAAGCTGAAGACTCGACCAGGAGCTAACGGCCCTCTTGAAGCGGGCGCTGAGGCGTACCTGGCGTTCCGTCACGATGCCACCGAGTTTTTCAAGGAACTCGGTTTGGCAGATCAGCTAGTCGCCCCTTCGGGGCTGCCTTCCAAGCTCTACATTGGCGGTGAACTCAAGGACCTTCCGCGTAACACGGTCACCGGTATTCCAGGAAGCTCAGAAGGGTTGGGCTACCTCCTCAGCGAGGCCAGCCTCGCCAAGATTGATGCCGAGTCGAACCCCGAGCTCACTCCAGCCTTGCACTGGGTACTGGGAGACGACATGAATGTCGGCCAGCTGGTCGCGGCGCGGCTCGGTGAGGAAGTCGTTGACCGCATCGTCTCCCCGCTGCTCGGAGGCGTCTACTCAACCACCGCATACGACCTGGGCCTGCGTGCGACCATCCCACAGCTGGCGGCAGCGCTTGATGAAATGGCTAGTGTCGGTGATCATGTCAGCCTCACCGACGCTGTCCAGCGCGTTCTGGAAGCACGTAAGCAGGCGCAGCAGGCGCGTCTGAGCAGTGAGGCTGCGACAGACTCGACGAAGACGAAGCGACCGGTGGTCTTCCAAACGTTCCGCGATGGCTTCGAGGTTCTCTACAACACGCTTGTCGACGAATCGGGAGCTGAACTCCTCTTGTCGACGAAAGCTACTGGTCTGCGGCAGCATGACAATGGCTTTGAGGTCACTGTGGAACTGCCGTCGGAAAGCGGCACGAGCGTTAGCACTATCGACGTCGACGGTGTTGTGCTGGCGGCACCTTCTGCAACCACATCGGAGCTGTTGAGCAATCTTGCGCCAGAGGCGGCTGAGCTCATTGGTGGGGTAGACACGTCTAACTCGGCGGTGGTCGGTATGTGTTTCGACTCGTCCGAGGGACTGCCGGAGATCAACGGTGTGTTGTGCGAGATTGGTGCGGATCTGTCCGCGAAAGCTTTCACAGTGTCGTCCCGGAAGTGGACACATATTGGTGAGCGCTACGGTGCCGTTGTGAGGGCAAGTTTCGGACGTTTTGATGATGACTCGCACGTGCATCGCAGCGACGAGGACCTCATCGCCAGGGCAAAGGCGGATTTGGCTAAGGCGACTGGCTTTGATGCCGAACCGACAGCGGTTTTCGTCCAGCGTTGGTGGGCGGGGATTCCACGCTTCGATATGGGGCATGAAGGCCTGATGGATTTTGCTCGCCAGGAGTTGGACGAGGTGCCTAAGCTTGCAGCGACAGGGGCGTGGCTCAGTGGCCCGGGCATTCCGGAATGTATTTCCAACGCCAAGGCTGCGGCCAGCAAGATTGCTGCGGAGCTGGGATAAAGCTGCGAGATTGGTGCTGAGTACGCAACTGGCGCTGACCCATCGTTTGTAAACAAACCTTTCAACCGAACTAGGAGACAACTAATGACCAAGCTCGATTTCAAGAAGCTCAACGACACCATCCGCTACACCATGTGGTCTGCCTTCAAGGTGACCCCTGGTGCACTCGGTGATAACCGCGAAGAGGCAGTGGCTAAGACCAAGGAATTCCTGGCTCGTTACGAAGACACTGATCTGATCATCCGTGGTTTCTACGACGTTTCGGCCATGCGTGCTGAAGCTGACTTCATGTTCTGGATTCACGCAGAGAAGCTGGAAGACCTGCAGGCGTTCTACAACGCCTTCCTGCGCGAGACTCCGCTCGGCCAGGCATCCACTCCGCACTGGTCGAACGCTGCGCTGCACCGTCCAGCTGAGTTCAACAAGTCGCACCTGCCGTCGTTCATCATGGGTGAAGAGCCGGGACGATGGATTGCGGTTTACCCGTTCGTCCGTTCCTACGACTGGTACCTGCTGGAGCCGACCGAGCGTCGACGTATCCTTGCTGAACACGGTATGGCCGGTCGTGACTACCCGGATGTGCGCGCCAATACTGTCCCGGCGTTCGCACTCGGTGACTACGAGTGGATCCTTGCATTCGAGGGGCCGGAGCTCGACCGCATTGTGGACTTGATGTGGAAGATGCGTTACACCGAGGCTCGTCTGCACGTCCGCGAAGAGATTCCGTTCCACACGGGCCGTCGCGTCGATGACATCGCAGAGATTATCAACGTTCTGCCGTAGCTCACGCAATCAACGAGAGAATCAGCAGCGCCGCTGGTCAAGCCCCGTTAACTGACGGGATTTTGACCAGCGGCGCTGCTTCTCTATCTAGTTATTCAGTCGTCTTGTCCGGTTCCAGCGTGAGTGAAATTGAATTGATGCAATAACGCAGGTCGGTCGGAGTATTATATCCCTCACCCTCAAAGACGTGGCCGAGGTGAGAATTGCAACGACTGCACAGCACTTCGGTACGGACCATACCGAGGCTCGTGTCTCGGCGCTCAATAATCCGGTCTCCAGCTAGTGGAGAGAAGAAGGATGGCCAACCGCAGTGAGAGTCGAACTTCTCGTTCGACCGAAACAGCTCGTAACCACAGGCCCGGCAGCGGTAGACACCTTGAGTCTCGGTATCGGTGTACTCACCGGTGAAGGCGCGTTCAGTACCTGCCTGACGCAAAACCTGGTACTCCGCGGCACTGAGGCGTTCGCGCCATTCTTCTTCGCTCAGATTCCAGTCTTCGCTATGTGATTCAACCATTCTGAATAGCCTCCTCAGATTTGAGATTAGATTCCTGATTAGACTTCCTGCCTGCTATCTTCCAGTCGCTTAGCCAGCTGAAGCCGGATGCAAAGCTACGGCCATTGACGGCATCCACAATCGTCATTCGAATGAGTGCTGCCGTGATGGAGAGGATTAGAACGGCCCAACCAATACCGCCGATTGCAACTGTGAACCACGGGAAAAAGAGGTCATCTTCATCAATCCACCAATTGGCGTAGAAGAAACAGAGTACGACTCCGAGTCCTGCGCCCCAATTCAACATGACTGTCGAACCAATATTTCCTTCATTGTCGCGAGCCAAAACCAATGGGCGAAGCACGGTGAGAACCATTGGCAAGAGTGTCATCGAGTAGTACTGCTGTCCCAGGCTGGAAAGGAAGAACGCGCCGGTGAAGAGAACTCCGGAAGTCGTAGCAATCCAGAATTTCTCATCCCTTTCGAGCCAGCGAAGAAGGAGCACGACGGATACCAAGACAAAAATGCCGAAAAAGATCTGCCACAGCAAAATCAGTGTCGGGTGGGCACCCAGCCAAACAAGCTGCCCAGTCAGTGAAGCATTTGCAAAGTCACGGACAACTCCCAGGTAGGGGACAGTGATATCTAGGTAGTCACGTGGTTGGACCATGAGCGGCCACGCAATGACATTGGCTGCAATTACCACTCCGATACTGGTCAGTACCGTAGAGAACTGCCTGCGCATGAACGGTAGGAACAGCATTGGCAAGAAAACAGGTTTAATGGTGATTGCGATACCGATGATCAGGCCGGCCAGGATATTGCGCCGCTCGGTCAGAGCAATAAAAAACAGCACTAATGCAAGGAACAGTGAACCGTTGACGTTCGTAAAATCAAGGGTGTTGGTAACGGGTTCCGTGAGGTAGAGCAGTGCTATCGACGCTGGAATGATGGGGCCAGAGCGCGCAATACCAAGCCACCTCAGCAGCAATACAATTGCCGCAATGATTGCAGCTGACTGAAACACCGCAAACCAGATTCGGCCCGATTCAAGCGAGCCGAACAAATCAATCGGGGCTAAAAGTAGGGTAGCGCCTGGGGAATACAGATAGTGCGGATCGGCTGTTACGTAGTCTTCCGAATAAACGGGTACCTGCGATACGAATCGATTAATTGCCGACCAGACCGTCGTAAAGTCATCTGTGCCAGAAACGTCTTTCGGCAAAACCCAGGTGCGGTGAAAAATCACCACAGCTGCGATAGGCCACAAGAAAGCGCTGAGTCCTCGCGACACGTGCCGAGACAGAGGGCGTGGAGCCACCGAATTTGTCTCTGGCGTGTCCTTGGACGTTTGCGTTAATGCCGTTGCGCTTGCGCTCACGTCGATTTTTGGTTTACTCACAATACTCCACCCTACTGGGTGAAGCTGCGGGAATAGCGTAGGAAGATGTGTGAGTCGGAACGTAGGATATCCCGCACTTCAAAAGCCTGCGGGTTCGTCGAGTTCCCGTCCTCATCAGGGTCATTCTCGCCGAAAGTCAGGGGACCGTTACCCACCCACATTGGCGACAACGTCAGGAACAGTTCGTCGACGCACCCCTTTTTGAATGCTTCTCGATACATCGTCGATCCACCCTCTACGACAATGTCCCGATACCCATGTTCAGCCAGCCACGTTAACGCCGCTTTTACCGAGGGGTTAGGGAACTTAACGACGCGAGCCCCGGCCGACTCCATCTTTTTAGCTTTGTTCTTGTGAGCGGCTCTTGCCTCTTCATCATTAAAAGCATCTTTAGTCGGGGTGAAGATTATCGGAGGATTGACTTCTGCATTCGCGAAAAAGTCAGATTTTATATCTAAATCCAACGAGCGCGAAAGTGTGGACATCGCCACGTGCTCGGAGCGACCTAGCTTCTGTCGAACGGCCTCTAGGTACTCCGGTATCTCAACTGGCCCGTACCCCTCGGACGCAATGGTGCCTGTACCAACGAAAACGACGTCGGCAAGCGCGCGAAGCGTGTTGAAAACCGTGGCATCGGTGTCGTTGCCAAGCTGGCCAGAGGTGCCTTCGACGGCGCCGCGTCCGTCCAAGCTGGTGACGGCGATGGCCGTGACGGTGGAGGTGTTGTGAGACACCGCCGCTGTATCATGTGTCGTTTGCGCAGGTCGAGAAAGAAACTGCAGAATTTCGTCGGTCGATGGGCTTACGGAGGTGAGTGTAGCCATACCGCCGAGGTTAAGCCGACGATTGCAGAATAGGCAAGGCCTGGCTTATAAGGGAAGTATTATAATCGTTGTCATTTATAAGGATTGGACTTATAGTAGGGGCATGCGACTAACAGATACTCTTGAGAAGGCATTCAACGACCAGATCACTATGGAGCTCACCGCTTCCCACGTCTACCGCCAGCTGGCAATCGAACTGGACCTGCTGGATTTCTCCGGCATGGCAGAGTGGATGCGTGCACAGGCGGATGAGGAAGTTGATCACGCGAACCAGTTCATCGCACACCTCGATGCTCGCGACAACCACCCGCAGATTGGTGCTGTCGACGCACCGGAGGTGAAGGTCACTTCCGCAATCGATGCATTCCGCATTGCTCTCGAGCATGAAGAGAAGGTTTCGGCATCTATCCGTAACCTCCGCAAGCTTGCTGATAGCGAGGGTGATCTCGACTCCCGCCCGCTGCTGGACAGCTTCGTGGTTGAGCAGATTGAGGAAGAGGACACCGTGCGTGGCATCATCGGTCGCCTGGAGATTGTTGGCGACAACGGTGCTGGCCTGCTGCGTATCGACCGGGAGCTTGGCGCTCGCGACGCAGCTTAACGTCAAACTCGATTTGTGAGTTCGAAAAGAGAAGACCGCTCCAGGGAAGTTCCTGGGGCGGTCGTTTCTATGTAGCCTGAATATCAATTGACGGATCTGGCTTCCAATCAAACCGGAATTCGTGGAAGGGAAGATTCACCGTTTCCAGGTGGTAGAACGCGTTTTTGGCGTGCTTTGCGTAGTGGTATTCACGAGCTTTGATCGTTGTGATCGATAAGAGATTGCCATAATCGGGAAGGAACGTGTGTGCGTACTGCTTGAAAAACCCGGTTAAATCCAAAATCCAACCACCTTCCGCGCGAGTCAGTTCTGCGGCATAAAAATCGGTCGTGGCGACGTGCTCCATCTTTGTTCGGGCCTCGTCTCCATAGACAACGAGATTGTCACGCAAGAGTTGTACCCGGACCGCGTTAATTGCGCCGTCGCCTGCATTCAGTGCCCAAAGGTCGTCTGCGACAAACACCTTGATGCTATCGCTAGGCGAAATATTGGCCTGGGTGATGCGACCATAGAGTCGGCTGGAGAACAAGTCACAGGACGCCTCGTTGACATGGAGACGTATCGCACCTTTTCGGAACAACGTTGCCAAATTAGAATCGCGGTTGATAATCGATGTAATCGAGTTCTTCTCTTCGAAGAGCTCGGGATTAAACTCAATTACTCGAGGAACTGACAGGTCATCGTAAATACGCGGCTGGTTTTGTCGAATGAATGAGTCAACAAGGCGGCGCGAAACTTCCGGCTTGGGCGGAAAGCGATGTGGTTGGGCGCGATAAAGCGCCTTCTGGATACCGCAGGTATAGGCCTTGTCCTGCTGGGTGTTGTTGCGTTGAATTGGACACCCGGCATGGCAGAGATAGAAATACTCACAGCTAATGCAGTCACTGGATAGAGCAGGATTGGCCCGCTCATAAGCGCGAATGGCATCGCCGCCGCGCGTAATCAACTCAGGCATTCCCAGTTGGAGAATATTGCCAAACTTCAAGTCAGGTTCTGCCTGACCTCTGTGGCACGGGTAAACGTCCCCGTCCTTCTGCACTAGAAAGTTATTGGTGCCGCAATTGATCTGATTAGTGCAGTAACCGTGGGTAAATTCCTTGAACCACTCATAATAAATGGCTTGTTCGAACTTTGTGCCTTCGAAATGGAGCCGCAAAGCTTCGAAGAATTCAACCATTTCCTGCTGGTTGAGCTGGGAAGTGTAGTCCGACTTCACGCTATCGTAGGCAAACATGATGTAGAAGTCGGTAACCATGTCAAAACCATGTTCATCGAGCCATTCAATATCATGAATAAACTCGTCGATGCGTTCGAGGTGTTCTTTCCCAACTACGCAGCTTATCTG
>OJLW01000007.1_pt1 | contig 96686 bp, 84 predicted proteins | sample 1597021 | NCBI WGS metagenome assembly OJLW01 (sample SAMEA3904676, study PRJEB24821) | metagenome | biome: Builtin; feature: hospital; material: surface | place: USA | collected 2013-06-03
AATCGAACCCGCGTCTTCAGCTTGGAAGGCTGAGGTATTAGCCACTATACGACATCCCCATAGACAGAAATCCGGTTTAGATGCGCACTCGCCTCAACCAGACCGTGTCTTGGTACAAGGCATATTAACTCGTTAAAGCGCACATACAAAAATCGATGCCAGGTTTTTCTCGAAGGCTTTAAAGAAAAGTGGCTGTGGCCGGGAAAAACAGAAAATGAAACTAAAGCAATATGGGGTATATGAAACAGGCGTATAGCCGTTGATTACACTGTCACACGACTCAACAAAGGGGCAGTCGTTTTAGGCGGCTTCTTTGGAGGGTCGGCCGACGAATGGAGTGTTTGCAGTAAACGAGGCCGCCAAAAGCAGTGCCGAGGTGATGCAAACGCCCTGTGATATGCATGGATTTCATGAAACCAGTAGTAGTTGGCAGGTTGGCTCTCGATGGCGTCGTAAAGCGTTTTCAGACAGAGTAATGGCCTGGTTGAACGCGTGGTTTTGTGATTTCGTTAATCGTCAGGTAAATCTATACGGGTCCGTTGTGGAAACGCGATTTCGCGACTATGAGGGCCCCGGTGCAGATGCTCCAAAGGGGTTTCTGCTAGGTTTCGAATGACGCTACGGGGTATGGCGCAGCTTGGTAGCGCGTCCGCTTTGGGAGCGGAAGGCCGTGGGTTCAAATCCCGCTACCCCGACCAGTATCACGGGCACTCCCGTGGTCTATGAATTAATCATCGAGTTGCAGGAGAGTGCACCAGTGAAGTCTTCCGTTGAGAAGCTCAATGAGACCCGAGTGAAGATTACCGTCGAGGTCCCGTTTGATGAGCTGAAGCCAGAGTTCGACAACGCCTACAAGGCACTGGCTCAGCAGGTCCAGATTCCGGGCTTCCGTAAGGGCAAGGCACCGGCAAAGCTGATTGAGGCCCGCTTCGGCCGCGGCCCAATCCTGGAGCAGGTGCTCAACGACATGGTTCCGTCCCGCTACGACGAGGTCGTTCGCGAGGAGGACCTGAAGGTTATCGGTCAGCCTGAGGTTGACATCACCAAGCTGGAAGATGGCGAGCTCGTTGAGTTCACCGCTGAGGTTGACGTCCGTCCGGAGATTGAGCTGCCGAAGTTCGAGGACATCGCAGTTGAGGTTGACCCGCTGGTCGCCGACGAGGAAGCTGTTGAGGCTGAGCTGCAGAACCTGCTCGCTCGCTTCGGCACCCTGACCGGCGTCGAGCGCGCAGTCGAGAAGGACGACTTCGTCTCCATCGACCTGTCCGCCACCATCGACGGCGAAGAGCTGGAAGAGGCTTCCACCGAGGGGCTGTCCTACCAGGTTGGCTCCGACGACCTGATTGACGGCCTGGACGAGGCTGTTGTCGGCCTGTCCCAGGGCGAGTCCAAGGAGTTCACCACCAAGCTGGTTGCTGGCGAGCACGAGGGCGAGGACGCTCAGGTCACCGTTACCGTTCAGTCCGTCAAGGTCCGCGAGCTGCCGGAAGCTGACGACGACTTCGCTCAGATGGCTTCCGAGTTCGACACCATCGAGGAGCTGAAGGAAGACCTGGCCCGTCAGGTCGAGAACACCAAGAAGGGTGAGCAGGCACAGCAGGTTCGCGACAAGGTCCTGGCTGCCGCTATGGAGCAGACCACCATCGCTCTGCCGGAGGGCGTTGTCAAGGAGCAGGTCGAGGGCCAGCTGCAGCAGCTGCTGGGTCAGTTCGGCGGCGACGAGAAGGTTCTGAACTCCATGCTGGAGGCTCAGGGCACCACCCGCGAGCAGTTCGACGAGGACTCCAAGAAGTCCGCTGAGGAAGCTGTCCGCACCCAGCTGTTCCTGGACGCACTGGCTGAAGAGATCCAGCCGGATGTTTCCCAGCAGGAGCTCACCGACCACATCCTGTTCACTGCTCAGTCCTACGGCATGGACCCGAACCAGTTCATCCAGCAGATTCAGCAGTCCGGCCAGCTCGGCAACCTGTTTGCAGACGTTCGCCGCGGCAAGGCTCTGGCCACCTCGATCCTGAAGGCTTCCGCCAAGGACACCGAGGGCAACGAAATCGATCTGAACGAGTACTTCGGTGAGGTCGAAGCTGAGGCCGAGAAGGCTGAGTCCGACAAGGCTGAGGACAACTCGGCTGAGTAAGCCCCGCCGTTAGCGCGACGCATTCCTTATGCTGCAACGCTTATAGCGAACAAGGGCCGTTCCTGAAACAAAGGGACGGCCCTTTTCGTTACCCTCTAGTGAACGACAAACTCGCACACGTACGAAGAAGGAGTACACAGATGAGCGATAACGCCCAGATGTCGACGAACACCGTTTTCGACAAGCTGCTCAAGGAGCGCATTATTTGGCTGGGTGAGCAGGTCGACGACGAGATTGCCAACAAGCTCTGCGGTCAGATGCTGCTCCTGGCAGCTGAGGACCCGGAGGCGGATATCTCGCTGTACATTAACTCCCCGGGTGGCTCCGTCACCGCCGGCATGGCTATTTACGACACCATGCAGTTTGTCCCGTGCGACGTGGCTACCTACGGCATGGGCTTGGCAGCTTCCATGGGCCAGTTCCTGCTCGCCGCAGGTGCTAAGGGCAAGCGTTACGCACTGCCGCACGCCCGCATTATGATGCACCAGCCATCTGCAGGTATTGGCGGTACCGCATCCGACATCACCATTCAGGCTGAGCAGTTCGCTGCCACCAAGAAGGAGATGGCTCGTCTGATTGCGCAGCACACCGGTCAGCCGGTCGAGCGCATTGAGGAAGACTCGGACCGCGACCGCTGGTTTACCGCAGCTGAGGCTAAGGAATACGGCCTGGTTGACCACGTCGTGACCGCTCTCAAGGACACCGCACGCTAAAAGCGGACAGTAGCGAATAATTAGAGGCGATTTAATCAACATGGAGATGAACAATATGCAGATGCCGCAGTCGCGCTACGTGCTTCCTTCTTTCGTGGAGCACTCCAGCTTTGGTGCTAAAGAATCCAACCCGTACAACAAGCTCTTCGAAGAGCGCATTATCTTCCTCGGCTCCCAGGTCGATGACACCGCCGCTAACGACATCATGGCGCAGTTGCTGGTGCTTGAGGGCCTGGACCCGGATCGTGACATCACGATGTACATCAATTCCCCAGGCGGCTCCTTCACCTCGCTGATGGCCATCTACGACACGATGCAGTACGTGCGTCCCGACGTGCAGACCGTGTGCCTGGGCCAGGCTGCCTCCGCGGCAGCCGTGCTGCTCGCTGCGGGTGCACCGGGTAAGCGTGCAGCTCTGCCGAATGCGCGCGTGCTCATTCACCAGCCGGCTACCCAGGGAATCCAGGGCCAGGTTTCCGACCTGGAGATTCAGGCGAACGAAATCGAGCGCATGCGCAAGCTGATGGAGGAGACGTTGGCTCGCCACTCCGGTCGCACTGCAGAGCAGATCCGCAAGGACACCGACCGTGACAAGATCCTGACCGCTGAAGAGGCCGTCGAGTACGGCATCATCGACCAGGTCTTCGAGTACCGCAAGCACAACGCCTAAATGGGGACATGGTCTCTTTGGAGTGCTGCGCACTGGCCGTCGTAAAGCACCGGGCGAGATCGCGTGAAATTCGCCTCGCCCCTGGCGTGGAAGCCGGTATTTGCGCACACTCACGGTAGGCTGGTCTGAAGCAGTTATTGGCAACGAAGCGGAAAGGCGGCGGCGGGAGCCTCATGGCGCGTATGCAAGAAAGTGCGGATTTGCTGAAGTGCTCTTTCTGTGGAAAGAGTCAGAAGCAGGTCAAAAAGCTGATTGCCGGACCTGGTGTGTACATCTGTAATGAGTGCATCGAGCTCTGCAACGAGATTATTGAAGAGGAGCTCAACACCGGCGGCGAGGCAACTGGCAACGACGACCGCCTGCCGCGTCCGATGGAAATTCGCGACTTCCTCGATGAGTACGTCATCGGCCAGGACATGGCAAAGCGCACCCTAGCCGTCGCGGTCTACAACCACTACAAGCGCCTTCGTGCTGCAGAGACCAAGTCGGACAACGACGTCGAGCTACAGAAGTCGAACATTCTCTTGCTGGGGCCGACCGGCTGTGGCAAGACCTACCTGGCACAGACGCTGGCTCGCAAGCTGGATGTGCCGTTCGCAATCGCTGACGCCACCAGCCTGACCGAGGCCGGCTATGTCGGTGAGGATGTGGAGAACATCCTGCTGAAGTTGCTGCAGGCTACTGATTTCGACGTCGAGAAGGCGCAGCGCGGCATCATTTACGTCGATGAGATTGACAAGATCTCGCGTAAGTCTGAAAACACCTCTATCACTCGCGATGTCTCCGGTGAAGGTGTGCAGCAGGCGCTGCTGAAGATTCTCGAGGGAACCGTAGCCGCCGTGCCCCCGCAGGGTGGGCGCAAGCTGCCAAACCAGGAGTTCATTCAGTTCGACACCTCCAATGTCCTGTTCATCGTCGCCGGTGCGTTTGCCGGTCTGGAGAAGGTCGTGCAGGAGCGTGTCGGTAAGAAGGGGCTGGGCTTCGGCGCAGATGTCACCTCGGCTAACGACGCGGATATGAAGGATCCATTCCGCGACGTGCTGCCGGAGGACCTCGTTCGATTCGGCCTGATCCCTGAGTTCATTGGTCGCCTGCCCGTCATCGCATCGGTCACCAACCTCGATGAGGACGCGCTGGTTCGCGTACTCACCGAGCCCAAGAACTCCCTGGTCCGCCAATACCAGCACCTGTTCGACATGGACGGTGTGCGCCTCACCATCGACGACGAGGCACTGCGCGCCATTGCTGCCAAGGCGATTAGCCGCAATACCGGCGCCCGTGGTCTGCGCGGCATCATGGAAGAAATCTTGGTTCCCGTGATGTTCGACGTACCAGAGCGTGACGACGTTGCGGAGGTCATTGTCCACAAGGAATGCATCACGGACGGTGCAGCGCCAGAACTCGTTGAACGCAGCGCGGACAAGAAGACTGCGTAAAGGTAGCTAAAAACCCGGTTAGAGCGCCTGCTCTAACCGGGTTTTGGTGTCTGTGTGGAGCCCTAGTCGTCCATGCCGTAGATGTCGCGGTAATCCGGGGCATCATCAGCAGCCAAGTCCTGAGTCTCTGGGTTGGGCTGATCACCATAGACCTCTGCGCCAAGCGCGGACGAGTTCGCGCCATGGGAGGCCAGCAGGGAAGTGTACGAGCTTCCCGGTTCGTTGCGAGGTGAGGATGTCAACAGGCTGGTCACGGTGTCCTGTGCGAACTCACGCAGCTTGTCCGACAGCACCGTCGACTGCATTTCAATGCCGTAGAGGTTTTCAAAAGTCCGTTGGTGCAGGGTGGGGAAGGTGGCCAGCGACAGCACGAGAATATAAAGATCAAGTGCGGAAATGTCAGTGCGGAATGCACCGTAATCGCGGCCGAGCAACAAGATGCGGTCAAACTCCAAAACAATTGGGCTCTGACCACCAAGCCCAGTCACGCCTTCAAGCGGCAGGACTGGGTGTAGGTTTTCCTGAATGATGAACCGCACGGCAAGCGGGTTCGCCGAGAAATAGTCGTAGATAACGCCGACTACATGCTGCAGGGCTTCCACCGGCACATTGGAGTGCGGACGCAGGGCGTCGTCGTCAGGCCTTACGGTCTCCAGCACATGTGCCCACGTCGCCCTGTAGAGTCCCATCTTGTCACCACAGTGGTAGTGAAGCATGCGCTTGGAGACACCAGAGGCGGCAGCAATGGCATCCAAACGGGCATCTGCATACCCCTTTGCGGTGAATTCTTGAAGTGCTGCCACCAAGACTGCATGGGGGATTGCATCAGAGGAGCCTGGAGACTTCATGAAAATCCTTTGCTTGGACTAGAGAGCGACTACGGGGTTTTGGCTATCTAACGGGGGTGAAATTGGTCAGTCGCGGACTTCCTTCTAGTGAAATGAGTACACGACCGTAAGTCATGCCTAATGCTATCCGTTTTTCAGAATTGTACTGAGCCCGTCGCCCCCGTCTGCGCCAATTCTGCGGTCGCATTAGAGTGGGCAGCGAATTGATTCTCTCTCGAGAAAGGCCTGTAGTGAACAAGACTCCCGTAAAGGTTGCAGTTACCGGCGCCGCCGGACAGATTGCTTACTCCCTGCTCTTCCGCATTGCCAGCGGTTCGGTTTTCGGCCCTGAGACCCCGGTTGAGTTGAACCTGCTGGAGATCACTCCGGCGCTGCACGCCACCGAAGGCGTCGCCATGGAGCTGTTTGACTCCGCCTTCCCACTTTTGACTGGCATCAACATCACCGATGATCCGGCAAAGGCATTCGACGGTGCCAACGCCGCATTCCTGGTCGGTGCAAAGCCGCGTGGCAAGGGTGAGGAGCGCTCCGCACTGCTGGGCGCCAACGGCAAGATCTTCGGCCCGCAGGGCGCGGCACTTAACGATCACGCAGCAGACGACATCAAGGTTCTGGTTGTCGGCAACCCGGCTAACACCAACACCATGATTGCCGCTTCCCACGCTAAGGACATCCCGGCAGAGCGCTTCACCGCCATGATGCGCCTGGACCACAACCGTTCCCTGTCCCAGCTGTCGCAAAAGATTGGTGTTCCGACCACTGAGATCAAGAACATGATCGTCTGGGGTAACCACTCCGCAGACCAGTTCCCGGACATCACCTACGCCACCATTGCAGGCGAGAAGGTCTCCGACAAGGTTGACGCTGCATGGGTCGAGCAGGACTTCATCCCGCGCGTCGCCAAGCGTGGCGCAGAAATCATCGAGGTCCGCGGTTCCTCCTCCGCAGCTTCCGCTGCAGCTGCCGCAGTTGACCACATGCGTGACTGGGTCACGGGCACCCCAGAGGGCGAGTGGGTCTCTGTCGCACTTCCGTCCGACGGCTCCTACGGCATCGACGAGGGCTTGGTCGCTGGTGTTCCGTGCTACGCCAAGGACGGCGAGTGGGTTCGCGTTGAGGGCCTGGATCTCTCCGAGGTGCAGCGCGCTGGCATCGAGCGCAACGTCAAGGCACTGCGCGAAGAGCGCGACGCAGTTAAGGACCTGCTGGTCTAAGAGCCGCTTAACGCCTGTTTAAAGGTGCCCTCTTGTGATGGTTTCACAAGAGGGCACCTTTTCATTTACTGCGGTAATCGCCGATTGGCTCGGGGAGTGAGTAAACCTTGAATTCGGCGGTGCGTAAGTCGCCGATAGCAGATATGGGTTGGGGCGCAAGGGTCGTCGTAAAGCCCCTGGAAAAACAAATCCGGGCAAGGCGCTAAGATGTGACGCGTGACTGAGAACAACGTGGACCTAAACAGAGCAGATAAGTTGCCCAAGTCGTGGAACCCGGCTGACGTGGAGTCGGACCTGTACCAGGGCTGGGTAGACGCTGGCTATTTCGAGGCTGATCCGTCTAGCTCCAAGCCGGCTTACTCTATTGTGCTGCCCCCGCCGAATGTGACGGGTCAGCTGCACATGGGCCACGCACTGGACCACACTTTGATGGATGCGCTGGTGCGCCGTAAGCGCATGCAGGGCTACGAGGTGCTGTGGCTGCCGGGTATGGACCACGCGGGTATCGCAACGCAGACCAAGGTCGAAGCGATGCTGAAGGAATCCGAAGGCAAGGACCGCTTCGATTATGGCCGCGAGGAGTTCGTGGAGAAGGTCTGGGAGTGGAAGCACGATTACGGTGGACGTATCGGCAACCAGATGCGCCAGATTGGTGACTCCCTGGATTGGTCCCGTGAGCGCTTCACTCTGGACGAGGGGCTGTCCCGTGCGGTTCAGACGATTTTTAAGGAACTGTTTGACCGCGGCCTGATTTACCGCGCCAAGCGCATGGTTAACTGGTCTCCGGTGCTGCAGACTGCAATCTCGGATATTGAGGTCAAGTACGAGGACGCTGAAGGCGAGCTCGTCTCCTTCCGCTACGGCGATGGGGAAGACTCCATTGTTGTGGCGACGACTCGTGTGGAGACGATGCTGGGCGACGTGGCAATTGCCGTGCACCCGGAGGATGAGCGCTACACGCACCTGGTGGGCAAGGTTTTGGACCACCCGTTCCGCGAGGACCTGAAGATTCAGGTCATCGCCGATGATTACGTGGACCGCGAGTTCGGTACCGGCGCGGTGAAGATCACGCCGGCACACGATCCGAATGACTTCGCCATGGGCCAGCGCCACGACTTGGATATGCCGGAGGTCATCGACACCACTGGCCGTATCTTCAACACCGGCACGCGTTTCGACGGCATGGATCGTGCGGAAGCCCGTACTGCGCTGACGGAGGCGCTGCGTGAGCAGGGGCGCATTGTCAAGGAGGTCCGCCCGTACGTTCACTCGGTCGGCCACTCGGAGCGCTCGGGTGAGCCGATTGAGCCGCTGCTGAGCCTGCAGTGGTTCGTTAAGGTCGATGAGCTGGCCAAGATGTCCGGCGATGCTGTTCGCGAGGGCGACACGGTTATTCACCCAGCTTCGCAGGAGCCGCGCTGGTTCGACTGGGTCGATGACATGCACGACTGGTGTATTTCCCGCCAGCTGTGGTGGGGCCACCGCATCCCAATTTGGTACGGCCCGAATGGCGAGGTCGTCTGTGTCGGCCCGGATGATGAGGTTCCGACGGGCGAGGGCTGGACGCAGGATCCGGACGTGCTGGATACCTGGTTCTCGTCTGCGCTGTGGCCGTTTTCCACGATGGGTTGGCCGGAAGCCACCCCAGAGCTGGAGAAGTTCTACCCGACATCCGTACTGGTCACCGGCTATGACATTCTGTTCTTCTGGGTCGCGCGCATGATGATGTTCTCGACCTTTGCTGCCACCCTGGCTGATTCACCGCTGGGTAAGGGGCGCGACGGTCGTCCGCAGGTGCCGTTTAAGGATGTCTTCCTGCACGGTCTGGTCCGCGATGAGCAGGGTCGCAAGATGTCGAAGTCCCTCGGCAATGGCATTGACCCGCTGGACTGGGTCCGCGACTACGGTGCGGACGCACTTCGCTTCACGCTGGCGCGTGGCGCTAACCCGGGCTCTGACCTGCCGGTCGGTAATGACGCCGCTCAGAGCTCCCGTAACTTCGCTACCAAGCTGTTCAACGCCACCCGCTTTGCGCTGATGAACGGGGCCTACGTGGGCGAGCTGCCGGACCGCGACCAGCTCACCGACACCGACCGCTGGATCCTGGACCGCCTGGAACAGGTCCGCGCCGAGGTTGACGCTGCGCTGGATAAGTACGAGTTCTCCAAGGCTAACGAGGCCCTCTACCACTTCGCATGGGACGAGGTCTGTGACTGGTACCTGGAGATGACCAAGGTTGACTTCCCGCGCCTGAACGACGGCGAGACCATGACCGAGGAGCAGGCCGCCCGCGCTGCCTCCACTCGTCTGGTTCTCGGCCGCGTGCTGGATACGCTGCTGCGTCTGCTGCACCCGTCCATGCCGTTCGTCACGGAGACGCTGTGGAAGGCGCTTACCGACGGCGCGGAGGGCTTCGAGGATTCTCTGGTTATTTCCGCCTGGCCGGATGCCACCATGACCACCGACGGCGCTGCTGTCGACGAGGTTGCCGCACGTCGTATTGCCGATGCCCAGAAGTTGGTCACCGAGCTGCGTCGTTTCCGCAATGACCAGGGTGTGAAGCCGTCGCAGCGCGTGCCGGCACGCATGAACCTGGCGGATGCTGATCTGGCTGCTCAGGAAGAGATGATTCGTTCGCTGGCTCGTGCTGAGGCACCGGAGGATGGATTCACCGCTACCGCTTCCATTGAGGTGCGCCTGTCTCAGGCCACGGTTCTGATTGAGCTGGATACCTCCGGCACCGTCGACGTGGCCGCTGAACGCAAGCGCCTGGAAAAAGACCTGGCCAAGGCCGAGAAGGAACTGGCCGGCACCGAAAAGAAGCTCGGCAACGAGGCCTTCCTGTCCAAGGCTCCGGAGCAAGTCGTGGAGAAGATTAAGACTCGCCACCAGTTCGCACTGGAGGAGATTGACCGCATTAAGGCTCGTTTGGAGGGACTTCCGCAGGCATGACCGAACCACGGGATATCGAACCTCGGGGTGCTGAATCACACGATGAGATTGCAGGGGAGATTCGTTTGAATCTTGGCGGCGAGGACGATTCGGTGGCGCAGGAAGAGTCTGCGGTGCGAGAAGAGTCCACCGCAGCGCCTGAGTTCGAATTCGATCCGGCTGACTCCCAGATCGTCGAGGACCTTGAGCCTCGCGAAATCGCCGGTGTGATGGCCGATGATCGCATGCCCGATGACATGCGCCTCGGTGAGGTCTCCGTGTCCGAGGAAGGCCTGAGCCTGCCGGTCGATGTGGACCGCCCGGTCAATGAGCCGGCCCCGCTGGAGGCCACCGCCGAGGAGCTGCGTGAGCTCGCAGAGATCGAAGCCGAGCTGGATCAGCGTTGGCCGGAGACCAAGATCGACCCATCGCTCGAGCGCATCGAGATGCTGATGGACATCCTCGGCCATCCGGAGCGCGCAACCCCGGTTATTCACGTTGCCGGGACGAACGGCAAAACCTCCACGGTGCGCATGATTGAGTCGCTGGTGCGCGCTCTCGGCCGTCGCACCGGACGCACCACCAGTCCGCATTTGCAGCTCGTCACTGAGCGCATCGCCATCGATGGCCAGCCCATCCATCCACGCGACTACGTGCGCATCTGGCGCGAGATTCAGCCCTACGTGGAAATGGTTGACGCCAAGTCCGCCGAAAAGGGCGGCCCGCAGATGAGCAAGTTCGAGGTCCTCACGGCCATGGCCTACGCTGCCTTCGCCGACGCTCCTGTCGATGTCGCCGTGGTGGAAGTCGGCATGGGCGGCACATGGGATGCGACCAATGTGGTGGAGGCCGACGTGGCAGTCATCTGCCCGATTGGTCTCGATCACACGGAGTACCTCGGCGATACCCTGGCTGAAATCGCTGCTGAGAAGGCCGGCATCATCAAGTCGCGGTGGAACAAGGACGACCTGCTCACACCACCGGACAATGTCGCCATTGTTGGCGAGCAGGAACCGGAAGCAATGGACGTCGTTTTGCGCCGTGCCGTGGAAATGGATGCCTCGGTCGCCCGTGCTGGGGTTGAGTATGGCGTCGTCAGCCATCAGCTGGCGGTCGGCGGGCAGAACCTAACGCTCAAGGGCCTGGCCGGCGAGTATGACGACCTCCATCTGCCACTGCACGGTCCGCATCAGGCGCGCAACGCCGCCACAGCGCTGGCCGCGGTGGAGGCGTTCTTCGGCGCAGGTCCGGGACGTCCGCTCAACATTGATGCGGTTCGCGAAGGCTTTGCGACGGTCGCATCGCCCGGCCGCCTGGAGCGCGTGCGTTCGACCCCGACGGTGTTTATCGATGCCGCCCACAATCCTCACGGTGCCCGTGCGCTACGCACGGCGCTCTCCGCTGAGTTCGACTTCCGCCGTGTCATTGGTGTGCTGTCGGTGTTGGGGGAGAAGGATGCTCGTGGGCTGCTGGTGGAGCTGGAGCCGTACTTCGAAGAAGTGGTAATCACCCAGAACACCTCGCCGCGTGCGCTGCACTACGACGACCTGGCTGACCTTGCGGAGGAGATTTTCGGCGAGGAGCGCGTGCATCGCGTGCCAACTCTGCCGTCCGCCGTTGAGCTAGCTGTCGCGCTGGCTGAAGAAACCGACACCGGTGACGGTATTGTCTCTGGTTCCGGTGTGATCGTCACTGGATCGGTTGTTACCGCGGGCGAGGCCCGGACACTATTTGGAAAGGACCCGCAATGAGTGAATCTCAGGCGAGCCAGCCACAGGACAATGGCGCGGAGGATTACACCGCTGCCGACCGCGAGGCCCTGCGCGCCTACCGCGAGGGGCGTGACCTGAGTGAAGGCGGCAAGTATGGCCCGCTCGGTGCGGGACACGATCCGGCTAAGGACCCGCTGAAGGGTCTGCGCGGTGTTATGTCCGGCACGCTGATTATGCAGGCTATCTCGGTGCTGCTTGGTCTGACTGTGGTCACGCGCATTCCCGACGGGCAGATCAACCAGACCTTCTCGGTTACGTACATCACCATCCTGGGCCTGGCTCTGATTGCGATGGCTTTCCTGCAGAAGCAGCCCTGGGCGCTGAAGGCCAACATTGTGCTGCAGGTCTTTGGTGTGCTGGCTATTTTCACACACGTGTCGATGGGCGTGGTGGGTATCTTCTTCGCACTAGTGTGGGCCTACATTCTGCACCTGCGGAAGAACCTCATCCAGCGTATGGAGCGCGGTCTGCTGACCACTCAGCACTCGTAAATCTCCAGCGCTCGTAGTTGCGCTGGGTACGCTGCATATTTCACCCCGCTGCACCACCACTCCGGTGCAGCGGGGTTTGTCATAGTATGATGCTCACCATGACTGAACGTACTCTTATTCTGATTAAGCCGGACGGCGTTTCCCGCGGTCTGGTCGGCGAAGTTATCTCCCGCATCGAGCGCAAGGGCCTGAAGCTGGTCGCGCTTGACCTCCGTGTTGCTGACGAGGCAACTGCGAAGGAGCACTACGCAGAGCACGTCGATAAGCCGTTCTTTGGTGAGCTGGTTGATTTCATCACCTCTGCACCGCTGGTCGCTGGTGTTATCGAGGGCCCGAACGCAATCGCTGCTTGGCGTCAGCTCGCTGGCGGCACCAACCCGGTTGAGGCCGCAACTCCGGGCTCCATCCGCGGTGACTTCGCACTTGAGGTTGCTAACAACGTTGTTCACGGTTCCGATTCTCCGGAGTCCGCTGAGCGCGAGATTGGTATTTGGTTCCCGAACCTCTAAACGTTGACGGTTCAGCATTGACCCGTAAGCGTTGAACTGGCGCCGAACTGAGCAAGCAATTGTTTGCCGGTCCGGCGCTTTTTGCTTGTCGACGACCGTGGGGTGGCCCTTCAGCGGGCTGCACGTGTGAATGCGGGCATGGGCTGCAAATGTGAAACTGTGCAAGTTTATGACACTTTCGGCCATTTTTCGAGCCATTTTTGTCATAAACGCAGTCAGTAACTCGGATTGGCCCGCCGCCGCCAATGTCGGTGCGCGCCACCTGCTCGATATGTGCGACAATGGACAGCAGCAGTTGTGCCCGGGAGTTCGCTCCGGTGGATGAAATATTCCGCATGTGATCGCTGAATCCCCGAGTCAGCCGGAAGGCCTGCCAATAAGACTTTCATAATTGTTCATCGTTTTCGGCCCTCTATCTGCGCATATGGCGCAAATGAAGTGGCTGTCGCAACATCGTTGCTCCGCCTGGGTTTCAAGGCCACAACGGATGTAGGCGCACATGGAATGACAAAGAGTGCGCTTCCTGTTGTCGAGTTTTGCGTGGTGGGGTGTCAAGGAGAAACAAATACAGTGGCAAATTTCAGCCAGGATGTTGTCGCTAAGGCACGCGAATTTGATCGCGAGTCGGCGGCTCTGAAAACTCGAGTCCACCACCTGGCCAAGAGCCTGGGGCTGACCTCGAAGGAAACCATCGAAGCACTGGGGCACGCGGGGATTGTCGTAAAGTCCGCTGCGTCCACCATTAATCAAAATCAGCTCGACGCGGTGCTGAATTTCATCGGCGAGCATCCAGAGGATGCCTCGCTTAACGACGGATCCGCTGCGACCAAGCCAACCGGCGAAGAGTCAGCTCCGAAGAAGGACGCCGCAAAGCCAACAGCTGATACCAAGGCCGCGAAGGAAAAACAGTCGGCAGATAAGCCGAACGCGGCGGATGAGAAGTTGGACGAGCAAACCGCAGCTAAGTCCGAGAAGAAATCAGCTGCTAAGAAGAGCAGCAAGAAGTCGGCTGCGAAGAAGGCCACAAAGAAGGCTGCGCCGAAGGCAGAAAAGAAGGTCGACCAGAAGGCAGCTCAGAGCGAAGTGGAGTCGGACGCAGCGCCTGCTGAGGAAGTGACCGAGAAGAAGGACACCAAGAAGGCCTCGGCTAAAAAATCCTCGGCAAAGCAGAGCGCAGAGAAGCAGGCTGAAGAGAAGCAGAGCGACGAAAAGAAGAGCTCGACTAAGAAGCGGGCAACGCGTAAGCGGGCTGTGAAGAAGACCGCTGGAGCTCCGGAAGAAACGGTAGCGAAGGACGCGAAGCAGGAGAAGGACGCTAACTCGGTCGTCGAAGAAGCCGTTGAGGCTGTAGTTCAGCCGTCGCCGAAGAAGGCTGCCGACGGTGCTGACGACACCGCACCAGAGCACGCCACCGAGGCCGCTGAGGCCACCGAGAAAACTTCCGCTGAGAAAGCGTCCGCCGAAGCACCTGCTGCAAAGAGCGTTGCAGCGACCACACGTCGTGGTCGCCGAGTTCGCCGTGCGGTCCGCACGACCAGCGCTCCAGTGGCAGAGGAAACTCGGGAAACTCAGGAAGCGCAAGAACCGCAGGATACACAGGCAACTCAGGGCGAAGCCCTGCAGGACATCGAGCCTCCGGTAGTCCCGGAGCCGCCGGTTGCGGAAGAACAGACCGCGTTTGCGCCTATCTTCCTGGCTCCGCAGGCTGTGCCGGCCACGGCCAAGAATTCGGCCACCGAGGATGCAGCTTCGGCTGACAGCGGTGCCTCCGACCAGGTTTCCGATGACAACGCGGGGGAGGGGCAGGACGGCTCGTCGTCAAGCGAAACGGAGCGTCAGCCGCGGCCGCGCCGTCGCCGTCGTGGACGTGGGCGTCGTAATGATGATGTTCAGCAGACGGAGAAGACCACCGAAAACGCAGAGCGCGAGAAGGCGGAAACCCGCGAGGAGGTCGAAGAGCCGCAGGCGATTAAGGGCTCGACTCGCCTGGAGGCGCAGCGCCGTCGCCGTATCGAGCGTCGTGAGGAATCGCGCAAGCGCCACGTGATCTCGGAGGCTGAGTTCCTGGCTCGCCGTGAGTCGGTGGAGCGCACGATGGTGGTGCGTGAGCGCAAGCGCCATGACCACGCGGGCATTGTCACTGAGGTGGGTGTGCTGGAAGATGACCTGTTGGTCGAGCACTTCGTTACCTCTGACACGCAGACCACGCAGATCGGCAATATCTACCTCGGTCGCGTGCAGAACGTCCTACCCAGCATGGAAGCGGCGTTCATTGATATCGGAACCGACCGCAACGGTGTCATTTACGTAGGTGACCTGAACTGGAAGCTGCTGGGCACGAAATCGCGTTCGCGCAAGATTGAACACGCGCTGAAGGCCGGCGACCAGATTCTGGTCCAGGTGTCCAAGGATCCGATTGGTCACAAGGGCGCGCGTCTGACCACTCACATTTCGATGGCTGGTCGATTCCTGGTGTACGTGCCGGGCGGCCGGAGCGCGGGTATTTCCCGCAAGCTGCCGGAGCCGGAGCGCAAGCGCCTGAAGTCGATTCTGAGTGAGGTTACGCCGGAGGGCTCAGGCACGATTATTCGCACCGCGGCCGAGGGCGTGTCCAAGGAGGCCATCGAGGCCGACATTAAGCGCCTGGAATCGCAGTGGCAGGAAATCTGGGAAGCCTCCGAGGCGGCGAAGGCGAAGCGCGGGGCAAAGCCGATTGCGCTGTACGAAGAGCCGGACATGCTGGTCAAGGTCGTCCGCGATGTCTTCAACGAGGACTTCTCGCGTCTTGTGGTGGAGGGCGACCGTCCGTGGAACACAGTGACGGACTACATCGGCGACCTGGCACCGGAGCTGGAGCCGCGTCTGCAGCGCTACTTCGCCAAGGAGCACGGCGGCGCTGATGTCTTCGAGCACTTCCGCATCGATGAGCAGCTGGCCAAGGCACTCGACCGCAAGGTCTGGCTGCCCTCGGGCGGCACGCTGGTCATCGACCGCACCGAGGCCATGACGGTCATCGACGTCAACACCGGTAAGTTCACCGGTGCTGGCGGAAACCTGGAAGAGACGGTCACTCGCAACAACCTGGAGGCCGCTGAGGAAATCGTCCGCCAGATGCGTCTGCGCGATCTGGGCGGCATGATCGTCGTCGACTTCATCGACATGGTGCTGCCGGAAAACCAAGATTTAGTGCTGCGCCGTCTGAAGGAGGCGCTCGGCCGCGACCGCTCGCGTCACGAGGTCTCCGAGGTCACCTCGCTCGGCCTCGTCCAGATGACGCGCAAGCGTCTGGGCACAGGCCTGCTGGAGACCTTCTCCACGCCGTGTAGCTGCTGTAATGGCCGTGGTCTGATTATCCACATCGACCCGGTCGAGCAGGACAATCAGGGCCGTGGTCACAAGAACGGTCGCCGCAACGAAGAGCAGGGTAAGTCCAAGCGCCGCAACAAGTCGCGCTCGGAGCACAATCCGGCCAACCACCCGGCCGCGCTGGCCATGCACCGCGATCAGGGCGACCAGGCCGGCTCTTCCAAGGCAACGCGTGACGACGACGCGGAGACCAACCAGCGCGATAAAGACGCAGCCGACAAGCGAGTTGCAGCTGCTGTCGAAGCTGTCATCGTCTCTTCTGGGAACGATGAGCCGAAGCCACCGCGTCGTCGCCGGGTTCGTAAGAGCCAGGGCCGAAACAATGAGCAGCGACAGGACGGCAATGGCCGTCAGGAGCGCCGCGAGCGTGATGAGCGCAACGAGCGTTCGGAGGGCTCCAATGACCTGGCTGCTCTGGCTGCCGCAGCTGTTGCGGAAGCCCGTGAGAAGGATCCGGAAGAGCCATCGGATGACCGTTACATGCCGCAGGAGGGACAGCGCCGCCGCCGTCGGGCTACGCGTCGCCGGGTAGCGGAGCATGTCGCCGTTGATTCGGCTGCACACGACGCTGATGACCGCGACGAAGAGCATGGCAATCGCAGCAAGCGTTCGGAGCGCCCGACCCGTGCTAAGCGTGCCGAGCGCACCGATAACGGTGGCGGCCGTGGAGGCCGTGGCGACGCTGAACGCTCCAGCAGCGCCAGTGCTCGACGTCGCCGTCGTCGCGCTGTTCGTCGTACGGCTGTGGATGAGACCACTGCGCCTCAGACCGAGTCCCAGGCAGCTTCCACCACAGATGTGCGGGAGCCAGCCGAGGATGACAAGGGTGGCAACGCTAACAAGACCGCCAAGGCTGTGGCCACGGAGTCCCAGACCTATGAGGAGGCTAAGGAGGCGTTCGAGCGTTCCCCACGCCGTCGTCGTCCGACTCGCGGTAACTCCCGCTCGGATCGCGCACCGCGTCGCGAGGACTTCGAGTCCACTAAGTCAAAGGCGGACGCAGAAGGCAGCAAGGGCGGAGATCGTGCCAAAGACAACCACGATGACAGCAACCGCAGCGCCAACCGCAGTGGCGGTGGCCGTCGCTCGGGCAAGTCACGGGTTGAAGTGGTAGCGGTCCAGGGCACGGGAGCTCGCCGTAATCGCCGTCGGGCGGTGCGCAGGGTCTCGTCGCAAAGCGATGCTGGAGCGACTGCGTCGAAGCAGCGACAGGGCGCTTCAAACCGCGCTACTAAGCCAGAGCAGAAGCAGGCTAATCGCGGTGCTGCGGCGCCGCAGACGAAACCGGCCAATCGTCGCCGCCGAGTGCGTCGTGCGGTGCGCCGAAGCGGCCGGAACTAGGTATTAAAAATCTGGAATAAGGCCAGATAGGAGGCTGTTTTTCGTTCCCTAAAGCAGGGAGTGGAAAGTGGCTTCGGAAACTGCCCGAGAAGACCGTGAAAACCAATGGGGGACAGGGTCTTACTCGGGCAGTTTGTAATTTAGGGGGATTTTTCGCTACTCTTGACCAGTCGCTGATTAGTAGGCGTATCTGGTCATGCCCGCTGGTGCTTGAGGCGCTGGCGGTAAGGAAACGGCCGGAGCGGGGAAATCTACTCGGATTTCGCTTTCGGGTCTTTCGGGTATGTCCCTGAAGTGTGATGCACGCGCAACTAATCGCAATTCCATTGTCCAGTCAAGGAATTACAAAGATTCCTTGAGTCGAGTTTCTCAGATAAAGGGGTAGCCCTCCTATGTACGCGATCGTCAAGACCGGCGGCAAGCAGTACAAGGTTGCCGAAGGTGACCTCGTCAAGGTCGAGAAGATCGAGGGTGAGCCGGGTTCGTCCGTGGCTCTCACCCCGGTTCTGCTCGTCGATGGCGCAGATGTCATTGCGGATGCCGACAAGCTTGCCAACGTTACCGTTAACGCTGAGATCGTCGAGGCTGTCAAGGGCCCGAAGATCCGCGGCATGCACTACAAGAACAAGACTGGCTACAAGCGCCGCTACGGCCACCGTCAGCCGCTCACTGTTCTGAAGATCACCGGCGTCTCCAAGTAAACCGCCGAAATTCCAATTAGCTTTTCCCTAGGAGAAAATCATGGCTACTAAGAAGGGTGCATCCAGCACCAGCAACGGCCGCGACTCCGAAGCTAAGCGCCTCGGCGTGAAGCGCTTCGGCGGCCAGCAGGTTAAGGCAGGCGAGATTCTCGTTCGTCAGCGCGGTACCTCGTTCCACCCGGGTGAGAACGTTGGCCGTGGCGGCGACGACACTCTCTTCGCTCTGAAGGCAGGCGCAGTCGAGTTCGGCACCCGCCGCAACCGTCGCGTTGTCAACATCGTTGAGAACAACTCCTAAGAACAACCGCTTGGTTGTCCGCATAGGATTACTGCAACGTTGAATTTGAGGCAGAACTAGCTGCCTTACAAAGGAGCCGATTCCTTTCCCACTGCGAAAGGCAATCGGCTCTTTTGTTGTTTATGTCCTGTTTCGCGCCGTTAGGTTGCGAGGCAGCGTTTTGTTGCCGCCTAGACTTCTGCCCGTCGGCTCGCTTAAATTAGGGCATTACTCCAGGCACTAGAAGATGGCTCTCCGCTCGGAAGTGTGTGTGATTTTATGTCTCGTTTTGTAGATCGTGTCGTGCTGCATTTGCAGGCCGGCGACGGCGGTCACGGCTGTAACTCGGTGCTGCGTGAGAAGTTCAAGCCACTGGGTGGCCCCGACGGCGGTAACGGTGGCCACGGTGGCGACATTGTGCTTGTGGTAGACCCCCAGATCCATACTCTGATGGACTTTCACTTCCACCCCCATATCAAGGCTGCCAACGGTAAGCCGGGCGCTGGCGATCACCGCAACGGCGCTCGTGGTGAGGATCTGGTTCTCGGAGTGCCGGAGGGCACGGTTGTGATGACCGAGGATGGGGAAGTGCTGGCGGACATGACCGGTAAGGGCGCCCGCTTCATTGCCGCTGAGGGCGGTTACGGTGGCCTGGGCAACGCAGCGCTGGCAAACAAGAACCGCCGTGCGCCGGGATTTGCTCTCCTCGGTGAGCCAGGTGAGGCCAAGGATCTTGTCTTGGAGCTCAAATCCATGGCAGACGTTGGACTGGTGGGCTTCCCATCGGCCGGAAAGTCGTCGCTGGTCAGCACCTTGAGCGCTGCTAAGCCGAAGATTGGTGACTACCCATTTACCACGCTGCAGCCGAACCTGGGTGTAGTCAACGTTGGCTACGAGTCCTTCACCATCGCAGATGTGCCGGGTCTTATTCCGGGGGCTTCTGAAGGCCGTGGACTTGGGTTGGACTTCCTGCGTCACATTGAGCGCTGTGCTGTTCTCGTGCATGTGGTTGACGCTGCTGCTCTGGAGGGTGACCGCGATCCGGTCTCTGACATCAAGGCGTTGGAGACGGAACTCGCCAACTACCAGTCGGTGCTGAAGGCCGACGTGGGGCTTGGGGATCTCGCAGAGCGTCCGCGCGTCATCGTGCTGAACAAGATTGACCTGCCCGATGCTCGCGAAATGATTGACATGCAGCGCGACGAACTGGAGAAGTTCGGCTGGCCAATTTTTGAGATCTCCACGGTGACGCACGAGGGGCTCAAGGAGCTGACCTACGGCCTGAAGGATCAGATCGCCGCCTACCGCAAGGCGCATCCGTTGCCAACAGAGCAGGAGCCCCGTGCGATCATCCGTCCGGAAGGGGTGCGAGGCAAGAAGCGCGAAGGCGCCGACTTCACCATCGAGCGCGATCCGAATACCCCAGACGGGTTCATTGTGCGTGGGCGTAAACCGGAGCGCTGGATTAACCAGACGGACTTCGAAAACGACGAGGCAGTCGGCTACTTGGCTGACCGCCTGGCCAAGCTTGGTGTTGAAGATGCCCTGGCAAAGGCTGGGGCAACAGTTGGCTGCCCGGTGACGATTTCCTATCTCACCTTCGAGTGGTACCCGCAGCAGGTCGCGGGCGCCGATGACTTCGTGCCGAGTGGCCGTGGTACCGACGATCGTCTCTATGTCAACGAACGCACCAGCGCCGAGCAGCGTAAGCGTGCATCGCAGGCCCGCCGTGGTCTGATTGACGAGTACGATTTCGGAGATGGCGAAGAGGCTATTCGCGACCGGTATTCATAGGCGCGGGCGCCAGCGTCGTCGGCAAGCGAAGACTTCAAACTTGCATTTTGCCATTGATTGTTTAAACAATTATATGGTCAGAATTAAATGAGACCGTCATGTTTTTCCATCAGTGAAATGAGTGAGTCAGTTATCCCTTCCGACACCGTTGCCAACGATGTTGACGTCACTGGAGCAGATGCATTAGATGCCCCGGTAGCTACCGCGCCGAAGTCTGAATCGGACGCGCCGATTTCCCGTGAGGAGGTCGACGAGCTGCTTCACGACAATCCCGAGTCCACCGTCGCTGAGATTGAAAAGGCGACTGAGAATTTATCTCCGGGAACCAAAGGCGGTTTCGATTCCGAGACTCGTGAGGCAATTCGGACCGCGAAGCGTGTCGTGGTGAAGATTGGTTCTTCCTCGTTGACCGGATCTGACGGTCGTACCGATCCCGAGCGCATCGACTTCATCGCCGATGCTTTGGAGAAGCGTATGGGCATTAGCGATGTCATCGTTGTGTCCTCCGGCGCGGTGGCATCCGGAATGGGGCCACTGGGGCTGACTTCGCGTCCCACTGATTTGGCGACCAAACAGGCGGCTGCGGCTGTGGGGCAGGTGCGCCTGGCACAGGAGTGGGGACGCTCCTTCCTGCGCTATGGTCGCACTTCTGCACAGGTGCTTTTGACCTCGGACGATGCGGGTGTGCGTTCGCGTGCTCGCAACGCCCAGCGCACTATCGACCGCCTGCGCCAGCTGGGCGCGGTGCCAATTGTCAACGAAAATGACACGGTCGCGACCTCGGAGTTCCGCTTCGGCGACAACGACCGCCTCGCCGCGCTGGTCAGTCACCTGGCGTACTGCGATGCATTGATTCTGCTTTCCGACGTCGACGGCCTCTATGATCGCAACCCGGCCGATCCAGGTGCAACCTTTGTGCCGGAGGTGCGCAGCGGTAACGACTTGCGTGGTGTTATCGCTGGTGACGGCGGTGCGCTGGGCACCGGTGGTATGGCGTCGAAGGTCTCTGCCGCACGCCTGGCTTCGCGTGCTGGGGTGCCGGTGTTGCTGACTTCGGCGTCCAACATTGAGCGAGCACTGGACCAGGCAGATGTGGGAACCGCTTTCGCCGCGAAGGACAACCGCCTGAGCGCCTGGAAGTTCTGGATGCTCTACGCAGCGGATAGCTCGGGTCTACTTCGTTTGGATGCCGGTGCGGTCGACGCCGTAACCCGCATGCGTAAGTCGCTGCTCCCGGTCGGTATTACCTCGGTTGACGGTGAGTTCTCCGCCGGCGACATCGTCGATCTAATCGGTCCTGGTGGTGAGGTCATCGGTCGCGGCGAGGTCAATTATGACTCCGAGGAACTGCTGGGCATGATCGGCTACCACACCGAGGAATTGCCGAATGACATGCAGAAACCTGTCGTTCATGCCGACTACCTGTCGGATTTCGCTTCCCGCGCTTAGGAGGGTGTTGCGCTGAGAGCTGCAGCGCTTAAAGACGCACACCTGGGCGCGCCCGGATAGAGGTGCCTCGGCAAAGACTGGCCGAGTGCGGACTGGCTGGGGGAGGACTGGCTGAGTGCAGACTGCCTGGGTGAGGAACTTTCGGGCATAATCCTAAGTGTGTTATCGAAGATTATTGGCGTCATCGGCGAGTTGCTCTTGACAGCTGGAGTGCTGGTCGCGCTCTTCGCCTTTTATCTGCTGTACTGGTCTGGTCTTGAGACCGGGAAAGCTCAGCAGCAGGCTCGTGATGAGCTGCAGCAGGCATGGTCCACACCGGCGTCGGCCGCAGCTCCGGCGCCAGAAGGCACGGAGCCAGCTGTTGAGGGCTCCTGGATGCCTGGCTCCGCGGTGGCGTTGATTTCCGCTCCTAAGGCCGGTTTTAGCGATTTTGTCGTATTTGAAGGTGTCTCCCAGGAAGTTTTGCGCGGTGGCCCCGGCCATTATCCGAGCACAGCCCTGCCGGGGCAGGTGGGCAACAGCTCTTACGCCGCTCACCGTGACGGTCACGGAGCTCCCTTTGACAACATTGACCGTCTGCAGACGTGCGATGACATCACTGTAGAAACGCGTGATGCTATTTACCGCTACAAGGTATTGCCGGTCGACGGTATGGCTGGCGCAGGGGAAAGCTTCGACTGCGTGCCAGAGGGAACTAATGTCCCCGAGATTCCCGGCCAGCACATTGTCACTCCGGACCGCGCCGATGTCCTCAATCCGGTCGATGACGCCACTCTACTTACGCTGACTACCTGCCATCCGCAGTGGGACAACACTCATCGGCTCATTATTCACGCGGTTCTCGCCGGTGTTGAGACCAAGGAGGTCAACTAGATGTACGCAGCATATTGGCGATCCCTGCCGGGGCCGTGGTGGGTGAAAGCGATTATCACCATCGTGATTGCCGTCATCGTGGTCCTGCTGTTGATGAATTACATCTTTCCTTGGGTTGCTGAGCTAATTCCCTCAAATGATGTCTCACTCTAGTTATGCTGGTAGGCATGACTGCTCAAACGAACGAAACTGCTAACACCAATCAACAGGGCATTGCCGAGGATTCGGCTCTTAGCCCGGAGCGTGCTGCTGAGCGCGCCGAGGTTTTAGAAAAGGCACAGCGTGCCAAGGCTGTCGCGGGAGAGCTGTCGCGCTTTACGTCGGCACGCAAGAACGAGCTCCTGCTGGCCGCAGCCGACGCGCTGGTTGCCCGTACTGAAGACATTCTGGCGGCCAATGCCAAGGACATCGAGGCCGGCAAGGCCCGTGGTTTTAGTGATTCTCTGCTGGATCGCCTGCGTCTTGACGCCGATCGTGTTGAGGGTATTGCCGGTGGGCTTCGTCAGGTTGCGGCCCTGCCGGATCCGGTAGGCGAGGTGCTGCGTGGAAGCACTCTTCCCAACGGCATTAAGCTCTCCCAGGTCAGCGTCCCGCTGGGCGTGATGGGCATGGTCTACGAGGCTCGCCCGAACGTTACTGTCGATGCCTTTGGTCTGGCGCTGAAGTCGGGCAACGTGGCCTTGCTGCGCGGCTCCAAGTCCGCCGTCCATTCCAACACGCAGCTGGTCGCGGTTTTGCGTGAGGTGCTGGCCAACCACGATGCGCCGGAGGACCTTGTCCAGCTGCTGCCGTGTGAGACCCACGATTCAGTGCAGGACCTCATCACTGCCCGCGGTCTGGTTGACGTGGTGATTCCGCGCGGCGGTGCCGGTTTGATTGAGGCCGTCGTGACGAAGGCAACGGTGCCGACCATCGAGACCGGTACCGGTAACTGCCATATCTACATCGATGCCTCCGCCGACATTGACGAGGCGATTGCGCTGATGATTAACGGCAAGACCCGCCGTCCGAGCGTCTGTAACGCTACTGAAACGGTTCTCATTGACTCGGCGCTGTCCGCGCAGGATCAGGTCCGTATTTTGGACGCGCTTGCCGACGCGGGCGTTGCGGTCCACGGCGATGTCGATAATCTGGCGGCCTCTGGGTGGACCGGTGAGGTTATCCCTGCGACGGCGGAAGACTGGTCGGATGAGTACCTCTCGCTAGACATTGCCGCGCGCATTGTCGACGGTGTGGTGGCCGCAACTGATCACATCACTGAGTACTCCTCGGGCCACACGGAAGCTATCTCTGCACGTGACTGGGGAGTGTGCCAGGAGTTCGTCGACCGTGTTGATGCTGCCGCCGTCAGCGTCAATGCCTCCACTGCGTTCACCGATGGTGAGCAGTACGGTTTCGGCGCAGAGATTGGTATTTCCACTCAGAAGCTGCACGCCCGTGGCCCGATGGGGCTGCCGGAGTTGACCAGCAGCAAGTGGGTTCTGTCTGGTCGTGGACAGACTCGTCCGTAGTGCCCAGGTAAAGTGCCAGTCATGATTAAGCGCAAGAAAAGTGTGCGGTCGCGAGTACATGCCGCGTTGACAGCAAAGTCGGCGGAAGCGCCGCGGCAGCGCATTGGCGTGATGGGTGGCACTTTTGATCCCATCCACAATGGTCACTTGGTTGCCGCCAGTGAGGTGGCAGACCGTTTTGACCTGGACTTTGTGCTTTTCGTGCCCACGGGTGAACCGTGGCAAAAGCGCGGCCGAAAGGTCTCTCACAGCGAAGATCGCTACCTGATGACGGTCATTGCCACTGCGTCGAACCCGCAGTTTTCGGTCTCGCGGGTTGATATTGACCGGCCGGGTGCGACCTATACCGTCGATACGCTGCGGGATTTGAAGGTCGTCTATCCCAACGCGGATCTGTTCTTCATTACCGGTGCCGATGCGCTGCAGAAGATTATGACGTGGCGGGACTGGGAGGAGATGTTCGACGCAGCAACGTTCGTCGGTGTCACTCGTCCAGGGGTTCACCTGCGGGCAGAGGACCTGGAAGGAATCGACGCTTCACGGTTGCACCTCATCGAGATTCCCGCGATGGCTATTTCTTCTACCGATTGTCGAAAGCGTGCGGAGGCAGGACGCCCTGTTTGGTACTTGGTGCCGGATGGCGTGGTGCAGTACATCGCTAAGCGTGGTCTGTACCAGTCTGCTGAGGGCACGGTTGGTTCTGTGGGGCCCGCATCGGTGAACTCGACCTCCGAGGGTGCGGCGTCGGTGGATGCGGCATCGGTGGATGCGAAGTCCGATACCGCGGACTGAAAGTTAGCAAAATCCCGCTGAGACGGTAAGTTACAAGTACAAACGCTGTTTTTCACGACTTTTAATCACAAGGAGCTGAAGTCTTTCGTGACTGCACAACCACGCGCCATTGAGCTGGCGACCGCCGCGGCGAAGGCCGCCGATAGCAAAAAGGGTGAGGACGTCGTTGTTCTCGATGTCTCTGGCCCGGTGGTGATTACGGACGCATTCGTCCTGGTCAGTGCTGACAATGAGCGTCTGGTTGCCGCAATCGTCGACGAAATTGAGGACGATCTGCGTGACCTCGGCGCAAAGCCGGTTCGCCGCGAAGGTGTCCGTGAGGGACGTTGGGCGCTGCTGGATTACGGCGACATTGTCGTGCATGTCTTCCGCAGTGAAGAACGCGACTTCTACGGCCTGGATCGACTGTGGCGCGATTGCCCGCGCATCGAGGTCGAGGGCATCGAGCAGCCGAGCAACGAGGACGGCGAAGATTCCGCCCGCAATGCTCGTTCCATCGACGAGATTCCGCTGGCTGCCGAAAACCCGGACACGGACGAGTTTTAATTGTGGCGGGCTCACGCGAGGCACATGTTGCCGCTCGACGTCGCCTGATTATGCTGCGGCACGGGCAGACGTCGCATAACGCTACTGGCCGCATTCAGGGACAGCTGGACACGCAGCTTTCCGACGTTGGTCGCGAGCAAGCCCGTACTGCGGCGCAGTACCTGGCGGAGGCTGAACCGCGAATCACAAAAATCGTGTCCTCCGACCTGACCCGGGCAGCCGACACCGCCCGTGCGCTAGCTGAGGCCACCGGTGCAGAGTTGAGTTTTGATAAGCGCCTGCGTGAGACCAACCTCGGTGAATGGCAAGAGCGTACCTACGACGAGATTGACTCCGCGTTTCCCGGTATGCGTGACCACTGGCGCCATAATCTCAACTGGGCACCCAAGGGTGGCGAGACCCGCTTTGAGGTCTCCAACCGAATGCTGGCGGTCATTGCTGAGCTAGCGGCCAACCCCGATTGGGAGTCGGATACCTTTGTGCTCGTGTCCCACGGTGGTGCCATTGCTGCCGCTACCGCAGCCCTACTGCAGATGCCGCGCGACTACTTCAGCACGTTCAACGGCCTGGGCAACACTGCGTGGGTCGAAATGGAGCAGCGCACGCGCGTCAATGGTGAGACCTCCTGGTACCTGAATGCTTTTAACGCGAAGGTCCGTGAGCGGGAGTCGCAGGTTTCTGATTCTTCAGGAGGCCGCCATGCCCGGTGACGGTCGCGTTCGCATTGTTGTCGATGACACCGCGTGCCTGATGCCCGAGGTTGCCCGCAAGCTCGATATCACTGTGGTTCCCATCGGCCATGACATCAATGAAGACGCTGTCACCACGTCGGCAGTCAGTCCGCTGAAGCTGTGCGCCGCATATGCGCGTGCGCTGGAACGCTCCAACCAGGACGGCTCTGACGCTGGCGTTGTTGCCCTGCATCTTGGTAAGGGAATGTCCGCGACCTGGTCTAACGCCGTCACGGCTGCCGGTGCGCTCGACCGCGTGACCGTTATCGACACCGACACCGTAGGAGCTGGAGTCGGTGCCGCTGCCATCGCTGCAGCCAAGGCCGCAAGAGCCGGGGCTAGTCGTGATGAGGTTGCCGATGTAGCCCGTGATGTGCTGCAGCGCTATCGACTCTGGTTGTTTGTACCAAAGCTTGATTCGCTGCGCCGTGGTGGTCGCATCTCCGCGGGCCAAGCGATGCTCTCTACGGCTCTCGCTATCAAGCCCATCGTCGGCATCAAAGATGGCTCACTGGCACTCGTCGCCAAGTGCCGCACAGAAGCGAAGGTCAAGCAGCGGATGGTGGATTTTGCCACGAAGATGGTGCGGTCTGCGTCATCGGCGAACCGTCCGCCTGCAGTATTGCTGCATCATTCCGACGCGCTTGACGACGTCCACGAGCTCCAGGCCATGCTTGCCGAAGAGCTACCCGACGATACCCGGTTTAGAATCCTGGATTTGCCGGAGTCGCTTGCTGCTCATGTCGGGCAGGGAGCCTATGCAGTTGGCATGGTTTCCGGTGGTTCGATTGATTCGGATGCCATGGATTTTGAAGCAGAGATGGGAGTAACTGCGCTGCTCCACAGTGTGGAGGAGAGTGACGCGGCTGCTGATGAAGCTGAGGTCCCCGACGCAGTGGAAGATGACTCCGGGAACATAGGCAATCCCGGTGGCTCTGCTGACATGGAAGGGGCGGATGGCTCCGTTGGTTCAGCTGAAACCGCTCACGCCACTGACTCGGATGAACCAATCACCGATCAGGCTGCGGTGAAGGTAGTTAAGAATCCGGCTGCTAGTCGCAACCGCAATAAGCGTATCCATCGCACAGTCGTGACTAATGAACAGGGAATTCCGCTTTTCACCACGGCGGTTTCTAAGTTGCCAACGTGGAGTGAGAACCGCCAAGCAGCCCTGGATAAAGCTGAGCGTCTGGCGAAGGCTATCTCTGATTTGGCGCTGCGCGATAAGTCCGATCCCGAGGGAGCTGTATTTGGCACCGAAGGGGAGAAATCGCAGGAGTCGTCGTCAAGCGACAAGCGTGATGATGACGGCGATGAGACGAAGATATAGCGGCTGAACTGAGCAGATGATGTGGCCTGTGGATAACCTCCACAGGTCATTTTTTATCCACAGATGACGCTTCGACAGGTGCTTTCGCGGGAGTGCGGTGTGGGGCGGGGCGCTAGTGTGCGCATCGTGACGAATTTGCGGAATCGGCTGGCGGACTACCTGGAACCGATTGATCAAGACAAGCGCATGGCGGTGGACTTCTCCGTGCGCCGGGCGGTGGTGACGCCGCGGGTGGCAATGGCTGCGTGCATTGTGATTGCGGTGTTGGCCCTGGGAGCAATTGCGGCGGTGGTATGGCCGTCGTCGCCGCAGGTAGAGATGCCTGCGGTGCGGGACGCGGCTGTCGCGGGGACGACACCGGAGACGACCGAAACCTCAGCGGAGACGCCGGGCGGTGCGGGGAAGGAGACTAACGCTCAGGCACAGGCGGGGCCGTTGATTGTGTCGGTGGTGGGGTTGGTCGTGAATCCAGGCGTGGTGGAGGTGCCAGCGGGCGCGCGGGTGGTGGAGGCAATTGAGCGTGCGGGTGGGCTTTTGCCGGAGGCTAATCCTGCCAGTGTGAACCTGGCGGCGCCGTTGGTTGATGGTCAACAGATTGTGGTCGGGGCAGAAGCTCTGCCAGCAGGGACGGCGGAGGGTGGGGCCGATGTTTCTGGCGGTTCTGGCACCGATGCTTCTGGCGGTTCTGGCGCCGGTGCTGCAGGCGGGGCTGGCCCGGGCGGCTCGGACGGACAGATCAACATCAACACCGCTACTGCTACTCAGTTGGAGGAATTGCCCGGAATCGGACCCGCAACGGCGACCAAAATCATCGACTTTCGGGAAAAGAACGGGCCTTTTGCGAGTATCGACGCACTTGAGGAGGTTCCGGGAATTGGCCCGGCGAAGGTAGAGGCTCTGCGCGATGTCGCCACCGTCTGACCTGCGCGCTCGTGCTGGGCTCGATGTGCGGCTAGTGCCAGCAGCGGTGTTGGCGTGGGCGACTGCGGTGGCAGTGATTATGCGCCCAGAATGGGCGATAGTTGTGGCACCGTGCGCAATCGTGACTGCGGTGGTGTTGCCGTGGGCGTGGCAGCGTTGGTCGTGGCGATGGGGCAGAGGTGCGGTGACCTCCGGCTGGCGAGCGATCGCCACTATCCTGGTGCCAGCTGTGTCGGTGGCCAGCGTTGCGGTAGCCACGCGAATCCGCATAGCGCGAGCCCGAGCCCACGAGCTCCATCACGACATTGGCAGGATGGAGAAAGTGCAGTTGCGCCTGGTCACGGAGCCGAAAGCAACCGAATTCGGGGCCAGTGCGAAGGCGCGCATCGAGGGCCTTCCTGGGCAGGTGACGGTTTTTGGCGACGAGTCACTGTTGTCGGTCACGAGAGACACCGTAGTTGAATCCACAGCCGGTATACGTGCGGCCAGCAAACCCTGCATCAGCGGAGTCCAGCTGAATCTGCGCGGAGATGTTGAGGTCATTGCGCCACCACAGGGGCTTGCCGCTGACGTGAGGCAGCAGCTCTTTGAATCATCGCAGAATCTGCCGATTGGTCCTGACCGCCTCATTCCCGCGATGGCTATCGGCGATGAGCGTGGTTTTAGCCTCACCGACGGCGACATGATGACCGCCTCCGGACTTTCGCATCTGTCGGCCGTCTCTGGAGCCAACGTTGCACTTGTTGTCGGGGCTGTCGTGGCGGTCTTCTCCTGGGCTGGACCGCGAGTGCGAGTCGCAGTCGCCGCGGTTGCCCTGTATGGGTTTGTAACAATCGTGGGCACAGACCCCTCAGTGCTACGCGCTGTGGTCACCGGTTGCATTGGGCTGTTGGCTATTCTCGTAGGACGAGCTGGCCAAGCTATCGCGGCGCTATCGGCTGGCATTATTGGGTTGATTCTCCTGGCACCAGACCTATCGGTATCAGTGGGCTTCGCCCTCTCGGTCGCAGCCACCGCCGGGCTAGTCCTTCTTGCCGAGCCCCTTGCCAGACGTCTGTCCGCCACCACCGTTATGGGGACTTGGCCCGCCCCAGCAGTCCGCGCCATCGCCGTATCGATTGCCGCACACGTGGTCACCATGCCCGTATTGGCGCTTCTCATCGGCGAAATCAGCCATATCTCACTGTTGGCGAATCTGCTCGCCGCGCCCGCCGTCGCACCCGTTACTATCGCTGGTTCGCTCGCTGCCGTTGCCGCCGCATTGCATCTCAATTGGCTGGTCAGCGCTCTGCTCTGGTGTGCTGCACCATGCGCGTGGTGGATCTATCAGGTCGCACGCCTTAGTGCAGATATCGTCACGCCCGTCACTGGAACGGTCACGTTGGTCGTCTCCTGCACGCTTACACTTACATGCTTGACGACGCTCTGGGCGTGGCCCCGTCTTGCGCTTCGCGCTGGGGCCTGTGCTGCTGTCTTGGCAGCCGGTAGCCATGCTGTTATTTGGGTGTTCGGCCTCGACATTGCACGTGCCCCACAGGGGTGGAAGCTTGCCGCCTGTGCTGAGAAAAACCAGCTTGTTCTCATTCACGCGGGCGCTGTCGAAGGGCCCGTCAGCTATGGCGCTTCTGTAGACCGCTCTGCGCGAGATCCGGACAGCAGCTCTGCACCAACCTCGCTCAGCCGGCAGTGCCGAGTTGCCCTCAGAATCACCGAGGAAATGACATGGCATGCCCAGGGGCTCGATCCAGCCGTTGATAATCCCACGACAGGAACCGTGGTGGTGGAGTCCCCTTCGTATATCGCTGAGGCCGTGAGCGGCAGAGTTCTCCAAATACGTAGCTCACCGCAGTGGTTTGTCGCCCGCGAGTGTGGTCCGCGCGTGCGAGAAATCGTAATGACCCCGGAGCACATTCCTGTGGTGTGTCCGCAGCGAGATGGGCCACAAGCTCTTTATTCAAATGGTGACGTCTGGCGAGGGAGGTGAAATCCGGGCTGTCCCGTAGGCTAGAAATAACAGTCGCAGGAATCAACGCGGAAAAGAGGTCGGGATTGAGCGCCGTCGCACCCGTGAATTTGATTGTGGGCAAAGAGGAGCTGCTGAAAGACCGCGCCCGCCTCGCCATTGTCGCTGCCGTCCGCGCGCAGGCGGCAACGGAGTCCGATCCGGGCGGACGCTCGGTGCCTGTGACCACCATCCGCGCAGGGGACATGACCACTGTCGATGCCGTGGAGCTCTTCAGCCCCTCGTTGTTTGGGGATGACCGCATTGTGGTTGTCACCGACTGCCAGGATGCGGGTAAAGAACCCGCCAAGCTGTTGATGGATTCTGTTAAAGATCCCGCGCCGGGCATCACGTTGATTCTCCTTCACACCGGTGAGGGACGTCAGAAGAAGATGGTGGCTGACCTGCGTAAGCTAGGCGTCCGCTTTTTCGAAGCACAACCGCTTAAGAGAAACGACTTGCCCGGTTTCGTCGGCGAAGAGTTTTCTGCACACGGGGTTAAGGTGCGTCGCGACGTCATTGATACCGTCCTGGATGCGGTCGGTTCGGACCTCCGCGAGTTGGCCACTGCCATTTCCCAGCTCTGTGCAGATACTGCAGGCAAGGTCACCTCGGAGGCAGTGCGTACCTACTACGGTGCTTCGGCGGAAGTTTCGGGTTTTGAGATTGCCGAGCTCGCACTGCGCGGTCGCGGTGGGGAAGCCTTGGCCAAGATGCGTCGTGCTTTGCAGCTGGGAATGGCACCGGCACTGTTGTCGGCTGCAATCACGGGAATGGTCGGTGATGTAGCTCGGCTCCACGGCGCGCGTGGTGTCAATGCGCGTAGAGATGCCCACCGCTATGGCATGCCGCCGTGGAAGTTGGAGAAAACACAGCGGTTGGCCTCTGCCTGGTCAACCCCTGCGGTTGCCCGCGCTGTGGTTGTCGCGGCACAGCTGGATGCGGACACGAAGGGAGCCTCGTCGACACCGGAGCTATCGCTGGAACAGTCGGTGCTTCGTATCGCGGAGCTGGCTCATTCGTCCCATCGGCGTTAAATAGTTCGGGTCCCCGTGGGAGCTTCAGTTCTGTGGTGACAGGCGAAACACCGCGAAGAACACGGTGATTGTGTGGCCGTCCTGCTCAGCAGGCTGTTTCGCTAGCGTCGATGATTTTCAGCTATGCAAGCTCGAAGGACGATGTAGCCGGGTTGGACAGCGTGTCCTGGACCGGGCAGTGGGATTCGACAAATTCGAGGAATGCAACTAGTTCTTCCCTCGTGTTGTCGGCATCAATGTGGAAGCGGGTGTGAATCTCGGAGAAACCAATCTTCGCCTCCGGGTTCTTCCCCATGAAACCATCCGGATCGAGTACACCAGAGCACTCGATCTTGACATCGTTGAGTTTGATGCCCTGGGCAGCGGCGAATGAGCGGACGACGATGCACTTGCAGGCACCGAGGGCGCCGAGAAGTGCCTCGACCGGGTTCATGCCCTTGTTAGTTCCCCCGAGGTCAGTCGGTTCGTCCAGGGTGAAGCTCATGTCGCGAGAGGTCACTGTGGTTTCGAGGTTGGCAGGGGCGTGCGCAACGGTTGTGAAAGTTGTCTTCGGCATGAGTTTCCTTCCTGTAGAAATTGTGCTGTCCGCATGTGCTGGCCGCAGGTTGGTGTGCTGGAACCGAAGCGATGGAAATCAACAACCAACAGTGTGGGAGGCGGGATCCACAGCCAGCCCAACGGGCAGCAAATGTGAAACTGTGTAAGTTTATAGCACTTTCAAGCCATTTTTCAGGCCATTTTTGTCATAAACGCAGTCAGTAACTCGGATCGGCCCGCCGTCGCCAGTCATAAACGCAATCAGTAACTCGGATCGGCCCGCCGTCGCCAAACATAAACGGGGTCGCTAACTCGCATTGGGATTAAATAAGAAAAACCGCCTCCCGCCACATCCGAAATGAAAATCGGAAAATAGCAGGAAGCGGTTAACTTTCACGGTGCAAGCGCGGCGTAAAAGCAGTGCTCGCACGACGCAAGCGCAGCGCTGAAACAGCCGCTGCAAAAGCACAGCGCCAAAAGGGGATTAGCCCTCCAGCTTGTTGAAAGCCTTAGCCATACCGGACTTCTTGTTAGCCGCAGTGTTGCGGTGGAAGACGCCCTTGGTGACAGCCTTGTCCAGCTTGCGGGATGCAACGCGCAGCTGAGCCTCAGCAGCAGCCTTGTCGCCAGCCTCAACAGCAGCCTTGAACTTGCGGATCTCAGTGCGGACTGCAGAGCGGATTGCCTGGTTACGCAGGCGAGCCTTCTCGTTGGTCTTGTTGCGCTTGATCTGGGACTTGATATTTGCCATCGTGAATACCTCTTGTATCCGTAGTAGTTGGAATTGTTACCGCCCGCCACCAAGAAAAGTCCTGATCACAGTGCATATCGTGCTGTACAATCATCGCCGGTCAAACTAATCAACCAGCGAAATCACACCGCGCACTGCGCTTGTACGACGATGAAAACGCGAACCCAAGGTCCTGCCCGCGCTCGCCACAAAGGAACGCAACGGTAAACAACTTGCAGAATTCTAGCAAACAGCGCGGCCTAATTCCAGCCACGTCCCAGTTCCAGCCGCTGCCTAATTCCAGCCGTAGTCCCCGCGCAGTCGGGCGGCGATGAGCTCAAAGCGCCTGCGGGGCATCATCGCACCTGCGCGACGAATGCCAGATTCCGGGATGAGCAAGATACGGTCCATCCGCACCCACGACGGCTTGGGGTCGTCATTCCAGAACCCACTGCCGATAAAGAGCCACTCCGGTTGCTCGCTGTGCTCGGTGCGAGTGGAAATCAGCATGCCCAACAGGTACTGGTCATGGCGGCCAACCACGACAACTGCGCGCTCACGCAAAGCGGCATTTTCACCTTCGAGTTGCAGCGGAATCCACACCACTTCGCCGGGGTCAGCCTGACCATCCATGTCGGGGCTGTAGACGATTGTGCGGGCCAACTCCGCGGTCGGGCGCGCGATGGTCACCGGGTCTCGCAGTCGAAGTAGGGCCTCCTTGGACTCGTCGGAAAGCGAGGTGTCCTGAGCGAGCCCAAGTTGCGAGTTGAGCTTAAACAGCGCCTCATCGAGTGTGTCGGGGCCGCGGAACCACTCGGTACCGGCGAAAAGACGCGCGCTGATGCGATTGCGCAGGCGGCGTGGCCAGCTTTCGCGTTCATTTTGATCGGTGGACGAAGTGGAGCTCATGGAATCTAAGTCTAGAGGTTTAGTGCGGAGGGAATCGATAGGTAAGATTGTGCGTGATTGTATTTAAGCCCGGCTGGTCGGTTTTCGAGGCCGGCGCATATGGGTCGGCCAACGCCGCGCCCCAATGCCCATAACGTCTTTATTTTTCGGAGTAGACCCAACGTGACCAAGAATTTTGCGGAGCAGACTTTTACGGACCCCTCACGGATTCGAAATTTCTGCATTATTGCGCACATTGACCACGGTAAGTCCACCCTGGCGGACCGAATTCTGCAGCTCTCGGGTGTTGTGGAGGCGCGCGACATGCGCGATCAGTACCTCGACAATATGGATATTGAGCGCGAACGCGGCATCACTATTAAGGCTCAGAACGTGCGCCTGCCGTGGGTTCCGAGCACAGGTAAGCACGCGGGGGAAGAGATCGTCCTGCACCTGATTGATACGCCTGGTCACGTTGACTTCACCTACGAGGTCTCGCGTGCGCTCGAGGCGTGTGAAGGCGCGATTCTGCTTGTCGACGCCGCGCAGGGCATCGAAGCGCAGACGCTGGCCAACCTGTACCTGGCCATGGAAAACGACCTGGAGATCATCCCAGTTCTGAACAAGATTGACCTGCCGGCCGCGGATCCGGATAAGTACGCGGAGGAAATCGCGCACATCATCGGCTGTGAACCGGAGGATGTCATGCGTGTTTCGGGTAAGACCGGTGAGGGCGTTGAGGAGATGCTCGACCGAGTCTGTGAGCTCGTCCCGGCACCGGTCGGCGACCCGGAGGCACCTGCCCGTGCGCTGATCTTTGACTCGGTCTACGACACCTACCGCGGTGTGGTCACCTACATCCGTGTTGTTGATGGTCAGCTCAAGCCGCGTGAGGTCATTCAGATGATGTCCACCGGCACCAAGCACGAGCTGCTGGAAATCGGCATTGTTTCGCCGCAGCCGAAGAAGTGTAAGGGCCTTGGCGTCGGCGAGGTCGGTTATCTGATCACTGGTGTGAAGGATGTCCGTCAGTCCAAGGTCGGTGACACCGTCACGCTGAACGCCACACCGGCTGAGGAGCCTCTGGAAGGTTACGAAGAGCCCAAGCCGATGGTTTACTCCGGTCTGTTCCCGATCTCTCAGCAGGACTATCCCGACCTGCGTGATGCGTTGGAAAAGCTTCAGCTTAACGACGCTTCGTTGACATTCGAACCGGAGACCTCGGTGGCTCTCGGGTTTGGTTTCCGCGGTGGCTTCCTGGGCTTGCTGCACATGGAGATTACCCGCGCCCGCCTCGAGCGCGAGTTCGACCTGGACTTGATTTCGACAGCTCCAAACGTTGTCTACCGCGTGGTCACTGAGGATGGCTCTGAGGTCACCGTTCACAACCCGAGTGACTGGCCGGAGGGCAAGCTCCGCGAAATTTACGAGCCGATGGTCAAGTGCACCATCGTTGTGCCGAGTGAATTCGTTGGCCCCACCATGGAGCTGTGCCAGCAGAAGCGCGGCGAAATGGGCGGTATGGACTACCTGTCCGAGGATCGCGTGGAGCTGCGCTACAAGATGCCGCTGGGCGAGATTATCTTCGACTTCTTCGACATGCTGAAGTCCCGTACCAGGGGTTATGCCTCGCTGAACTACGAAGATGCCGGCGAGCAGCTTGCGGATCTGGTCAAGGTGGATATCCTCCTGCAGGGCGAAGCAGTCGATGCTTTCTCCGCTATCGTCCACCGCGACAATGCGCAGTGGTACGGCAACAAGATGACCAAGAAGCTGCGCGAGCTGATTCCTCGCCAGCAGTTCGAGGTCCCGGTCCAGGCGGCAATCGGTTCGAAGATTATCGCCCGTGAAAACATCCGTGCACTGCGCAAGGACGTTCTTGCCAAGTGTTACGGCGGTGACATTTCCCGTAAGCGCAAGCTGCTGGAGAAGCAAAAGGCCGGTAAGAAGCGTATGAAGAACATCGGTTCGGTCTCGGTGCCGCAGGAAGCATTCGTGGCTGCGCTGTCCACTGACGAGGGCGGTAAGTAAAGGGGAAACTGCATGCCACGGAAGCGGAAGAAACTGGTCGAGAACTTCGAAGAGCTGCTCGAGGCCGGTGACATGGATGCGCTGAAAGCCGTCTATGAAACCTGCGCACTCAATGCGGTTTTCGGATACAGCAAGGACACTGCACTAGCGCTCCGTGGCACCCCGCCGGAGCTCATGCGCTGGCTCGTTGATCAGGGGCTCGACGTCAACACTGAGAACCGCTTCGGTAAAACCGCCCTGGCAGATCATGCAAGCCGGGGTGACATCGACAAGATGAAGCTCCTGCTCGACTGTGGTGCAGACATCGAAGCTGGTACCTATCCGCCGCTTTTCATGGCTGCGAAGAGCCATCAGCCCAAGGCCATTGCGCTTCTGTTGGAAAATGGCGCTGACCTCCACCGCGAGAACCGACTCGGTCACGGCCGGACAGCGTTCAAAGAGGCCGTCGCTACCGCCGATACCGATTCCCTCAATCGAGTCCTAGAGAGTATCGAGGTGCTCCTGGACGCTGGTTCGGAAATCGACGACGAAGTGCGCGAAGAGTTCACCAAATTCGGTCGCCGCTACAACCGCATGTCAGACAAGGCGCGCGACGAGTACCAGTCGGTCATGGATCGCCTCTACGAGCGTATCGGTGCTGACCGCCCGCAGGAAATCACGCCTCACGACGGTCACAGCGACATCATTGTCCCTGCAGATAAATCGACCAACGGTCAGTTCCGATACCTCTGGAACTACCTGGTGCCGAGAGGTGGCGCAGCCGCGACTGTGCAGGGCGAGGTTATTCGAATCGTTGGCCGGCTCGGGTACGAGGCCCTGGAGATGGGCTACGTCAACTGGGACGAAGACTTTGTCGCGATGACCGACTTTTGGCTGGAGACGGTTGGGGCTGCCGAGGATGCAATGGCCGTCGTAAAGCAGCGCAAAGCTGGTGAGGCGGACGTTGATGCGTTGACGGCAGCGGCGGTCGCGTGGGTGGCGGAGCACCCGCAGCCGATTGCATTGGGCGAGGTTCCGTACCGACGCTAGCTCCCAAGACGCTAGCCCCAGTCGGGTGGCAAAGAACGGTTAATGGCCAACCTCTGCATTTATCAGTTGTGTCAGCCGTTATCTTTGATGGGTGGAATCCGTATACCTAACAGCAATACTGTTTTCGATTATCGGCGGGCTCGGTGCGTCGTTGCTTCGGCTGCCGCCGCTGATTGGTTTCCTTGGGGCCGGTTTTGCCGTTCATGCAATGGGGCTCGAGGAAATCCCGTTCATTGATTCGCTGGCCGAGCTCGGTGTTACCACCTTGCTGTTCACGATTGGTCTGAAGCTAAATCCGAAGGATATCGTGGCGCCGCGAGTGGTCTTTTCGGGGTTGGGCCACGCATTTTTAAACACGGTAGTTTTTGCCGCGCTATTCGGTATTGCCAGTTTCTTGCCGCTGCGTGAGCTCACCGGGCTGTCGGTGACTGCGTTGATTTACATCGGCATTGCGACTTCCTTCTCGTCGACGGTGTTTGTGATGAGCCACTTGGAGGAGCAGAACCGCGGTGCTTCGGCTATTGGCCGCATCGCGATTGGTGTGCTCATTCTGCAGGACATCATTGCGGTTGGTGTGCTGGTGGCATCGTCGGGTAAGACCCCGGAGCTGTGGGCGCTGGCTCTACCACTGTTGTTCTTCATCCGTCCGCTGGCGGCGCGTCTTCCCAACCGCATGTTCCGCACTGAGCTGCTGGTTCTCACCGGCATTGGTATTGCTGTGGCCGCTTACTCGGCTTTCGAGCTGGCAGGGCTGTCCGGCTCGCTGGGGTCCTTGGTTGCCGGTATTCTGCTGTCCTCGCACCCGATTTCTGACCGTCTGTCGGAAGCTCTGATTAGTATCCGTGAGCTGCTGCTGGTCGCGTTCTTTATCGAAATAGGCCTCGGTGGTCTGCCAAGTGCTGGCGGCTACGTTATCGCCGCGATTATGGTCCTGTTCCTGGTGTTCAAGGTCACTATCTTCATCGGGATTCTCAAGCGCACCGGACTGTCCCTGCGCACTAGCGCGTTGGCGGGCCTGACGCTGAGTAACTACTCGGAGTTCGGCCTCATTGTCATGGCTGCGGCGACGCAACAGGACATTCTGCCCGATGAGTGGACCTCGATTATGGCAGTCGCCGTGGCGGGTAGCTTCATTGCCAGCTCGCTGATGGTCCCGCATGAGGACAAGCTGGTCAGCTTCCTGCAGAAGTTCGTCCCAGAAACCCCAGAGGACCGCCTGGTCCCAGAAGAGGCAACGGTCATTATTGATAACGCTGATGCCCTCATCATGGGTATGGGGCGCGTCGGCGTCGGTGTCTACGGCAGGTTGGTTAATGAGTACGGCATGAACGTCTTTGGCGTGGACTTCGATGAGGATCGCATCGAAGAGCTGCGTGAGCAGGGCTACCAGGTTATCCCGGGTGATGTGACAGACCCAGAGCTGTGGCACCACATCGAGTTGGAGAAGAAACCAGCGCTGTACGTGTTGGCGCTGTCTGAGCACGCTGAGACCTACGCGATGATTCAGAACATCCGTAAGCAGGACACCGAAGCCGTGGTTGCTACCACCACTAAGGTGCAGAGGTTTAAGGATCAGCTTCTCAACGTTGGTGCCGACATGGCCGTCTACCTTTATGACGGTGCTGGCGAGGAGCTTGCCGACCGCGCAGTGGAGGCACTTAAGCAACGCTCGTAGTCGTAGTCGCGGCAGCTGATGGTGACCGAACTCGGGCCATGGCAGCCGCGGTACCGTCGCATCCGTTAAATACGGCAAACAACAAGCCAGCCGATTCGTTCGGCGATAAGCTGATTTCATGTCAGTCACCCAAAACCAGATGCCCGCGAGTCCTATTCGATCCAGTCGCAGTGCGATGTTTCGGATGACCGCGGGCCTTGCTGTTGTCATGCTCGGAACTCTCGTCGGCTGCTCATCTTCAGATTCCGAAGATGCCGCCGCATCACAAAGCAACAATGATCAGAGTGAGGTGCAGTCGCAATCGACGTCGGCAAGCGAGGGCGATAATCCGAAGATGCCGCCGCCGACGAAGGGGACAAGCGCCGACAGCATCGGATTTGATGAAAGCGCCTACCAGAAAATTGACGTTCAGCGGTTTAGCCAGAACGGAATCAAGGCGTTCTACGTCACGCTAGACGGGAAAAAGAGCGAGTGTTTCTACTCAGACGGCGCGGTGACGTGCATCGGTAAGGCTGATTCGTCGATTCCCGACGTGGAGGTTCCGCCGTTCCCACCACAGTCGCCGGGCGCAATCATGCTGAATACTTCAGGTGCCGCGTACACGCTCGTCGAAGGGGTACCGCCGGCTCAGGAAGAGCTTGACGACGGCCAATGGACGAGCTTCGGCACCGCTGCGTGTGCGAAGACGGATGCGAACAAGCTGGTGTGCCAGTCGGATAACGCGGCCTTTGCCATCGAAGGCAAGGACAAGAATATTCGCACCTCCGGCAAGGTTTTCGATTCCGTCGAGGAACTCATGGCCCAGGGGAGTGAGCCGGCAAGGGGCTACAGTCAGGGCACGGATGCACTTGTTCAGGGGCCGATGATGTGCGGTGCCATGGAGGGCCACCGCCTGGCGGAAGTGGTCAAGGGTGAGATGACCTGTGTTGAGGCTATGGATGTGTTGGATCGGTACGACGCAATCAAGGACACTGAGGGCGGTGGCAATACGCTGACGGCCCAGGTGGGGGACTGGGTATGTAGTTCGCCGACATACGCGAGGTCACAGGAACTCCAGGCTGCGACGGTGTGTGAGAATTCTAAGCGGGGACTGCAAGTCCACGAGCCGCTGATGGGTTAGATTGGCTAGCTGGGGTAATGGGAATGCCCCGGCTAACAGCATTTTCAAATAAGCCTAAGCTGGAACTATGACTGATTTATATCTCGTGCGGCACGGCGAAACTGAGTGGTCGCGCACAGGGCAGCACACCTCGATAACTGACCTTCCTCTGACTGACAACGGCCGGGAGGAAGCCAAGGCCCTGAACGGCTGGCTGGATCCGAAGGACTTTGGTCTGGTGTTGGCATCGCCGCGTCAGCGCGCCCAGGAGACCGCTCGGTTGGCGGGGTTCCACGACTTTGAGGTCGACGAGGATCTTGCGGAATGGTTCTACGGCGACTACGAGGGGATTACCTCGAAGGAAGTGCAAAAGACTGTTCCCGATTGGCAGATTTGGACTCATGGCGTGCCCAATGGCGAGACGGCGGAGGAAGTCCGTGAGCGCGTTGAGCGCGTGGTGAAAAGGGTGCGCGAATCGGGCGAAGACAAGGCGATTCTGTTCGCCCACGGTCACTCGCTGCGTGCGCTCACCACAGCCTGGTTGGAACTGCCCATCGAACTTGGCCAGTCCTTCCCATTGAATACTGCATCCCTGTCTGTGCTCGGTCGCTACCATGATCGACCTGCGGTTCTGCGCTGGAACCTCTCGCGGGGGTTGTAACCGCCGGCAGCGTTCGCCTGTCAGGCTAATAGCTGCCAGCATATGATGTGAATCTCCCGGCAAGAAACGGAGTCCGCGTTCAATGGCACCCATTCCACCCAGTAATTTCTTTCAAGCGATGAGACCAACCGGCAGTATGCACGGCTTTGCGGTCTTGGACTTTGAGACAACGGGATTTTCCCGGCATGACCGAGTCATTGAAATTGGTGTGGTGCTGCTGGATGCGAACTGTCGTGTCGAGCGGACGTGGCAAACTCTGGTGCAGCCGAACCGGGGCTTCGATAACTCAGATGTCCACGGAATTACCCCCACGAATCTGGTTGGTGCGCCCACGTTTGAGCATGTGGCGCGCCGCTTCGCCGAGGTACTCAACGGCCGCGTTATTGTCGCTCACAACGCCAGTTTTGAGTACAAGTTCCTGACCAACGAGTTCGGACGCCTCGGCGTCGAGCTTGCCGACGGTAATTGGTTGCTGGACACGATGGTGTTAGCTCGGCAATTTATGCCTGGTCAGCCTGTTTCACTGAAAAATGTTCTCAGCATCATGGGGATTGAAAACAGGGCGGCTCATACTGCACTTGCGGATGCTGAGGCGACCGCGGCAGCGCTTCAGCGGTTTGTACAGGCACGTCCGGACATCGTGGACTATGCCGAGCCGCTCTATTTTGTGCCAGCGCAATTGGCGCAGTTGCGCATTTCGGACGTGCCCCTGCTTGAGCGCAATAATGTGCGGGCTACTGGGGATGTAGCTGCTGCAGGTACCGCTGCAGATTCAACCGCCACAGGTACCGCTGCAGATCAGCAAACTTCCGAGAAACAGTGGCTGCAGGAACTTGCCCAGCATGTGGCACGAACTGGGGATGAGGCTTCAGACCAGTACATTGGCTTCCTGGTGCAAGCAATGGTCGATGGGCGACTGGACATGCGAGAGCTGTCTAAGTTGCACGGCATTGCCGCAGAACGTGGGTTGAGTGCAGATGATGTCAATATGCTCCATGAGCAATACCTGCAGCAGCTCATTGTGCAGGCGTGGGCCGACGGTGTAGTAACGGAGCAGGAACGCCGCTGGCTTATCAGCATTGCCGGAGAGCTCAACATTGAGCGCGAGCGTGTGGAAGAGTTGGTCACTTCTGCACGAAAACTGGAGCTTCGCCCTGGTGACCGTGTGACTTTCACCGGTGCCATGGCAACTCCACGAGAGGTCTGGGAAAGGCGTGCGCGTGCTGCTGGTCTCGATGTCGGTGGAGTCATCAAGGCCTCCGTGGTTCTTGTTGCCGCGGATGTGCACACGCAGTCGGGGAAAGCGAAAAAGGCACGTGCACTGGGCATTCCCATTGTTGATGAAGTGACTTTTGCTCATGCGCTGGCCGAGCTGAATGCTGCGCAAAAGCACAGCACCGAACAGAACCCCGCTGACAGCGAAGAATCCACGGGCAGCGACCTCCTGTCCGAGCTGCGGGACCTCACCACAATCTTTCCGTGGCTGACCGATAGGGACTTCAGCGGAATCGGCGAAGACGTCCTGGGAATTGCGCAGGCGTGGATCAAGGATCATCAGACTTCGGGGCTGACAGGGCTGTCGCCCTATATGAACTTCCTGGCATTCCCAGAGAGCCCGGAATGGCAGCGCGTCTTAGCCAAACTGGGGCTGACTGAACCGGAGGTCAAAGACACCTCGCTGCGCAATCGTCTCATCCGCGAGCTCACAGTCCGAGACCTGCAGGACCTCAAAGGTTATGGCCGTGTGCGCGTCCAGAAACTGGTGGCAGATGCGGTCACGCATGCGTTCGATGAGTTTGAAGCAGGCGATGTCACCGCGGACCACACTGCCAATCACACCGCAGATGACACCGCGAACAACCCCTTCGACAACACCAGTGACTTCGGCATTAGCTGGGACGACACAACGACTCCCGAGACATCGGTGCTGCTGGATTGGTTGGCGATCACCGGCGCATCGAATCGCATCCTCGACCAAGCAGAAGACAAAGCCTACGTTCCGGAAGCCGTGCGCGAACAAGTGGCCAGCCTCAACGACCGAATCACCGACATCCTCACCGGTGCTGAACGCGAAATTCAGCACATTGCCGACCAGGATGAACGCTTTCCAGTAATCCTCAACCGCCGCCTCCCCGACGGCGCCACCCTGGCGGAGCTTGGTCAGCAATTTGGTGTTTCTCGCGAACGCGTTCGACAGTTGGAGAACGCATTGCTGGCGGCACTCGCCGATGCCGGCCCCAATTGCGAAATCCTCCGCACCGGGCTCTTTCACCGTTACGCGCCGCTGGCTCTGATTAGCCAGCTCCGCAACGATATGCCAGGCCTGTTCACCGTTCCCGATGGAATGTCCGCACCGCTGTTGAACCTAATCAATCTCACCGGCACCGCAGGCGCTGCCGTGCCCCAGGCACAGTGGAGCATCGATGGCGAATGGTTCATTGCCACCGGTTTCGAGGACAAATTCGCCACCGTAGTCGAGCAGCTCACCGATGACTTCGGCATCGCGCCCTTGTCGGAATTGGCCGCCACGCTGGGCATCCCAGAGGAAATCGTGCGCGAGTGGATTGCCCAGCGCACCATGTACAAAATCTTTGAAGGCCACCTGTTTACCAAGGTTACGTCGGTAAGCGATAGAGCAGTGGCGTTGCTCGCGCACCGTGGCAAGCCGATGCACATCGACGACATCGCCGCCGTTATCACCGACCGGAACTCGCGCGGTATCGACGGTCGTCTCGCGCTTGATCCGCGGACGAAGCGGTGCGCGCCAGGCACGTGGGCGCTGGCGCAGTGGGAGTTGGAAGAGTGGACGACGATTGCCGACTACATCTCCCGACGCATTGATGATGCCGTCACACAGGGGCAGGATGGCGTTTTGCTTGACGACGTCATTGCAGGCGCGACCGCGTTTGGAGTATCTGAAAACTCCGTGCGCACCTACGCCGGCGGTGGTGAGTTCGTGCTGGAAGAAGGCTACGTTCGTAAGCGCTCGGACGAAGAAATGGAACCAATCGATGCCACGCCGGAGGAATCCCGCGATCTCTACTTACGCGATGGGCAGTGGTGCCTGCTGCTGACCATTAACCGCGATCATATGCGTGGCTCGGGAAGCGCTATCCCCGCTGGCATCGCGGGCATGTACGGTCTGGGCTACGGGGATGAGAAGCTGCTGCCATCCAGGTTGGGTGACCAGCGGATTGCTGTGGGGCGCACGAATACCTCGATGTCGACGATTTCTCGCTTCGTTAACGATATGCAGCTGGCCGAAGGCGAGCGCGTGTGGGTTCATTTCGGCGACACCTTCGACATCACGCGTGCGCCTGCGGAAAACCCTGACGCGGAAGGGCTGGCGGCGCTGGTCAACGCTTTCGGTCTCGATGAGGGGTTCGCTGCGGAGCACGCTGCTGAGGGGAACGCTGCGGAGCTCGATGTCGATGCTGTGCTCGCGGCTATCAATAGGCAGCTCGGTCTGCCCGCCGATGCACCTCGCCGCAAGACGGTTTCGCGCCTGCGCCATCGTCGCGATGACGAGTTGGCCGACACTATTCAAGCTCTGTAGGAGGCACCCGTGAACCACAATTCCGATGCTTTCGCCCGCGTACTCGACCGTGCCCGCGGAGTGCTCTACGGCCAAGTCATTGGCGATAATCTCGGGGCGCTGGTGGAGTTTTGCAGTGCAGAGGACATCGCACAGCGCTATCCGCACGGTGTCCGCGAGCTTGCCGATGGCGGCACCCACAATATCGCCGCCGGTCAGCCCACCGATGACTCTGAGATGGCGCTGGCACTGGCACGCTCATTGGTGCGCTACGAAGGCTACGATGCCGCGGATGTCCGTGAGTCCTATGTGCGCTGGGCGAATTCCGATGCGTTCGATATCGGGGAGGCCACCACGGCGGCGCTGTTACGACGCGCGCCGAACCCGAACTCCCAGGCCAACGGCGCGCTCATGCGCATCTCACCGCTGGCTATCGCATACTGGCGCAATCCCGCACGCGCTGGTGAACTCGCACGCACGGACGCCGCTATCACGCACCCGCACCCGGTGTGCATCGATGCCAACTCACGTTACGCATCCGCGCTTGCCGACGTCATCAGCGGCGGCCTCGACCAGCCGCGCCGCGGCATTGGTTTGAGTGCGCTGATGGAGTGGCTGGCTTCCCAGCGCACGCAGTGGGAGGCCGAGTGGCAGGCCAGCGGTGCCATGGTGAACAGCGGGGAGCCGGATTTCTCGGTGCATCAGGGCTGGCTGCGCTTTGCGCTGTGGGCGCTGCATGAAGAACTTCGCCGGGTAGAAGAAAAATCCACGACCTTTGAGGACTCTCTGGTTCGAGTGATTGGCCGTGGCGGCGACACTGACACCAACGCGGCCATTGTTGGTGCTTTTCTCGGTGGCATCTTTGGTGCCTCCGCCATTCCGCGGCGGTGGCGTGACGTGGTTGATTCCTGCGCTCCGAAGCGAAACCGGCCTGCGGAGTATCACCCGAATGATGTGGCACAGTTGGCGGAGAAACTGGCGGTCATGGGGAACCAATAACGAGCTGTTCACCGCCGCCGCGCCCGCCCCGGGCCGGCTCACGCAGTACTCACGCAGAGCGCCGCACCGACGCGAACCACCCCAAAACGTCAGCCGACACTAACCAGCGTCCGCGCTGCGCTCAATTTTCTCCAACCGGTTCTTCAGGTCAATGACCGCGGCCATGCTGCCGTCAAAGACTTCGACGGGGGAGCCGTAGTCGTTGTAGGGCGCATTGAACAGGTCGGACACGGTGACAATGCCGTTTTGAACCAGGCCTGTAATCACTCGGTTCATAAATTCCAGCTGCACCGAGTTCAGATTCGCGCCGTCGATCAGGTCAGCGAATGCCGCGCGGGCAGCGCCTTCCTCAAGACCGATTACCGTGCGCACGAACCGGCTCAGCGACATGCCAAGTCGGTGCTGTAGCTCGTCGACATCGCCAATTCCGGCTTCTGCGACGAGCTGCTCCAATGACTCCACATCTACTGGTGTCAGCGGGATCGCCTTGTGTAGCTTCTGCAGCACAAGGGAGTCACCATGTTCTTCCAGAAGTTCGCGAATCTTCTGCTCAATGCTGCTTTCTGTCACGGCAAACGATGCTGCCGAGGCTGGCAGTTCCACTTCCTGCAATTCGCCAAACTCGTCTTCAATGTCGGTAATCACGACATTGCGCCTGCCACGGTCGACATGTCGCACCAGGGAACGCATGCCACGGCGCAGTAGCTCTAGCTCATCCAGGCTGATGCCTTCCCACCACGACTCAGATGCCGCATTTTCCAGCAACTCAGCTTGTGCTGCAATCTCTGGAACATTGAGTTTGGTCAGCAGGTTTTCCGCCAGCCGCATGACTCGATTGCGCGGTGCCTCAGGTACGGCTCCATCAACCGTTTCCAATCCCTCGGCGACAACTTCCTGCATCTTCAAAATCAGCAGATCGAAGCGCTTCGCGAATTCTTCGTCCGCAGCAGATGCAAACGGCAGGTCTGCCAGATAGTCTTCGAGCTCCGCAATGTCTGACGCATTCAACTGATTCCACGAGGCCGGGCGCAGGTATTTTTCCAGATACGGTCGCGTCTTCGGACCGACCAGGGGACTGTTGACCGGAACCTGTGAGAGCTGATTACGCAGGTGCGTCTTCACCGAATCTGCCAGGTCAGAATCGGTATTCGAGTGTCCCAGCAGGTCGATCAGGCGCAGGCGGGCGAGGAATAGTCGTTCCTGCAGTGACTTTTGTGCCGAACCGTCAGTGCTTTCCGACGAAGCCTCTGCGCTAAAACGGTGGAAGTTATCGCAGTAGTCGAAGACGTAGAATTCCGTCTTATCCATGCCTTCACCAAAAAGGTTCTTGCAGGTACGAGTACCGCGGCCAATCATCTGCCAGAACTTGGTCTTGGAATGGACGGGCTTGAAGAACACCAGGTTGACGACAGCCGGAACATCAATACCGGTATCCAGCATGTCCACACTTACCGCAATGTCGATGCTGCCGGGTTTGCTGGATTCGAAGGCTTCAATCAGCTGATTTGAACGGGAGGATTCATGGGTAATGACCTCGGTGCGCAGCGTCGGATTAGCCACCTGTAGGCGCTCACCGATCTTTTCCGCATGGGCTTGGCTGCGTGCGAAGAAGATGGTCTTACCAATACGGTCGGCGCCGGCGACTTTGATGCCGTTGGCCATTACTTGGGTAATGACCTGATCAATGGTGTCTTGGTTGATTAGCTTGGAGTTGATTTCTGACGCGGTGGCACCTTCGGGCGCTGCCAGCTTGGCGCCGTCTTCGTCGGTACCCCAGTCCTTGTTATCCCACTCGATTTTCTCTTCTTCGCTGAGTTCGTCGTAGATGATGCCGTCGCTCAGGATGACCGAGCTGGTGGAAAACACCTTGTAGGGAACGAGATAACCGGCGGCAGTAGCTTCTTCCAGGCCGTACTCGCCGGTTGGTTTGCCCTTGGGCAGTTGGAATAGGGAATAGGTGTTGCGGTCGACTTCGTCACGCGGGGTAGCGGTGAGGCCGAGGAGCAGCGAATCAAAGTAGTCGAAGATTCGGCGGTATCGCCGATACACACTTCGGTGAGCTTCATCGACGACGATGAGGTCAAAGGCATAGGGGTCAAAGTCTCTGCCCATCAGCCCAACCATGGTTTGGTACGTGGACACGTACACCGACCCGATGCCGTTGGGGTTTTCCAGCAGGTTGACGATGCCTGCTTCTTCGTAGTGAGCCTGGAAGTTCTTCGCAGCCTGCCGCACCAGCGCTGTGCGGTCGGCCAGGAACAGAACGTTCTTCACCCAGCCCGCCTGTTGCAGGAGCTTGACTAGGGCAATGGACACACGAGTTTTACCCGTACCTGTTGCCATCACCAGCAGTGCACGGCGGTGTCCTTGCCCGTAGTGCTCGGTGACGGCGCGGATCATCTGCTCTTGGTAGAGACGGCCAGCAATGTCACTGTCAACTGGGATTTCCGATAGCGCCTGTCGCTGCGAGCGCTTGGAGATCATCAAGTACAGCTCATCCGCAGTTGCATACCCTTCCACGGCGCGCGGCTGGTAGCCACCAACCTCCGGAAGCCCCGCGGCATCGTCCCACAGGTGAACTTCGTAGCCGTTGGTGTAGTAGATTACCGGGCGGCGACCGTAGTGCTGTTCAATCTCGTCGGCGTATTCGCGGGCCTGCTCACGCCCAGCGCTGATTGACGCGGCAGTCTTCTTCGCCTCAACCACAGCAAGCGGCTTGCCGTCTGCTCCCAGCAGCACGTAGTCGGCGCGTGTCCCGGAGGGCAGGAGGAACTCGGTAACTAGGTTGCCAGCGGCAGTGGTAAACCCTGCTTCCGCAAGCATGGGGTCGATGATGTCGCGGCGGGTGTCTTCCTCGCTGATGGCGTAGAGATCGCTGGTATCCACTGTCCCCGCATCTGCTTGTGCGGCGACCAGTTCTTCACGAGTTTTATCTTCCAGCTGCTTGCGCAGCGCTTCCAGCTCTTGCTTAAGCTGTTCTTGCGCCTCAGCGTCTTGAGCCGCTTTCTTCCGGAACAGTTCTTGTTGACGCAGGTGTTCTTCCCGCTGTCGGTGCAGCTCTTCGCGTTCTCTGCTCAGTAGCAGTGCGTCGCGCTTGCTGGCGTCGAGTCGGCGCTGCAGCTCGTCCAATTGGGCTTTGCTTGCCGACGGCTGTTTCGGAGCCTCCTTGAGGAATTCCGGATTAAATGGTGCGCTCGGTAGCGCCGCTTTTCCCTTGTCTGAGGTGTTAGCGGTGGCCCACACCAGGAGGTCATACAGCTGAGCGATGGAGCGCACCGCTAGTTGCGGGTCAAAGAATGCGGCCCCGTGTGCGGCGATGTTGCCGATCTTGCGGACTGCAGTGATTTTTCCTTGAACGACCTGCGGCACGAACTGGCGGAATTGCGGCCGAACTGTGAGTTCAGCGAATGAGTACCCTTCAGTTTCCAGCCCGAGGAACTTGCAGATGTGAATAGTTAGGCGTTCGGCGACAAAGCGAGACTGGAAAGCGGAAGCCCTGGGATTGGAGAGAGCAGCGGCTTCAGCGTTTCGGCAGTCAGCCAGGAGTGAGGGGAAGGCAGCCCCGACGAATCCGAAGTTGGTTCGAGGTGCTGCCATGTGTTCCTCCGAAGGTCGCTGATTGGGTATGTGTGTGGCTCGGCCGCTGTTGCTGTTGAGTGTTGTAGTAGAGGAGTGTTTCCACAGCTCAGTATTCAACAGCGTTTATGCAACGAGTCGAGTATATCGTCGTAGGTGTCGGTGAATCACTAGAACGCGCAAAGCGCAGGCTCTTTGAGCGAAACCTGACACCAGCGCTTTCATGACTCCGAGACGTTAGAGCTGACCTGCGAATGCGCGGGTTGCGAGGGACTGGTGGAGCTCTTCGAGTTTCTGCGACTTCAAACTTAGCTCTTCTTCGAGTTTATGGCTTTGCGAGAGAAGGCTAATCATTTCTTTGTGTAGTTCTGGGGTTGGTAATGGAAACTTCACATCCAATAGTCGCTTTTGGGATATATTCGACATACTCGTATTGCTTCCGCCGCAAATTGATTTAATGCGCTCACGCATAAGGGGGAGCATCATGATATTTTGGAAAACCTGCCTAGAAATACAGCTTTCATCGATCTGTATTTTATAAATGAGATCGGGTATGGCTAAATGGGATGAGGTTTCCGAAGCTATTGCCACTGCTCCGACAAGTTCTGGCGTATTCTTCCTCGTCATCAATATATCGCCCTCTTCAACGAGGTATTTCTCAATATTTGATAAAGGGCCAGTATATAGCTTATTTTCGGTAGGTATGTATTGGCCAGATGTGACGGCGCTGAGTTTTAATACTCCGTATTCATTGTCTTGCGCACTGCCGCTCTCGCACTTAGGGCTTAATCCACTTGTGATTTCCGTAATTATATTACGTAGAGGGACTTCTTTACTGTTTACTCTTAGTCTCGGAACTAAAAAGCTTAGAATAGATTCTTTTAGTAGATTGTTTTGCTTTTTAGTGTTGAGGTATTGATCATCGGCATTTTTTATTAGATTTGCAATCCTCCGCTGTTCCTCGAGAGGAGGGAGGGGAACGCTGAGGTTAAAAACTGCAGCTGGTCGTGCACGGTTAAGCGAACCTCCAACTCCGGCCACAGTCGTCATGAATTGATGATGGAATTGGTCTGACAACAAATATTCCCGTAGGAAATTAGGGTCAAACCGGGAATCATTAAATACGATCCATTCTGAACTTCCGAGGGTCCTAATGTCGTGTGATTCGACAACCCAGGATCGGCGGATGTGGGGGACGATTTTAGATAGAAGTACGTCGCCAGCCTGCAGCTGAGGTTTGCTCGAACCTATTTCTTTTCCAGTCAAGTATTCGGCACAGCCAGCATCGTATGCCGGAATGCTGTAGAGGCAGAAGTCTTCATCCGGGAACTTCTTAGGATTTACTTGAGAGGTTTTTCGGGCAACATCCCCCAACTTCACCATTGGCCACTGGCTCATTTTGCACCTCCCAGCAGGTCCTTGAGTTCCTTCATGCCAGCTGCAATCTCAACATCAAGCGCTTCAATTTCAGCGATGATTTCTAGCGGATCGCGGGTCTCAACGTCCTCGAAGACGATTTCCTTGTAGCGGTTCATTGACAGGTCATAGTCATTGTCCGCAATCTCAGCTACCGGTACGCAGAAGCTCTGCTCGGTGCGGGCACGCTCACGCTCGGACATCTCGCGAAGAGCGAAGCGGGCTACAACATCGGGAAGGTTGTTCTTCTCGTGCTGTTCTGCGGTCAGCTCGACCGGTTCCGGGCGGTCGGTTGGATCATCATCCTTAGGCAGGCGATCCTTGGGCACAGGTCCCAACAAATTCAGCGGTAGCAGCTCGGTGCGCTTGTCGTCCAACGAGCGACCGTCGGCAAGCACTTCGTAGAACCAGACATCCTCGTTCGCCTTCGAGTCGGTGCGCGTGAAGCACAGAATTGCGGTGGACACTCCCGTGTACGGCTTGAATGCACCTGACGGCAATTTGATGATTGCGTCGAGCTTCTGGTTTTCCACCAGCTCTTTACGGATAGCCTTGTGTGCCTTCGTCGAACCGAAGAGAACGCCCTCGGGCACGATGACGGCGGCGCGACCACCAATCCTGAGCAGTGACAGGAAGCGGTTGATGAATAGCAGCTCTGTCTTCTTGGTCTTGCCAAGGGAGGTGAGTTCTTTATCCAGGTTGCTTTCGTCCACGCTGCCCGCGAACGGCGGGTTGGCCAGGATAAGGTCGAAGTTTTCCTTGTCTTCGTCGGGGATGGTGCCCAGGGAATCTCGGTAGGCAATGTTCGGGCTGTTAAAGCCATGCATGAACATATTCATCGCGGAGATGCGCACCATGGTGGAGTCAAAGTCGTAGCCGGTAAGGCCGTGCGCCTCGAAGTTGTCGCGGACCGACTTTTTCATCAACTCGTCGCTATGGTGATTGCGAATCCACTCGGATGCGTTGACCAGGAATCCTGCGGTACCGCAGGCGGGGTCGATGATGCGCTCGCTGGGGGAGGGGCGCATCAGTTCCACCATCAAGTCGATAATGAGTTGGGAAGTACGGAACTGACCATTGGTGCCGGACACGCTCAGCTTAGAGAGCATGTACTCGTACAAATCACCCATGAAGTCCTTGTTGCGCAGATCGAGTTTGTTGATCAGCGTCATTACAGACTTCAAGGTGTTCGGGTTTTCAATGCCGAAGTTGGCAGAGCGCATGTGTTGCGCCATCACGCCTTCGCCAGTAGCGCCATTCGTATCAGCGCCCAGATTGCGGAGGAAGGGAAAGACCTCATCGGCCATAAGGTTCTTGACCTGAGTTGGGTCAGTGACGGCGAGGAGGTCCCGCCAGCGCAAGTGCTGCTGGTCCGGGCCAAAAATATCGCGGGACTCCGGTACTGGTACTCCCAGCGAGCGCTGCTGGTCAATGCTATTTTGCTGCTCATCCAAGAGACGGAGGAAAAGCAAGTACGTGAACTGCTCAATCACGTTCATTGGATTAGTGATGCCGCCGGTCCAGAACACGTCCCAGATGCGGTCGACATCATTTTTCAAAGCACCAGTAATCATGGGTCCAAGTGTATCGGCAGGGGCGGACCCGGAAGCTCATTGGCTATCGCGTGGCTCGACCAGGTGTGCGAGTGGGGTGGGGACACCGCGCTGTTGAGCTTCCCACTAACTTCCCACTCAGCTTCCCAAAGTGTTATGTTGAGTGGGAAGTTAAGTGGGAAGTTAGTGAGTATCCGATGGACACCGAACGCTTAGAGTCAATCGTCCGCACACTGCGCCTGGTGGGAACAGACAGCCAACCAATCGAAGTCAAGAGCAATGTTGGAAAATCGATTCGCGAAACTCTCAGCGCATTCGCGAACGCCAACGGCGGCACCATCATTGTGGGGCTCGATGAGTCAAACGGCTTCTTGCCCGTGGATGGATTCGATGCTGCAAAAACTCGGGACACACTAGAAACTCGATGCGGGCAGACCACGCCTCCGGTACGTCCACAAATCGACACGGTTCCCTTTGAAGGCTCCTTAGTCGTTGTGGCCGAAGTCAATGAGATGACTTCCGAAGACAAGCCTTGCTATGTCGCTGACCAGGGAAAATATGGCGGTAGCTATATACGCGTTGGCGACGGTGACATCCGGCTTACGCAGTACGAGGTTGACCGTCTCATTGAGGAGCGCACCCAACCCAAATGGGATGAGCAGCCAGTGGCAGAAGCGCAACTTGAAGATCTGCAACCCGACATCGTGGATGCTTACATGGCTGTACAGCGCAAACGTCGGCCCAAAACCTTTAATGACGGTGCCGAAACCGCAATGAAGCGTCTACGAATCCTTAAGGATGGACACCCAACCCTGGCGTCGTTGCTTGTCATGGGGGAGTATCCGCAGGAGTTTTTCCCGCGGCTCACGGTGACTTTTGCTAACTTTCCAGGTACAACGAAGGGCTCAGTCACTGAAGGTATTAGGCTCCTCGACAGTAAGACCCTCACTGGCACCATCCCGGAGCTCGTTGATGAGGGGATCGAAGTTGTGAAAAACAACATGCGCACTGCAGCCCTCATCGGCGAAAAGTACCGCTCGGATTTGCCAGACTATCCACCTGTCGCAGTGCGTGAAGCGCTCGTGAATGCCCTCATGCACCGCGATTACTCACCGCACACACAAGGCAGTCAGGTTCAAATCAACATGTTCGTTGATCGCCTCGAGATTACAAGCCCTGGCGGACTGTATGGAGGAGTTACCGTAAGAAATCTCGGGATGCCAGGCGTGAGTTCAACCAGAAACCAGCGCTTGTCTTCGTTTCTCGAAGACGTGAAGTTTCACGCCGATGGGGGCGGAGAGGGTGTTGTGGCTGAGAACAGGGGTACGGGCATTGCAGTCATTCAACGTTCGCTTGCGGATGCGCTCATGCCGCCGCCTGAGTACATCAACCGGCTAGACAGCTTCACCATTATTTTCCACCGGCGAAGAGTGGCGGAAAAAGAACGCTATGCAAGTGCCTTTGATCAAGTACGCACCGCGTTAAAAGCGCAGGCCTCTGCCTCGACAACTGAGCTTGTAAAGAGCACGAAGCTGAGTCGTACAGCAGTGCAAAAAGCAGTGAATGAACTTATTGCCGAAGGTGTCGTCGAGCGCACTGAACCGCTGAGAAGCCCTCGGCAGCGCTATCGCATCAAACCCTAGCCGCTCAGCAGGGCGACCCCGGCGCTGTTGAGCTTCCCACTTAACTTCCCACTAACTTCCCAGAGTGTTATGTCGAGTGGGAAGTTAAGTGGGAAGTTAAAAACGCCTCGCCGACATCGCTTGCCATCTGTGAGACCTTTGGGTCGTCGACGGTACATCCGATGAAGTCCTTGTTGCACAGATTTATTTTGCTGCTCATCCAAGAGGCGGAGGAAAAACAAGTACGTGAACTGCTCAATCACGTTCATTGGCTTTCCCGCGGCTCGACCAGGTGTGTGAGTGAGGCGGGAGGGTAGCGGGGCGGGGAAACCTGCTAGCTCTTTTTCGCTGTGGTATCTTCCTCGCCCGTGCCATCGGAGGCAGAGACTCCTCCATCAGTCGCCTCAGCCATCTCGTTGGTCTGGTGATACCACTCGGTCAGCTGTTCCATGCCGGACTCGACTCCAGCGGAGGAGCCGACACCTTGGTCCTTGTCAGTGCGCTCGACAGCGAGCTTTCCCCAGCGTTTCATCAAGAGGGCTTAGATTTTTCTTTTGACGCTGTTTCTTCTCGCCGCTCACGTCGACTCTCTTTTAGTTAACTTCTTTTCCCGACCAGCTGTCGTATACAAGTAAGCAGTGCGACGTTAGGGGACTCGGTGAGTCCAGCCCTCCGTGCCGTATTTGGTGTCAATAAGATGCTGCGCCGCAGCGAAGTCCTCGTCGGAAAGCGATGCCTCGGCGGCACCGTAGCGGTTGATGAACGTCTGCTTCATCGTGTCAATGACTTCCGCGCGGCTGGCGCCAGTCTGGCGACGGAGCGGGTCGACGCGCTTCTTCGCGCTGCGCAGGCCCTTATCGGCAATCTTGGCCTTGCCAATGCGCAGGACTTCCATCATTTTGTCGGCGTCGATGTCATAACTCATGGTGACGTGGTGAAGCACTGTCGAGCCACGGCGCTTCTGGGCCGCACCACCAATCTTGCCGCCATCGGAGGTGATGTCATTGATGGGGACATACCACGCATTGACGCCGAGCTGCGCGAGTGCAGCGATGACCCAGCGGTCGAGGAACTCATAGGATTCGACGTAGCTGAGGCCGGCGACCAGCTTCTCCGGAACATAGATCGAGTAGGTGACGCAGTTGCCGCCCTCCATGAACATCGCGCCACCGCCGGAGAGACGACGCACCACTTGCACATCGTGCTTCTCTACGCCCTCGGGTTCGAGTTCATTGACATAGGACTGGTAGGAACCGATCACGGTGGCGCGATCCTCCCAATCCCAGAAACGCAGAGTCGGTCCGCGCTGTCCGGAATTGACTTGGTCAAGGAGGACCTCGTCGAGAGCAACATTCATCACCGTCGGCAGGACTCCCGGCTGCAAAACCTCCCACTCCAAATCAGTGAAGTCGACAGCCTGTGTCAGTGCACGTCGAACAACCTGCGCAATGATGTGGGTATCAAAACCGTGCAGTCGCACCTCGCGACCAGACTGATCCTCAAAATCCTTCAGCGCCGCATCGAGGCGAACCTGTAAACGCTCCGTATGGTCTCCCGCAGGTGCACCGAGCAGAGCGTCATTAATAATGTCGTAGGCTTCATCGGGCTCGAGGAAAAAATCGCCCGAAATGCTTATCGACGAAATCGTGTCACCGGTGGTCTCACAGTCGGCAACAACCAATTTGCCGCCGGGGACCTTCATTTCTGAGTGGAACTTCTGTGCGGGGGTCATGGGTTTCGATGGTACTCGCGCCGAGCGCTACGATGTCCCCCGTGTTTACGTCATCAACCTGCTAGTTCTCACCGCATTGGGTTGGTCGCTGGCGAGCCGTCGTAAAGCAAGTATCGGCCTTGCCGGGCTGATTCTGATCCCGGCGATTGCAGCGTTCGGCACCGCCATCTGGAAGATGATTAGCGGTGAGCCACCAGAGCCGCTAACGCTGTCGGCAACGGCGATTATTGCGATGGTCATCAACCTGGTCTGTGCGATTTTGCTAATGAACCTGCGCGAGGCTGACAGTGCGCTCATGCGTGGCGCGTGGTTGGCGGCGCGTAACGACGTCCTGGCGAACCTGCTCATCCTCGCCGCCGGAGTGGTCACCATTTTTTGGTTCAGCGCATGGCCGGACATCGTCGTGGGGCTTGTCATCGGCGTCATCAACCTCACGGCCGCGAAGGAAGTCTACGAGCAGGCCCGCGCCGAAGACCCCGAGCTGGAGATGGATGATGACGACTAGCGCTAGCAAGCCGTGTGCGTGGCGCGATGAGGTAGAGGAATAGTCAGGGCGGGGAGGGAGGCTGAGGCTTACTTCCACATATCCTTCTGCCACTGCGGCTTATGAGCATAAGTGAACTCGTAGTATTCCTTGTTCTTCAGCTCACTTGCTGCGGCCTGGTCAATTACAACCGTGGCCCGTGGGTGCAATTGCAATACGGACGCGGGCATAGAAACGCTCAGTGGGCCTTCGATGGAGGCGGCAATAGCGTGCGCCTTTGCGGTGCCGGTGGCCAGTAACAGGAGATGGCCCGCACGTGAAATAGTGCCAAGCCCCTGGGTGACCACGTGGTACGGCACGTCGTCCGCGGAGTCGAAGAACCGGGCGTTATCCAGCACGGTCTGCGGGTGCAGCGTCTTAATGCGGGTCAGAGAACTAAAAGAGCTGGAGGGCTCGTTAAACCCGACATGCCCATTGGTGCCGATGCCGAGCAACTGAATGTCGATGCCACCGGCCTCGATAATCTTGCGTTCGTAGTCCTCGCAGGCTGCGCCGATGTCGTCTGCGAGACCATCGGGAATATGGACACGCGCCGGGTCGACATCCACGTGATCGGAAAACTCATTGTGAATCACGTGGTAGTAGCTCTGCTCATGCTCGATGGGCAGGCCCACATACTCGTCGAGTGCGAAGAAGCTGCAGTCCTTGAAGGTGACTTCACCAGCCCGATGGCGACGAATCAATTCTCGATACGTCGCAAGCGGGGTCGATCCTGTTGCTACACCGAGGTTTCCACCTTTGTTGGCGTAGTACGCGAGGTAGTCCGAAGCGATGTTCGCGACTTCAGCCTCAGAATCGACGATGATGATTTCCATGGTGGAACACTCCAGAAAAAGCTAACGCGCGGCAGAAAATGAAAAACGCTCAGGGCAAGGCCGTAGGTGCCGTTGCCCTGAGTGTTTAGTCGTACTGAGTTACTTCACCCAGAAGTTACCGTTCTCATCCTTGTAGATGATGTCGCCGGCGTAAGCAACCTGGGTCTCGTTAACCTGAAGATCAACCAAATCCAGCGTTTCGACGATTGGCTCAATGTAGACACCACCGTTAAACCAAACCTTGAAAGCATCTGCCGAAGTTGAAGAACCGGAGAAACGGTGTTCCTCATACTTGTGCACCGGAGCAAAGGGGCAGCTAATCGCCTGTGCGATAGCAGGAGAGGCAGCAACAGCGCCAAACACAGTAGCGGCGCCAATGGTGACAGCGGCGACGGATCGGGTGAACTTCATGATTAATTCCTTCCCAAATCAGGGATTTAACGGTGCCATCGGGGAAGACATCATCGTAAATATGAATGTCAAGAACAGGTCTGACATAAATATTACAGGTGAAGACTATCAATAAACAATTGTCAGCGAATGGTGCTGGGAAGTTCATACCAGCAGCCATTGGCCGAGAGTTCCGGGGCTACAGCATTGCTCGCTGTCAACTACCGCCACTCGGCAGTAGCCGGGTCAATACCTTCCTTACGGGCCTGAGCTTCGATCAAATCCAGCAAATAGCCAGCATTGCCACGGTAATACCTATCGAATCGGGAATCAGCGATATACATGCGAGCCAGCAGAATCTGCTTCTCTCGACCAGCCTCGTAGAAGCGGATAATAGAGGCCAAGTGACGGTCAACTAACTTAGCCGCTTCAGTGGAACCTGGCTCCACGTGGCGCTCGGCGGCGTCGGCAAGCGCATCGGCAAAATCCTTGGCCTCTGCCACAAGAGCAGCCCAGTCGCTGTCGTCCATCTCTTCCTGAGCCTGCTGGGACTGCTCCCACTCGGTAGTGTCGCCCCAGCGTTCCTCAGCTTCGGCTTCTAGATTCTGCCAATCGCGGCCCAAGAGCTTTGCCTTCGTCTTTGCTTCCATCGTGTGTCCTTCCTCGATCAGTTTGTCCAGAGACTGCACCATGTGGTGCAGGTCAGCGATTTTCTCTGTGAGAACAGTTCGCTGTGCGAGCAACCGTTCTTTCCGACCTCTCGGGGAGGAATCGCCGTGAATGAACTCCTCGATAGTCTTCAACGGCACACCAGCGGCGCGATAGACCAGGATCTCCAGCGCGGTGTCGATGTCCGCATCGGTATAGAGGCGGTAGTCGGACCACGTGCGATACTGCGGGCTGAGTAGCCCGATGGCATCCCAATGTCGCAGCGTGCGCGTGGTAACACCCAGCAGTTCGGCCGTCTCGCCGATGGTGTACTCGTTGTCGTTGTTGCTCACGGGAATCATCTTTCTGTTTGACGCCGCGTCAAGGTCAAGACCTGATGCCGAAATCCGTCGAGGAAGTTAGTTGCGGCAGCCGCAGGTGTGCCGTTCTCGCGACCGTCAATCTGCGAGGCCCGACCGCAAGAGCCGAAGCCGGTTGATTGCCGCCGCAACTTCCTGGAAACGAGGCTCGGCCAGATGACCAGAATTGGTAGACGCAGCTGCCACGTCGAAGAGCGAATGACAAAAGTTGTCGTATTCGCGCCGGATTAGGTCGGTGAGGTCAGTACGTCCATCGAGCTGCTTTACGACGGCGCCCAGAATCCGGGCAATGGCTTCTGTTTGGGAGGAATCCATCAACTGGCCAACAGCGCGCAAGTCAAGATTGTCCTTGCCCACCTGAATCAGCTCGAGACCACGAGCCCGCGGTGGCTTAGGTGGTTTCCCACCGCGGCCACGCCCATCACGCCCGCCGCCACGTCCGCCGCCGTGACCGCCACGTCCGCGACCACCGCGACCACCATGTCCACCACGGCTCTCACCGGCAGGGAAGTTCGCCCGCAATAAACGCTCACCAATTTGCGCAAAAGCTGGCGAAGGTGCAGCCGGAGTGGCAGATTCGCGGAGCTCACGGGCGCGCTCGGTGACGTCGTAAGGCGTGTACGCATCCATAGCAATCACGGTGTCCGCGACGTCGATGAACGCGCCAGAGCCGCCGGCGACGATGACCGTAGAGATCCCGTGGTCCTCCCAGAGCTCGCGGACCCGTGCGACCAGTGGAGTAATCGGCTCCCGGTCATCGGGGATGAGTCGGCGCATGCGCTCATCGCGAATCATGAAGTTGGTCGCGGAAGTGTCCTCGTCGATGAGCAGCACTCGCGCACCGGAACCCAGCGCCTCCATCAGACCCGCAGCTTGGGAGGTCGACCCCGATGCGTTCGCCGTGGAAAACCGGGTTGTGTCATCACCGGAGGGAAGACCGTTGATAAACGGCGAGATATCCACACCCGTAACAGCGCGACCATCCTCGGCACGCAGCGCAACCGCAGTCTCATCGGCGACCACAAACTCGCGGCCATCGCCAGCAACATGGTTATATACGCCCGTGACCAGGGAGGACAGCAGCGTGGACTTACCGTGATAACCGCCGCCGACAATCAACGTCACGCCCCGTGGAATGCCCATGCCGTGCACCGTTTTCCCCGACGGTAGCTGAAAACTGTGCTGCAACGATTCCGGCGAGGTAAACGCAGTCGCACCAGGCTTCGGCAGCTGGCTATTGCCCGCCTGACGAGGCAACACGGACCCGTCTGCCACGAACCCAATCAGGTTCGCGTCCGCCACCGCACGGCGTAAAAAGCACTGGTCATACTCCAATTCCGCGGCTTCCTCGAGCGCATCGATGGGCGCGTTCACGATGGCGTCGTCAAGCGCGTCCAACAAATCCTCACAGATCAAGCGCGCCGCCTCACGCCCGAGAATGCGTCGGCCGCGGGCAGGTAGTTGGATTTCTACGCTGATCTGGAGGGCATCGTCATGCTTATCGACGTCGTGCGCATCCCCACGGAGCTCAGCGACAGCTGCTCGACGCAAAACCTGCTGACCTGGGGAATCGATGAACAGCCCGCGACCGTACTTCTTCAAAGCGCGCACGAGGCGGCGGTTCAGCAAATCGAGCTCCGCCGTGCTGAACCTGCCGGGTTGTGTCCGGGAGGCGCCGCGATAGTCCAGCACTGACAGTGGAATCTGGACACGGGCCCGCGATGCCGGGGCGTAGGGGTCGGACTGGACCTTGTCGATGAACAGCGTCGCGTCCAGGTCCGGCAGGTCGTGGGAGCCACGAAGAGATTTGTATGCACCGTAGCTCTTGCCATCGAGGTTGGAGAGACGTCGATAAAGGTCAGCGGGCATATTTCTACTTTCGTTGGGTTAGTTGGGTGCTCTTCCCGCGAGTGTAGCGGCAGATGAGACAGCGCGATTCGCTCCTGGAACGGCCTGGGGCAAATGACCGTGTGCGGTAGCGCCGTTGCTGCAGGAAGGTAGCGTGAGAGGCATGACTGATAGCTCGGAAGATGCCAAACCCACGGACGCAGGGGACAACCCAGAGTTAGTGCAAAAACACGCCCGCGCGAATGCCAAGCGCTACGTCTGGGCGAACGGACTACAGAATATCGGCGACCAAATCGTCGCGGCGAAGACGCTGCTGCCATGGCTGCTGCATTCTGCAGGCGCGCCGGGCTTTTTCATCGCCATGCTTGTGCCGATTCGCGAGTCCGGATCGATGCTGCCGCAGGCAGCGCTTACACCCTGGGTAAAGTCTCGCCCGCGCCGCACAACCGTCTGGATCGCTGGTGCTTTGGGGCAAGCCATCGCAGCAGCGCTGATTGGTCTGGCGGCGTTGTTCCTTGAAGGCACCGCGCTCGGCGTCGCTGTCATCGTCGCGCTTGCAGGCTTTGCGACGGCCCGAGCACTGTGCTCGATGGCCTCAAAGGATGTCCAGGGCCGCACGATTCCGAAGGGGCAGCGCGGGCAAATCAGTGGCCGAGCTGCGATGTTGGGCGGTGTCGCCGCAATTATTGTCGGTGCGGTGTTGTGGATCATCCGCGACAACGTCACCAAACCAATCGTAGCGGGCCTCATTTTTGTTGCGGCACTGTCGTGGGTGGTTGCGGTTGTGATTTTCCGGGGAATTGTTGAGCCCACCAACGAGGGGGACAAGGAAGAACCGAATAAAACGTGGTGGCAGGACACCTGGCGGCTCTTTGCAGAGGATAAGAACTTCCGCGACTTTGTGATTGTCCGAAGCCTCTTGCTGGTCACAGCACTGTCCACATCGTTCATTGTGACCCTAAGTGCACAGGTGGGTGCTGACCTGGAAGCAGCTGATGGTGGTGGCGGGGGAGTAAGCGCCAACGTTGGTATCTTCATGCTCGCCGCCGGGTTCGCCTCTTTGGTTGGTGGAAAAGTCGCGGGAATCTGGTCGGATAAATCCTCGAAGAAGGTCCTGACCTACTCTTCGCTGGTCGGTTCGATTGTTCTTTTCCTGCTGGTCGCCAGTGCGCACTGGCTTTCCACCAGTGCCAATGCCTGGATTTTCCCACTCGGTTTCTTTGCAATGTCCGTCGTCCACGCGGGTGTTCGCGTGGCTCGTTCGACCTATGTTGTTGACATGGCAGTAGGCGACAAGCGCACCGAGTACGTCGGAGCGGCTAACACCATCATGGGAGTGGTCCTGCTCGTCGTCGGTGCGTTGTCAGGTGTTATTGCCAGCTTCGGCCCTGCGGCAGCTTTAATCTTCCTGGCACTAATGGGACTGGTTGGTGTCGCTATGTCGAGCAGGCTGAAGGAAGTCTCGGCGCCCCACAAGACAGTTATTTAGAACTCTACGACCATCTTGCCGGTATTGCCTCCGCTAAACAGCTCGAGGAATGCAGCTGGCATGTTCTCGATGCCGTGACGAGTGGTGACATCGTAGGCGACCTTGCCACTGACCACGAGCGGAGCCATTCGCTCCTGGAATTCACCTGCCAGGTGCAGGTACTTTCCCAAGACGAAGCCGCGCAGAGTAATGCACTTGCCAATCGCCAGAGCCAAGTTACGTGGTCCGGTCGGAGCTCCAGTGTTGTTGTACTGGGAGATTGCGCCACACATAGCAACGCGGCCAAAGGTGCGCATCGCGCCGATGGCTGCCTCAAGGTGGTCGCCGCCGACGTTATCGAAGTAGAAGTCAATGCCCTCTGGAGCGGTCTTAGCCAGCTGTTCTGCAACCGGGCCGTCGTTGTAGTTGAAGGCGGCATCAAAGCCGAGTTCGAGTAGGCGCTCAACCTTTTCGTCCGAGCCGGCGGAACCAATGACACGGGATGCGCCCATCTGCTTGGCAAACTGACCAGCAGCCGAGCCGACCGCACCAGCAGCGCCAGAGATAAAGACGACGTCGCCTTCCTTCATCTCTCCGACAGCAGTCAGGCCAACGTAAGCAGTAAGGCCAGTAAGACCAAGGATGCCCAGGTAGGCAGCAGCCGGTGCAACGTTCAGGTCAACCGGTGTTGCCTCGGAATCGGCAATAACAGCATTGGTCTGCCAGCCATAAGAGTGGCGGACAGCGTCGCCAACCTGGAACTTATCCGACTTGGACGCAAGGACAGTGCCCACAGCGCCGCCAGTCATTGGCTGGTCAAGCTGAAAAGGAGGAACGTACGACTTGGTGTCGTTCATACGGCCACGCATGTAGGGATCGACGGTAGCGACCGAGTTGGCTACCAAAATGTCGCCGTCGTTAAGCTCTGGCAAATCGACGGTCTCGAGGCGGAAATTCTCGTCAGTCGGCAGGCCAGTCGGGCGGGAAGCCAGAACCCACTGCTGAGTGGTAGTGGGCAGTTCGGTTGTGGACAATGCATCAGTGGAAGTCAATGTTTTCTCCTCTTGCGTATTCCTGGACTTAATTTCGGATTTATTGGCGCGCGGCATCAATAACGGCATCAATATCCGAGCCACGTAGGCTGCCACTGTACCGTTGCTTGAGTGCTCCGGGCTATGCCTGGATATGTTTTTATAGTTTAAAGCGATTGGGAAATCGCAGGTTAAGTCTCCTGTACCCAGGAGTCGAGTCGCTCAATTAGAACGTCCAAGTCGTCCAACAGAGGCATGTCGGGCAGTCGTTCGGCTACTACGTTGCGGACACTCGTGTACCACCACAATTGCTGGCTCGGAGTTGAACGAAAGCGTCGCCACAGGGAGTGGCCGTCGCGGTCTAAATCCTCCAGAGTCTGGCTGAGATTGTGGAACTTATCCGCGGCCGCCACGATGAGGGACTCCGCGCTGCCACGAGAAAGTTGCTCCAGGTAGGCATCGGCGCGTTCCTGCCAGGAGGGCAGGGAAGAGTCTTTGGTGACACCCTCGACGATCTCCACCACGCGAGGTCCGAACTCATCTTTCATCTCGGCGCGTGAGTAGTTTTCCGGCACGTCTTCCAAAATGTCGTGGAAGAGGGCTGCCAACAGCACGTCTTCGTCGTTAGTCACGCTCGCCGCAATCAGCATTACCGCCATCGGATGGCTGATATAGGGAACGCCAGAGCCCTTTCGGTAGTGCCCATCGTGCGCGCGGGAAGCAATTGCGATGCCGCGCATGAGCCTGTCGCTGGGGCGTGTCGAAGTAAAGGTGTCAGCGTTTTCCATGGGTATCCTGACCTTTCGTTGATGCTTGAAAAATAGCAGCGTCTAAGCTTGAACATCATGAACGTCGCAGAAGTAGATCCGCTCATCGAGTCGATGTACCGGTGGTCCGATGTCAGTGGTGTCTTGCTCATGGGCATCATCGGTGGCACCATCGCCAGGCAACGAGGCTACGACATCATCGGGTTCTTCTTTATTGCGCTGTTCTCCGCACTGGGTGGCGGCATGATTCGCGATGTTCTGATTAACCAGGGCACCGTCGCCGCAATGAGTCAGCCGGAGTACCTAATCCTGGCGTTTACCGGGGCGCTCATCGCGCGGTTTTTCTATTTCAAAGGAAAGACCTGGGAATACGTTCAAGTTCACGGTGACGCTGTGGTCTCGGGACTCTGGGCCGCTACGGGAACGGTCAAAGGCGTCACGTATGGCTTGCCCATTCTGCCGTGCATCATGATGGGCGTTTTCACCGCCACTGGCGGTTCCATGATTCGTGACATTGTTACCGGGCGGGTACCCGCTGTTTTCGGCGGCAATCAGCCCACGGTCATCCCCGCCGTGGCGTGCGCAATCATTGTCATCGGAGGCCACCATCTGGGATTTATGGCCGTGTCCATGGTCGTCGGTCCCGTCGTCAGCATTCTGCTGTCGCTGCTGGGGTACTGGGGTAATTGGCGGGTGTCGGCACGCTCTGAGTGGGCACCATTGAACGACACCGCGTCGCAGATTGCGGTCCTCGCTCGTCGTGCAGAGGGCAAGAGCCGTGAGGTCGGTCGACGCTTCGAGCCCGCGCGCCTGCGCAGTTGGCGCCACCGTCAGATGGAAAAGGCGCTGCAGCGTCGTATTCAGGCTGAGGTCGATAGGGGAGTATCGCGTTCCGACGCAGAGGCCAACGCGGAGGAATTCCTGGAGGAGTTCAATGCGGACTTCCCAGCGGATCTGGAAGTTCCGTCGGCACAACAGGAGACAGAGCAGGACGAAAGCGATGAATCTGATTTCGGTGTGGACCTATCCGGCGATTCCTATGACGATTACGGGGAAGATACTGCGCTGCGGCAGCGGGAATACCGGGAGATGTTGGATCAAATTCTTGCTGACGATGAGGCGACCGATTTGCTCGTCGCAAAGCTAATGAAGAAATACGACCAGCGGGATTAGAGGAGCGGTAGAGACATGGCATCGACGAGTACTGCAAGCAGGCATTTTGGGCACATTATTAAGGAACACACCCTTGAGGTTCCCTGGGATCCTTTTGCCGGGGCTGCGAATGCCGGGACATTTGAGCTCTTCGCAAGGGAGATCTATGCGCCAGGAAATGAGGACGCGCCGGCAATTGTCTATTTGCAGGGAGGTCCAGGCTTCCCGGCACCGCGTCCAGTGAGCGCAAGCGGGGTAATTGGCGAAGCGCTGAAGGAATTCCGCGTGATTCTTTTGGATCAACGTGGCACGGGGCGCTCGCATCGAATTGATGCGGCCAATATTGCGGATATTCCGGCCGAGCGGCTTGCACAATTGCGTCAGGAATACATCGTCGAAGACGCGGAAGCATTGCGAAAGCATTTGAGCATTGCGAAATGGTCGCTGTATGGGCAGTCCTTTGGTGGTTTTTGCATTACTTCGTATCTCAGCCGCTATCCGAAATCCGTGGAGCACGCTTACCTCACAGGTGGTTTGCCCGTTCTGGACCGTGGCGCTGATGACCTTTATCGCACGACATATGGGAAGCTGCGCACCCGCCACGAGCGCTTTTATCGCGAATACCCGTGGGTGGAGAATCGCATTCGAGAAATCTGCGCGCACCTGGAGCAATCTGCAGAAACTCTCCCCACTGGTGAGCGTCTGAGTTCTCGTCGATTCCGAACCATCGGAATTGAATTGGGCCGCGGAGATGGATTCCACAATCTGGCGTATTTGTTGGAAGAGCCATTCCACATTCGCAATGGTGAAAAGCAATTGCGCACTGATTTCCTAGCCGATGTCGGATCCCGCGTGAGTTTCGCCGAGGGGCCGCTATACGCCGCGATTCACGAATCCATTTATGGCGGTGTCGGGGACCAGCCCACAACCAATTGGACAGCTCACCGCATTCGCGAGGAAATCCCAGGTTTCGAAGAAAATGCCAATCCCGCAGGAGACGAGCCGTTTTACCTCACCGGTGAGCATGTCTTCCCCTGGCAATTCGACGAAGACCCCGCGCTTATTCCTTTCAAGGAAAAGGCGGAAACATTGGCGCAGCACACCTGGGAAAGCTCACCGTATGATTCCGCGCGCTTGCTTGCCGACGCTCCGACCTCGGCAGCCGCGGTTTATCTCGACGACATTTTTGTACCGTTCGATTACTCGATGGGGACAGCCAGCTGCTACCGAGATCTGCGACCACATGTGACCAATGCATTCCAGCATGACGGTATTCGCCACGATGGCGCGGCAATCTTCGGCCGGCTTCGCAAGCTCGTCGAGGATCACTAGACGAGTATTCGAGCGCTGAGTCTTAGCGCGGAGAGCTAGACCGAGCCTAGACCTCTGCGCGCGCAAGTCGAGCAAAGGCACCGTCGGCGCTCAAGAGGTTGTCATAAGTGCCACGTTCGATGAGCTGGCCGTTTTCAATGACCAGGATGTCATCGGCCTCGGTCAAAGTCTGAAGCCGGTGTGCAATGAAGATGCAAGTCGCGCCACATGCGCGGGCATTGTCGACGATACGAGCCTGTGTCAGCGGATCCTGGTGGCTGGTGGCTTCGTCGAAAATGACAATCTTTCCGGCGAGGTTGGCACCGGGGCCGTTGGGCACGGAACCGTCGGCAAGTACCGCGCGTAAGTAGGTACGAGCCAGCGCCAGACGTTGACGCTGACCACCGCTAAGCCGCTGCACGCGGCGGCCGATGGGCCTATCCAGCGGCAGCTCAGCAGGGTTGATGGCAGCGAATTCGAGTGCCCAGTGCATCAGTGATTTGGGAACCTCGCAGCCATCATGCGCGCCGAGACACAAGTTCTCGGCGACAGTGGCCTCCATGAGAAAAGGATTCTGATCTGCGACAACAACAGCTCGGCAGACATTGGTTGAGCCGAGGTCACGGGCATTGTGGCCATTGATGATGACCTCTCCCGCATCCGGATCGACATGCCGTTGGATTAGCCGGGAAAGCGTGGACTTGCCCGAACCGGTGGGGCCGACCACACCGATGAACTGGCCTGTGGCAATGCGCAGATTGATCTCGGTCAGCGCAGGGTTATCGGCGCCAGGGTAGTGGTAGCTGACATCGCTCAGTTCGAGGACAGGGACAGGGTCGGCGGAGTTGGCCCCGGTGGCTAGCGGGTGTCGCGGTTCAAACTGATTCGGCGTCTCCAGCTGATCCGGCCGCTCTGGTTCTTCCACGGTCGGTGGCTGCGCGGCCAGCTCCCTAATCCGAGTGACTGCATTGAGCCCCGCTGGCAGAGAAGACGCCAAGCGCTCGATCGAATCCATCGATGAAGCTGTTCCCGCCACCAGGGATGTCGTCACCAAAACAGCAGGGAGCATACGGTAGTCGGCTGAAAGCGCCGGGATACCAGCACAAAAGACAGCGATGCTGCCGCCCCAAATCCGAAGCCCGGTAGCGCCAGAGCGCAGTCCAGCCCGCTTGCCGCCTGCACGCATCTTCTGCGCAAGCTGCTCGTCGAGCTCACGCAGTCCCCGCAGCCGCTGCTCGGCTGCGCCGTAGATGAGGATTTCCTCCCGAAGTCGCAACGTATCGGCGATATACTGCGCAATCTCCGTGCGCGTGGAGTTTGTTGTGAAAGCCTCCGCCGTCGCCTTCTGAGAACCTGCGAGCGCAATCACAAAGCCGACCGCAAAGGTCAGTGCCAGAGCAATCGTAGGCAGTGCTCCGGCAGTCAATGCCGCTGTCACGACCGCCAACAGAGGAATTAATACGGCCGTCACCGCGGGCGCAATTGTGTGCGCAAAGAAGACTTCCACACGGTCAACATCACGAATCGCAATCGTGTGAATCCTGGCAGTACCCAGCCCATCGGTTACCGCGGGCGCTTGCGGGATAAGGCGCTCGACGATCCACAGTCGCAGCTCGCCGAGCAGCCGAAATGCCGCGAAATGTCCGAGGTACTGCTCGACATACCGCAGAATCGCTTTCAGCAGCGCCAGCCCTGCAATCACGCCAATGACCGCCCAGGTCCACGTCATGCCCATGCTTTGCGACGAGCCGGCTGCGTCCCACTTCGACAGCGCAATTGTGGCAATTGCCCAGGCAGGCACGGCCAGCATTAATGCACCCAGTATGTGCCCAACCACGCGTGCGAGGATAGATGCACTGAGCGCTCCGCGAGCCTGCGCGGAAAAGCGCAGCAACCAGATGATGTTGTTCATGTCAGCTCTCCTCGGTCAGCGCCCGTGCGTAATACTCATTGCTTGTGCTCAATTCGTCGGGGTTGCCCGTAGCCACAATCCGGCCTTCAGCGACGACAATGACCAGGTCAACGTCCGATAGTGCCTCCATTCGGTGAGCGACCATGATGCTTGTTCGGCCTTCAGCAAGCCTGGTCAAGGACTCCTTGATGAGACCTTCCGTCCGACGATCGATGTCCGCTGTCGGCTCGTCGAGAAGCACAATCGGAGCAGTACCGAGCAGACCACGCGCAATGGTCAGGCGGCGTCGTTGCCCGCCCGAGAGCCAATTGCCCTGATCGCCGACCTCCGAATCGAGACCACCAGGGCGCTGCTCGATTTCGGTGAGTAAGTGCACGTCGCGAAGTGCTTTTCGCATATCGACGGCCGTTGCGTCCGGGCATGCGATGCGAAGATTGTCCGCGACGGTGGTGCCGAAAATGGCTGGTTGCTGGGAGATGAGTAGCGAGTTGGCGAGCAACTCCGGGGTTGAAAGCGCGTGGCCGTCGAGGGAGACTTCCCCGGAATGCGGCTGCAGGCCTGCGAGTACACGCAAGAGTGTGCTTTTTCCGGAACCGCTGGGGCCCACGATGCCGACTCTGCTGCCGGCTGGAATTGTCAGGTTGATATCGGAGAGAATGCGCTTTTCGCCGATGTCAACGCTGACATCGCGGAGGGAAATCTCCGGTGCGTGCTGTGCGTGCGGTGCCTGCGGCGCGGAGGCATCGGTGGAATGCGCTGTTGCGGCCGTGGACGCTTCAGCTGGAGGTTCGCCGAACATCTCCACAATTCCATTTCGATGGGTGCGTCCACCGAGTCCGATGTAGAAGGTCCGGCCGACACGATTAACGGGCTCGTAGAGCAGAACGGATAGAAAAACACCTGCGAGAGCAGTGCCTACGCTGATTGCGCCGGCCTGTAAACGCAGCAGGACAAGGCCGATTGCTGTAGTCGACATTGCAATTCCAAAAACCGCATCGTTGACAATAATCATCAGCTGATTGCGGGCGAGCAGGGCAGTGAGCTCAGCCATTGCAGTGCGAGTTTGGCTGGCAAAACGTGCCATGACCCGGTCGATTGCTCCAAGAACTTTGAATGTGCCCAGCCCTTCGAGCATTTCCAAATACGCATGTGTGGCCTTCGCTTGCTTTCGGCGATACGTCGCATTGGATTTCCGCAGGATTTTTCCAGCACCAATAATGATCAACGGCGTGGAAATGAAAAATAGTGCCAGCCACAAGGCGGTTTTCGTATCCACCCACAAAGCCCAGACCACCAAAATGATCAGTGGAGCACTAAACGAGGCCAACGTGGGAGCGAGAAATGTGGCTCGGTAATTCGCGGTCTGTTCGACGCTTGTGGTCGCGGCATCGAAGAGTAGGCCTTCGCCAGTGTTGGCGGCGCTTCGGTCTGCGTGACCGGATTTCCCGCCACCGTGCCCTTTTCCATGCGAGCGCTTCGGGGCCTGTTCAGGAGCAGAAAACTCCGGCTTCAGCACACTGCCAACCACATGCGAGCGCCACAGCTTTTCCTGCTCACCAGCTAGCCGTGGTGGCAGGGCCTCGGTGACATAAGCACAGAGGCTTCCCAGAATGACCGCCACAATTGCAGCGGCCAGGGATTCATGAAGTCCCCAATCCCCAAACCAATTGCCGCCACTGGTGTCGGTGACACCGCCGTGCAAACTGCTGAGAGCATCGAGTGAGCACCCAAGGAACACGGCACTGAGAGCGAAGAAAAAGCTGCGCCCCCAGCTGGATAACAAAACCCAGTGCATTCCGCGGGGAGGCGAAGTCAGTGCTTCATGAATCCACATAGCGACGTGAAAACCTATTTTCTATTTAGCCAGCGCGTCAGCGATCTCACGCAGTCCATCGGGCATGTGCATTCCGGCGGTGCCAGAGGTCGTCTTCGCATCGATCAGTTGCACTCGATCATTCTTGACCGCAGCGACGTCGGCAAGCGCCGGATTATCCAGCAACTCCTGGAATGAAGCCTTGCCCTGTCCGTGGAAATCCTGAATCAAAATGACATCCGGATTCAGCTGCACAATTGTTTCCGGATCAGCGGGAACGGCACCCGGACGCTTGCCCTTTGGCGAAATCGGCTCGCCACCGGCCAGCTCAACGAGATTCGTCGTCGCCGACTGCATTCCCATAATCATCTTCTGACCACCGCGGGCAAACAGGACCAGCGTTTTTGGCTTAGTTGTGGAATCAATTCCCGAGAGAATCTCTTCGGTTTCCGATTCAATCTTGGCAACCATTTCGGCCGCCTTGTCCTCGGCTCCGAGCAACTTGCCGAGCGTGGTCACCGATTCTGCCAGCGCCTTCGGCGAAGCGAATTCACTGCTGGAAAACGCAGCGGTCGGAACATCGCTGGCGCCCAGCAGCTTGCTTGCCGACTGCTCCTGATCATGGCGGCTAGTCATCAACACCATGTCTGGCTCATAGGACAGAATCTGCTCCGGATCCGGCTTCGTGGAGTTGGCAATTGCATTAGGCACCTTACGCGCCAGCTCAACCTGATTACCAGAAGTCTCATCGAGCGCGTTCTTCGTCACCGCGACGACACGCTCTGGCCCAACCAGTTCCAGCGCCAGATCCGCAACTTCGGTCGACAGTGCAACGATGCGCTTCGGCTGACTCTGCACCGTAACGTCATGGTCGCCGACTGTCACAGTCCGCGGCCACTGCGCCTGCTTGTTTGTCGCAGTTTCGCTCGACGACGGCTGCTGCGACGCCTCCTCCGAAGAGGAACAGGCGACCATCGCAGCGAGTGGAAGCGCTGCAATCAATGGCAGAGTGAAGGCCTTTTTAGAGTTTCGCTTCAAGGCAGAGATAGGAGAAGTTGGTGAAAACATGAAAGTACTTCCTTGCTTGTTGAGTTTTGATTGTTGGGAAAGTTTTCGGTTGCATTTTCGCTAGCTGGAATCAGTCAGCCCGAATCAGACACTCTGAATCAGTTAGCCGCAATCAGTCAGCCGGGCGAGCCCGAGCCAACGCCGTCACTCGCACCGAACCGGTATGTGGATCGGTATCGACAGCACTGGAGATGCGATAAATCGCATCTATTCGGGGAGGTGTTAGCACCGCTTCGGCGGAACCAGTGACTTCCAATCCGCCGTTGTGAATCACACTGAGCCGGTGACAGCTGCGGGCCGCGAGGTTGAGGTCATGAAGAACAACTCCGATACCGTGGCCTTCGTCGGCTAGCTCGCCGAGCAGCTCGAGGATTTCCAGCTGAAACCCGATGTCCAAGGCCGCAGTGGGTTCGTCGAAAAGCATGACCTTGGCCTGTTGTGCCAATAGCTTTGCGATGAACACCAATTGCCGCTGCCCGCCGGACAGAGCCGTGATAGGACGGTCGGCGAGTGCGGTGACACCAACGCGGTCGAGAGCGTAGGCGACGATGTCGTGGTCCGTGGAGTTTAGTGAGCTGCGGAAACGGTCACGCCGACGGTGGTGCGCGTACCTGCCGAGTGCCACGACAGTTCGAACGTCAATAGCAGCATCGGCCGGTGTGTGCTGTGGCAGGTACGCCAATCGAGTGGCGCGTTCGTGGGCACGAAGCTTCGTCAGCGGCGTGCCGAGGAGCTCAATCTGCCCCGAACTCGGTGTCACAATGCCAGCCAAAGCACGGAGCAAGGAGGATTTTCCGGTGCCGTTGGAGCCGATGATGCCGTGGACTTCGCCAGGTCGAATAGCAAGGTTCACGCCACTTACGACGGTCCGATTGCGGTAACCGACACTGAGATTGGTAGCCCGCAGCAGCGCGGTGCTGTCGGTGTCTGGCTTAGTGACGTGGTCGCTGAGGTTTTGTGTCTGCTGACTCATGATTGGCGGCCACCTTGCCGAAGAATCAACGCGAGTAGCGCAGGTGCGCCAAGGAACGCGGTGACTGTGCCAGTTTGCAGTGCAACTGGGGAAAAGAGACTGCGGGCGACGAGGTCGGCGAGAATGAGAAACACTGCGCCGAGGCACATAGAAATGGGCAGCAGGCTGCGGTGATCGGGGCCGATGGCAAGGCGAATCAGGTGAGGGACGACCAATCCGACAAAGGAAATAACGCCGGTGACAGCGACGCCCGCTGCCGTGACTAAGGCACCCAGGGCGAGTAGCAGTTGCCGGATCCAGACTGTGCGCATACCAGTGGCAGCGGCCTGTTCTTCGCCGAGGAGGAGCAGGTTGAGTTCGGGAATGAGCATCATCAAGATAACTGTGCCGACGGTAATGGGGCCGACTGCCAGCGCAATGTCCTGCCAATTGGCAGCAGTTAAATCGCCGTTGAGCCAGAACATGGCCTGTTGAGCGTCATCGCTGTGTGGCGCGTTCGCGATGGTGGCGGCGATGACTGCGCCGAGGAACGCATTGAGTGCAATACCGACGAGCAACAGGGTGGCTCCGCTGCCGCCATTGAGACCGGCGACGATCTGGACAAATATGACAGCCAGCAACGCGCCTATGAATGCGCCAGCCGAGAGGACCCACGGCGCTTTCGCGGCCACGCCAGTGACGATGAGAATAACGGCTACCACTGCTGCACCGGAGGAGACACCGGTAACACCAGGTTCGGCCAGTGGATTGCGAAAGACTGCCTGCATGGTTGCGCCTGCGACAGCGAGCGAGGCACCGACCAGCCCCGCCAACAGGACACGGGGCAGCCGGATGCTCCAGACAAGTGATTGCGTAGCAGGGGATATCTCTGGCAGAAGGTGGTTGAGAGCTGGGAGGTCGTCGGAAAGCGTATTGATGAGCGGGGTGAGCAGTGCGACGATGCCGTTGCTGAAACCTGTTCCCGCGGGGCCGATGGAGATCGCCAAGAGGATTGTGGCGGGGACGGCCAGGAAAAATAGAAAGCCGAAGAGCCGGGCTCGAAGTTTTTGGTTTCGAGTACGCGGAAGAGAAGCTCTATCGACAATAGTTTTCACTTGGTTAATGATGGACAATTTGAAAATAATTGTCAATAAAGGCGTGTCGGTGGGGCTGTGGGGTCCCCTAAGAACAGCAAAACCCCGCACCAGCTCCCTTGTGAAAACAGGGTGCTAATGCGGGGTGAAGAAGCTCTGTAGCTTACTTCTTGTCGCCCAGGCGCTCGTCTGCCATGTCGCGAACCTTCTTGATCTGGTCGGCCTTGTCCTCGCCGAGCTTGTCCTTGCCCAGCTGCTCAGCCTTGTCCAGAACCTTGTCGGTGTTCTCTTCGTTGCTCAGTGCTTCCTTGGCCTTGTCCATAAGTCCCATGGTGAAGACTCCTTCCATTTTTAATGTCTATTCGCGTTTTTTCGTTTGCGGCATAGAGTGTACCGATGAATTGGCGACGTTGCGACCGTTTTGGACTCACGGAGCGAATCCGGGATTCGACTGGCAACACCGTGACTGACGGCTATTGAGTGGCTATTGAGCTGTCTTGGTGCGGGCTTCATCTGCCTTGTGCATGACTTCGCGCTCGTACTTGCCGACGAAGATCATGAGGACAAACGCAATAGCGACAACTCCAATGAGGGTTGCGAATGTGACATTCCAGCCTGCGAAGTCGATCAAGAGACCGACACCAGTGGAGGCGAGTGTTGCGCCGAGAAGGTATCCGAACAATCCAGTGAAACCAGCTGCGGTTCCCGCAACATACTTAGGCGAGAGGTCGATGGCCTGCAGTCCGATGAGCATGATTGGGCCGTAAATGAGTGCGCCGATCAGGGAGATGAGCACATAGAACATCCACAATGGTGCCGTAGCGGGTAGCTGCCAGTATGCGAAAATGGTGATGCCGGTGCCGATCAGGAAGAGCATGCCGGCGCCTGAGCGCCAACCCTTGAAGACCTTGTCGGAGACCCATCCACACAGCAGGGTGCCAACAATTGCTGCGCCCTCGTAGAGCATGAATCCGATGATTCCGCCCGTGACGTTGGTCTTGTGCAATTCGTTTGTCAAGTAAATCGGAATCCAGTTAAGAACTCCGTAACGGAGTGCGTAGACGAACACATTGGCCAGCGCCAGCATGACGATAACCGGGTTGGTAAGAACATGGTTCTTGACGATTGTGAACCAGGGTTCTTGTGCCTCGTCATTGGTTCCTTCGACTTTGTCCGGGTCGTTACGGTATTCCTCTACCGGAGGCAGACCCATGGATTGCGGGTTGTCTCGAATCAGCAGGAATGCGATGGCGGCAATTACGAGCGCGACAATTGCCGGTAGCCAGAATGCGGGAGTCCAGTCGGCGTCGGAAGTGGCGAACGAATGCAAGCCCCAGGCTGCCAGAGCACCGCCGACGGCGGCGCCGACATTGTGGGCAGTGTTCCAGATTGACATCAAAGTGCCGCGCTCGGATGTCGAGAACCAGTGGACGACAACTCGTCCAGAGGGAGGCCAGCCCATGCCTTGGAACCAACCGTTGATGAACATGACTGTCGCGAATATTGCAACAGAGGCGCTGATGGCTGGGACGAACGCAACAAAGAGGTTTACGACCGCGGACAGTGCTAGGCCAAGTGGGAGGAAGTACCTGGCATTGGCTCTGTCGGAGAGCATGGCCATGAAGAACTTGGATAGGCCGTAGGAGAAGAGAACCGCATTGGCTACGATGCCAATTCCGGCTGCACCCAGTAGGTCGTGCTTTTCCAGCACAGCGGACACCAGGGGGATGTTATTTCTGATGAGGTAGAAGCCCGCGTAGCCGATGAAGATGCCCATGAAGACGTTGAACCGCCAGGTCCGGTAGGTCGGGGCAATCTTTTCCTCGGGAAGGGGAGCTGCTGGGCCGGGGGCGCTGAGCCAGCCGAGCCTCTGACTGCTCATGATGAGAGTCCTTTCGCTGAAGGCCGCCGTTGCCTCTGGTGCAACCTGTGTGGGTGGCTAGGGTGGCAGGCGGATAGCTTTATCGTTTCAGCGGTGAGTTTACAGCGACTTTATCCCCTATTAACGGGTTGTTAACTTCCCGGTCTTGGAGGCCTGTGGAGGGGGTTGGTGTAAAGGCGATTAACGCATGTCATTGGTTAGAGAATGTCGTTAATAGCCTCGGTGGGGCGCGCCATCCGTACCCCCTTGTCAGTGACAACAAACGGGCGCTCAATCAGGCGTGGGTGCGCGACCATTGCGTCCAGGAGTTCATCGTCACTGGAGTCCTTGGAGAGTCTCAGTTCCTTGAACTCCGCTTCCTTCGTACGCACAGCATCGATGACATTCAGGCTGGCCGCCTTAATTAGTGAGCGCAGCTCGGCCTTAGTTGGGGGAGTGTCCAGGTATTTGATGATTTCCGGTTCGATTCCGGCTTCGCGCAGTACGGCGAGAGCCTGGCGGGACTTTGAGCAGCGGGGGTTGTGATAAATCTTCGCTTCCATGCCTCCATCATGGCTGATGTTGTGGTGTGAAGGTTAGCGCTGTGGTGAAACCGCCTGCGGTTAGATCCTGTTCACTGTTTATCTTTAAAAATGTAACGCCAAAAACACTTAAGTTCAATAGGTTGAAAATAGTTGTCGTTAGGTTTACTCTCACACGTGATAGATGAACGGCGAAGTGCGCCCCAACCGCCCCTAAGGTGACCAGATTTACTGAAGCGGCCGGTCAGCGTAGCCGTCGCAAAGCAATAACAAATAATCAAGAGCGGACACCAACATGACAATTTCCGGAAAACTTTCGCGATCAGCTAAGTCCATGTGTGCGGGCCTTTCGATCTTGCTAGCGGGCGCCGGCCTTGCAGCGTGTGGCGATGGCAGTGAGGGAGCCAGCGGCGAGAACCCAATCAACGTCGTGGCTTCCACGACGCAGATTTGTGATTACGTGAAGCAACTGGACATCGATGCAGTTGATTTGACCTGCCTGTTGGCGCCGAATGCAACAGCACATGAGCTGGAAATGACCCACGAGCAGCTGACCAAGACTGGTAACGCCGATCTCTTGTTCGTCAACGGCGTTGACCTGGAGCACTTCCTGGATCAGGCGATTGAGTCCTCGGGCTTTTCCGGAACGATGGCAGTAACCAGTGGCGTTCTCACTGCAGGTGACGTAGATGCCATGAAGGCAGCCAAGGACACGGACAAAACAAAGCCACTGCCACCAGAGAAGGCGAAGAATGGTAACTACACCATCGACCGAGGGGTGGAAAAGATTGATGTCGCCCCATGGCCATTCCCGCCGGAAGAACCCGGTGAGGAGGCGGAATTCCGCTTCGATCCGCATGTATGGACCTCACCGAAGAACGCCAAGATCCAGGTTGCCAATATCGGCTATGCCCTGGAACAGGTCGCTGAGGAACGTGGCGACAATGAGCTGAAGTCCACCATCGCCGACCACGTTGCGGCCTACCAGGAGAAGCTGAATCAGCTGGATGAGTGGGCAAATAAGTCCATCGCCACCGTGTCGGACCCTGTGCTGTTTACCAGCCACGATGCCTTTGGATACTTCTCCCACGAGTTCAATATCAACTTCATCGGCGCAGCGCTGTCTGATTTCAACGAGCAGCAGGATGCCACGGCCGCGCATATCGCCGAGGCGGCAAAGACCGTGAAGGACTCGGGTGCAACCGCGCTGTTTGCGGAGAACTCGAACAACTCGAAATCAATTGAGGCGATCGCCAAGGCCGCAGGTGTCAAGGCCATCGTTGGTGAGGACGCACTCTACGGCGACTCCCTTGGTCCGGCTGGCAGTGCCGGCGAGACCTACATCGGTTCCATCATCCACAACGTCACTCAGGTTGTGACGGCATGGGACGGAACTGTCGCGCCGCTGCCAGAGGGCATCAAGTGAGCCGTAACCGCTTAGCTAACCCCATGTCTGCTGACCCCATAGTCACGCTCCGCGATGCCTCATTCGGCTACACGGCGGTACCCATCGTCAATCACATCACCGCCAATGTCGCGCCGGGTACCGGGCTTGCACTCATCGGCGCCAATGGCTCTGGAAAAACGACTGTGCTGCGCGGAATCCTAGGTGGGACTCGTCTTCTCGCTGGTGAGATGCACAACAACGCGAAGATTGTGTCCTACGTCCCGCAGTCGGCAGACCTCGATCGCACTTTTCCGGTCACGGCGTTCGATGTCGTCGCCATGGGGGTGCTGCACGAACTGCGCCCCTTCCAACCGCTTGGACACCGCAAAGAACGCATCCACGCAGCGCTAGCCAAAGTCGGGCTTGCCGACCGCACCAGTGAACGTTTCGGCAACCTCTCCGGTGGTCAGCAGCAACGCGTTCTGTTGGCGCGTGCCATCGTCGCACGTCCGCAACTCGTGCTTCTCGACGAGCCGTTCAACGGCCTCGACACTGAAAATCGGGCGATGCTGCTGAATCTCCTCAACGAACTGAAGGAAAATGGCACGGCAATTATCGCGGCCACCCATGATCTTGTTCTTGCTGAGGAGACCTGCGAAAACACATTAATTGTGGCGGAGCAGCCGGCTTTTGGTGCGACCTCGAAGTTGGTGCCAGCCTATGTGGACTGAGCTTGCGAATGAGCTTGGGGTAGCGCCTTTCATGTTCAGGCCACTAGTGCTGCTGATTGCCCTCGGGGCGGTCTCTGGCCTGGTCGGTGTCATCGTGAACCTGCGTGGCCTCGAGTTCAATGCCGAGGCCATGGTGCATTCGATTTTTCCCGGAATTGTGGCCGGTGCCGTATTCGGCGGCATCGACATGATTATCCCGGTGGCTGCAGCATTTGCGGTGGTAGTGGCAGTAGCACTGACCTTGGTATCGCGCTCGCACATGTCGGAAGCCGGAGTGGCAGTTGTACTGACCAGCTTCTTTTCCATCGGTGTGATTCTCTCGCTGAAGAAAGGTGACCAGTCAGGACAGCTGGAAGCGCTCATGTTCGGGCGACTGCTGGAAGTCACTGACTCCCGTCTCACCAGCGCCCTGATTGTCTGTGCCATCGCCTTGGTTCTTATCGCAGTGACCTGGCGCCGGCAGGTGTTTGTTGCCTTTGATCGCTTCGGTGCCAAAGCCGCAGGCGTCAATGTGTGGGGCATCGACCTCACCATTAACGCGGCGATTGCTGCGGTCGTGGTGTCGTCGGCAAGCGCTGTGGGCGTGCTTCTGGTAGTCGGATATCTGGTCGTGCCGGGAGCGGCGGCGAGACTGCTGACTCGCCGAGTTCATGTGATGGTGCCGATTGCGATTGCAGTGGGCTGCCTCAGCGGAATCGTTGGTTTGGCACTGGTGCCTTTGGGGCCGGTGTCGCCTCAGGCAGTCGTCGCGCTGACCTCGGTGGGACTGTATTTCATGGCACTGGGGCTGCGCGTCGTGCTGGGAGGAGACCGTGTCTAGCATCCTGATTTTGCCCATTATCGAACTGATACTGGTAGGAGCCCTGGCTGGAGTAGTTGGGGTGCTCGCGGTGCTGGGAAAACAAGTGTTCTTCGCAGAAGCGATTACACATGCGACTTTTCCCGGCGCGGTTGTGGGCGTTGTTATTGCGGCAGCGCTCGGCCTGAGCCACTCGTGGATTTCGGTGTTCCTCTTTATCGGAGCATTTCTGATGTGTATTCCGATTGGGGCACTGTTCGGTCTGTCAAAGGTGGGAACGACGTCCTCGGCGGCAGGAATTGTGCTGACATTTGGGTTCGCACTGGGCTACTTCCTGAACAAGTGGTTCGCCCCGTTGCCGGTGAAGGTAGAAAGCTTCCTGGTCGGCAGCGTACTTAACGTGAACAAGATTGATATTGTGCTGTCCGGTGGCCTCTTGCTGCTGGTGGCGTTGGTGCTGGTGGCTCGGTGGCGGCAGCTGATTTACTTCACCTTCGACCCGGAGTCTTTCGGAGTCGCGCATTCGAGCAGAAAAGCACAGCTGGTCATCAGCGGGCTAATCGTTCTGACTCTGGTGGCGCTGATTCCGGCTGTCGGCACGATTCTATCCATCGCGCTGTTGGCTGCCCCGGCAGCTGCGCTCGTTGGGGTAGTGAACGATACCCGTTTGCTATTCGTGTTGGCGCCATTGATGGGTATCGCGATTGGCCTGGTGGGGCTATTCATTGCGGTGGCGGCGAATCTGTCAGTTGGTGGCTGCATTGGTGTATGCGCCGGCTGTTTCTATGTCCCCCTCAAGATTGCGTCAACACGCAATAGCGCTAGAGTTTGAAGAATGCACGTGGAGGATTTACCAGCAAAGACCCAGGACTACCTCAAGGTCATTTGGGATTTGCACGAGCGCACCGGTGAAAAAGTGGCACTTGGCGACGTCGCTGAGCGGATGGGCGAAAAGAAGCCCACCGCCAGCGAGGCTGTAAAGAAGCTAGCTGCACGTGGCCTTGTCAACCACGAGCCGTATCGGGGCATTAGCCTGTCGGACCGTGGGCGAGACATTGCGCTAATCATGGTGCGTCGCCACCGGCTGATTGAAAGCTTCTTGGTTTCGACTCTGGGATACACCTGGGATGAGGTTCACGAGGAAGCCGAAAAGCTTGAACATGCGGTCTCGGATGATTTCATTAGTCGCATTGATGCAATGCTGGGATTCCCTGAGCGCGATCCGCATGGCGATCCAATTCCCAGCGCAAGCGGTACCATCGCCAGCGCAGTGCGCACCGACCTGACGGATATCGAAGCCGGCGCGATGGTGGTAGTCGATCGCATTAACGACTCCGACCCTGAACTACTGCGCTATTTGGCGACATCAGGGGTAGGACCGGGGACCGTGCTCCGAGCCGAAGCCGCACCATATGCAGGCATGCATGTCTTTGCCATCCTCGATGAGGCGGACGATACCGAGCCAAAGAAAATTCATGTGGCAGACTCGGCACTATGGGCAATCAAGGCGACTCCAACAACGAACTGACGAGGGCCGCAGCGCGCTCTTACTATAAGGTGTCGCGGAATCTCACTGGGCCAACTAAAGTGCCACCCGCACCGTCAGTTTCGTTCGACAGCGTGAAGAGTGCTCGTCGACAGGCATATGCCAGTGTCGAGAGCGTTGATGTGCCACTCAATGCCATCGCTATCTCGCCTGCTGAGCAGCAGGAACACATGGCTAATCTCGAACGCCGCTTGAATGCCTCGACCAAAGACATGCGGGCACTGCTGGACTACGAAGAGCGCCGCATTGCGGTCACTAGCACCGTCAAAGAGGCAATCGTCTATACGCTGCTGGCAATACTCCTTCTGGCAGCAGCCATTGGACTTGGCTACGCCAGCCACCTGGGGGCCGATGCGATTTTGAATGCTGCGGCGGAGGTGACGCCGCGATGAGTAAACGCTCAGGCTCCGACAACGGGTGCGCGACGGTCATTGTCGTATTTTTCTTCTTCGGCCTGATTGTTCAGCTCTTCGGTGTCACGCTGTGGATTCTGCAATATGCATTGCCAGTTGCGGGCTTGGTGCTTGCGATTCTCATTGCATACCAGGCGTGGGTCGGTGTGCGCCGCAGCGCTGAGGCGCACGAGCTCGCCGAGCGTAATCACGCTGAGCTGCAACAGATTGCCATGGACACCGAGTACCAGCTCACCGCAATCCTCTCTGCCTGGGACAACGTGAACACCACAATGGGTGTCGGCACCATCTACAAAGATGTATTTGCCTCCGGTGAGGCTACGCCGGAGCTCATCGAGCTACGCGGTGAGCTCTCTCGTGCTCGGAAGCTAAACAACCGACTGCGCGAGCAGCGTGAAACTATGACCAACCGGGAGCTGGTGGAAGCCATCTCTGATGCCGACGCGCTGTGGTGCTCGCTGACGAAGACGTATCAGAACGCTCGTCGCGAGCTGTAGTAACGCACCTGGTTTACTCGACGGTCATCACAATCTTGCCGTCAGCGTGCCCGTCTTCCAATACTCGGTGGACCTCCGCGACCTCGGTGAGATTCTTAGTCAGTCCGATAGGAAGTGAAATCTCACCGGCAACCACGCGGTCGGCCAGGTCGGCGTAAATAGTCGTGTCATTCGAAATAGCCGGAATGTGCGCCTCAATGCCACGTTCCTTCGCCGGTGCCAGATCGGCCAGTGAAGGTAGCGCCACGATCCGACCATCCGATGGCAACACATCCAGCGAGGGCAGGAAGGTGTCGAAGTACACGCCATCGAGCACAACATCTACGCCCTCGGGGAACCGTCGACGCACAACCTCGAATACATCTTCCGCTGTGTAATCAAGATGCTGCGCGCCAAAGCCCACTAGTTTTTCATGATGGCGTGACGACGCACTGGCCAACACAGTTGCGCCACGGGCAACTGCCAGCTGCGTCATCAGCTGGCCAACGCCGCCGCCGGCACCATGAATGAGTACGGTGTCACCGCTTTTTACCTTCGCTAGCTGATCGACAGCCACGGTCGCCGTGATTCCCACTAGGGCAAGGCCCGCAGCGGTTACGTCGTCAAGCGAATCGGGTGTTCGAACCACACCGTCGGCGGGGAAGACGTTGTGCGTTGCGTAGGTGCCGCGGAAGTCATCGAAGCCGCGCATGCCGAAGACTCGGTCGCCGGGGTGGAAGTTGTCCACACCTTCGCCGACGGCAACGACTTCGCCAGCGGCTTCGCGTCCGAGGACGGCGGGAGGGGTGAACTTTGCGCACAGACCGGAAGAGCCATCGCGCATCTTGTAATCCAGCGGATTCGCGCCGATGGCTGTGGTTTTGACCAGGATTTCGCCGGGACCGGGCTCCGCAGGGGTGCGGGAAACCTGCGTGAACTCATCGGGGTCGCCAAAGCGATTGATGATCATTGCGTATGCGTTGCCTGAATTTGCTGCCATGTCCATCACTGTAGTCCTAGCAGCTAATTATCAACGGTCGGCAAGCGGGAGGGCAGCGGTGACGGCACTGAACGACTCATTGAGGTAGGCGCTGAGGAGGTCGGCGGCGTGGTTTGGGGTGTCCTCGATGAGAACTTTGGCGATACTGATGTGGCGATCGGCGTATCGGGCATGGAGTTCGATGCTTTGGGGGTAGGAGAGGAAGCAAAGACGGAGTTGGGCCTGAATTGATTCGGCGGTGGCTAACAGGTCGGGGGACCCGGAAGCTCTGACGATGGCGAGGTGAAAGGCATTATTCCGTTCGGGAAGGTTCAATGATGACTGTGAACCACAAATAGAAAGAATCTCTTCGCCGAGGAGCTTTGCCTGGCTCTTGCTTAGCGATCGCAGTGTTCCGCATTCGACGACATGGCGAAAGGCATACAGTTCGCGGATGCGTTGTTTGTCGAAGGAAGCGATAAACACGCCGTGATGAGGGATGTGAGTAAGTAGCCCCTCAGATTCCAGCTTGCGGTAGACCTGTCGGATGGTGTTGCGACTGACCTGCAGTCGCGCAGCAAGTTGGGTTTCACGGAGCTGCTCGCCACTGTAGTGCTTTCCGGCGAGAATCTCTCGGCGCAGGACAGTTGCGGTGACATCCGCTACTGAAACGTCTTGTTGTTTTTCCCCAGAGGACGTGTGGGTCTGATCGTCGAGGATGCTTCCGGGGGTAGTCATGTAATACAGACTACTAAAGCACTTTTGTGTGGCGGCCATCACCAATTAACATACGAGACATTGTTCAACAATCTCTGTGCAGGCGATCTTCAACGTAGGAATCCTTCAACGTGGGAATCGTCAGACTTGTAGGGAAAGGCCTTACGCTATGGACGCTTCAACATCTGCCCATAAGGCGCGGCGAACGGCACTCCTCGGCGCCGTATTCCTGATGGCGACCAGTGCTATCGGGCCGGGCTTCCTCACCCAGACCGCAACCTTTACGGCCAAGCTTGGCGCGGCTTTCGCCTTTGCCATTGTGATCTCGGTGCTTCTTGATATCGCGATTCAGCTCAACGTGTGGCGAGTGATTGCTGTCTCTGGACGCCGCGCGCAGGAGCTCGGCAACGCCGTGCTTCCGGGGCTGGGCTGGTTAATGTCAATTCTCATTGTCATCGGTGGTGTGGTCTTCAATATTGGCAACGTCGGCGGTGCTGGACTTGGTGCGAACGCGATGTTGGGCGTGGACGCAAAGATTGGCGGCATTGTTACTGCAATCCTCGCCATTGGCTTCTTCCTCTCCCGGCGGGCGGGTATGGCGCTGGACAAGGCACTCGTTGTGCTCGGTGTCGTGATGATTCTGGTCACTGGAATTGTGGCGTTCAGTTCTAACCCGCCAGTAGGGGAAGCACTGAAGAACACGGTCATGCCCGACACGATTGACTTGTTGGCAATCATCACGCTCGTCGGTGGCACTGTTGGCGGGTACATTACTTACGCTGGCGCTCACCGCATGCTTGATGCTGGCGCCGGCGGTGTAGAGAACCTCGCACAGACCACTCGCTCATCTGTTACGAGCATCATCGTCACAGCCATCATGCGTTTCCTCCTTTTCCTAGCTGTCTTGGGAGTGGTTGCGGGTGGCGTGGTCCTCAATACGGATGGAAACCCCGCTGCAGAGGCATTCCAAGCTGCGGCAGGAGATTGGGGTATGCGCTTCTTTGGCGTTGTCCTGTGGGCTGCGGGAATCTCGTCGATTGTGGGTGCCAGCTACACCTCAGCAACATTTCTGACTCGTTCCTCGGGTGCTGGAGCCAAGACTCAAAACACGATCACCATTGTCCTAATTGCAATCTCCACGCTGCTCTTCGGTCTCATCGGTACGGCTCCAGCGACGCTGTTGGTTTTCGCCGGAGCCTTCAATGGTTTGGTTCTTCCAATTGGCGTTACTGTGCTGATTTACATCGCGCTGTTCCGTGCGGATCTCATGAATGGTTACAAGTACCCGAAGTGGTTGGCGGCTATCGGAATCTTGGGTGTCGCAGTCGCCTGGTTCTTGGCGTGGCGCTCATTCGGCGGTGTGTTTGAAATGCTCGGCTAATCCCCCCCCGGTTTCTCGCACAGCTCAGATGAGAACCAACATAACAACGGTACAAAGACCAGCATTATTACTTGGAAGGAGCGGTGACGTTTATGGGCGCCACTATCGATCTCAACTCTGACCTTGGGGAAGCGTTCGGCTCGTGGAAGATGGGTGATGATATCGCTCTGCTGAACATTGTGACCAGTGCCAATATTGCCTGCGGGTATCACGCGGGTGACGCTAGCGTCATGATGGAGACCTGTGAGGCAGCTGCTGCGCGCGGAATTCGCATCGGCGCGCACGTCGCCTACCGCGATCTCCCCGGGTTTGGACGACGTCGCATGGATTACGCACATCGAGAATTGCGAGCCGAAACCGTCTACCAGATTGGTGCACTTTCGGCATGTGCACGGGCGGTGGGTACCGAAGTTTCCTACGTCAAGCCCCACGGTGCCCTCTACAACCGCATCGCAGTGGATGAAAATCAGGCCGCTGCAGTGGTGGAGGCGCTCCTGCTCGCTCGCTCCACCTGCGGAGATGAGCTTGCCATTATGGCGCAGCCGGGGTCGGTCATCGAACGGCTCAGCCTCGACGCGGACCTCCCTGTGATTAGGGAAGCTTTTGCAGATCGCGCTTACAACTCCGATGGAACTCTGGTGTCCCGAGTACTCGAGGGGTCGGTCATTGTAGAACCCGATGCCGTCGTCAAACGCGTCATTGCAATGGCTAGCGGGGAACCAATCGTCGCCTACGACGGTTCACCGTTGACCGTGCAGGCTGACTCTATTTGTTTGCACGGAGACACCCCTGGTGCGGTCGAACTCTCCCGTATGATTCGCCAAGGGCTCGTCGACGCCGGAGTCACCGTCGCTGCCCACGTATAGCGCGGACTCGCACACCGGTCTTATCAACCGCAGTTTTTCAACCCCGCAAGAAAGAAAGGATCAGCACCGCCATGGCCGAGATTCGCCCTATGGGAACAAATGCGCTGCTTATCGACTATTCATCATCGGCCAATCCGTTGGCGAAGGTACTTCGTGCACACTCTGCTGCGGCTGAGATTGAGGGACTCGTTGACAGGGTACCTGCAGCCCAAACGCTCCTTCTTCGCTTTCGCGGACCGGCTCGTCGTTACCTCGGCGCAGTAGAAACCGCGCTGCGGGGCAACAATGCGCAGAGGCAGACCGTCGACAAGCGAAAAACAATGACGATTCCCGTTCACTATGACGGCGCGGACCTTGAGTCCTTGGCACAAAGCCTTGGGATGAGCCCTCAAGCGTTAATCGATTGGCACTGCGAACGCCCTTGGACGGCCGCGTTCGGTGGATTCGCGCCGGGCTTTTATTACATGGTGCGCGGGAGCGGTCAGGGGTGGCCAGAGCCGCTTGATATTCCCCGCCTTACGACGCCGCGCACTCGAGTTCCCAAGGGCTCCGTCGGACTTGCGGGCCAATTCGCAGGTGTATATCCCATCGATTCGCCCGGTGGCTGGCAGCTCTTGGGACATACAGATGTGGAGATGTGGGACTTGAATCGGCCTAATCCGGCGCTGCTTGAGCCCGGGGTTGAGGTGCAATTTGAAGCGACTTCTACGGTGAGTGCGGCGTAGAAAAAGGGGGCGGAAGAGATGAAGAATTCTATCGAGATTATTCGACCCGGCATATTGACGACGATTCAGGATTTGGGCCGTGCAGGGCAAGGCAGCCTGGGCGTGAGTACTTCCGGTGCGTTCGACCACGAGTCCGCGGCAGCTGCTAACCGGATGGTTGTCAACGAAGAAAGCCTGGCGGTGCTTGAGTGCGTCGTCGGCGGGTTGGAGTTCCAAGTAGCGGAGGGAGCAATCATATCCTTCGCAGGAGCCCACGGTGAGGTGACTGTCGAGCAGGATGGCAAGGTCATCAAGACCTCGATGAATAGTCGAATTGTGGTCGGGGCGAAGGCAATTGTGCGGCTTGGTACCTTCGATGCAGGTCTTCGCGGGTACGTCGCGATTCGAGGGGGCATCGATGTCGCGGAAGTGCTGGGCTCGCGGTCATACGATACGCTCGGCAAGCTCGGCCCAGCGCCTTTGCAGGCCGGTCAGGTCTTGCAGGTCGGCGACCCGGAGTATTCGACGGGGTCGTCAATCGCAATTTATCCCGCGCCTCATTGGTCGAGCGAGGCTGCGCGCTTAGATGTTGTTCCTGGCCCTCGGGCGGACTGGTTTACGCGGGAAAGCGTCAGTGATTTCTTTCACGAGACATGGACCGTGACGCAAGAGGCCAACCGCGTCGGACTTCGGCTGAATGGGACTACTCTTGAGCGCCAGGTCACCCATGAGTTGGCAAGCGAGGGAATGGTCCCCGGTGCGATACAAGTGCCCGCATCGGGGCAGCCGATTATTTTCGGTCCTGATCATCCGGCGACGGGTGGATATCCGGTCATTGGTGTGTTGACGGAGCCGTCATTGTCGAGGGCCGGGCAATTGGTGCCCGGCGCGAAGGTACAATTCCGCCGGGTGCGGGCGGTATAGGTCTGCGGCTTCATTCTGCGCGATGGTGCGCCACTACGTTTGCCAGCTATGAGCGTCACACCGTTCTTCGCAGTAAAATCAGCCACCATGATTGAACACGCCTCCTTTTCTCAACTCAGCGCGACGGATGTTTATGCCATCTCGGCGTTGCGTACCGACGTGTTTTATCTTGAGCAGTCCTGTACAGAGCCGGAAATGGACTGGCGCGACCTGGAAGATACCGCAGAGCACTATTTCATCCGCGACGACAATGACGCCCGCAAGATTATTGCGTACTTGCGTGTGATTGACACGCTCGATGAGTTCTCGACGAACTACCCGCGCACCATCGGACGCGTTGTCGTCGATGCCGCGAGCCGGGGTAGGGGGTTGTCCTCGAAACTGCTACAGCAGGTCATCGCTGACCACCCGGATACGGGGCTAATTCTGCATGCCCAGACGCAGGCGAAAGGTGTGTACGAAAAAGCCGGCTTCCATGAGGTCGGGGAGACCTTCATGGAAGCCGGCATTGAGCACATCACCATGGTTCGTGATGCAGCCCGTGGCGAAGCCTAGGAATTAATCGCCTAGACTCCGGTTTGTACGGCGTTGCTTACTTTCGGGTTTAAGCGTTGACCTTCGAATCCGCCAGGATGCGATTCAGGGAGTCGATGCTGGCCTTCGCATCGCCGATAAGCATGTCGGTGTTTTCGTTGAAGAACAGCGGGTTCTGCACGCCCGAGTAGCCCGAACCCATCGACCGCTTGAGAACAATCACGCGCTCAGATTCCCACACCTTCAGCACCGGCATACCCGCAATCGGGGAGCCCGGCTGCTCTGCCATCGGGTTGACGGTGTCATTTGCACCGATGACCAGGGTGACATCCACATCAGCGAAATCATCGTTGACCTCGTCCAGCTCCAGCACGATGTCGTAGGGAACCTTGGCCTCAGCCAGCAGCACGTTCATGTGACCCGGCAGGCGGCCAGCGACTGGGTGGATACCGAAGACCACTTCCTTACCGTCGGCACGCAAATTGCGTACCAGATCGGCGACGGCGTACTGAGCCTGTGCCACAGCCATACCGTAGCCCGGAGCGATGAGGATCTTGTCCGCGTTGCGCAGGATTTCTGCAGTGTCCTCGTGGTTGACCTCAGTGTGGGAGCCTTCCACAGCGCTTGCCGACGTAGCTTCGGAGCCAAAGCCACCCAGAATAACGTTGGCAAAGGAGCGGTTCATGGCCTCACACATGATGTATGACAGGTAGGCGCCGGAGGAACCAACCAGCGCACCGGTGATGATGAGCAGCGGGTTGCCAAGCATGAGACCGGTGAAAGCAGCGGCCCAACCGGAATACGAGTTCATGATGGACACGACAACCGGCATGTCGCCGCCACCGATGGCGATGACCAAGTGCCAGCCCAAAAACAGGCCCAAAGCAGTCACAGCAACCATGCATGCCCATGCGATGGTGCCGCCCTCGGTGCCGGTTGCGATGAAGACAGCCAGGAGAACCAGAGTGACCACCAGAATGGCAATGTTCAGAGCATTGCGGCCTGGCAGCAGCAGCGGCGAGCCCTTGATCTTCTCAGACAGCTTCAGGCCAGCGACGATGGAGCCAGTGAAGGTCACAGCGCCGATGAAGACGCCAATGTAGACCTCGCCGAAGTGGAACTTCAGGGCATCGGGGGCGACATCTTCGGCGAAGATGTACGAGTTGAAGCCGATGAAGATAGCGCCGAGTCCAACCAGACCGTTGAACAGTGCAATCAGCTGCGGCATACCAGTCATGGCAACGCTGCGTGCGCGGGTGATACCGATGACACCACCGATGCCGATAGCGACAGCGATGAGAATTAGGGTAATCAGCGGGGAGAAGTGAGTATCCGGCTTGGTGTCAGCGGTGACGAGTGCCTGAAAGATGGCAATGACAACGGCGACGGCCATGCCGGCAATACCGAAGGCGTTTCCGCGGCGAGCGGTCTCCGGCTTGGACAGGCCCGAGAGGGCAGCGAGGAACAGGACAGCGGCGACAATGTAGCCGACGTTGGACAGACGGTAGGTCCAGTCCAGAAGCGAAGCAGTATCAATGCTAGCCATTAGACTTTATGCCTCCTCTTTCACGAACATGCCAAGCATGCGGTCGGTGACGGCGAAACCGCCGAAGATATTGATGGAGCTGACCACGATGGCCGCGAACGCGAGACCGGAAACCAGCAGGTTGGAGCTTCCCACCTGGAGAATCGCACCCACCAGAACAATGCCGGAAATCGCGTTGGTCTCAGACATCAGAGGTGTGTGCAGGCGCGGCGTGACCGCAGAGATCACGTAGAAGCCAAGCACGATAGCCAAGGTGAGAACCATGAAGTTGGCGCTCACGCTGTGCGGCGCGCTGAGCATAACCACAATTGCCAGCAATGCCGTCAGACCCAAAGCAATCTTCGAGCCCAGGCTCGATCCCATGAAGGAAACCTTCTCCGGCGCATTCTCTTCTAATGCAGCCTGCTGAGCCTGCTGTTCCTGCAGCGGGGCAGCAGGGGCGACAGCGACCTTGATTGGCGGTGGTGGCCAGAGAATCTCAGCTCCGGTAGCGCCGGCACCATTCTGTGGGCGAGCCTTTGTCACCGTGATGCCACGGATAATCTCGTCCTCGAGATTGAGAACTGGAGAGCCATCCTTTTCTGGCGTAATCAGCTTGAACAGGTTGAAAATGTTCTGGCCGTACAGCGACGATGCCTGTGCGGGCAGACGTCCTGCAAGGTCAGTGTAGCCGATGATGGTCACCCCGTTGTCAGTGACAATGGTCTTACCTGGAACGGTCACCTCGCAGTTACCGCCACCGGCGGCAGCCATGTCGACGATGACGCTGCCCGGCTTCATAGCTGCAACATCGGCAGCAGTCAGCAGCAGCGGAGAGCGGCGGCCCGGGATATTCGCGGTGGTGATGACAATGTCAGCTTGCGCGGACTGCTCGGAGTAGAGTTTCGCGGCAGCGGCAGCCTGATCATTGGTCATTTCCTTGGCGTAGCCATCTTCGGACTTCTCAGTGGCGGCCGGAATCGGGATGAACTCTGCACCCATCGATTCGACCTGTTCACCGGCTTCAGGGCGCAGGTCTGTTGCCTTGACAATCGCGCCCATAGAGTTGGCGGTACCGATTGCGGCAAGTCCGCCGACACCAGCGCCGATGACGTAAACGGTAGCTGGCGGCATCTTGCCTGCGGCAGTCACCTGACCAGTGAAAAGGCGACCATACGCAGCAGCCGCTTCGACTACTGCGCGGTAGCCACCGATGTTGGCCATCGACGACAGCACGTCCATCGACTGCGCCCTGGAAATACGGGGAACCGCATCCATAGCAAGGGCAGTGATGTTGCGGTGCGCGAGCTCTTCGACCAGCTCTTCGTTACGCCCTGGCGCAAGTCGGCTAATCAGCATGGCACCGTCGTTAAGCAGTGCACGGAACTGCTCCGGCGGAGTGTCGAGCGTTACGACGATATCGCTGTGCCAGACAGACTCGTCGACAATGGTGGCGCCGGCGGATTCGTAGTCCGCGTCGGTGAACTTAGCAGCCAGGCCGGCGTCAGCCTGCACGGCGACCTCGTAGCCAAGCTTGACGAGTTTGCCGACGGTCTCCGGGGTCGCAGCCACAATTGTTTGCTGGGGATCGGGTTCTAGGGGGATGCCGATTCTCATTGTGGGAGTTCTTTTCTGTTCGGGGGTTTTATTAAGGGCCATGCGCACTCGGTTGTCGGTTAACAGTGAGCGTGGGCGTGACCGCTTTCTCCTTGGTGTCAATAAGGTATGCGCTGGTGGGGAGGCAGCGGAGGCGTTTGTGGAAAAAGGTAATAAAAATATGTGGGTAACGGTGGTGAGGTGGGTTTTCTGAATTTGTGCACTCTTAGAAAGGGGGTAGGAAATGGGGGTAGGAGTGCTAATTTTGGGCGAGAGTGAACATTTGTAGCGGCCTGAATGATTGTTTGAGGGGTGAAGTATGGGGGAGGATGATTCTGTCTTTACGTACGTATTTACGCATTAGGTAGATTCGTATTCCAAGGTTTTTGGCAAGAGTTAAGGAAAACGATGATTGGTTCACTAAGTGCCGCCGGAAAGACCGTGTCGGCATCCCTCCGAGGGCAAGGGCGTACGTTCTCGAAGGTGGTTGCTCTCTCGCTCGCAGCCGGTGTGGTTCTCGGCGGACAGGTGCCAGCACAGGCGGCACCGCGCATTGGTCAGCTACCGGACATCACTGCACGCGAAAGCACTATTGACTACCAGAACTCGGAAACCGTGGACAAAATTGGCGGTGGTCTGGTGGATGTCATGGGTGGCGTGAACCGCGTCATCTCCGGTGGCGAAAGTGGCCATATCACCGAGCCGTTCGACCCAGAGGCGGGGCAGCTGCGCAAGGAGTTCGGAGCGATGGGCTCCCATCCAGTTGCCGCAACCCGCGAAGCAATGCCATGTGATGGTGTCGTCTACACCATCTATAACCGCGTACTGCGGGACCTCCACGGTCTCCACGACACCACCGGCTGCTACGACGTACTGCCTGAATCGGCCAACGCCTCCCCAGTTGGCGCGCAGCTTATCTACCCGGCGGATATTGACTCCATGGAGTCTGCGCCACTGATGGTTCTCAGCCCTGGCATTGGTACTGAGCCGGGTATGTACGACGCGCAAGCGCGACTCTATGCAAGCCACGGATACGTCGTGGCCCTTGGCTACAACTTCACCAACTGGTTCGCGCCACAGATGGTGCTGGCAGCTTCAGTTGCCGCAGCGGCCAATGAGGACGAGTCCACACCACTTGCAGGCAAGATCGATTTCTCCCGCACGATGCTGGTCGGGCACTCTGCGGGTGGTGGCTCCGCAATCTTCCTGAACAACAGGATGGATAAAGCCTTCCAGGCTGCGGGTATCGATATGGTCACCCGCGGTCTGGTTGCCATCAACCCAGGGCCTTCCGACGCTGGACTAATCTCCACACCGCCGGAGATTCCAAGCCTGGTGGCCATTGCGGAGCACGAGGACATCGTTCCTTTTGATGCGGATCGACGTGGTTACCGCGATGCTGAAGGGCCCGCCTGGGAAGCGGTAGTCACCGGTTCCTACCACGGCACCTACCTGGATGATCCGTCCAAGAATGTGCTTGGCTCGCTGGTGCTGTCCTTTAGTGAGTTTGTGCTCGGCGGAACGAGTCGAGCAAAGGCCGTCTATGAGGGTGCTAACTACGGCCTGGCTACTGACTCCGAGCTCAAGGACGTTCAGCGCAAGGGCGTTTAGAGCTGGCTACTCCATCGACTCTGGAATCAGCTTTGCCGCGGCCTCGGCGATTGCCTTAGGCTGTGCTTTCGTGAGCTGATTGCCGTTGAGATAGTCGTTGGCCCAGAGTCCATCGGAAATCATTTGGACAACGTAGGCCATGCAGGCTTCCTCATCGGTGGCAATCTGTTCTACCGGCGGATTCCACCGGCGCAAAAGGCGCGTCCAGATCTCGCGCAGCTCCGGGTCGGCGGCAGAGTCGATGGACATGAGTAGCTCGGCCCTCGTTGCCGTATCCAGTGAGACCTGGAGGTTTGCGCGTAGGCGGTTGGCGGGGGATACCTCCTCTGCGGGCCCACCCGCGGCTTCGATAAGCTCCTCTTCCCATAACTGCGCCATGTGCTCATGGACGCTGCGAATCATGTCTTCGCGGGAGGGGAAGTGGTAAATCAACCCTGATTTACTCATTCCGCATTGAGTTGCGACATTTTCGTAGGTGACCTCGGAAAAGCCACTTGTCTCGATAATCTCAACGATTGTGTCGAGAATGGCAGTGCGCTTACTCGTGCGCATATTCAGTCTCCTTCGGGTTGCCGCGAAATGCCACCGCAGTCGCAATCGCTGCAATGACAGCAACGACAGCCAGGATAATCAAAATGGCCAGGTAGGAACTGTCGAGGCCGGCGCGGGCGCCGTCGTTAAGCGCTGGCGTGTGAAGTGCATCGGTGAGTGAGATGCTGGCGTCGACAGGCGTGAACAAGGCGTAGAACATGGGCAGGAGGCTGCCTGTGATTGCGACGGTGATTAGTGTGCCAAATTCGTAGGACACGGATTCCATCGCCGCCGCCATACCGGCCTTTGACCTCGGGGCTGAGCCGATAATCGCGGTCGACGACACCGACATCACAGAACCTGCGCCCGCGCCGAGCAGTATCAATCCTGCGATCATGAGCGGGAAATTGTCCGAGGAAACACCGTAGTACATGCCTGCCAGGCCGATGGCGTTGAGGAGGAATCCGCCGGAGATGAGTGTGCGGAAACCCACTCGATGCAGCACCATGCCGCCGATGACACCAACTGGCAAGGACGCCAGTGCCGCGGTGGCAACTAGCAAGCCCGCGTCGAGTGGTGTGTATCCGACGGAAATCTGGAAGCGCTGCGTCGTCATCAATTCGGCGCCTGCCAGGACAAACATGGCAAGCGCTGCTGCCAGCACGCCACCGGAAAACATCGGCGAACGGAAGACTGAGAAGTCGATGAGGGGTTCGGTAAGACGTGCCTGACGACGCTGAAACAGTACCGCGCCCACTAGCCCACAGGCGATAGCTGCGACGATGACGGTGGAGGAGCGATGGCCGGCGAGTTCCTTGATAAGCGAAACCAGACCCAGCATGGCCAGCATCGCGTAGAGGCTGGTGAGGAAATCCCAGCGCTTGGCTGGGTTGGGCTGATTCGGCGGAGCAAAAATCAGCGTGCCAATGATTGCGAAAATTACTACAGGGATGTTGATAAGGAAGATTGAGCCCCACCAGAAGTGATCCAATAGGAAACCGCCAACGACGGGGCCAGCGGCGGCACCCAGTGTTGCCGTGGCAGACCAAATGCCAATAGCTGTGGCAAGTTCACGAGGGTGGTGGAAGGTCTCACGTAGCAGTGCGAGGGTCGCCGGCATCATGGTCGCGGCGCCCAGTCCTAGACAGCCGCGGGCGATGACCAGCGCCCAGGCGTGCGGCGCAAAGGCCGCGGCCAGGGAAGAGAAGCCAAAAATTGTCAGGCCCACAAGAAACATCTTGCGGTGACCGATGCGGTCGCCCAGGGTGCCGGTGCCGAGGAGGAGTGCAGAGACCACCAGTGGGTAGGCATTGATGATCCACAGGCCCTCCAATTCGGTTGTGTGGAGCTGCTCGCGCAGAACCGGCAGAGCAGTGTAGAGCACCGAGTTATCTATGACGATGAGTAGTAGGCCGGCGCTGATGATAGCGAGGAAGATCCACCTGTGGGTGACTGAAGTGGGCGGAGTAGCCCTTGTGGAAGCGGCGTGGTCGGTACTTGTCATTCCAATAACTGTAACGAACGTTCGGTTTAGTTACAACTTTTTGAAGGGGCAACGATTTAGGTCTAGAAAATTCAAGAAAAGTACGCTAATCCCCCTCCAAGGAGCCGGTGAAAAAGTGTCTGAGTTGAAGGCATTATTGAGGTACGAATTCACGACCGCCGTTCGATCCGTTACCGTGATGGTGTCCCCCTCACGGGGGACGGTCACCGGGCCCGGCATGGCTTATCTGCCCTGTAGTTTCCATGATCCGGGGGTGTTGCCACCGGGCACCGGGGACAACCGCTGACAGCTAATAGGGCCACGGACCAAACAGAGGTCTCGTCGTAACGTGGGTGCCTGCAACGGATGTCCAAGACACCGGCGACCAGCCGCAACAGAAGGACACCACCATGGAACCGTCCGCAACACCCGACATCATCATCGGCCTCGACGTCGGCAAAACCGGCCACCATGCCTGCGCGCTGACCACCACCGGCGAGAGAATTTACGACAAACCACTGCCCCAAGACGAAGCCGCACGGCGCGAAATCTTCGCGTCCATGCAGGCCCACGGCAGCGTTCTCATGGTCGTCGATCAACCCAACACGATCGGCGCCCTGCCCATCGCCGTGGCCCGCGACTGCGGTTGCACGGTCGGAGACCTCCCCGACCTAGCTGTGATGTCCAGGGACGTTGTTCTGGCCCCCGCCCGTAATGACACCGTGCCGATTCAAGAAGTATCTGTCCAGACCGCTTGCCATTGAAGGCATGTTAGAGTTTGGGGCATGTCGAGTCCCGAATCAGACAGGTCAGGGGTTGTCGGTCACACCGCCAGCCCCTTGAACCACTAGTTACGACGCCCACGATCTGTGTGGGCGTATGTCTGGCGTACCCGGGGCGCTGGCCGTGGTGACAAGAAGAACCATTTCTTGATCTCACACCTCGGAGTACTCGATGCCTTTTGCCCTCTACATGCTTGCCCTGGCGGTCTTCGTCATGGGCACTTCAGAATTCATGCTCGCGGGATTGCTCCCCGCGATCGCGACCGAACTTGACGTCTCGGTCGGCACTGCGGGCCTGCTGACCTCCGCATTCGCAGTCGGTATGGTCGTCGGCGCGCCAGTGATGGCGGCATTCGCTCGCCGTTGGCCACCGCGGCTCACATTGATCGTTTGCCTTCTCGTGTTCGCGGGAAGCCACGTCATCGGAGCGATGACACCAGTGTTCTCTCTCCTGCTCATCACCCGGGTGCTCAGCGCTCTCGCAAACGCAGGATTCCTCGCCGTAGCACTGAGCACGGCCACTACCCTCGTGCCAGCGAACCAGAAGGGGCGTGCACTGTCGATCCTGCTCTCCGGCACGACGATCGCAACCGTCGTGGGCGTCCCCGCCGGGGCACTGCTCGGCACAGCGCTGGGCTGGCGAACGACGTTCTGGGCGATCGCCATCCTCTGTATTCCCGCGGCCGTTGGAGTCATTCGTGGCGTCACGAACAATGTTGGTCGGAGCGAGACTAGCGCGACCTCACCAAGGCTCCGTGTCGAGCTCAGCCAGTTGGCGACGCCGCGGCTCATCCTGGCCATGGCACTCGGAGCGCTGATCAACGGAGGGACCTTTGCGGCATTCACCTTCCTGGCACCCATCGTGACCGAGACCGCGGGCTTGGCCGAAGCGTGGGTGTCCGTCGCGCTGGTGATGTTCGGCATCGGATCGTTCCTTGGCGTCACGATCGCAGGACGACTATCAGATCAACGACCTGGCCTCGTGCTCGCAGTCGGCGGACCGCTATTGCTGACAGGCTGGATCGTGTTGGCAGTGGTCGCATCTCATCCCGTTGCGCTTATCGTCCTCGTCCTCGTTCAGGGATTCCTGTCGTTCGGCGTCGGCAGTACTCTGATCACGCGTGTGCTGTATGCAGCATCGGGTGCGCCAACGATGGGCGGTTCGTACGCAACCGCAGCATTGAATATCGGAGCTGCAGCGGGGCCCGTGCTTGGTGCGCTCGGGCTCGCGACCGGGCTGGGGCTGCTCGCGCCGGTTTGGGTCGCTTCGGTGCTGACAGCGATCGCTCTCGTCATCATGCTTCTCACCAGACGCGCGCTTACGAAGACCGCGGCGGAGGCCAATTGATGACCCATCCGAACGCTCTTCTCACTCCTCGTGCCCGTCTCCGGTTAGCTCGGCTGATTGTCGAAGACGGCTATCCGGCCACGATCGCCGCAAAGATGGGGTCGTTTGCGGGAGAGGGCGAAATCCTACGCTAAGGCTTTGGCCAACGATATTCTCCGGTAAGATTGATGTGTTCCCAGGGGATAGGAGAAGTCGCTTGATATCTAGTATGACGTCTGTCGCACCTGCTTGATCGCGGCCGCGATAGCTAGATCGCGTTGCTCCTCTTCTCCATCCGCGTTCCAAGCTGCGGAAAGGCACCCATAAGCGTACGCCTGGTCGAGCAGGCGACGCGGATCGACGTCCAGCGCACGAGAGAATGCGTCCGCCATCTGTGCAATGCGTCTAGGATCGAGACAAAGGTCGTCTCTGTCAGCCGGATCGTAGAACATATTGGCGGCGCCAAAGCCCACTTCACCGACCAGACCGACGGGATCTATCACCAGCCAGCCGCGACTGGAGAACATGATGTTTTCATGATGCAGATCGCCATGTAGCCCACGCAGTTCCGAGGCATTGCTCATCATTTGATCGGCTATAATCGCCGCGTGGACGTAGTCAGTTTGACAACCTGCGTTTTGATCATCGCGCGCCCGCTGAAACAAAGCTGCAAAGCGATCCCGGATCGGGAGAAGGGCAGAAGGCAGGGGTTCCTCAGATGCGGCATACAGCTTCGCCATTAGTTCCGCTGCAATTTCGGTCGCCTGGTAGTCGCCGTGCTCGGCAACGATGTGAGAGAGCATTCGCTCCCCGGCATATTCGAGCAACATCAGATTGTTCTCACGACCGAGCAACCGGACTGCTCCCCTCCCATTGCGCCATACCAGATAGTCGGCCCCGCGCAGTTCATCAGCAATGTCTTCTATAGGTTTCAATCCCTTGACGATTGCAGGAGTCCCGTCTGGCAATGAAACTTTCCAAACGAGGCTGGAAAAGGTGTCCGCAATGAGAACAGGTTGCGAAACGTGCCAATGAGCAGGAAAAACAGGCGGCATGAACATCAACCCCAAGTCAGAGGGTCCAATCGCAGATAGAAGGCAAGGCGTTCGCGGTCGGGGGCTTCGATCCCCAATACATTGAATAGGACAGCGAAGGCGCGCTCTGCTTCATCTGGCGCTGCCCAGTTCTCTTCGGCGTTAGCAATCATGAGTGCCAAATCGGCATAGCGATCTGCTGTTCCGAGCCGCCCAAGGTCGATCAGACCCGTGCATTGAAGAGTTTTAGGGTCCACCATGAAGTTCGGCATGCAGGGATCACCATGGCAAACAACCATATCGGTGCGCTCTTGGTCGAGCCGCACCGGTAGCTCTCGTTCGACACGAGCCAAAAGATCGAGCTGCGGCGTACTCTTGTCCTCGTCCGGTAAGAAGTCGGGATTGACGGCATTGCGGGACACCACATCAACGGCGCGTCCGAACATTCGCGACAGCCTGCGCTCAAACGGACATTGATCAACCGATAGGCTGTGAACAGCGCCAAGTTGCTGCCCCATTGACGGCCACGCTTTGAGCAAATCCGCTCCAGACAGATCAGCCGCCGGTACTCCCGGAATTGCCGTTATCACCAAGCATGCACCCTCCTGTTCCTCCTGCCAGTTGATCACCTCGGGGCAAGCCACACCTCGACCTTTGAGCCAAATGAGGCGGTCACGCTCTCCAGCGAGCTCACCGCGGCGGGAAGCAGGTGCGATTTTCGCGAAGGCATGCCCGTCACCACGTCGAAAAACAAAATCACCAGATTCTCCGCCTCTGACAGGCAACCAGTCAGAATGCGATTCACCAAAAAAAATATTAGTTCGATTCAATGGAGGTTCCTTCAGTTTTCTGATGAAGCGCGGAGGTGGCTCAACCTGCGAAAAGAAACGAGTTGCTACGTAAGTCCGAGAACATGCTTTCCATGGTCTCTGAGCTCGCCTTTGGGACCGACATATCGGTAGAGAGTGACGCGCTCGATGCCGAGTTCCTTGCAGAGATCGGAAACTGAAGTATCGCGCTGGGCCATGGCGGCTTGCGCGAGACGCACCTGAGCTTTGGTGAGCGCGAATTTTCGTCCGCCCTTGCGACCGCGCGCTCTCGCGGAGGCGAGACCCGCCATGGTGCGCTCTCGGATCAGATCCCGCTCGAACTCGGCCAAGGTGGCGAAGATTCCGAACACCATGCGACCGGACGCAGTCGTGGTGTCGATCTGAGCGGGCACTGTTGCAAAGTTAGCGATGAGGCAGCCTTTTGTCTTATTCAAAGGCCTTA
>OJLW01000008.1_pt1 | contig 95306 bp, 81 predicted proteins | sample 1597021 | NCBI WGS metagenome assembly OJLW01 (sample SAMEA3904676, study PRJEB24821) | metagenome | biome: Builtin; feature: hospital; material: surface | place: USA | collected 2013-06-03
CCGTGACGGTTGGGTCGGTTTGATGGAGGACCGCAGGGTCGATCTTTACGACGACGCCTACATGGACTCCCTGCTTCTGCGCGGCGGCACGATCCTAGGCACCGGGCGACTGCACCCGGACAAGTTCAAGGCTGGCATCGACACGATTAAGGCGAACTTGGACGACGCCGGCATCGATGCGCTCATTGCCATTGGCGGCGAAGGCACACTCAAGGGTGCGAAGTGGCTTTCCGATAACGGCATCCCGGTTGTGGGTGTGCCCAAGACCATTGACAACGACGTGGCTGCCACGGACTACACCTTCGGGTTCGACACCGCAGTCTCCGTGGCCACCGACGCGATCGACCGCCTGCACACCACAGCCGAATCCCACAACCGCATCCTGATCGTGGAAGTTATGGGCCGCCACGTCGGCTGGATCGCACTGCATGCTGGCATGGCGGGTGGTGCACACTACACCGTGATCCCCGAGGAGCCGTTCGATATTGCGGAGATCTGCAAAGCCATGGAGCGCCGCTTCCAGATGGGGGAGAAGTACGGCATCATCGTCGTCGCCGAAGGCGCGGTGCCCAAGGAGGGCACGATGGACGCCGGTCTCGGCGAGGAAGACGAGTTCGGCCACAAGACCTTCAATGGCATGGGCCAGATCATTGGCGACGAGGTGAAGAAGCGCCTCGGCTACGACGTACGCACCACAGTGCTTGGCCACATCCAGCGCGGCGGCACGCCGACCGCCTATGACCGCGTACTGGCCACCCGATACGGTGTGCACGCCACCCGAGCGGCACACGACGGCAACTTTGGTAGCTGCGTTGCCCTCCGTGGCGAAGACATTGAACTTGTCGCGCTGGAGGATGCGGTAGCGCAACTCAAAACGGTCCCGGAGCGACGCTACGCCACCGCGAAAGCGATGTTCACATAGCACCCGGACGCGCACTCTATGAAAAACCGCATTCCTAACCCCTGCCGCCTGCTCATCGTCGGCATCAACCCCGGCCGCCTCACCGAGGAGGTGGACGCGCCGTTTGCCTACCCGGGCAATCGCTTCTGGCCGGCGTTGGAGGCCGCAGGCATCACCCCATACCGTGTCCACGCCAATGAGGGGTTATCGGAGGAAGACGCGGCCATGCTCAACGAGCGCGGCATCGGGTTTACCAACCTGGTGGGGCGCATGACGCCGAAAGCGTCGGACCTTTCCAAGGCGGAGCTCGTGGAGGGAGGTGAGGTGGTGCGGAGTGTCGTCGAAAAGCATCAGCCCAGAGCTGTGATGTTCGCTGGAATCGGGGCGTACCGCGATGCTTATCGACGACCAAAGGCCACCCGCGGTCTTCAACCCGAAACCCTCGCCGGAGTGCCGGTGTGGGTGGTGGGCAACCCCAGCGGGCTCAACGCGCACGAGACCGTGGCCACGCTCGCTGAGAGCTACCGGGAGGTCTGGGAGGCGACAGCGCCGCTTTGACGGCCGATGGTGCGATCGCCGTGCGCCGTTCACGGGCGCTGACACGCTACCGGCAGGGCGATGATCACCTAGGTTTACAGCTGGGGCGCTCTCATGCCCCTCGTTCACTATTTTCGGAGGCACCGTTGAATTTCTGCGACAACCCCACCTTGAGCAATGAGTGGGTCACTCTCGAGCCCCTTGGCCTGCAGCACGCGGAAGCCCTTGCCGCCTGCGTCGGGGATCTGTCGAGTTTGTGGTACCAGGACCACATTCCGACACCGGGGGGAGTGCCCGAGTACATCGAGACGTATCTCGCTGATCAGCACCGCGGGGTGCGCGCGCCGTGGGCGATTGTCGAACCGGAAGGATCGGCGATCGGCGTGACGACGTTCCTGCACCCGGATCCGACCAATCGCAACATCGAGATCGGATCGACCTGGATTGCCAAAAACGCCCAGGGCGGAAAGTTCAACACGGCGGCGAAGCTGCTCCTGCTTCAGCGCGCGTTCGAGGACCTCGGCTGCCTGCGCGTAGAGATCCGTACGCACTACATGAACCGCCAGTCGCGTGCGGCTATCGAAAGACTCGGCGCGAAGCTCGATGGAGTGTTACGCCGCCACAAAATTCTCGCCAGCGGTCTCGTGCGCGACACATGCGTCTACTCCATCCTGGACATTGAATGGGCGGAAGTGAAGACCTCGCTCAAGGCCCGCCTGAACAGGTGATCCGCCGAGGTCAGGTCAGCGCGTCGAGGCCAATATCCAGGATGGTGACCGAATGCGTGAGCGCGCCGACGGCGAGGAATTCAACGCCCGTGTCCGCGTAGGCGCGGGCGCGATCAAGCGTCAAGCCACCCGAGGATTCGAGCATCGTCGCTGGGGACAGTGCATCTCGCCGGGCGACTGCCACCCGCGTGTCTTCCACTTCAAAATTGTCCAGCATGACCAGAGTCGGCTTCAATTCCAGGACCTCGGTGAGCTGATCTAGGTCATCCACTTCGACCTCAAGGGGGAGGCCTGGGAATGCGTTGGCCGTGCGTCGATATGCGTCGGCTGCGCTACCGACGCTCGCGACGTGGTTGTCCTTGATCAGTGCCGCGTCACCCAGACTCATGCGGTGGTTGACACCTCCGCCGCAACGCACGGCGTATTTCGCCAAATCGCGGTAGCCGGGAAGCGTTTTCCGGGAATCCCTCACCCGCGCCCGAGTGTCGGAAATAGCCTCCGTCCACGCAGAAGTCGCGGTCGCGATGCCGCTAGCGTAGGTGAGCAGATTCAATGCAGTCCGTTCCGCCGACAGAATGGCGCGCGCCGGGCCGGACACCGTAGCAAGACAGTCACCGGCCGTCACTCGATCGCCGTCGGCGGCGTGCACAGACACGTCGACGGCGGGGGAAATCTCGCGCATAGTCCATCCCACAACGTCGATTCCCGCGACGGTCCCGTCCTGGCGGGGGACCACCTGTGCAGTAAGAACCGCGTCCATGTCGATTGTCGCCACGGATGTGGCGTCGGGGCCATGAGCGAAGTCCTCCGCGAGACCGAGACGGATGAGTCGCTGTATGGCCTCCTTATTCAGTGGAGGGAAGATCGGCTGAGCAGGCGTTGTCATCGGTGTCTATTCACCGCTTCCCGGTGTGCCGATCGCGATCATCCGCTCCAATGACTGGCGCGCCTTCGCCGCGACGTCCTCGGGCACGGTTATCTCGTCGCGGAGGTCACGCAGGCTGCGAACCAGCTTTTCTGGGGTGATCATCTTCATGTACCGGCAACTAGCTTGGGGGTTCACGGGCTGGAAATCCGCCAGCGGAGCCCGCTTTCGCAACTGGTGTAGCATTCCCACTTCGGTGGCTACGAGCACAGTTCCTTCTGTGTCGCGGTCTGCTTGGTCGAGCATCCCGCCGGTGGATAGCATGTGCACACGCTCCGGTTGGATCACTCCTTCGCCAGCGAGGAAGATTGCGGAATTCGCACAACCGCATTCTGGGTGGATATACAGCGGCGCATCGGGGTGCGCCGACGCTTGCTCCGCAAGCTCCTTGCCGTTGATTCCTGCGTGGACGTGGCATTCGCCCGCCCAGATACGGATGTTCTCGCGGCCGGTCAGGCGCTTCACGTGGGCGCCGAGGAACTGGTCGGGGCAAAAGAGGATCTCACGGTCCGGATCGATGGATTCCACCACTTCAACGGCGTTCGAGGAGGTGCAGCAGACGTCCGTAAAGGCCTTGACATCGGCGGTGGTATTCACATAACTGACGACGACCGCACCAGGATGTTCGTCCTTCCATTGCTGAAGTTGCGTAGCGGTGATGGAGTCCGCCAGCGAGCATCCGGCATCTTGGTCCGGGATGAGCACCGTTTTGTCGGGGCTGAGGATCTTGGCGCTTTCCGCCATAAAGTGCACACCGCAGAACACGATCACGTCTGCGTCGGTGTCGGCGGCGATACGAGATAGCGCGAGTGAATCGCCGGTGAAGTCGGCGATGTCCTGGATCTCCGGGATCTGATAATTATGCGCCAGAATGACGGCGTTTCGTTCGCGCTTAAGTTTGCGTACTTCATCGATCCACATACGCCCAATGTAGTCCGGGGCGCTCTGTCGGTGACGATGACATCGGTTTTCCACGCTGCTCGCCCGGATTTTCACCGCGCTACTCACACGCTGGCTGGCCGGTGAGCACATGGATGTCAGTGCAGGCCCAATGGCGTGATCGATCGTGAAAATGGTCATTCTGCCGGTCGGCCTCGGCCTCCTCGTCCGTCTCGTCGCACCGCGTCTTGTGGCGGCGGTTGTGCTGGTGCTGCCGTGGGGGTCGGTCATCGCGATCGCAATCATCGTCCCCATTGTCGTGGCCGGTAGCCGCGACAAACTCGCCCAGGCCGGCCTCGTCGTCCTGCTCGTGGTCGAGCTCCACAACGCCCTTGGTTACGCGTTGGGCTACGCCACCGCAAAGGCGATGTTTACCTAAGCCACGCTGGGGTTTCCTAACGTATTCTCCAAAACCTCCCCGAGTGTCCATAGTGTGAGAGTAGGATCTCACGCCATGAGTCAATCGAGTAGTGGGGCGACCACCGCCGAAGATCGTTCGGCCCTGATCGCCTCTGTTGTCTTCCCGATCCTCGTCGTTGTCGGCGGTTGCATCGGGTACTTCACCCCGTCTGTCGTCGCACCGATTACCGGGTGGACAACCTGGCTTCTGGGTGTGGTCATGTTCGGTATGGGGCTGACGTTGAAGGTCGCTGACTTTGCAATCATCGCCAAGCGTCCAATGCCTGTCCTCATTGGCGTGATCGCGCAGTTTGTCATCATGCCGGTACTTGCCGTGCTGATCACGTGGATGCTCAAGCTGCCGCCGGAAATCGCGGCAGGTGTCATTCTTGTCGGCTGCGCCCCGGGCGGCACGACCTCCAACGTGGTGACCTACCTCTCCCGCGGTGATGTGGCGCTGTCGGTTGCAATGACCACGGTGTCCACGCTGCTCGCGCCGATCTTCACCCCGCTGCTCACCCTGTGGCTGGCGGGGCAGTACCTGCCGGTAAGCGCAGGTTCCATGGCGATCTCCACGGTGAAGATGGTGCTGCTTCCGGTCCTGCTCGGCCTAGCGATTACGTTCTTCATGCCGAAGATCGCAGAGGCTATCCTGCCGGCGCTTCCGTGGATTTCTGTCGTCGCCATTGGGGCGATCGTCGCGATCATCGTCTCTGGGTCCCGCGACAAGATCGTCGAAGCGGGTCTGCTTGTCTTGGTAGCTGTGATGATCCACAACCTGCTCGGCTACGCGCTTGGCTACTTCACCGGCAAGGGGACCAAGCAAACAGAATCTGCATCGCGCACCATCGCGGTCGAAGTCGGCATGCAAAACTCTGGCCTCGCCGCCACGCTCGCGGTGCAGTACATGACCCCGCTTGCCGCGCTGCCGGGTGTCATCTTCTCGGTCTGGCACACCCTGTCGGGCGGGATCTTCGCTATGGTCATGCGTCTTCGCGATGACCGCGCGAAGCGTGCCGAGAACCCAGCAGCGCCTGCCGCAGAACCCATGGTGGTCTAGGGCCATCCACTACAAGTCGCCGCGACGTGCCACCCACACGAACGCGGCGATCTTTTTACGCCCGACAGCGAGCGCATTGCCTAGCGACGGCCCATTGCCCGCATGAATCGTTCCCCACAACGTATCGCCGGGGTGCGCGGGAAGAACGTCGCACAGGTGCTGCATGGCGGCGGGGGCGAGGCCGCGGCCGCGCGCGTGGTCGTCGAGAAGATTCTCGTAGACCTGAAACCCGCGCATCCCGTTGGCGTCGTCGCGCGCTGCGGCGATAACGCCGGCGCGTTGGCCTCCAACTTCCACTGCGTACAGTGCGCCTGTTTCTGCGCAACTTTGCAACTGCGGCAATGTCGCTGCTTCGGTCCAGGTCGCCACGTCGGGCGTTTGCTTCACGACGTTGCCCAGCACGTCATCTGCGTATTCCACCATGTCCTCTGGAGCTGCCGGGATAAGCCTCACCTGGTCGCTCAGCGGGCGGCGTGGACTAGCACGCAGCTCGGAGACGAGGCCAGCAACGATCCACTGATCCACATCGGCGCTCTCCGGCGGGTTGGGCAATTCGAACCGGATTGCAACCGGCGCAAAATCAGCGAACTCGCGGTGCAACTGTGCTGCATACGGTGCTAACTCGTCGTACTGCGGTGATACGGACGTAGCGACGACATGTACAAACGGCTTCTTGGGATCCAGCCCCCAAAAGCGGATGCCGGCGACGCACCAGTGACCATCAGCGAACTCAACGTGCCGGTTCGCCCACGCAAGCGGGTCCTCTACGGTCGGCCCGCCGATGCTGTTGAGGTGATCGCGGAATCCGGCGCCGAACTCGTCGTTAGCCACATGCTCTGCTTGCGGGCGCATCTCCTCCGTCGCGAGGTAGAAACGTTCTTCCTCCGAGTACCAGTCGCGCAGCTGGCTGGGCATCCAGGCCGCATAAGCACTCGCCATTTGGGCAAGCAATGCGTTCGTCATCGTTAGTGCCTTTCCGTCTGAGGGAGGTTTTATTTTAGGTAAATTTCGCCACGGCGAGCTGGAGCGCGAGCACAACGGGTGGGGCAGTAGAATGGCCGACATGACTGCCTACGATCTGATGGATTACGACGAGGTACTGGAAAAGTACGACCCGGTAATGGGCCTTGAGGTGCACGTCGAGCTCGCAACTGAGACGAAGATGTTCTCCACGGCCTCCGCCCATTTTGGTGCGGAGCCGAACTCCAACGTTGACCCGGTTTCGCTCGGCCTGCCGGGCGCACTGCCGGTGGTCAACGCCAAGGGTGTGGAGTGGGCAATCAAGATCGGCCTGGCGCTGAACTGCAAGATTGCGGAGTCATCCCGCTTCGCGCGCAAGAACTACTTCTACCCGGATCAGCCGAAGAACTACCAGATCTCTCAGTACGACGAGCCGATTGCGTACGACGGCTACCTGGACGTCGTGCTCGAAGACGGCACCGAGTGGCGTGTGGAGATCGAACGCGCACACATGGAGGAGGACACCGGCAAGCTCACCCACCTGGGCTCCGCTTCCGGTCGTATTACCGGTGCTACCGCTTCGCTTGTGGACTGCAACCGTGCAGGCGTGCCACTGATCGAGATCGTGACCAAGCCGATCATCGGCGCCGGCGAGCGTGCCCCGGAGGTTGCGAAGGCATACGTCGGCGCACTGCGTGAGCTGGTGAAGGCGCTCGGCGTCTCCGATGCTCGCATGGACCAGGGCAGCATGCGTTGCGACGCCAACGTGTCCCTGCGCCCAGTCGGCCAGGAAGAGTTTGGCACCCGTACCGAGACCAAGAACATCAACTCCCTGAAGTCGGTCGAGCAGGCCGTGCGCTTTGAGATGCAGCGCCAGGCTGCAGCACTGGAAAACGGCGAGGAGATCGTCCAGGAAACCCGCCACTACCAGGAAAAGGACGGCTCCACCTCGAAAGGCCGCCCGAAGGAAGAAGCCTCGGATTACCGTTACTTCAACGACCCGGACCTGCCTCCGGTGATCGCAAAGCCGGAGTGGGTTGAGGAAATCCGCGCAACCCTGCCGGAGCTGCCGTGGGTGCGCCGCGCTCGCATCCAGGAGGAGTGGCAGCTGCCGGAGAAGGAGTTCCGTGACCTGGTCAACGCTGGTGCGCTGGACCTCATCGTAGACACGGTTGAAGCTGGTGCGACCCCGGACGAAGCACGTTCCTGGTGGGTGTCCTACATCGCCGGTAAGGCTAACGAGGCAGGCAAGGACCTGGACGCGCTCGGTGTTACCCCGAACGATGTCGCACGCGTGGTTGCGTTGGTCAAGGAGGGCAAGCTGACCACCAAGCTCGGCCGCCAGGCGATCGACGGTGTCATTGAGGGTGACGGCAACGTTGATGAGGTCGTCGCAAAGCGTGGGCTTGAGGTCGTGCGCGATGACGGCGCTATCGAGAAGGCTGTCGACGACGCACTTGCCGCCAACCCGGACATCGTGGAGAAGTACCGCGCAGGCAACAAGAAGGTCACCGGCGCAATCGTCGGTGCCGTGATGAAGGCCACCCAGGGTAAGGCAGACCCGGGCCAGGTCAACCAGCTCATCGCGAAGAAGCTCGCGGAGTAAAACCTCAGCGAAGCGCCTACCAGCCGGCCCCGACTGATGTACGGGGCCGGCTGGTTCTTCTTTGGTGGGTTGTAGGTAATGGTAACAATGCATATCCTGTAGGTACGTACCTGCAGGGAGGTGTGTTATGACCGCTATTTCCGCCAGAGAATTCAATCGGGATGTCAGTGCCGCGAAGCGCGCCGCGCTCGATCACCCTGTGATCATTACTGATCGTGGGGAGCCGTCACACGTTCTGCTGTCGATCGACGACTATCGTCGGCTCTCATCGTCAGAAACTGGGTGGGTAAAAGCAGTTCAAATGAAGGATGAAGATATAGAATTCGACCCTCCACGAGCTGAATTTAAAGTGCGGAGTCTCGACCTGTGAGGTATTTATTCGATACCAACGTTATTAGTGAGCTGCGGAAGCCGCCCGGCCGAGTGAATCCTCGAGTGGCGAGTTGGGCCGACAACCTGGCAGAGGGAAACGTATACATCTCTTCCATCTCAGTTTTTGAGATCGAAAGAGGAATTCTGCTCAAGCAACGTACGGATCCAGTGCAGGCTGAAAGGTTGCGCGACTGGTTCAATGGTCAAGTTAAAGTTCAATTCAAAGGGCGCATTCTTCCTTTTGATGAGGACGTAGCCTCTGTGGCGGCTTCGATGCACGTCCCAGACCCGAAAGCGACTGCAGATTCTTTTATCGCTGCTACCGCTCAAGTACATAGCCTTATCGTTGCGACACGGAATACCCCTGACTTTGAGTCGATGGGCGTTGAGCTAGTTAATCCCTGGGAGATGTAACCACGAAACGCGAAAGCCCCGGCCAGTGTGGTGGATGGCCGGGGCGGGCGAGTCGTCGTCAAGCAGTGCTACTTGTTTTGAGGCTTGACGGCCGGGAACTCGCCAGTCTTGTACATCTCCTCGTAGGACTTCCAGTGGATTTCTTCGCCCGGGGTATCGGGTGCGCCCTCGTAGGACTCAGACTCCGGATCGAGCGCAGGCACGTCCGCGATATCGAATTCGCTGGAAGAGTCCGCGTGCAGATCCGCAGCAACCTCTTCCTGGACGGACTGCCACAGGTCTTGGCCGCCCATGTGGGAATCGCCGGTGAGCTCGTCGACTTCGTTGCGCTCGGCGCGGGTCAGCGGCTCGCCTTCCGGATCGAGCGCGGTCTCGGCAAGCTCTGCAAGACGCTCGCGGCGTCCCGTCTCCTCCTGGATGTTCTTGCGGTCGCGGAACCAAGCCACACCCATAGCAATGCCAAGGGCAAGACCGAGGTAGCCCAGAACCGGGTAAACCCAACCAAGCAGGTCAGCGAAGCCAATGAAGGACAGGGCGTAGCCGACGAGAACCGCCGCGAAGTAGTACGGGCGGAACTTGCCCGGCTTGTCGTGGCTGAGGCGACGACCGCTGGCGTAGAACATGCCGACGGCGGTGTTGTAAATCATCAGGTAGATGACAATGGAGACGAACACGCCCACTGCCGGGTGCATGTTGTCGAAGACCATCAGTAGCGGCATGTCTGCGTCCATCACGTCTGCCATGTTGCAGAACAGAATGAACGTGAGGATCAGCAGCAAGACAGCGAACATAATGCCGCCCAGCAGGCCACCCTTACCGGCCTGTGCAGGGTTCATGTGGGAGCCAGCAAAGACGAGCATCATGGAAACGTCCATGATCATGACCAGGGTTGCGTAGTTCAACGCGGTGATCAGCCAGTTACCAAACGTGCCTGATGCGCTTTGGTTCTGCTGTGCAATCTCGTTGATGTATCCGAAGTCGGACGGGATGTTCGTCAGTGTGATCACAAACGCGGCGAGCAGGCAGATGATCAGCAGCGGCGTGATGAAGGAGAAAACGTTCGTGAGCCTGTCGATGTCAAGAAGACCGGACAGGAGCAGCAGCACAACCATGATGGTCGATCCGGCCCAAGTTGGCAGGCCGAATTGTTGCTCGAGGTTCGCGCCAGCACCGGCGACCATGACGAAGCCGATGCAGAACAGCGTGAACACGGTGGTGATGTCCATGTATTTAGCAATCCACGGACGCGAGACACTCTTGAACACGGCACTGTGGTCATCGGCCATGTAGTAGGAACCGAGCTGGTAGACCCAACCACTGAAAATTGCGATCGCGGCACCTGCGATGGCGGCGCCGATGATGCCCTTGTAGCCAAAGGCAAGGAAGTATTGGATGACTTCCTGCCCGGAGGCAAAACCAGCGCCGACAGTCAGGCCCACGAGCGCGAGGGCGACTTTGAGCGTTTTACTCATCGATAAACAATCCTTATATAAATTTGCGTAAAAGATTTAGAGCGCGTAGCAGGGTAACACCATTACACGGGCTTGGCTAACTAGGTTTGTTGACATCGGTGCAGCGCACCCCGGCGAGTTGACAAATCACAGCGAAGTTTTCGCCTAAGTTGTAGGCCATGGCTAAAAATCCACGCGATCTCACACCCGACGATCTGAACAACCTGGAAAACGTCGCTGACGTGCCCGAATACAAGGGGGATGCTGCGACGGAGATTTTTCCGCAGACTTCCCAGACGGGCGACGAGGTGCGCCTGAGTGCCGATAAGGCAGCACAAGCCTCTGCGCCGTCCGCAGGCTCTACTGCGGTCCCCTCGGCGTCTGCATACTCATCCGACCCGGCACCGGTGACATCCGCGTTCATCCGTGAATCTGAAACCATCGCACCGGCAGCCCCCGCAACCTATGCGGAGGAGCCGGTCGAGCCGGTTGCGGTGGATCCGGCACCGGTTGCAGTAGAGGAGGAAGACGCCCGCCGTGGCACGACTGATTTCGGCTTGCTGCTGCTGCGTCTGTTCCTCGGCGCGTACCTGATTATTGATTCCGTCGCAGTGTTCTTCCGACTCGGCGGCAACGACGGTATCGCCGGCCTAGAAAATGCATTCGCCAACTACCCGTACGGCAACGGCCTGGCTGTTGTTGTTCCCACCCTCGAACTCACGGCCGGCGTGTTCTTGGTCCTTGGTCTGCTCGGACCGATTGCGGCAGCTGTGGCGATCGCCGTCACCGGCTTTTTGGCGCTGCACGCATTCAACGGTCAGACGGACGGCTTCAACGTCTTCGCCTGGACGCCGGAAACGTGGGTGCCGGTCATGCTGCTGGCAGTGTCTCTCGCAGTGCAGTTCACCGGTCCGGGCCGCTACGGTATCGACGCCTCGCGCGGTTGGGCGAAGCGTCCGCTGGCATCGTCCTGGATCTGCGCCATTGTGGGTCTTGCCGCAGCAGGTGCGGCGTGGTGGTTCGGCACCGGGATTAACCCGTTTGCCTAAACCACACGCACGCTGCGTTTAGTCCACTTGGCGGACGGCGCCCTTGTCGGCGCTGGTTGCCATCTTGGCGTATGCACGCAAAGCCTTCGAAACCTCGCGGACACGGTTCGGTGTCCAGGGGTTGTCGGAGGCTTCCATAGCTTCACGGCGCTTTTCCAACTCTGCTTCCGGCACATCCAGCTTCAGTTCGCGGTTGGACACGGAGATGGCGATGGTGTCGCCGTTTTCGATGAGGCCGATCAGGCCGCCTGCGGCAGCTTCGGGGGAGATGTGGCCAATGGACAGACCGGAGGTGCCTCCGGAGAAGCGACCGTCGGTGATCAGTGCGCACTTCTTGCCCAGGCCAGCGCCTTTGAGGAATGACGTCGGGTGGAGCATTTCCTGCATGCCCGGTCCACCTGCTGGACCCTCGTAGCGGATGACCACAACCTCGCCTTCGAGCACCTCGCGGTTGAGGATCATGGACACAGCTTGCTCTTGCGAATCGACGACGCGTGCTGGACCGGTGAACTCCCACAAGCCTTCTTCGACGCCTGCGGTTTTCAGGATGGCGCCGTCCGGGGCTAGGTTGCCGCGCAAGACGACAAGGCCGCCGTCGGAGGTAAACGGGTGCTCGACGTCGTGGATGACGCCATTTTTCGCATCCGTATCCAGGCTTTCCCAGCGCGCGCTTTGTGAGAATGCCTTCGTGGTGCGCTCACCGCCCGGTGCGGCGTGGAAGAGCTCGAGCGCTTCCTCGGTAGCGCTGCCGCCGCGGATGTCCCAGTCTGCGAGCCATTGGCTTAGCGACGAGTACGTGATCGAATGCACATCATCATGCAGCAATCCAGCGCGGTTGAGCTCACCCAGGATGGCTGGGATGCCACCTGCGCGATGGACATCCTCGACGTGTGCCTCACCGTTCGGGGCAACCTTGGACAGGCAGGGGATCTTGTGTGACAGATCGTCGATATCTGCCAGGTCGAAGTCGATCTCGCCTTCCTGTGCTGCGGCCAGGATGTGCAGGATGGTGTTGGTGGAACCACCCATTGCCATGTCGAGCGCCATGGCGTTGCGGAATGCATGGACGTTGGCCACGTTGCGGGGCAGGACGGATTCGTCGCCCTGGCCGTAGTAGCGCTCGCAAAGGTCCATGATGGTCTGGCCAGCGCGCTCGAAGAGTTCGCGGCGTGCGGTGTGGGTGGCCAGGGTGGTGCCGTTGCCCGGCAGTGACAAGCCAAGTGCTTCGGTGAGGCAGTTCATGGAGTTAGCGGTGAACATGCCGGAGCAGGAACCACAGGTGGGGCAGGCGTTGTTGGCGATACTGTCGAGCTCGTCGTCGCTGACGTCGTTGTTAGCGGAAAGCGAGATGGCGTCGATGAGATCGGACTTCGGCTTAGTCACACCGCCGACAGAAAACGCCTTGCCGGCCTCCATCGGCCCACCGGAGACGAAGACGGCGGGGATGTTCAGGCGCATTGCGGCGTTGAGCATGCCTGGGGTGATCTTGTCGCAGTTGGAGATACACACCATGGCGTCCACCGTGTGGGCGTTGACCATGTACTCCACCGAGTCGGTGATGATCTCGCGCGAGGGCAACGAGTACAGCATGCCGGAGTGGCCCATGGCGATGCCGTCGTCGACCGCGATGGTGTTGAACTCCTTGGGTACGCCGCCTGCGGCGCGGACAGCGTCGGCCACGATGTCACCAACATGTTTCAGGTGAACGTGGCCAGGCACGAACTGCGTGTAGGAGTTCACGATGGCAACGATGGGTTTGCCAAACTCGTGCTCGCCGGTGCCTGTAGCGCGCCACAGGGCACGGGCTCCGGCTGCTTGGCGGCCAACGGTGGTGACACGTGAGCGAAGGGGGATCACGGTTTACTCCTTAGGTTCGTTCGCGGACGGGCGAGGTCCCGGCAGATCGGGGTGTTCTGCGAGGTAGGCATCGTATTCCTCGCGGGTAAGCAGGATGCGGTCGCCGTCTTTATCAATGACTTCGTACTTGCCGTCTGCTGCTTGCTCGGCGGATGCAATGACGTCTGTAATTCGTCCTCCGGATGCCTCGGCGAGCGCGGGCAATGAGTTGAACGTTACGCCAGGCAGGGGATACTCGGTGCCGTTTTTTGCAGCGACGCGTGCGGAAGTTCCCTTGAAAGCGATGCCGGCCAGGTCTTCCCAAGGAAGAAAGGCATTTTTGCGAACGAGGTAACGGGTTTTAATTCCTTTGTTATCCACTGTGGTGGAGGAGCAGAGTACCCATGCGAGCCACACAATGGGGATAAGAAGGAGCCAAATGAGATATTTCGGCGCCCACATGATGCCCATGAGTGCGATGCCGGTTGCGAGCAAGATGGCGAGGATGTGCTCACGGGTTGGTTTGAACACTTTTTGGGTGGTCGGGGACGTTCCCTGTGTGGCTGTCATACCCCGGCATGCTAGTCATGTTGATGCCGGGGGAAGTAACGGGATGCGCCGGGGTGTCGTCGATACGTGTAATTTCTGTGAATAAAAATGCGCGAGGGGTGGGCTGGCTCACTATTGTCATGTACGTGATCAATCAGCGACTTGTAATTATTGTACCCACGCGGCGCTTGCCGTAGCGGGTTCGTTTTACACGCCGCAGACACAAGCGCCCTCGAGAGCACACCGCTCGCCGGGGGCTTTTATTTTTAGGTAATTCGAACACAAGGAGTGCAACGGTGGCAGGTTCACAACCATCCCCGTCGACGGAGAGCAATGGACCGGAGCGGATGAAAGGCGCGGACGCGGTCGTTCGCAGCCTGGAGGAGCTTGGCACGGAAATTGTGTTCGGCCTTCCGGGTGGCGCGGTGCTTCCGCTTTACGACGCCCTGTATCGGGCAACGAAACTACGCCACGTGTTGGTGCGCCACGAGCAAGGTGCGGGCCATGCAGCAGAGGGATACGCGGTGGCCTCGGGAAGGGTCGGCGTTTGCATTGCTACGTCTGGTCCCGGTGCGACGAACTTGGTAACACCGATCGCGGACGCTTACCTGGACTCGGTGCCGATGGTGGCGATCACGGGCCAGGTTGGCTCGTCGCTTTTGGGTACCGATGCGTTCCAGGAGGCGGACATCCGCGGCATCACGATGCCGATTACAAAGCACAACTTCATGGTGACCGACCCGGAGCAGATCCCGTTCGCGCTTGCGGCGGCGTTTCATATTGCCTCGACCGGCCGTCCAGGCCCAGTGCTCGTGGACATCCCGAAGGATGTGCAGAACGCGGAGATTGAGTTTAAGTGGCCGCCGAAGATCGATTTGGCTGGCTACAAGCCGAACACGAAGCCGCACAACCGTCAGATTGCCCAGGCAGCGAAGCTGATTTCTCAGGCGAAGCGTCCGGTGCTTTACATCGGTGGCGGTGTTGTGAAGGCGAATGCGAACAAGCAGCTGCTCGAGTTTGTTGAGGCGACCGGGATCCCTGTGGCTACGACTTTGATGGCGCTCGGAGCGTTCCCGCAGTCGCACCCGCTGTACCTGGGTATGCCGGGTATGCACGGTTCGGTACCGGCAGTGGGTTCCTTCCAGGAATCCGACTTGCTCATCGCTGTTGGCACGCGTTTCGACGACCGCGTGACCGGCGATACCGATACGTTTGCGCCGCACGCCAAGGTCATTCACGCTGACATCGACCCTGCAGAGGTGGGCAAGATCCGCGCGGTGGACGTTCCAATCGTGGGCGATGCTAAGCGTGTGCTGTCGGAACTGACCGATTACTTTGAGGAATCCGGAAAGACCAAGGCGCCGTCAATCGAGCCGTGGATTGAGCGTCTGCAGGATCTGAAGCGTCGTTTCCCGCGCGGTTATGACAAGAACGAGGACGGCACGCTCGCTCCGCAGTTTGTGATCGAGACGCTGTCCAAGGCCGCTGGGCCGGACGCGATTTACTGCTCTGGTGTGGGCCAGCACCAGATGTGGTCTGCGCAGTTTGTGGACTTTGAAACGCCGCGCCACTGGATCAACTCTGGTGGTGCTGGCACGATGGGCTTTTCCATTCCGGCTGCGCTCGGTGCGAAGGCAGCGCACCCGGATGCAGAGGTGTGGGCGATCGACGGCGATGGTTGTTTCCAGATGACCAACCAGGAGATCACCACCGCTGCGCTCGAAGGCTTCCCGATCAAGGTTGCGCTGATTAATAACGGCAACCTGGGCATGGTGCGTCAGTGGCAGACGTTGTTCTACGACGGTAATTACTCTCACACGAAGTTGGGTGGGGAAACCTACGTTCCGGGCTTTGTGCAGTTGTCGGAGGCGCTCGGCGCGGTTGCGTTCCGGGTGTCGAAGGAAGAAGACGTGCTGCCGACGATCCAACGTGCGCGTGAGATCAACGATCGCCCGGTGGTCATTGAGTTCATCGTGGGCGAGGACGCGCAGGTGTGGCCGATGATCTCTGCGGGCTCGTCGAATAGTGACATTGAGTATGCGCGCGGAATGCGCCCGTTCTTCGACGATGAGGAGTCGGCTGCGGAGTCGCCGCAGGCAATCAGCGAGGCCATCGAGACCGCTGCGGCGGAGCAGGAAGGGAACTAACAATGACGCAACCAGATGCAATCACTCGCCACACGCTTTCAGTGCTGGTTGAGGACGTTGACGGAATTATCACCCGTGTTACCGCCCTGTTTACCCGTCGCGGGTACAACCTGGTCTCGCTCGTTTCGGCGAAGACGTCGAAAGAGGGCGTGAACCGGTTGACGGTGGTGGTCGATGCAACGGAGCGTTCTGTCGAGCAGATCGTCAAACAGCTCTACAAGCTGATCCAGGTGCTTAAGGTGCAGCAGCTTGACGACGACACCACGGTCGGCCGCCAGCTGCTGCTGGTCAAGGTCAACGCGGACAATCAAACACGTCCGCAGGTGGTGGACGCTGCCAACCTGTTCCGAGCGCGCGTGATCGATGTTGCGGTGGACTCTGTTGTTATTGAGGCCACCGGTGAGTCACCGAAGTTGAAGGCGTTTTTGGACGTCATGGATACGTTCGGTATCCGCGAGCTTGCCCGATCAGGCACGGTAGCGCTGACGCGTGGCGCTAAAACTTTGGCTCCATTGGACTAAAAACACCCACAAACTGAGGCGGCTGTGTCATAATGTGAAACGCCCGTCTCACAGAATGAAGAAAGAAGCGAGAACTATGGCTATTGAAGTGCTTTACGACCAAGACGCAGACCTGTCCCTGATCCAGGGCAAGAAGGTTGCAATCATCGGCTACGGCTCCCAGGGTCACGCGCACGCTCAGAACCTGCGCGAGTCCGGCGTCGAGGTGGTTGTTGGCCTTCGCGACGGCTCCAAGTCCGCAGAAAAGGCCCGCGAGGCCGGCTTTGATGTGAAGACGAATGCTGAGGCAGCTGCATGGGCTGACGTGATCATGCTGCTCGCCCCGGATACCTCCCAGGCCAAGATCTTCGAAGAGGACATCGAGCCGAACCTGAAGGACGGCGACGCCCTGTTCTTCGGGCATGGTCTGAACATCCATTTCGGCCTGATCAAGCCGGCAGACAACATCACCGTCGGCATGGTTGCCCCGAAGGGTCCGGGCCACCTGGTGCGTCGCACCTTCGCCGACGGCAAGGGTGTGCCTTGCCTGATCGCCGTGGAGCAGGATCCGCAGGGCAACGGCCGTGAGCTTGCGCTGTCCTACGCTGCCGCAATCGGTGGCGCACGCGCTGGCGTTATCCCGACCACCTTCGAGGCCGAGACTGTCACCGACCTGTTCGGTGAGCAGGCAGTGCTCTGTGGTGGCCTCGAGGACCTGATCATGACCGGCTTCGACGTCTTGGTCGAGGCTGGCTACGAGCCGGAGATGGCGTATTTCGAGTGCCTCCACGAGATGAAGCTGATCGTCGACCTGATCTACGAAGGCGGCATTGCCAACATGAACTACTCCGTGTCTGACACGGCAGAGTTTGGCGGTTACCTCTCTGGTCCGCGTGTCATCGACGCCTCGGCGAAGGATCGTATGCGCGACATCCTGAAGGATATCCAGGACGGCACCTTTACCAAGCGCCTCGTCGCCAACGTTGAGGGTGGCAACAAGGAGCTCGAGGGTCTGCGCGACAAGGTTGCACAGCACCCGATTGAGAAGACCGGTGCAGAGCTTCGCGACATGATGAGCTGGGTGAAGAACCCGCTTACCGACACTGCCCGCTAATTCGGCAGGTAAACGTAGCCCTCGGATCAATGTGATTCGAGGGCTTTGTCGTGCTTCTCCCGCACAAGCCCGCACGGCAGAGCAAACCCCGCGCCCGGAGAGTGGGTGCGGGGTAGTCGGATCGCGCCGAATAATTAGTTGGTGGCCGGTGCGTCAGCCGGAGCCTCCTCCTGGGCGCCTTCCGGTGCGATGGAGTCGATGACCTCCTCGACGACGTTTGTCGTCTCGGTCGCGGTAGCGTCGGCCTCGTTGGCGTCAGTGTTGGCGTCCTCAGCGGCGTCCTCGGCCGGTGCGGTTTCGGTAACGGTGCCGTCTTCGACCGTGGTGGTCTCGTTAACAACCTCGGTGGCTGCAGTCGTGGTGGAGGTGTCTACGGTGGCGTCGCCCTCGGCGTCGTCGCCGGTAAACAGGTTCCACAGCAAGGCCAAAAGCAGGAGTGCTGCCAGAATGCCCAGGAGCCACTTCCACCATCCGCCGCCACCGTTATCGTCGTCAGTCACTGCAGTGGAGCCAGCAGCCGGACGCGCCGGTGCGGTGGTCGAAGCCTCAGGGGTAGTGCGCTCGACGCGAACATCCTCGGTCGGGTCGTTCGGGTTTTGATTCGGGTTCGGGGTAGTCATTTGCTAATTCCTTTCGTTATTACTTATCCGCGCCGCTCGGGGCGGATTCATGGTGAACCGCCCGTGACGTGCTCGGATATGCGAACGGTCGCCCACTGTAACAAAGTATGACGATTTGGCTCGGCAGGATTTCGCCCCGGGGAGGCGCGAAGGATTCGTTTCTCCTCGTGAGCGCTGCGGAAAGCATCCCGGCAGCGATTTTCAATAAATTGTCATTAACGTGTTGGTGTTCCTATGGTTGTCGTTATGCACAACCATTCAGATCACGCTCATCATGATCATGCTCATGGCGCACGTGTTGACGCGCCGACGAAAGCGATCGGCGCCGCACTTGCCGTTACCGCAACGGTCTTCGTCGCGGAGTTGGTCGGAGGTGTGATTTCGGGATCGGTCGCGCTGCTTGCGGATGCGATGCACATGTTGTCGGACGCGGCCGGGCTGATCATTGCGATGGCGGCGGTGCTCGTCGGTAAGCGTGCAGCCACGTCATACGCGACCTACGGCTACCGCCGTGTCGAGGTGCTCGCGGCGATGATTAATGCCGCGACAGTGCTGGCAGTCTCCGTCTGGATTGCAATCGAGGCCTTGCGCAGGCTGCGGGATCCAGCCCCGATTGATACGGGTCCGATGATGATCATCGCCGCGATCGGCCTTGCGGCGAACGCGTTGTCGGCGTGGATTTTGTACTCCCAGCAAAAGGAGTCGATCAACGTACGCGGTGCATACCTCCACGTGTTGGTGGATATGTTCGGGTCTATCGCCGTGCTGGGGGCCGGCGCAATTGTCGCGTTGACCGGCTTTACTGCGGCTGACCCCATTGCGTCGTTGCTGATCGCGGGCCTGATTGTTCCTCGTGCGTGGAAACTCATGGCGGAGTCGGTGGGTGTGATGCTGGAGCGTGTGCCCGAAGGGTTTGACGCCGAGGAAGTCGAGGCTGAGTTACGTGCACTGCCTGGGGTGAGGGATTTGCATGACCTGCACTTGTGGTCGCTTGACGGGGTGTCGGTGATTGCAACGGTTCACATTGTGGCGGCGGAAGGAGAAGACCGCGATCAGTTGCTGGATCGGGTTCAGGCGGAGTTGCACCGGCTGGGTGTGGAGCATGCGACAGTGCAAATTGAGCTGCCAGAGCACATCGAGCACGAGACGGTGTGCTGATTCTGTCCTACGCTAAGGCATATGGGCTTTACTACGCCGAGCTATTCGCTCAAGGATCTATTTTCCCGCGCTGAGCGCGGCGAGCTGCAGCTGCCTGATTTTCAGCGCTCATACCTGTGGGACGTGGATCGGGTGCGCACGTTGGTCACCTCCGTGCTGCGTGGCTACCCGGTCGGTTCTTTCCTCGCGCTCGATACTCGCAACGCGGAGCAGCGTTTTAAACCACGCCCGCTTGAGGGGGTGAATGTTGCTGGAGTGGAACCGGGCCTGTTGCTTCTCGACGGCCAACAGCGCCTCACGTCGCTCTTTCACGCATTTAAGGGTGATGGGGAGGTGAGCACGGTGGACTATCTTGGGCGACCGATTTCCCGGAAGTTCATGGTGGACGTACGAGCGGCGGTGGCACACACGCCGATGCCGGTGGAAGCCGTGTTTGCTGTCGATGGGGAAGGGAATGTCCGATCCCACTTTGGGCCGGACATTCCAGGTGGCATCCGAAATCGCGATGACATGATCGAGCACGCTGTGATGCCGGTTTCGATGTTGCTCTGGAAAGAGGGCAACGATCTCCTCGTCGATATGGCGGCACATGCACAACACGACGAGGTGCGTACTGCCGTGAAGCGATTTATCAATGCGGTGATGCGTGAGCTGCCTGCGTACGACATTCCAATGATCCGCCTGGACCGCGATACTGCACAAGAGGGAGTGGGGCAGATCTTTGCGTTTGCTAACTCGGCAGGTGTGCAGATGGATGTGTTCGAGCTCCTTACCGCGACATATGCAACCCAAGACCCGACGTTCGACTTGGCTAGCCACTGGGAAGAACTCGCAGCCCAGTTTGATTGCTATGACGTGCTCAAGGGCATCGGCCGTGTGGAATTCCTGCGTGCACTGTCACTGTTGCTGACCAGTCGGCAGGGGCCTGCTTTGGGCCACCGTGGTGACATCCTCAACATCACGATCGAGGATTACCGTGCACATGCCGATGAGATGGCCCGCGGGTTCGTTGCGGTCGCCCAGTTCCTGCAGGAGCGACGTATCGTCGCTGCGGATCAAGTCCCTTACCCTGCGCAACTCATCCCGCTCGCGGTTATGCTTGCGCGCCTGGCCGAACGTCCCGAACTTGCAGGAAAGAAGGAAGTCGGTGACAGGCTCAACCGTTGGTTCTGGTGCGGCGTGTTCGGTGAGCTTTATGCCGCGCACGCGCCGACAATCCGCATCGGCGTAGACGTCTCTGAAGTCATCCCGTGGGTCTGCGGAGAGACCGACGCCGAGCCACGTACGGTCGCCGATGCACGTTTCCACGAATCCCGTCTCTATACCGCAACCGCGGACAGTGGGATCTACCGTGGGCTGTATTCGTTACTGATGGCACGCGGCGCGCGTGACTGGCGCACTGGAGAGCACTTCGACAAATCCACAGTGGCCGAACTGAAACCTCGCTTCGGCCAGATCTTCCCGTGGGAGTACCTGCGCGAATTCGGTGTCGACGAGCAGCTGGCCGACAGCGTGCTCAACCGCACGCCGATGGGCCGTCGTACCGAGGTCGTCATTGAGCAAAACGAGCCGAAACGCTACCTGCCCAGGCTGCAGTCCAAGTCGCTGCTTGACGACGATGACTTTGACGCCCTGCTCGAAAGCCACGAAGTCGACCCAGAAGCACTGCTGACATCTAACTGGGAGCGATTTATCGCTGATCGTCGTGAACGGTTCATCGGCATGATTGAATACGCGATGGACCGCAACGTTCTCAGCGACGAAGGATTGTGCGACGACGCAGAATAGGAACAGCACAGGGGAGAGACACGAAGGAGGACCGGTGAAGCATTCCGGGTACGCATCGCTTGCCGTGCTATCGGCGGGCGTACTGCTCGCCGCATGCACTCCGGATGTCCAACTTGGCCCTTACGATCGCGCCCGTAGCGTCAACGTCGCAGGGCATGTCTCCAAAACGTTTGAGCCTCACCCGGTGGTGCTCGACGACCCACTTGGCATGGAAACCGCGAAGTTGTTCTTCCCGCGCTCCGAAACGCTCGTGCTTTCCGACGACACCCCGGAGGCGCAACTTCGCGCAGCCTCCATCGCAGTGACCGCACATGCCCCGATGATGGTCTACGACGGAGCACGCCACGCCGAATACGTCTCCATGATCGCCGACATGCACACGGTGACCGTCTTAACTGTCGGTGATGTCGCTATGGCTCCCGCATCTGGTGCAGTACGTATCCGACGCGACCCCGGTGGGATGCGCGCGCTCGGCGAGATGACTTCGCTGCGCTTCGTTGAACGCACTATCGATGACCCTGCTGACAGTGCCCGCGCAGTCGCCGAACTCAACGGTAGCGATCCCACTTGGCTACGTGCTACCTGGGCAGATCCCGTGGCTAAACCCGGCGCCCAAGCGCAACCGTTTCCCGTCCAATCGCGCCGGGATGCGCATATGTCGCCGAAGGTGGTGGCCACGTGGCAGTCGTCGATACCCGCGATTGCGAATGCGAGGAGTTACGGTGCCGCGGTGGAGATCGTGCCGCTGCCGGATCCGCGGAAAGCGGAAGCGACGTTGTTCGCCATGGCGGGGCTTTCTGATAAGTCGCTTATTGCGCTGGGGGCGCAATTCGGCTCGAGTGAGGAGTTGGCGTTTCGTATCCGTCAGTCGGAGCGGAATCGTTAAACCCAAGCGCTAAGGAGTGCTAATGTGGGCGCCAGAGTCTACACAGTGAGAAAGGTGTCCCAGAATATGAAAATCGCGGTGATTGCTGGCGACGGTATCGGCCAAGAAGTTATGGCGGAGGGGCTCAAGGTCCTCAATGCTGTGCGCGATGACGTCGAGACCACCGAATATGACCTCGGAGCGCGCCGCTACCTGCGCAACGGCGAGCTGCTGACGGACGAGGACTTGGAAAGCCTCGCCGAACACGATGCGATTCTGCTCGGCGCGATCGGCGACCCGGCGCGCGTGCCTGCGGGTGTGCTCGAGCGCGGCCTGCTGCTGCCGCTGCGTTTCAAGTTGGACCATTACGTTAATCTGCGGTCGTCGAAGCTCTACCCATCGTCGACGAGCCCGCTCGCAAACCCTGGTGAGATCGACTTTGTTGTGGTCCGTGAAGGTACCGAGGGGCTCTATGCTGGTAACGGCGGTACCTTGCGTCGGGGCACCCCGCACGAAGTTGCTTCCGAGGTTTCTCAGAACACGTATTTCGGCGCTGAGCGTGTTGCTCGGTACGCGTTTGAGTTGGCAATGACGCGCCGCAAGAAGGTCACGCTCGTGCACAAGACCAACGTGCTGGTCAACGCAGGTGGCTTGTGGCAGCGCGTGGTCGACGAGTTGTCGCAGGAGTTCCCGGAGGTCGAGGTGGACTACAACCACATCGATGCTGCAACGATTTACATGGTGCAGGACCCGTCGCGCTACGACGTGATTGTCACCGACAACCTTTTCGGCGACATCCTGACTGACCTGGCAGGTGCGGTTGCGGGCGGTGTGGGGCTGGCGTGCTCCGGCAACATCAATGCTGCACGTGAGTTCCCATCCATGTTCGAACCGGTGCACGGCTCTGCACCGGATATCGCGGGCCAGGGGATTGCTGATCCCACGGCAATGATTCTGTCTGTGGCGATGATGCTGCGCTTCCTTGGCGACGACACCAACGCCGCCCGCATCGAAGAAGCAGTCGAGCGCGACGTGACCCAACGTGGAGACACGCCGGTGCGTACCACCGAGGTAGGTGAGCGCATCGTCGACGCCCTCGCGTAGGGTCGAGCGCATGGTTTCTTCCCGGAAGATCACACGTGCGTCCCTTGCCATTTTCTGTGCTTCTGCGCTTGCCCTGACTGGCTGCGGCGCAGGCGACGGAGGACTCGGTGGGGGCTCTCAGTCCGATGCTGGCGCCAAGAACGCCCTTGCCACCGATGGTGACGAGGTGGTTCAGGACGCCGACGGCACGGGTGTGGAAGTCTCGCAGCGCTTCTTCGAGTCGTCGGACACGGTGGTGGTCTCCGCGAAGGATCGCGATCAGCAGCTTCGGGCTGCCGCGATTGCAGTGGAACTAGGTGCGCCGCTTCTGGTGCGCCTCGATGGCACCGACGCCGCGATTGATGCTGAGGTTGAACGCCTTGGCGCGTCCCGGGTAATTGAGGTTCCGGGCGATGACGACGCGGTAGCAGCGACTGAACCGGTCGTAGCCGAGCGTGCCGAAGAAGATGTGGCGGCGATTGCGGCACTCGAGGCAAAGAACCCGCGTGACTTGCAGATGCCGCCAGTGTTTGCCACGGCGGTCTCCTCGCGTGCGTCGGTGGCCACAGCTCGCGCAGCAGGTGCGGATGTGCAGGTGTTGGCGGCTGCGGACCCGCGGGCGTCGTCGCAAAGCATGCGCGATGTTATGAAACAGGACGTGCTCGCGCTTGGCCGCCAGTGGGGCTCGAACGAGAACTTCCGTGCGCGTGCAGCACTCGCCGCCAATGGTGAACTGCCTGGTGGCGGCGGACTGGTGTTCCCAGGCCGGCGCATGATTGCGCTCTACGGCCATCCGTACGGCCCAGAGCTCGGAGTGATGGGGGAGCAGGACCCTGCCGCAGCAGTTGAACTGGCGAAGCAATACGCCTCCTGGTACGAGCCGCTGGAGGATCAGCCGATCATTCCTGCCTTCGAGGTCATTGCGTCGGTGGCATCGGAATTCCCGGGCGATGACGGTAACTACTCCAACGAGACGCCGATGGAAGGTATCGCCCCGTATGTGGATGCCATCGTGGACGCAGGTGGTTACGCCGTAATCGACCTGCAGCCGGGCCAAGGCAACTTCTTGGAGCAGGCGAAGATCTACGAGGAGCTGCTCAAGCAGCCGAACGTTGGCTTGGCACTTGATGCGGAATGGAAGCTAAACCCTGGTGAGCAGCCGCTTTCGCGTATCGGTAGCGCAACCGCAGCCGAAATCAATGAGGTCGCCGACTGGCTTGCAGCGCTTGTCCGCGACAACAACCTGCCACAGAAGGCATTGATTCTGCACCAGTTCCAGGTTGGAATGTACCCGGACCGCGAAAACATTGTCACCGGGCAGCCGGAACTGGCATGGATCCTTCACGCGGACGGTCATGGGCTGCCGGAGCAGAAGTTCGACACGTGGAACATCCTGCGTCAGGGGTTGGACCCGAATTACTTCATGGCGTGGAAGAACTTTATCGACGAGGATTCTCCCATGTTTACTCCGGAGCAGACCTATGCCGACGTGAATCCTCGCCCGTGGTTTGTGAGCTACCAGTAGTTTTCCAAAAATTCGCCGTGTGGGGGTCGTGCTCACGCTAGGCTTCGGGCATGAGCGTGGAATTGGACGAGGTCTACGGCTTCCTGGCCCAGCACGAGCCGTTTTCAAGCCTCCCTGAAGAGAAGATCCGGGCCCTGCCCGCACAGATGGGGATCACCTATGTGCGCCGCGGTCAAGTCGTTGTGGATCTCGGCCAGCCCAACGACACGCTGTACATCATTCGCTCGGGTGCGATTGACATCGTCAGCGATGACAACTTGCTGCTGGACCGTCGCGATACAGGCCTGAACTTCGGCTACTCCACGCTGGTAGGTCCGCGGGAATCGCAGTATGTGATGGAAGCGGTGGAAGACAGCGTGTTGCTCATGCTGCCGCGCGAGGTGTTCACAGGCCTGCTTGATGCGCATCCTGAGCTGCACAGGTTCTTTGAGTCGGCGTCTCGTCGTCTCAAAGTAGCAGCGGAGGAGGTGCGTGATGGGGGGACGGCGAGTGTGCTGCGTACGCCCATTGCGCATATTGTCGACGGCCGCCCTGCCGTCACCTGTGACGCAACTGCATCAATCGCGCACGCTGCCGGTGTGATGAACGAGCACGATGCGAGTTGCCTCGTCGTCGTCGGAGGTGAGCAGATCGGCATCCTCACAGACAAGGACATGCGTTCTCGCGTTGTCGCAGCGCAAGTGGACCCGTCACGGCCTATTGCACATGTGATGTCCTCACCAGTGCGCACCATCCCGGAAACAGCGTTGGTGTTCGAGGCGATGCTCGCGATGAGCGAGTTGGGGATCCACCACCTGCCGGTTGAAGGCGCCGGAGGTGTGTGCGGTGTGCTGACCTCATTCGACATCATGCGCCTGCTGCAAGCAGACCCGATCTACTTGGCAGCAGATGTGCAGCAGAGTACGTATGAGGAACTTGAGGGAGCCTATGACGCGGCGGCAAACGTGGCTGTGCGGTTCTTTGAGCGAGGCGCGTCCGCTGCTGAGACACAGCGCCTGCTGACATCGATTGCGGATTCCATCGCTCGCCGCCTGGGAGAGCTAGCGGAGGAGAAGCTGGGGCCAGCACCGGTGCCGTACGCCTTTGTCGCGGTAGGCAGTCAGGCTCGCGCGGAGATGGGGCCAGCCTCCGACCAAGACAACGCGTTGGTCCTCGCGGACAGTTACGACGAAGAACCCCATGGGGAGTACTTCGCCGCGCTGACACAGTTTGTCTGCGAGGGTCTCGCGCATGCAGGTCAGGCGTTATGCCCGGGGGAGATGATGGCGTCGAACCCAAAGTGGCGCATGACGCAGTCGCAGTGGTCGCGCATGTTCCACACTTGGGTCACTGCACCTGATCCGAACGCGTTGCTGCACGCGCAGGTATTTTTCGATTTCCGCGCGATCTTCGGCTCAGGCGAGGGGTGGCGCTCGCTGGCTGATGAGGTGCATGAGGCGGCGTTGTCGTCGGCGCGCGGGTCGCGCCGTCTACATACACACTTGGCAGCTCTGGCTACGTTCCGAGAGCCTCCAGTGGGCTTTTTCCGTGGCTTTGTGCTTGAGCGCGACGGCGAGTATGCGAACACGCTAGACATCAAACGCGGTGGTACTGCCGCTGTGGTGCAGATGGCTCGGTTGTACTCCATCGTGGCCGGTGTCAGTGCGGTGGATACGCCTACACGCCTGCGTGCCTCTGCCGGCGAGGCGGTATCGACGAAGGGAGCGTCGGATCTGGCAGACGCTTACGAGTACCTTTCGGACCTTGTCATGAAACACCAGTCGCAGCAGGTGCGCGCCGGGGAGGAGCCGAACTACCGCATTGATCCGAAGCAGTTGCAATCCCTGGATCGGGCCGCGTTGCGCGATGCGTTCGGTGTGATCAAGTCGCTGCAGAACGCGCTGGCGTCGAAGTATCCGACGCGGGCGGTGTGAGATGTTCTTTCGACCGAAAGCGCGGGTGCTTAACGACGACGCCCTGCTGGCCGTCGACGTCGAAACCACTGGACTCAAGCCGGAGAAGCATGAGATGGTCTCCATCGGCTGGGTTCCCGTCGACGGGCGTGTGATCGATCTATCACAGGCACAGTACTTTGTTCTCGCAGGCGCCCAAGTTGGCGATACTGTGACGCTTCACGGGGTGACTGACGACGATATTGCGAACAAAGGCGTCGTCGCTGCCGAAGTACTCGACGCGTTTGATCGTGCCCTTGAAGGACGCAAGTTGTTGGCCCATTTTGCGCAGATGGAGCTAGGTTTCGTCGCAAAGCTGCAAAAAGATGTCAAGGGCAAGCGATGGGGCCTGCGCGAGAGCGAGGTAGTGGATACCTTCGCGATGGAGCGGCGACACATGGAGCGCATGGGTACGTATCCGCGCGGCGAGGACCTCAGGCTTGCGCGCGTGCGACAGCGCTACAATTTGCCCGACTACGCGAACCACAACGCGCTTACCGACGCGATCGCGTGCGCGGAGTTGTACCTGGCGCTGAGCGCGCAGTAGACGTCAGTGAATCCCAAATGCGCCACAATGACAGTGGGGTTGTATGCTCGATCACATGCGTTTTGGACGAATTGCAACACCTGAAGGAATGACGTTCGCCGTTATCGACGATGCGGGAACGACCGCAAAGGCGATCAAGGGCACGCCGTTTAGTGCGCCGGAGTACACCGGCAAAGAATACGACCTTGACCAGGTGAGGTTGCTTGCACCGACGCTACCGTCGAAGATCGTCGCTGTGGGACGCAACTACGCGGACCACGTAGCTGAGGTGTTCAAGCAATCCGCCGAGCACCTGCCGCCGACAATCTTTATCAAGCCGTCGACCGCCGTGATTGGCCCTGGTGCCGCTATTAAGATCCCGGAGTTCGCCACAGGCGTCGAGTTTGAGGGCGAGCTGGCGCTCGTCGTTGGCGTTCCATGCAAAAACGTCAAGGCTGAGGACTGGAAGTCTGTGATCCGTGGCGTGACCATCATCAACGATGTCTCCTCGCGTGACCTCCAGTTCGCGGACGGTCAGTGGGCGCGCGCCAAGGGCATGGACACCTTCGGTCCGCTCGGTCCTTGGATTGAGACGGACCTGGATAAGTTCGACTTTGCCAACCTGCCGATCAAGGCGCACCACACCCACGACGGTAAAACGGAGACCAAGCAGGACTCCAACTCGAACCAGATGATCAAGTCGGTTGGAGAGATGGTGGAGTGGGTCTCCCAGTCCTTTACTCTGCTGCCGGGCGATGTCATTGCAACCGGTTCGCCGGCGGGTACCGCAGAGATGGTTCCGGGCGACTACATCGAGGTTGAGATCCCAGGTATCGGCAAACTGGGCAACCCCGTCGAGCGCGCCTAGAACGCAGGCTCGCTTTTGGGCCGTGTTTACAGGCCCAGCGCGCGCATGATCGTGCGCAGTTTGGCTGAAGTCTCGTCGAGTTCGGCCTGTGGGTCGGAGTCTGCGGTGAGCCCGCCACCGGCCCAGGCGCGGGCGTGTGTGCCGTCGCCGTTGACCTCCGCACAACGGATGGCAACCATGTATTCGCCATCACCTGCGGCATCGGTATATCCGACCGCGCCGGCGTAGAAACCGCGATCCGATTCGGCGGTGGTAATCAGGGCTTCTGCGGCGGCGGGTGGGGTGCCGCACACAGCAGGGGTGGGGTAGAGACGCATTGCCAGATCCAGCGCTGTTGGTGCCGGTTCCTTCAACGTGCCGCTAATCGGTGTGGCAAGGTGCCACATCTCGCTGGTCTTTTCTAGGATTGGGCGCTCTGAAATCTGCAGGTCAGAGCAAAGTGGCTCGAGGACCTCGCGGATGTGCTCGACAACGAAGCGGTGTTCGTCGAAATCCTTTTGCGACGACGCCAGTGCCTCCGCTGCGGCGCGGTCCGCCGCCGGATCGTGCGGTACACGTGCTGCCGAACCTGCAAGGGGATAGGAGGTCACCTTGTTGCCACGGCGGCGCACCAGGACTTCGGGGGAGGAGCCGACTAGGAAATGTCCCGTGCGGCCAGATGGGGTGAGGTCCGCGATGAAACCGTCGTGCGTGTAGGACAGATCGATCAGCCTGGCCGCGACGAGGCGTGGATCAACGGGCGGGTCGAAGGCGATGTCTACCGCACGGGCAAGCACAACCTTGTCCAACAGGGAGTTGCGGATAGTACCCACTGCGGCCTCAACGCGTCGAAGATGTTCCTCGGGGGAAGGGTCGACGTCGATAAGCGTTGCGTGAAGGCGAGAACCTGCGCCAATCCGGTAATACGGGTGCGGCTCTAGCGGGCCTGGCTCCCGAATGATGTGCTCTGGCACAGTGAGCGCCGCTGGGCAGTCCTGGTCAAAGGGGAGCGCACCTACAACCATTTCCACCTCGCCGCGCTCTAGCGCGTTGTTCGCTTCCCAGGCGTCGCTAAACGTGCGGGTGGCGCCTTGAGTGCGGACCGATCCTTCTGCGCGCGAAAGGAGAAAATCGGGCGCAGTGTCGGGGCGGCCGGATGGAGGGCCGGCAAGCGGGTTGACGGACATGGGCAAACACTCTAACCGGCGGCGTGCAAAAAGGTGCGGTCGGATCAGTTGCTTCGGATATACCCCAGATTTATTGTTGCCTGTGTGAAAGATGGTAACAATGTGACAGTTGGTGCGAAACGGGTCGGGCGGATCCGTAAAGCACTGGCAGGAAGCGTGGCAACCCTCATGATCGCCGCTGGGGCGGTCACTCCTGTCCCTGCACAGGCGCAAGACTTGTCTTCGCAGGCGAATCAGGCAGTTACAAACGCGGTCAACCAGGCAAATGCTGAGTGGAACAAGTTTGTCCAGATGGCCAACGACTCCCTGCCACAAGGCTCATCGTTGCCGATCAACCCAGTTCCCGCCCCGCAAATTCCCGCGCCGAATCTCCCCGGTGCGTGGGCGCCCCAAGCGCCGGCGCCGGTGGCAAACGGGGCCAACGGCGAGGTCCGAGTAGCGGGACGAAGCTACCTCGTCTGGGTGCCGCGAGGGTACAACCCTGCACGTCCCACCCCGGTGATGGTGGGGTACTCCGCATATCAGGATTCCACGGAGAATTTTCGTAACTATTCACGCCTGCGTGAATCATCTGTCGGCCGCGACGCGATCATCGTTTACCCGCGCGCGATCGGAGCATCGTGGGAGGGATCCGCAACCGCAGCGACACGTCCAGGCCAAGACATCGCCTTTGTCCGCGCAATGATCAACGACGTCCAGCGCTACTACAACATCGATCGACGCCGGATCTACGCCACCGGCATGTCCACCGGCGGCGGCATGGCCGCAGTCTCCGCCTGCCACATGGCGGACTTGTTTGCTGGCGTTGCTGGCGTGTCCGGCGCGTACTACGCCCCGGTGAACCGTGGCTGCCAGAACCTGCCGGTCGCGTTCATGGCCATTCACGGCACCAACGACACACTCACCCCGTACCACGGCACTACTCGACGAGGCCAGCAAGTGCTGCCGGTGCCGGAGCTGTTTCAATCCTACGAGCGCCGCAACGGGTGCTTCGGGGGAGTTGATTCGCGCCCGGCAGGCAACAATGCGACTCGGGTGTCGTCGCGAAACTGCCGCAAGGGCGTGGAAGTGATCAAGGTGCATGGCTCGAACCACTTCTGGTGGTACTCGCCGTCTGCAGCAGACGAAATGTGGCGCTTCCTCATGCGCAACCCGAAGTAACGCGATATGTTGCTGGATCCTGGGCGGTGAGCGCCGGGGGTGGTTGGGCGTCGGCAAGCGCAATGCATATGGCGCGCTACGATTGCCCCATGACTGAAAACCCCAATATGCGCGTTCGCTTCTGCCCGTCGCCGACCGGAACCCCACACGTGGGCATGGTCCGCACCGCCCTGTTCAACTGGGCGCAAGCCAAGCACTCCGGAGGCAAGTTCGTGTTCCGTATCGAGGACACGGATGCCGCCCGTGACTCCGAGGAGAGCTACCAGGCGATTATTGAGTCGCTCGAGTGGCTCGGCCTTGGCTGGGATGAAGGTATCAACGTCGGTGGCCCGCACGAGCCGTACCGTCAGTCGCAGCGTTCTGACATCTACGCCGATGTGCTGAACAAGCTCATCGAGGCCGGCGAGGTCTACCCGGCGTACTCCACCAACGAAGAGGTCCAGGAGCGTCACAAGGCTGCAGGCCGCGACCCGCAGCTGGGCTACGACAACTTTGACCGTGACCTCACCCAGGAACAGATTGACGCCTTTGAGGCCGAAGGCCGCAAGCCGGTCTGGCGCCTTCGCATGCCGGACCAGGATTGGACCTGGAACGACCTTGTTCGCGGTGAGGTCACCTTCAAGTCCGAAACCCAGCCGGACTACGTTGTCGCCCGCTCTAACGGTGCGCCGCTGTACACGCTGGTCAATCCTGTTGACGACGCGCTCATGGGTATTACCCACGTCCTGCGCGGTGAGGACCTGCTGTCCTCCACGCCACGTCAGCTCGCGCTTTACGAGGCGCTGAAGCGTATCGGTATTACGGATTTCACCCCCGAGTTCGGCCACCTGCCGTTCGTGATGGGCCAGGGCAACAAGAAGCTTTCCAAGCGTGACCCGGAATCCAACCTGTTTAACCACCGCGACAACGGCATCATCCCAGAAGGCATGATCAACTACCTCGCGCTGCTGGGCTGGTCGCTTTCTGCGGATCAGGACATCTTCTCTGTCGACGAGTTTGTCAAGGCCTTCGACGTCTCGGACGTGCTGGGTAACCCGGCCCGCTTCGACCAGAAGAAGCTTGAAGCAATCAACGCCGACCACATTCGCCTGCTTGAGCCGGAAGACTTCCGAAACCGCCTGCGCGAGTACTTCACCGAGTACACCGACTTCCCAGCGGATTACCCGGAAGACAAGTTCACCATTGCGGCGGATCTCGTGCAGACCCGTATCAAGGTGCTCTCCGATGCGTACGACCTGCTGAAGTTCCTTGTCATCGCGGACGATGACTTGGTGCTGGACGAGAAGAGTGCAAAGAAGAACCTCAAAGACACCGCCGTCGAGCCTTTGGATGCCGGTATTGCAGCGCTTGAGGCGATCGGTGAGGGGGAGTGGACCACCGAGAACATCGAAGCAGCGCTGAACAAGGCGCTGATCGAGGACCTCGAGCTCAAGCCGCGTGTCGCATTCGGCGCCCTGCGCGTGGGCACCACTGGTGCCGCGGTGTCCCCGCCGCTGTTCGAGTCCATGGACCTGCTTGGCCGTGAGTCCACGCTGAAGCGTCTCAAAGCTGCCCGCGCCGTTACGCCGTACCAGGCTGCAGAGTAGGAGCGCTACGGAGTAGGAACTACAACGCTGTTGTTTTCGTACGTTTAGGCCACCGCGTTTCTATGCGGTGGCCTGCGGATTTGGTACACATAGCGATTCATGGTTATAGTACTCCATGTTGTTCAGGCAGACAGCGCGGAACGGAAACGGAAAGCGCAGGTCAGGACTGAAAAACAATGGCCTATGGTGTAATTGGCAACACTACGGTTTCTGGTACCGTCATTCTAGGTTCGAGTCCTGGTAGGCCAGCTGCAGAGCAATCGCGTTCTGTGTCCTAATGCCCCGTTCGTCTAGCGGCCTAGGACGTCGCCCTCTCACGGCGGTAACACGGGTTCAAATCCCGTACGGGGTACAAGAAGAAAACCTCCGATCTGGTTCGCCAGGTCGGAGGTTTTCGCGTTCGAGTCTTCCCGGCAGGTACCTTGTGTCTATGTTGTGGTTGTTGCCGTCGTTTTTAAGTGGCAGAGCGCGTCAAACTGGCTCAAGCGTGATCGACGCGCTCAGCGTTCCAGTAGCGGCGTCTAGCTTGTTTTCCACGATTCCGTTGCTTGCGGTGCCGGCACTGTTTCTCACGACGCTCGGCGGGGGAGTATTCGGCTCGTCCATGTACGAAGGCTCCAGCGTCGGCGGCTCATCCGGAGGGTCCAGTTCGTACCAGCTGAGCGATACGTTCCCAGACCCGGACGCGCGTCCGGCCGAGTTGAAGTCCCTAACGCACATCGAAAACGACGTCTACGAGGTCGTCGTCTATTCGCACGCCATGGGCAAAGAAGTGAAAAACGAGGTGATTTTTCCCGGCGGTCCTGACAACGACACCCCGCGCCCGACCTTTTACCTTCTTATGGGGGCCGACGGTGCCGCGAACGGATGGTCGTGGCGTAATTCTTCGGACTACCAGGAGTTTTTCCAGGACAAGTTGGTCAACGTGGTTACACCGATTGGGTCGGTGTCCTCGATGCAGGCTGACTGGTATCGCGAAGATAAAGCAACAGGGCGAAACAAGTGGCTGACATACCTGACCAAAGAGCTGCCGCCGCTTATCGACGAGCACTTCCACGGCACCGGCCACGACGCCATCGCCGGCATTTCCATGTCCGGAGGGCCCGCGCTGAACATCGCGTCCATCGCGCCGGAGCGCTTTGCCGCCGCGGCCTCCTACTCGGGGTGCCCGGCCACAACCGGGATGCTGGGGGACACCTACGTGCGTGAAGCGCTGAAGATGAATGGCGCTGATCCGAAGAAGATGTGGGGCATGTCGAGCGACCCGGCCTGGCGGGCGCATTCGCCGGTGTTGAACCTGGATGCATTGCGGGACACTGCGCTGTTTATCGCCGCTGCCCAGGGGGTACCTGGCGCGATCGATGCGTCGAAGACATCATCGGAGCGCATTGGCCCGCCTGTGACCATTGAGGCGGCATCCTATGCGTGCTCTGCCTATTTCGCCGACAAAGCCAAGCGGGCAGGCTTGGATGTGGAGTGGTACCCACAGGTGGAGGGCACACATAGTTGGGGGCTTTTTGAAAAGTCCATGCGTGAGAGCTGGCGCGTTATCGGTCCGGCGTTGAATGTGGAGCCGTTTGAGCGCGAAACACCGGTGCCAAAGTCGCCGCTGCCAAGCGAAGCGCCACAACCTTTGGGGCAGCGCGGCTCGTCAGGCTCGTCAGAATCGTCAGGGTCGAGTTCGTGACAGCTGTTGGGCTGCAGTTTGGCGTGTGAAACCAATGATTCGTCGCGGTGTGGCCCTGTGTGCAGCCACTACGTCAGTGAGCTTGCTCGTCGCCACGCCAGCACCGGCGGTGGAATCACGTGAGAGCCTTGGGCTCGTCGAAAAGCAAGAAGCACCTGGATGGACGGGATCATCGCTGATCAAAGGCTTCCGTCAGATTGGGCCGGATACTCCGCCGCTAGCAATACCGATCATCCTGATCGGCGCGATGATGAGCGGTATTTTCGGCCACCTGCTGTTCGGACGCTTTGTGTTCGAGGGCAGCTCCCGGGCGGCACAGTCACTTGGCTCGAGCACGGTGGTGGACCAAACGTTCCCGGATTCGGACGCGCCGCCTGCGCAGTTCCGCAAACTGGAGCACTTGCAGGACAACGTGTGGGTGCTCACTGTCTACTCGCCATCGATGCGCCGGGAGATTGAAAACGAACTCATCTTGCCGGAAGGCGGTCCTGAGAACACCGATCCGCGCCCGACGTTCTACCTTCTGGGCGGCGCAGGTGGTGGAATGGTGACCCCGTGGTGGAAAGATGGTCGCGCTTCTGAGTTCTTCGCAGACAAGCACATCAATGTGGTCACTCCGCGCGGCTCTATCGGCTCGCAGCAGGCCGACTGGGCTGGAACGCACGACAAGCACGGCAGTTACAAGTGGACGACGTATCTGACCAAGGAGCTGCCGCCGCTTATCGACGAGCACTTCCACGGCACCGGCCGCGACGCCATCGCAGGCCTTTCGATGTCCGGTGGGCCAGCCCTGCACATCGCCACCTTGGAAGACAGGTTTGTCGCTGCGGGAACATATTCCTCCTGCCCGTCGACAACTGGGCTTGTCGGACAGGCCTTCGCCAGCGGCACCGTGCGCATTAATAAGGGCGACCCAGCACAGATGTGGGGCAGCTCCTGGGATCCGGCGTGGGCCGCCCACTCGCCCGTGCGCAATGTTCAGGGGCTCAAGGGGAAGAAGATTTTTCTGTCGGCCTCACGTGGTTTGCCGTCGGAGCTTGACGTTGAGGTCGTCGATTCGCCCGAGCCACTTCTTGTGCCTGATGAGCAACTCGCGTATGCGTGTTCGCTGCACTTCATCGCAGAGGCACGACGCAATGGCATCGACCCGGATTGGTACGAGTTCAAGGAAGGGACGCACAACTTCGGCTTGTTCCGACGTGAGTTAGTGGCAAGTTGGGACACGCTCGGACCAGCGCTTGGTGTGGAGTAGTTTTTAGCGTCTGACGTGCTGATTTGTTGATATTGGGAAGTTTCCTTTATTGTTAGCAAGTCGCAAAAAGCGAGCGCGCCCCGTTCGTCTAGCGGCCTAGGACGTCGCCCTCTCACGGCGGTAACACGGGTTCAAATCCCGTACGGGGTACAAGGAGAAAACCTCCGATCCGGATTCCGGGTCGGAGGTTTTCGCATTGGTAGCGTAGGTTCAGTGACTTCCCTCAATTTCTTCGAACTCGACGTGTTTTCAACCGGTGCCTTCACGGGAAACCCTCTCGCGGTGATCTGCGGGGCGGACCATCTGACCACTGAGCAGATGCAGCGGATCGCAGCTTGGACGAATTTCTCGGAGACGACGTTTCTGCTCGAACCCACCAACGACGAGGCCGACTACCGGGTCCGAATCTTCACCCCAACCGAGGAATACGCCTTCGCAGGGCACCCGACCCTGGGCACGGCGCGTGCGTGGCTGGAGTTGGGTAATACGCCGAAGGCCTCAGGCGGCGTCGTCCAAGAGTGCGGTGTTGGCAATGTGCAGGTGCGTATCAGCGAATCGACGCTCGCGTTCGCAACCCCACCGCTGAAGAATTCTGCACCTCTTACGGCATGCGAGCGTGCAGAGATCTGCGACGTGTTCGGGGTGGGGGAGAGTTCGCTCGTTGACGCCGCGTGGGGCGACAACGGGCCGGGCTGGCGGTTGGCACTGCTGGATAGCGTAGAAACCCTGCGCGCGTTACAACGACCGGCATCGAGCGATCTCAAGGTTGCGTTTGCCGCACTCACGGGTGGGACGGATCCGGCGTATGTGTTACGCGCTTTTACTCCGACGTTCGAAGACCCGGTGACGGGTAGCGCGAACGGTGCGATGGCGCAGTGGCTGCGATCGCGCGGGGACGTGCCGGCAACTTACTCGGTCTCCCAAGGTACTGCGCTCGGCCGGGACGGTCGCGTGGCGATCAGCGACGACGGCTCCGACATTTGGGTTGGTGGAGCGGTGACGGTGCGGGTGCGGGGACAGATTGTCGTCGATTAGCAGAAGTGTTCGAATGTTCCGTCTTTCGTGACGGCGGCACCTTTACAGTGGGACGTGTTTCCCGACAGAAAGGAGCCGTACATGGCAGAACACATTCCGGTTGCATCCCCATCACCGCGAATCATTCGGGCTATCAACGTCGCCGCATTTGCACACCGCAATGACGTGCGCAAAGGCACCGACATTCCCTACGTATCGCACGTGTTTGGCGTGATGCACTTCGTTTCTCAGGTCACCGACGACGAGGACGTTCTCATCGGTGCACTATTCCACCGTATTTTCGAAGATGTCCCCGAGGAATACAGCGCAGAGCAGATGGCTGCGGATTTCGGCGCGCGAGTTGTCGGCCTCGTCCGAGGCGTGACCAAAGACGACAGCATCGGCAGCTGGCAGGGACGCGCCGACGCATACCTTGCTCATCTTCGCGAAGCCGAGGAGGGCAGTGTTCTCATTGCAGCTGCAGACAAACTGCACAACCTGCTTTCCATTCATGCCGACCTCGACATAATCGGGGATGACCTCTGGGGACGCTTCAATTCGCCTGTAGAGCGGCAGGTGTGGTGGTACCGCTCAGTGTGCGATGTGGTTCAGGAACGCTTGCCGGGCAATCAGTTGGGTGCGGAGCTTCGTCGCCAAGTCGAGCGATTGGAAGCCCGCACCGCCTAAGGTGGGGCACATGTCCGGCGTAACTTTTGGCGAATACGACGCGCGTCGCGGCATATGCCGTGCCGATTTCGAGTGGGCAGCAGCAACGCTCGACGAGTACTCCGCAAAGGGGCGTAGCAAATGAAAGTTGCCATCATCGGAGCAGGCCCCCGTGGGCTGTGGGCTGCAGAAGAGCTCATTGATCGTGCGGGGCAGCGTGGAGCAGCCATCGAACTTACGGTGTTTAACGAGACACCGATGGAAGAAATCTCAGCACCAGGAGCGTTTGGTGCCTCGGTTCCGGAGCAGTGGATCCTCAACGCCCCCAAATCCATTGTGGAGACCCACCTGGGGCCCTTAGATCCAAACGACGAGTTGGAAGGGCAGTTCCCTCCACGGCGTCGAGTAGGCGAGCACTTGAATGCTTCGTGGGAAGCGTTGCGGACGAACTTGCCAGCAAAGTGCACGCTTGATTTCCGCATCACTCGGGTACAGGACGTAACCCCTGTGGGAAATGGCGTTGAAGTGGACGGCGAGCAGTTCGACGATGTACTCATGGTGACCGGGCACGCGCATGACTGGCCAGGCTCGCTTGCTCATCAGGATCTCGGGGATCTTCGTGTAATCGCCCCGGCGTACCCGGCAAGCAATCTGGATTCGGTCACATCCGATGACATCGCGCTCGTGCGCGGAGCAGCGCTGACCTTTATCGATGTCGTGCGCTATGCAAAGGCGAAAGCGTTTTACCCAGTGACCCGATCGGGCCGTTTTATGGAGGTCAAGGCCTACCTCGACGAGGAGCAATCGCGCGCCGCCCAACCCATCATTGAAAAAGCTGACCGGGCGATTCTGCAGTGCCAGTCGCTTGAAGAGCTCAAGGAAATTCTGACGGAGTCAGCAGAAGCCATCCTCACGATCGTCGGTGGCGAAGGTGCGTGTGAGGATATTCAAGCGGTGATCAACGGCGAGGACTTCACAGGGGATCCAGTGGCGGAACTTCGCACATCCGTCGCTGCTGCAAAAGGGGAGAGACCATGGACGCCGGCGCTTGCTGTGGCGCTGGCGTTTCGCGACACCGAGGATGCGCTCATCCAGCGCGCGTCCTTCGGCGGTCGAGATTCGCTTGGCGGCTCCGAGTTCGACGATTTCATGAGCACACTCGGGCGCGTTGCTACCGGCCCACCTGTTGAATCGGCGGTGGAGATGCTCGCGCTTATCGACGACAACCGGATCCGCACCGACGTCTTCAACCGTGGCGAAGACGATTTGACCGAAGTGGCCAAGGAGGTCGGCGCAACAGTCGTGATTGACGCCGTGAACGCACCTGCCGGAGTCGTCGACGGAACTCTCATTGGGGATCTCGTCGAGCGTGGTGTCGGGATGCGTTATGCAGACACTAGCGCCCTGCACATCCACCCGGACGGCACATTGGTGGGGCAGAAGCACCTTGCTGCTGCAGGGCGGATGAACGAGGGGTTGGTCCTCGGCCACGACACGCTACGCCGAGATAAACAGAACATTATCTATCGGTGGGCTGAGCGTGTCAGTGCCCGTGCAGCGGAGTAGCCCTTAGATCCCGAACTTGTGGCGGATGTCTTGGACGAACTGAGGGTTCAGGTTGACCAGCACCGCAACAATGGCAGCGATGAGGCCGAACAAGATGCCCAACACCGTCAGGACGATGCCGGTCGTGCTGGAGCCGGACGCGTCGGTTTCAGTGGTCTCGTGAGGGCCGTTGTTGGCGTCGTTCTCGGACGGAGTTGTCCCGGTATCGGCGCCGGATTTCTCTGTGGTGGGCGTGACGGTTTGCTTCACCGTCGTGGGGACAACCTTGGTGGTTTCCACAACGGTGGGAGATGGGGACGTAATCGTCGAAGTTTCCGTCAACGTCACCGTGGACACCGAAGTGAGCGTGGTCGGCTTCGCGGCGCTCGTCGTGGTCGCGCTTGGTTTTTCAGTCGTCGTCGGTGCTTCTTCCTGCGGGGCGTCCTCCTGCGCGGCATCCTTCTTCAGCAGGGTGACCTGATCCACCACGTACGGGGTGTTGATGTTGTACGTCGTGAGCTTCAGCGAGTCCGACGAGACATCGATGCTGGTGTAGTCCGGGTTGTAGTCTTGGCGCCAGCGTGCGGTGGACTTGTGCGCCAGGTCAGTAACATTTTCTTCACGGACATTCGGGTGGGTTGTGCCGTTTTCGTCCTGGAAGTCGTAGTACTTGCCACCCGTTGCCGTGGTGGAGGTGACGTAGAGGACCTCGTTGTCTTCCGGAATAAGAATGTCGCCGGACTTCGATGCGCCAGCGGGGATAACAGGGTCGACACCGTTCATCAGATGCGTGCGCGTGTAGATGTGGTCGTGGCCGCTGAGCACCAGGTCCACACCGGCTTCGGACAACTTCGGGGTCAAGGAGTTGCGTAGTTCGACGACATCCTTGTCGGTGTAGTGCGTGCCCTGGGAGAACGGTGCGTGGTGGATACCGACGATCACCCAGTCGGCGTCGCCACCATGTGCGGCAATCGTTTCGTTGACAAACTTCGCGTGGACGTCGATGTCGGCCTTGGATGCGCGATTGCCGTCCAACCCGATGAACAAGACGTTGTTGTAGTTGAAGAAGTAGTTCGCGGTGTCATCAACTTCGTTGGGCAGGAAGTACGTGTCCTGGAAGTGACGGTCGAGCGTGTATGTCTCGTGATTGCCCTTCAGTACGGCAAGGCGGTACTCCTGGAGTTTCTCTGGCGCGGTGAATGCCTCAAGCTGTTTGACCGGGGCACCCCAGCCCTCAACTTGGTCGCCCAGGTGCATGATGAACGCGGAGTCGGGGTGTTCACCGGTTGCGGTATTGACCGCTTTGTTCCATGCGGCGGACTGCTCGGCGATCTTCGTATCTACGCCGATTTGCGCATCGGCCATGGCGAGGAAGCTCCAGGAATCCCCGTCAGTGCCGGTGGTAAAGGTGCGCTGCTCGCTATAGCCACGACGATCGCTTCCAACCCGGTAGGCGTACTCCGTGTCAGGCTCGAGGCCGGTCATCGTCGCTTCGTGCGGGTAGAAGACAGCCGAGTTGTACGGGCCACGGGGTGATTCCACGCGCGTGATGTTGGTTGGATCAGCAGTCGGCCAGTACTCCAGGAACTGTGTTTCGTTGGTCTTCGACTGCCAGGCCAAGTTCGCTTCCGTTGCGTCGGATCCGATGCCGAGGACGATGCGGCTGATGCGGGTGTTGATTGCACCTTCAGGGGCATCTGCAGCGACGGCCGTCGTGGCAGAGCCAAACAGCGATACGACAACGGCCGCGGAGATTGCGCCGCGGCGGAGGGAACGAGGGGCACGGGAAAGCGAAACAGTCATGTCCACCCACACAAGTCACGTTGTTTTAACAGCGGGTTACTAGCGGATCGTCACCTCAGTGAAGTGTGGGTGAACTTTTGGAAACTTGGCGGGTTCCTCGTTGCATGAGTCTGTGAGCTGGTTGAAAGTGAGCGGCATGAGCTCGAAATCCCGTGTCAATCGCCGTATATTTCTCCAAACCGTCGCTGCGACTGTCGCCGCCGCAGCCCTAGGCACAGGTGGTGCCGTTGCTGCCCGCCGCAGCACAGTCTCCACTCCCGAGGTGCCAACGCCGGCGGATCAGTGGGGCTTGCCGTTTTTGCACGGGGTTGCTTCCGGAGATCCGCTGCCAGATCGCGTGGTGCTGTGGACTCGTGTGACGCCCTCGCGCGAGGCGTTGCCGGGCTCAGGTCTTGGCGACGATATCGAGCTGGAATGGCAGATCGACACCAATGAAGACTTCACTCACCCAAAGACAGGAAGCGCGACGGCGAGTGCGGAATCCGACCACACGGTGCACGTCGATCCGGACGGGCTCGATCCAGATACGGAGTACTTCTACCGTTTCATCGTGAAATCCGGTGAGTACGCCGGTGCTTCCTCGCCAATCGGGCGTACGTTGACGGCTCCTGCAAAGGACGCTGACGTCGATACGCTGAATCTCGCAATCGCTTCCTGCGCGAACTGGGAGTCCGGATTCTTTAGCGCCTACGCTGACATGGCCCAGCGTGCGCGCGCGGGCGAAATCGACCACGTGGTGTTCCTCGGCGATTATATCTATGAGTATCCAACCGGCGAATACGTAGGCAAGAGTGGCGTTGCCAGGATGCACCATCCGGAGTGGGAAATCACCACGTTGGAGGATTACCGCCAACGTTACGGCCGCTACCGCACCGACTTGAACCTGCAGGCGGCCCATGCGGCGTGCCCTTGGATTGTGGTGTGGGATGACCACGAGTCGGCGAACAACAGCTGGCGCGAAGGAGCCGAAAACCACACGGACGGCCGGGTTGAAGGGAAGTGGGCGCAGCGCGAAGCAGCGGCGATGCAGGCGTACTACGAATGGCTCCCGGTGCGTCGCAGTGCGCTCATTGAGGCTCCAGGCATCTACCGCAGCTTCCAGTTTGGCAACCTCGCGCAGCTGACCATGATGGATCTGCGCACCTTCCGCGACGAGGAAACCACCAGCGACAACTTTGCCAACGATGAGCGCACAATGCTTGGCGACGAGCAGTTTGCCTGGGTGGCAGAACAACTCCAACAGTCCACCGCACGCTGGGATGTGCTGGGCAACTCGGTGATGGTCTCGCCGATGCGATTTGCCACCATCCCGGACAACGAGAAGGCCAACATCGCTGCAGGTTATATGAAGGAGCGCGCGACGGGCATCGCGGTGAATTCGGATCAGTGGGACGGCTACGCCGCGGAGCGCGACCGCCTGCTCACCATGTTGGACGAGCAGGAATCGAACGCACTGTTCCTCACCGGCGATATTCACTCGGAGTGGGCGAACTCGATCGCCTCACCGTCCGGCTTCGGCGAGATCGGCTGCGAGATGGTCACCACCTCAATCTCCGCGCCTAACGTGGACGAGATCCTGACCACCGCGTTCGGCACGTACCACAAGGAGGACAACTCCACGTCGTTGCTGGTGGAGCAGACGATTCGGGATGCCAACCCGTGGGTCAGCCATATCGATTTTGACGCACACGGCTACGGCGTGGCCAGCATCCACTACGACTACGTGGACATGCTCTACTACCGCGTCTCGGACGTGGAGGACCCGGACGCTTCCGTCAGCTTGGGCGAGAAGCGCCAGTGGCGCATCGGCGAGGGGTTCGTCGAAGCATAATCTGCTTATCGACGACGGCCGCGACATCTGGGTGGGCGGTCCCCGCCCGCGTGCGCGGCACCATCGACCTGTAGGCGCGGCTAGGACATCATCACCTTGGTCTGGGCGACCGCCTCGTCCATGCGGCTGATCGCGTGGTGCAGCCGGTGGCGCAGCCAGAGGCCGAGGAGGAGGAAGGGCAGTGCGAAGAGGACGAGGATGCCGAGGTCTCGCCAGAAGTCCCAGCCGTAGGTGCCGAAGACCGCGGCGCGCATAGCGCGGATCGAGTAGGTCGCGGGCAGCCAGGGGCTGATCGCCTGCGTCCAGCCCGGCAGCAGCTGCAGCGGGTAGGCGCCGCCCGCCGCCGAGACCTGGAGCACCAGGATGAGCACGCCCACGGCCTTGCCGGCGTTGCTCAGGGAGAGCACCAGCGTGTAGCAGATCAGGTGGAAGACCAGGCTCGAGACCCACCCCGCCATGAAGAGGAGGAAGGGGTGCGCGGGCTCGATGCCCACGTAGACGATGAGGCCCGCCATGAGGAGCGTGGATTGGGCCAGGCCGGTGGTCACGAACGTCAGGTAGCGGCCGAAGTACTTCTGGCCCGCGGTGACGCGGCCGGGATCGACCACGTTCTGTTCGATGGAGCGGTCGTCCGTGCGCACGGCCACTGACGTCAACAGGGCGCCTACCCACAGGGCGAGGACCGTGTAGAGCGGGGCCATGCCGGCGCCGAAGCTGACGCGGGGGAAGACCTCCTTGCGCTCCACCTTGACTGGGTCGACGAGGGCGTCGGCGAGCTCCTCCGGGTGGCTGGAGACGAGGTCGGCCAGCTTCGTCAGGTCCCCGCTCGAGCGCGACTGCGCGATCGACCGCTGCGCCTCCTGCATCCTCGCCGCGCTGGCGCGCAGAGATTCCGCCGTGTCGCGCAGGTTCGCACCGGAGGCTGCGAGGGTGTCGCGCAGCGAGCCGGGCCGATTGGCCAGGGCAGAGGAGACGCCGTCCATGTCCGAGCGGGCCTTGTCGACGTTCGCCCGGACGTTGTCTAGCGAGCCCGACAGCGCCTCGAGGCGCGGGCGGATCCCGGTGTCGTAGGAATTCTTGGCCGAGTCCATCGCCTCGCGGGCCCGGGCGATCGAGTCCTTGATCTCCTGCCGGTCCGCGTTCTTCCCGTCCCGGCCGCCCTGCCCGGCGGTGAGGCGCGCGGCGGCGTCGTTGAGTCGGTCGCGCACGGCCGTCTGGCGGGCGATAGCGTCGTTGAGGTCGCCGACCACCGCGCGCACCGCCGGTTGGGCGTCGGGGGGAAGCACCGGGGCGACTTGGCCGTTGATGGTGTCGCGCAGGGCCGTGTACTGCTTCACCTGGACATCGATGCGCGCGGCGATGTCCGTCAGGCTCGCGGCGGTCGCCTGGGAGGTGGCGGAGGAGTCCGCCATCAGCTGGTCGACGCGGTCGCTTATGGCGGCAAAGCTTTCCGACGTTGCCCCCAGCGCCGCCGCAAGCGCTGCGCCGCCTCCGCCGAGGCCCGCCCCGGTGGCTCCGAGGTCGACGGGGCGGACCTGCCCGAGGGAGTCGCCCAGCGCCCCGGAGATCCGCTCGGCGCTGTCGACGAGCGGCACGCTCGACTCAGTGAGCGAGGCGAGCGCGTCCACGGTGCTGGCGCTGGAGAGCAGCTGGTCGCGGGCGCTGGCGGTGCGCGTCTCGATGGAGTCGAGTGCCTGCTTGGTTTCCGCCTCGTTGAAGAAGTCCGAGGTCGTCTCGATCAACCCGAAGGACACCTCGGCGAGGACTCTAGTAAACGACGCGCTGATCTGGGCGCTGACGCCCTGCGCGCCGCTGGAGATGAGCACCGGGGAGATGGGGTTCTTCTTCTCGTTGACGTAAAGGTCGATGCGGCTGGGTTCGGCGTTTCCGGCGTAGAAGGTGAACATGTCGTCGCTCAGCGTGGGCGGCAAGACGATGGCGGCGTAGTACTCACCGGACTTCGCGCCCTCGATGGCGTTGTCGGCATCGGTGATGACCCAGTCCATAGAGTCGTCGCGGTAGAGCTGGGAGAGGACCATGTCGCCGACGTTGACGGACAGCGGGGTGAGATCGCTCGTGTGGCCGCGGTCGGTGTTGGCCACCGCCACCTCGAGGCGCTCGGTGTTGCCGAATGGGTCCCACGTGGCCAGCACGTTGAACCAGGCGAAGAGGCAGGGGATGGCGATCAGGCCGACCATGACAATGCCCGCCATGACGTTGGTGTAGAGCCGGCGCAGGTCGTTGTAGGCGATGGAGAAGACGGTACTCACTTGGTGTCCTCGCTTTCGGCATCCGCGGGCCCGATGGTGACGCTGGTGCCGGCGGAGTCGTGGCGGTGGATCACGGCGTCGCGCAGCTCGGCCTCGCCGAGGCGCGAGACCTGTTCGGCGTCGACGAGGCTCTGCGTGAAGTACTCCACCGCGCCGAGGTAGAGGACGACCAGCAGTGACCAGGTGACGACGATGGCCAGCATGATCGTCTTGTCGGTGGGCAGGAGCATGGTGAGCAGGGTGATGATGGCGATGCCGACAACGCCCGCGCCGATCCCGCCGAAGATGAGGGTGCGGTAGTTCTCCCGCAGCATCCGCGCCCGCTTCTCGACGCCACCGCGGAACTCATCCCGGTCCGACAGGGCGGCCATGATGTCGGACGCGCGGTAGGGCGAGCCCATGACCTCCACCTTCTCGTTGGTGATGAGGTTCGTGCGCGCGAGCTGGCGGTTGAACAGGAGGTTGGCGTGCGAGGAGGTGAGTCGGAACAGCCACCCCAGGGCGAAGGCTGCGGCGGACATGGCGAGAAGCGCCGCCAAAAAGCGGAGGTAGTGATGACCGTAGAACCCGGCGATGGTCTCGCGCATCGCGTCGATGCCGTAGCGGAAGGGGAGGAAGGGGTAGATGCGGCGGAAGAAGTCGGGCATGAGCTCGATGGGGTAGAGGCCCGACGCGCCCGGGATCTGGATGACGACGAGGAAGACGGCGATGCCGCGGCCAATGTGGCCGAGCGCGGAGACGATGGAGTAGATGATCCCTGTGTAGGCGACCCCGATGACGATTGCGGTGGCGAGAAAGGCCGTGACGGACTGTATCTGCACCCCAAATGCCACGTTGCCGAGCGTCACCACGACGGCCTGGAGCACCGAGAGCGTGGCGAAGAGGAGGAAGCGGCCGAGGTAGGCCTGGCCGACGGTGAGGCGGCGAAAGCCCTCGGTGTCGACCTCGACGCGGAAGATGATCGTCAGCACGAACGCGCCGATCCACAGGGCCAGGTTGGTGAAGAAGGAGGCCATGGAGCTGCCGTAGTTCTCCGTGGGGAAGACGGCCTGCTGCTCGACGGTGACGGGCGAGGAGATGTACTCGCCGATCTTCGCGGAGTTGAGGTTCGTGACAGTGTTGAGGGCCTTCGAGTCGGAGGTGGCCAGGAGGGCGTTGATGTCGGACTGGGCGGCGCGGGCGCCGTCGGCAAGCGTGCCGAGGTTGCCCGAGACCTCGTCGAGGATGCCGAGGCTGGCCGCGAGCTGGTTGTCCACCCCGGCGAGCAGCGAGGTCGTTTCCTCGCGCAGGGCACGCTGGCTGTTCAGCGCGCCGCGCACGGAGGCGACGCTGCCGGAGGCCTGCGCGAGCGAGGCGTTGATCGCGGGCACGGACTCGCCGAGCTGCGTGCTTGCGGCGCGCGCTGCGGCGTTGGAGTCGGCGGTCGCGGCCTCGAGGGAGTCGCCGAGCTCGCCTATTGACGCCAACGCAGCGCCCGTGCGGCGGTCCACGTTGTTCAGGCCGTCGAGGACGGCGCGGGAGGCGACGGTACGCTCCTCCAGCGCGCTGGCCGCGGCGTCGAGCTGAGCGCGGACCCCGGGCGATAGGGCGGCCCCGGCCGACATGGCGCGCAGCTGCGCGGCGGCGGATTCGCCCTGCTTGACCACGCCGTCGACCTCGCCGACGGCGGAGCGCACTCGCCCTTGGGCGGTGCCGAGCTGGCCCGTCGCCTCCGCGATGGAGGCGTTGGCGGAGGCGGCGCCGAGGCTGAGCGCGTTGGTGGACTCGACGAGCGCGGCCGACGTGTCGGCGCTGAAACCGGCGGAGGACTTCTGCAGCTCGGCGATGATCCCCTCGGCCTCGCCGAGGGAGGAGTCCACGGACCCGAGGGTGTCGTCGACGGAGCCGACGAGGGTGTTCAGCTCGGTGACGACCGGGCGCGCCCCGCTGATGCTCTGCTTCATCGTGGCCACCCGCCCCTGGGCGGCGTCGAGGTCGGCGGCGATCTGGCCGAAGCTCCCGGAGGCCTTGCCTCGGACCTTCTCGGCGTCCTCGCGCGTCGCGATCCCCTTGTTGCGCAGCTCGGTCGCGGCGGCCTCGCCGACCTTCTTCTTGAAGGCCTCGGACACGGCCGTGTCGACGGCGTGTGCGCCGGCGTCGGTGATCGAGGGGGCGACGCCGTTGCTCTTCTCGTTGACGTAGTACTCCAGCACCGGCTGCGTGTAGGTGCCGCTGACCAGGCTCAGCAGGTCCTCGCTGAACTCGGGCGGGATGAGGAACATGGCGTAGTAGTCGCCACGCATGAGCCCGTCGCGGGCCTCGTCCTCGGGGAGGAACACCCACCCGATCTTGTCGTTGCCCTTGAGCTGCTCGGTGATCTGCTCGCCGACGTCGACCTCGCCGACGCGCTCGGCGGAGGCGCCCCGGTCGTTGTTGACCACCGCGATGCGGATGTTCTGGGTGTGGGCGTAGGGGTCCCAGAAGGCGTTGATGTTGAACCACGCGTAGAGCGCGGGGATGATAAGCACGCCGACGATGATGATGAAGGCCCGGGGAACGCGCAGCAGGCGACGAATGTCCCGTCCAAGAATCTGCCCGCTCTTTCTCACGTGGCGAGCGTACCCTCAAATGGAGCGTTTGGGGGAAACTGAGCCAAACTCGAATCCTTCAACCCCGGCGGCAGGACCGCTCAGCCCGCGCCCTCGTCGCCGACGCTCTCGAGCGCGGCGTGCTCGGCCCGGGACTGGCAGGAGCCGACGCGCGGCGCGTGGCTCACCGAGGTACTCTCCGGCGGCGTCGCAGAGGCGCTGCGCGAGCGCGGGTTGCGTCTGTATCTTGAGCCGGGGCGCTCGCTTGTCGACGGCTGCGGGCTAACCCTTGCCGAAGTCGCCTTCACCAAGACCCGTTCCGACGGCGTGCCCTTGGTGGGCCTAGCCATGAACCGCACCCGGTGCTGCACGACCTCGGATAACTTCCTCATCGACCCCTACCTGGTCAAACGGACTCCGCCGAGTGAGGAGATCGAGGCGTTCTTGGTCGGCGCCTACTGCATCGAGGACGAACTGATCCTGCGGCGGAAGACCCGCTTCCCCCGCGGTGTGGTCTGCGGGGCGCTTGGACGACATCGACGTTCGCTGACGCCCGTTGGCACCCCCAGTGCCAGGCTGGAGCTCGGCTAGAGCTCGGCTAGAGCTCGGCGCTCAGCCGAGCGGTGGCGTCCTTGAGCGCCTCGCCGCATGTTGCGCCGGGGGAGGGCTTCAAGCGCTCGGCGGGACCCGACACAGACAGGACCGCGACTAAGGTGCCGTCGGGCTGGAACACCGGGGTGGACACGCTCGCCAGGCCAACCTCGCGCTCGGAGACAGACTCGGCGTAGCCGACCTTGCGTACCTGTTCGAGGTCCGCTGCATCAAACGGGGAGTCGATCGGGCAGTGGGCGGCAAACACGCGGGCCGCAGAACCGGCCGATAGTGTGAGCCTGGAGCCAACCGGCACCACGTTGTGCAGTCCGCTTTCCGGTTCTTCGGCAGCGATGCAGGTGCGGGTCGATCCCGTCAGTTGGTAAAGCTGTGCGGATTCCCCGGTCTGTGCAACCAGGTCTCGCATAACCGGCGCGGCTGCCGGAAGCAGCGCGGAGGGAAGCCCCGTGGCAAGACCGGTCAGTGCTGGGCCGAGTGTCCATTCGCCGTGTTCGTTGCGGGAAAGCACATGGTGCAGTTCCAGCGCAGTGGCAATGCGGTGGGCGGTTGCGCGTGGCAGGCCGGTGTCGTCGCTAAGTTCTGCGAGTGTTTTATCACCCGCACCAACCGAGCGTGTGATGGCAACTGCGCGGTCGAGGACTTTAATCCCGGAACCTTCGTTATACTGTCTCACAGTTCGAATCCTAGCATCTCATAGTGTGGGATGTCGGGAGCCCGTATGAAGGAGGACCGGATGACTCAGCCACCGTTGACATTAGCGGAGAAAGTATGGCGCGACCACGTGGTAACGAAGGGGGAAAACGGCGAGCCTGACCTCATCTTCATCGACTTTCAACTGCTGCACGAAGTGACCTCGCCGCAGGCGTTTGACGGTCTGCGGATGAACGGACGCACCATGCGCCACCCCGAGTTGCATTTGGCAACGGAGGACCACAACGTGCCCACCACGGGTATTACCAGCGGTGACCTCATCGAGATCACCGAGCCTACCTCGCGCACCCAGGTAGCCACCCTGCGCGACAACTGCGCCGAGTTTGGTGTGAAGCTGCACCCGATGGGCGATATCCAACAGGGCATCGTGCACACCGTCGGCCCGCAGCTGGGCATTACACAGCCCGGAATGACCATTGTCTGCGGCGACTCGCACACCTCGACGCATGGCGCGTTCGGCTCGATCGCGATGGGTATCGGTACCAGCGAAGTCGAGCACGTTATGGCCACCCAGACGCTGCCACTGAAACCGTTTAAGACGATGGCAATCGAGGTTACTGGCGAACTGCAGGAAGGCGTGACGGCCAAGGACCTGATCTTGGCGATCATCGCGAAGATCGGCACCGGCGGTGGACAAGGCCACATCATTGAATACCGTGGCGAAGCCATCGAGAAGATGTCCATGGAAGCACGCATGACGTTGTGCAACATGTCTATCGAGGCAGGGGCACGAGCCGGTATGGTCGCGCCGGACCAGACCACGTTCGACTACGTCGAAGGCCGCGAGTACGCGCCGAAGGGCGAGGACTGGGATGCAGCCGTGGAGTACTGGAAGACGCTGCCGACCGACGAAGGCGCAAAGTTCGATACCGTCGTGGAAATCGACGGTGCAGCACTGACACCGTTTGTCACCTGGGGTACCAACCCGGGCCAGGGTCTGCCGCTCGGCGAAAACGTGCCCGACCCGGAGGACTTCACCGACGACAACACGAAGGCATCTGCTGCGAAGGCCATCGAATACATGGGCTTGACCCCGGGCATGCCGCTGCGCGACATCACCATCGATACGGTCTTCCTCGGTTCCTGCACCAACGCGCGCATCGAGGATCTGCGTGCAGCCGCCGACGTTGTCAAGGGCCGTCGCATCGCCGAAGGCACACGCATGCTCGTCGTGCCGAGCTCCACACTTGTGAAGCAGCAGGCCGAAGAAGAAGGCCTCGACGCGATCTTCACAGAGTTCGGCGCAGAATGGCGCACCGCGGGCTGCTCCATGTGCCTCGGCATGAACCCAGACCAGTTGCGACCGGGGGAGCGCAGTGCCTCCACAAGCAACCGCAATTTCGAGGGCCGCCAAGGCCCGGGTGGCCGTACCCACCTCGTATCCCCGCTGGTTGCAGCAGCAACTGCGGTGACCGGCCACCTCGCAAGCCCGGCAGATCTGTAAAGGGGCCCGATCATGGAAAAGTTCACCACTCACACCGGCGTCGGCGTTCCGCTGACCCGCACCAACGTCGACACCGACCAGATCATCCCCGCGCGCTACCTTAAGCGCGTGACCCGCACTGGTTTCGAGGACGGCCTATTTTCTAACTGGCGTGAAAACGAAGCCACATTCGTCCTCAATCAGGACGCGTTCAAAGACGGCTCCGTGCTATTTGCCGGCGAGGACTTTGGCACCGGCTCCTCGCGTGAACATGCCGTCTGGGCGCTCATGGACTACGGCTTCCGCGCCGTGTTCAGCCCCCGATTCGCGGATATCTTCCGCGGAAATGCCGGCAAAGCTGGCCTGCTCGCAGGCATCATGAGCCACTCCGATATCGAGCTGATCTGGAAGCACCTCGAGCAGCACCCTGGTGATGAGGCGATCGTCTCGCTCGAAGACTGCACCGTCACCGTCGGTGGCAACACCTTTACCTTCGAGATCGACGATTACACCCGCTGGCGGCTCATGGAAGGCCTCGACGATATTGGGCTGACGCTTCGCGACGAGCCCGCTATCGAACGATTCGAAGCAACCCGTCCAGCGTTCAAGCCGTCCGTCGCGGGTTAGGCCCCGGACGGCGATAGCGCCCTCGGGCTGGTTATTTGCCCAACTGGTCGACGACGCCCGGGGCGAACGCCTCCAGGAACTCACGCGCAGCGACAACGACGCCCTGGATACCGGTCTTGATCTCGTCGGAAAACTGCTGGTCGCTGCGCTCCCAATAACCCGGCAGAGAGTAGGTCACGGCAAGCGCGGTGATGCCGCGCTGTTCGTCCTTCACTGCGGTTACGGTGGGGTAAGCCTTCTCAATGTTGTAGCGCTCCACCCACTCGAGCACCTCGTTGAACTGCTCGGCCTTCACCGAATCCACAGCGACGGTGGTCAGCACGTTGAGATTCGGCTCGATCATGTTGATCTCCAGCCCGATACCGGAAAACCCGGTGCGCAGCGCAGGGCCAAGCGGTGCCTTTTCGTACTTCCAGCCTTCCTTGTCAAACAAGGCGATGACACGATCGATGCTGAGGTTGCTGGTTGCAGAAGTCATGTCCTAGTCCTCCTGGTTAGCTTCGGCGTTGGCTTCGGTGTTTGCTTCGGTGGTGAAGGTTTTCGGGCCGCTCGTCGACAAGAGCTCGCTGGTATCTGGCAAGGCCTCGCGCAGCAGGTTCACCACGTGATGGATTGCGGAGAAGTAGTAGTCCAACATTGCACGCACCTGCTCGTCGGTGAAGCCTTCGTTGGAGAAGAACGGCGCGTCGATCAGCACGACGGCATCGTCCTCACGACGTACCGGGTGTACGCGCACGAGGGGCATCGTCCGGTTGATCTCGTTGCAGCGCAGACGCAGCGTCTCAATATCGTCGCCCTCAATGATGCCGAGCCAGCGTGCGGTGGCCTTGAAACCACCCTCGGCTACCTCGAAGAACACCATCAGGCTGGGAAATGCGGTGCGAACCTCGCCGCTGTCTTCTCGGAAGTACTGCACCCCCATTGATTTCAGGGTGGCCGCGATGCGGTCTTGGGAAATGGCGGTAGGAGCTGCCATGGTGTGGGCCTTTCGTCGTGGTGGGGTTACAGAACTGGAAGTGGGGAGGGGATGTAGTCCGCGCCGATGAGCTTGCCGTCGTGGAACGTCAGCACCCATACGGAGGCTTTCTTCGCGCGGATTTCTTCGTCGATAGGCAGTGTCCCTTGCGCCGAGAGCCACGCGATTATGCCGGGGATGATCCCACCTTGCGCGCACACCACGCTGGTTCCGCCGGCCTCAATCACGTCCTTGAATGCGTGCTTGGCGCCAACCATGTCGGCGATCCAGGCATCGTCGCCAAACTGCTTATCGACGACAACCTCACACCCCATCTCATCCGCCAGCGGCGCAACCGTGTGCTGGCAGCGCTCCGGAACCGCCGAGTAAATACGTTCCGGCGCGAACGCACTGAGCAGGGGAACGAGCATCTCGGATTGGCGGCGGCCCTTCTTATCCAGAGGACGCAAGTTGTCGTCGCCGGACCATTTGTTGCGGTCGTGGGCGCGGGCATGTCGGACATAGAGGATGCGTGTATCTGCGGGCGTGTTAAAGCGCTTCTGGGCCTTCTGGAGCACCTCGCGGTCGAGGTCGTACGTCATCAACTCAAGCGCTTCATTGAGTGGCAGCCAGCGGATCTCGTCGACCTCGTTGTTGGGTACGAACTCGCCACCGACGACCTCGCCGGTCCAGTAATAGACCACCTTGGTGGTCTTCTTTACCGGGTAGACCGTCTTGCCCAGCAACTTGCCCAGGCGAACGTCGTAGCCTGTTTCCTCCTTGATTTCACGTACTGCGGTTTGTACAAGCGACTCATCAGGGTCGACCTTGCCCTTGGCCAGCGACCAGTCGTCGTAATGAGGACGGTGAATACACGCAACCTCAATGGTGTCGGGTTGCTTAACGTCACCGCGCCACAGCACCGCACCCGCAGCAAGCGTGGTGCGCTCGAACTCCTTCTGCGGCTTTAACGGAATAGCCTGAAGCCTGCCAGTGAGAAACTTCTCACCCAAGGCGTCCTTATCTTGCTCGGAGAGCTTCCCGCTGTTTCCTGGTGTCTTGGATGCGTGAGTAGGCATGTCCTCCATTGTGTCCCAAGTAACCCACTCACGCCGGACACGCCACGCGCCACGGCCGGTGGTAGGTTAAACCGGAACAATCGGCTGGGAGGATTCAGAAAAATATGGTCAACGTTGCGGTACTGGGGGCAGGCTCCTGGGGTACAACCCTGGCGAAGGTGTTCGCGGACGCCGGCAACAGGGTCACGCTGTGGGCGCGTCGGGACAACCTTGCCCGCACCATTCAGACCACGCGGGAAAACCCGGAGTACCTTCCCGGCATCACACTCCCGGATGCGATCGAAGCCACCTCGAACGAGCAATACGCGCTGCAAGACGCGACCATCGTCGTCTTTGGCGTACCCAGCCAGACCATGCGGGAAAACGTCGCGCGTTGGGCACCCATGATCCCGGCTGATGCGACGATGCTGTCCATCTCAAAGGGCGTGGAAACAGGAACGCATCTGCGCATGAGTGAAGTTATTGCAGAGGTCACCGGAGCGGACCCGAACCGGATTGCAGTGCTCAGCGGGCCCAACCTGTCGCGCGAGATTGCGCTCGAACAACCTGCCGCCACCGTGATTGCATGCGCCGACGAGAACCGCGCAAAACTCGTCCAAGCCGCGTGTGCGACTAACTATTTGAGGCCGTACACCAACACCGATGTTGTGGGCTGCGAAATCGGCGGCGCGACGAAGAACGTCATCGCGCTTGCTTGTGGCATGGCCGCGGGACAGGGCCTTGGTGACAACACCCTGGCATCCCTGATCACCCGTGGCCTTGCAGAGACCACTCGTCTGGGCAACGCGCTCGGCGCGGATCCCCGCACGTTTGCAGGTCTTGCCGGTATGGGAGACCTCGTGGCCACGTGTGCTTCGCCGCTGTCGCGTAACCGCACATTTGGCTCCGCTTTGGGGCAAGGTGCGACGATGGAAGAGGCGAAGGCTGCGACGAAGGGCCAGGTTGCGGAGGGGGTGGTGTCGTCGAGAAGCATTTTCCAGCTCGCCGAAAAGCATGGCGTGGAGATGCCGATTACCCAGGCAGTGTTTGCTATTTGCCACGACAACTTCAAAGTTGCGGACACGATCGCGACACTGATGGGGCGCAGCAAGAAGGCAGAGTAAAACTGCGCCATGGCTACGCGGTAGATTGGTCAGCGTGATTCGCGTAGCAGTTCTTTATGGTGGCATGTCCACCGAGCACTCCATTTCCTGCATTTCCGCAGCGTCGGTGATGCAACACATGCCGGCTGACTACGAGGTGTTTCCCATCGGTATCACCCGTGACGGCGTATGGGTTGAAGGCACAACAGACCCAGTAAACGGCGTCGCGCTGCCTGAGGTGCCCGCTGGCCGCGAAGTTGCACTCTCCATCAACCCGACGCGCAAGGGGCAGGTTTTCGACGTCGCAACCGGCGAAAGTATCGCTTGCGTCGATGTTGTCTTCCCGGTGCTGCACGGCAAATACGGCGAAGACGGCACAGTGCAAGGACTGCTCGAACTTGCTGGTGTCCCGTACGTCGGCCCAGGGGTGCTTGCATCCGCCTGTGGCATGGACAAGGAGTACACGAAGAAGCTCGTCGCGGCTGAAAACATTGCGATCACCAGGGAAGTGATCCTCGACGGTCGGGCAGTGCTTGACGACGACGAGCGTGACTACCTCGGTCTACCAGTGTTCGTAAAACCCGCCAACGGTGGGTCATCGATCGGTGTGTCCAAAGTGAGCTCCTGGGACGACTTCCCGGCGGCGTACGACCTTGCGCACGAATCCGATTCCAAGGTGATTGTGGAAGCGGAACTTGTCGGCGACGAGGTTGAGGTGGGAGTCCTCGAACGGCCCGACGGGACCATTGCGGCATCCCTGCCAGCGAAGCTCAACGGCACCGAAGACTCCGAAGAAGGCTTCTACGGGTTTGAAACGAAATACCTCGAAGAGGGCGTTACGGCAACGATTCCGGCACCGTTCGACGAGGCAACAACCGCGCAGCTTCAAGACATGGCGGTGACGTGTTTCAAGGCGTTGAACTGTAAGTCGCTCGCACGTGTGGACTTCTTCGTCACCAAGGACGGCCCGGTGCTCAACGAGGTCAACACCATGCCTGGATTCACCGCGATTTCGATGTACCCGCAGGTGTGGGCAGCCACCGGAGTGGACTACCCGGAACTGCTGGACACGCTGGTGCGGACCGCGCTGCGTTAAAGCACAGCGTTAAAGCACAGCGTTAAGGCGCAGCGTTAAAGCGCAGCGGTGTGCTCGGCGATCAGTTCAGTCAGGTTCGTAATCGCCTCGTTGCTCTCCGCCTGCGGCAAAGAGACGGCGATACCGCTGTCGCGCCCCAATGCGTACCACGTCGATGCCGTGGTGCCGTTTGCCAACAGCACATCCTCGAACCACGGAATGTCATTGACCTGAGCAAGTTGCGCACCCGGTGCGTAATTCGGCGATGGGGCGACACCGCAGCGCAGAACGATCGGATCACGTCCCTCGGCACGCCATGCGACGGTGTTTTCGGACGCAGGCTCTGTCCGGGTGTAGCCCTCGGCGATAGCATCCGGTGCGGCCTGGAGCAGCGCGTCGCACTTCGATGCATCTGCGCCTTCCAACGCGGACAAAGGCGCGGGGTTGTGGGGCTGATCCTTCGATGGCAGCCCATCGGCGCCCAGCCGTCCGAGGGACTTCTTTGAGTCGTGGAGTACCTGCGCATCACCGGTCACGGCGATCACAGGGGAGCGGTTCACGGTGTACCAGGTGGCCAGGTTGGACTGGGGCGTGAGGTCGTCGATACGCATCCACGTTGCATTGCCGAGAGTTTCAGTGACGGCGTAGTCCGTGTACTGCGCCGGCATGTCTACACCGCAGCGCAGGGTGACGCGGTCATCGGTGGACTTGCGCCAGGCGGCGGCGCCTTGTGGTGCCGGTTCTGCGAGTTCGGCACGGGGAAGGCCGGCGAACCGGTCGGGGAGGGCGTCGATAAGCGATGCGCACTCCGGGCTATCGGCCATCGGGGCAGGAAGATCAGCCATCGCGACCGGCTGCAGCGCCACACGTTGGAAGAACACACGAGCGCCAATAACGGCTCCGAGGACGAGAAGGACTGCGAGGCCAAGACTGACCAAAATTGTTGTGCGATTAACCTGTGGTTCGTGCGCCGTGGTTGCCATGGCGAAATAGTCTAACGAAAGGGCTGCCCAACCCGTGATCACCACCGGATTTCCCACTGATGGTCCGACGCTTGCGCAGGTCGGCGAGCGAGCGGTTATCGCCGCGATTCGCGCTGCCGCACCGTCTGCCCTCAACGGCGACGACGCAGCGGTACTTACCCCCTCAGTGCCAAACTCGAGAGTCGTCGCCGGCACCGACATGTTGGTGGAAGGCCATCACTTCACTCGTGCGACCACAACCCCGTACCTTTTGGGCCGCAAGGCGACGGTGCAGAACTTCGCGGATATCGAGGCAATGGGCGCGCGCCCGATTGCAGCACTGATGGGGGTGTCTGTCTCCCGCGATGCGCCGGCAGCATGGGTCGAAGAGATCGCCCGCGGCATTGGGGATATGGCAGGGGAGTATGGCTGTGAACTCGTCGGCGGGGATCTGACCGACGGGCAAGAACTTGTGGTCTCCGTAACCGCAATCGGCTCGCTTGGTGGTAATCGTCCGCCGCTGACGCTAGACGCGGCACGCCCCGGTCAGCGAGTGGTCGCGCACGGCAATATCGGTTATTCAGCCGCAGGATTCGCGCTGCTGCAGTCCGGGATTGATGTGCCGGAGGAGCTCGAGGTGCTTGTGAAGGCGCATCAGGCCCCGGTGCTTACCCCGGGGCGTGGCGTGGTGGCGCGCGCGGCAGGCGCGACCGCGATGACGGACAACTCGGATGGGCTCATCCGGGATGTGACGACGCTGGCAAAGGCATCTTCGGTAGGCATCGAACTGTCAAAGGTGGCGCTGCGCCCGGATGCGACCTTGCAGGCTGCGGGCGTACTCCTTGGCGTCGACCCGTGGGAGTGGGTGCTCACAGGTGGGGAGGACCACACCCTCATCGGCACGATCGATGGGTCCGCACCGGTTGGGTTCCGTTCGATTGGCGCAGTCACCCGCAAGCCCGGGGTGCGCATCGACGGCGAGGCCCCAGAATTGACCGCCGGATGGGAGAGTTTCTAAATGTTGCCCGTGCACGAATCTTGGCAGGAACCGCTCGCTCCGGTAGAAGACCGCATCCACGCAATGGGGCACTTTTTGCGCACAGAGGACGACTACCTGCCGCGTGGCCACGATATTTTGCGGGCTTTTGCGGATCCGTTCGACGATGTCCGGGTCCTCATCCTGGGCCAAGACCCGTATCCGACCCCAGGACACCCGATGGGGCTCGCGTTTTCCACCCAGCCTGGGGTGGCGGCGCCAAGGTCGCTGGTGAATATCTACAAAGAGCTGCAGGCTGATCTGGGTATCCCGCCCCGGGCGGATGGGGACCTGTCGTCGTGGTCGTCGCAAGGCATTTTGCTGCTCAACAGGGTGCTTACCGTGCGTCCGAGAAAGCCCGCGTCACACCGTGGCAAAGGCTGGGAAGAGGTTACCCAGGCCGCAATTGAGGCGCTTGTCCGCCGAGATGCGCCACTCGTAGCTATCTTGTGGGGCCGTGACGCACAGACAGCTGCGAGATTTTTGGGAGATACTCCCCGGATTGAGTCGCCGCATCCGTCGCCGTTATCAGCATCGCGCGGTTTCTTCGGTTCGCGCCCGTTCTCGCGTGCAAATGAAGCGCTTCAAGCACAGGGTGCGAATCCCATCGACTGGAGTCTGTAACAGCTCCCTGTAAGCTTTCGCTTCATGTCTGTCACTCCGCTTATCGACGCCGCAGGGTTGCGTGCGTGGGCCCAACGCGCCTCCGCCGAGCTGGAGCGGCGCCGAGTGGAGATCAACAGCCTCAACGTCTTTCCCGTGCCGGACTCCGATACGGGCTCCAACATGGCGCACACGATGCGTTCAGCCTGCGAGCAAGCAGCTTTGCTTGGCGACGACGCCAGCGCCGTCGATGTCGCCGAAGCCCTGGCCGTCGGCGCTGTACGTGGAGCACGCGGCAACTCAGGTGTGGTGTTGTCCCAGGTGATGCGCGGAATCGCGCAGTCTGTCAAAGACGATGCTTCGGACGGGGAGATGGTCGCGGACGCATTGGCGCATGCCGTGAAGTTTGTGGACCAAGCCATTGCGGATCCGGTGGAAGGCACCGTGATTACGGTGCTCCGAGCGGCGTCTGTGGCTGCCCAACAAGCGGTAGAGGACATTGGGCGTCCGTTGAGCTTGCTCGATGTCGCAGCACCTGCGACATCCGCGGCCAGGGTGGCCTTGGCCAACACGCCGTCGCAGCTGCCAGTGCTACGCGAGGCAGGCGTGGTCGATGCCGGCGGCACCGGTGTGGTGATTCTGCTCGAGGCGCTGTTGGAAGAGGTAGAGGATAGTCCCGCAACGGCACCCGATGGTGATGTCCAAGAGAGCGCTGTAAGCAGCGCAGAAAGCAGCACAGAAGCCAGTGCAGAAAGCACCCCGGCACCTGCTGAAGGGGCAGACCGCGACGTGCACGTTGACATGGCGCATGCGGGGCCGTCGGGTCGGGAGCACTCCCTTGAGGTGCTCTTTGGGTTTCAGGGCGATATTGCGGAGTTGGAAACCGAGCTGCGCCCCTTGGGCGACAGCCTGGTCATCGCTCGGCTATCTGATACGGAAGCCACTGTGCACATTCACTCGCTCGATGCAGGTGCTGTGATTGAGACGGCGTATCGCCTCGGCAAGGTCCAAAACCTGCGCCTTGAAGTGCTCCCGGGTGCCCCAGTGGTGCGAAACCCCGATCGCTTGATTGTGGCCGTGACTCCTCCCGGCTCCCTGACAGAGCTGTATAAGGAAGCAGGTGTGGTCACTGTTGCCCCGGGCGACGAGGTGATCTCGGACATGCTCTCCGTGATTCGGCGTTCGGGCAGCAACGAGATCATCGTGCTGCCGAATGGGCTGCTCAGTAACCGGAATCTCGCTGCCGTGGAGAAAGCAACCCGAGCGCTGGAACAGACGATCACACTGCTTCCTACAGTCCGGTTAGTCTCCGGTATTGCAGCGCTGTCTGTGCACGATCCGAACCAGCCGCTGGCTACCGCCGCGTTTTCCATGTCTGAGGCGGCTGGCGAGATGCGTACGGCAGTGGCTCACCGCGCAAAGAAGGGCGCGCTGACACTCAGCGGCGCGGTTGCCAAGGGTGATGTGGTGGTTACTGCACGTGGGGAGACGCTGCTTATCGCCGAGGACCCGCTCGATGCTGTGAAGCGGGCATGCAAACGCCTGCTCGAGCACGGCGGGGAGCAAGTCACGGTGCTGTTTGACCCAGCTGAGCTGTCGGAGGAGGAGCTTCGCACGCTGAACACTGAGCTCGGCGTCCAGGTCATGGTTTATCCTGCAGATGGATTGCAAGCATGTGCGGAGATCGGGGTGGAGTAAATGCTGGGGTTTGAGGACAATCGGCCACTGACTGAGGTTATTCCTGCGAAGCAGGCACGGGCGATTGAGAAACACCTCAACATTTCCACGTGTGGCGAGCTGCTTCGGCACTATCCGCGACGCTACCTGCACTACGGCACCGGTGCTGACCTGACCGGGGTCGAAGCAGGCGATACGGTCACCGTGATCGGCGAGGTCGTCGACGCCAACACGTTTTACACCAAAAAGACGCCCAAGCGGCCGATTACCAAGGTGATGATCCACGATGGGCGTACGGAGTTCCAAGCCACCTTCTTCGGCTCCCAATATGCCCAACGGGTGCTGAAGCCGGGTCGGCGCGCGATGCTGACGGGCAAGTTGGATTTCTACCGTAATCAGCCTCAGCTGCAGCACCCTGACTTCGTGCTCATGGACGGTCCTACTGAGGCGACCGGTTCCATGCGTCAGCTGTCTCACTTCGGCGATCTGGAAGAAATGCTGCGTGGCCGCCAGTGGCTTCCCCTGTATCCGGCGTCGAAGCAGGTCAGCACGTGGACGATTATGGGGGCTGTGCATGCGGTGTTGAAATCGCTGCCTCGTATCGACGAGCCGCTTGGCTTCACCCCCATCGGCCTGCTGCCGTTGAATGCTGCTGTGCGTCAGATCCACGAGCCCGGTGCAGAGGGACCTGCGCGCGCAAAGGAGCGCCTGAAGTATGACGAGGCCCTGTCTGTGGCGTTGGCGATGGGTGTGCGACGCATCGACACCTCCGCTCACAGGGCGCCCGAGATGCCCTATGTGAAGGGGGGCGATGAAGACAAGCTGCTGGACGGTCTGCCGTTCCCGCTGACCCGCGGCCAGAAGGAAGTGATCACGGACATCACGGCTGATATGTCCAAGACGGTGCCGATGAGTCGCCTGCTCCAAGGCGAGGTTGGCTCCGGAAAGACGGTGGTGTCGCTGATGGCGATGCTCCAGGCCGTCGATAACGGCGCGCAGGCGGCATTGCTTGCTCCGACGGAAGTTCTCGTGCTGCAACACGCGCGTTCGCTAACGTTCACTCTCATGCGTGCGGGTCTCCCCACCCGAGTGGTTGCGCTGACAGGATCGATGACGGTCGCGCAGCGCCAAGAGGCACTGCTGAAGATTGTTTCCGGGGAGGCCGACATTGTCGTCGGTACGCACGCCCTGCTCCAAGAGGGCGTGGACTTTTTCAACCTGGGGCTTGTCGTTGTCGACGAACAACACCGCTTCGGCGTAGAGCAACGCGACGCCCTGCGTGCCAAAGCGGGGGAGACCACACCGCATTTGCTGGTGATGACGGCAACGCCGATCCCACGCACCATTGCGATCACGGTGTTCGGCGACTTGGAAGTATCCACGCTGCGCGAACTTCCCGGTGGGCGCAAACCGATCCAGTCTGCGGTGGTCCCGGAATTCAAACCGCGCTGGGTGGAGCGCGCTTGGGAGAAGATCCGCGAAGAAGTTGCAGCCGGGCACCAGGCCTACATTGTGTGTCCGCGTATCGACGGCGAAGGCGGCGTACTTGAGGTTGCCGAGCATCTCGCCGCAACGGAGTTTGCGGACCTGACCGTCGGCATCCTGCACGGACGCCTCAAAGGCGACGAGAAAGACAACGTCATGGCGGACTTCGCCAAAGGCGGCATCGACGTGCTGGTGTCCACGACGGTGATCGAGGTCGGCGTGGATGTGCCGAATGCCACGGTGATGGTCGTGCGCGAGTCGGAGCATTTCGGTGTCTCCCAGTTGCACCAGCTGCGCGGCCGAGTTGGGCGTGGCGGCAACCAGTCGCTGTGTCTGTTCCACACGCTCGCGGAGGAAGGCAGCCCCGGCTTCACCCGCGTATCCCAGGTAGCGGCTACAGCGGACGGGTTCGCGCTCGCGGAGCTTGACCTGCTTAACCGCGGCGAAGGTGACGTGCTTGGCACAGGCCAGTCCGGCATCAAACGCACGCTGCGGTTGATTAACTTGGTTGAGGACTACGACATCGTTAAACGTGCCTACGACGACGCCGCCACCTTGGTAGCAAACCAACCCGAGTTCGCCAGGGCAGCCACCGCCGGGTTTGTGGCAGAAGACTTCGAATATTTGGACAAGAGTTAGCTGGTTAAAGTTATGGGAATGAACCGCATCATTTCGGGAGAAGCCCGCGGCCGGAAGATCAAAGTGCCGCCGGCAGGAACGCGACCTACATCCGACCGGGCCCGCGAGGGGCTGTTTTCGTCGTTGCAGGTGCGTTTCGGGTTCGTCGATAAGCATGTGCTCGACCTGTTCGCAGGCTCGGGTGCGCTCGGACTTGAGGCCGCGTCGCGTGGTGCGGCAGAGGTCGTGCTGGTGGAAAGCGACCCTGAGGCAGCGAAAATCATCGAGTACAACGCTGGCGTGGTCAAGCACCCCAACGTGCACATCCACCAGATGAAGGCGTCGACCTACGTTGCATCGGCGCCGAAGAAACACTTCGACATGGTGCTGGCAGACCCTCCATACGAACTAGCCGACGAGGCGGTCGCAGAGATGGTCGAGGCCCTCAAACCTGCGCTGGCAGATGGGGCAGTGGTTGTCGTTGAACGCCACCGCGAAAGCCCGGAGACCGCATGGCCTGCGGAGTTCACCCCGACCGGCCAGAAGCTCAAGCGTCGCATCTACGGTATTGCACGTATGGATATGGCGGTCTACGCCGACCCGGAAGCAGAGGACAACTAAATTGACCATCGCAGTCTGCCCTGGCTCATTCGACCCGATCACGAACGGGCACCTCGACATTGTCACCCGTGCCCTTCGTCATTTCGACGAAGTGATCGTGCTGGTCACAGGCAACCCAACGAAGACGTCGGGGCTGTTTACTATCGACGAGCGCGTCGACCTCATCCGCGAAGCCACCTCACACCTTGAAGGCGTCCGCGTGGATAGCTGGGCGGGTCTATTGGTCGATTACACCACCCAGCACGACATCAGCGCGCTGATCAAGGGCTTGCGCTCCTCGCTCGATTACGAGTACGAACTGCCGATGGCACAGATGAACCGACGCCTGACCGGCGTGGATACCTACTTCCTGCTGACGGATGAGAAGTACGGCTACATCTCGTCCTCGCTAACCAAAGAGGTTGCGAAGTACGGCGGTGACATTTCCGGACTCGTGCCGGATAGCGTCCACGACGCGATTCGGGAGAAATTCAGCAATTGATCGTGTTGATCGCCGTCGCGCTCGCAGTTGTGATGGGCGCTGGGCTGCAGCGCATTTCCGGCATGGGACTGGGTCTGATCACCGGTCCTGTGCTCTCATTGCTGTTGGGACCTGTGGTTGGCGTGCTCATGATCAACGTCATCGCCATGGTCAATGCGGTGTTTAACACCTGGGGGATGCGCCGCGACATCGATTGGTCTAAGTTCTGGCCGATCGCAGGCGCGCTCATCATCGGCGTGCTTCCCGGGGTGTGGGTGGTCTCTCGCGTATCGACGAGCGCCCTGCTCATCATCGTCGGTGCCCTGTTACTCATCGCCCTGTCAGTGGTGACGTTGGGCAAGCGCTACGTGCCCCAGATCGAAGGTGTGGTTCCTGCAGCTGCCGCTGGCGCCGTCGGCGGGTTCATGAACACCTTGGCGGGTGTTGCCGGGCCAGCGTTTACCGTTTACGCTCACGCGGCACGTTGGCCACAGCGTATCTATGCCGCCACCTTGCAGCCGTTGTTCTTCGTCGCCGGCGCACTGTCGTTCGGGGCAAAGGAACTCTTGGGTGCGGCGGATATTTCCTCGATCAACCCCTGGCTGTGGGTCGCCTCCTTTGGCGGCATGCTTCTCGGAATCACCGCGGGAAAGCGGCTGGCCCCGCACGTACCGTCCGCGAAGGCCTACCGCATCGCGCTCGGGCTTGCGTTCTTCGGAGGCGCCACCACGCTAGTCCGCGGCCTCGCAGGCTTGTTGTAGCGATGAAAAACGGCCGCCTGGATGTGGGCGACCGTTTCGCGTAACGGAGTGTCCGGCTAGAACAGCGTGGAGACGAACGACTTCGTACGCTCGTGTTGCGGGTTATCCAACACCTGTTCCGGTGTGCCGTATTCGATGATCTGGCCACCATCCATGAACGCGACCTTGTCTGCGACCTCGCGGGCAAACGACAGTTCGTGCGTAACCACCAGCATGGTCATGCCATCATCGGCGAGCTTGCGCATCACACGCAGCACTTCGCCAACGAGTTCGGGGTCGAGGGCGGAGGTGGGCTCGTCGAAAAGCATCAGCTTCGGATCCATTGCAACCGCACGGGCAATTGCCACACGCTGCTGCTGGCCACCGGAGAGCTGAATCGGATACGCGTCAGCCTTCGACTCAAGACCGACCATCGCAAGCAGCTCCTTCGCGCGCGCAGTGGCCTCTGCAACCGGCTGGCCCTTGACGTGCACCGGGGCTTCGATGATGTTGTCCAGCACCGTGCGGTGGCCGAACAGGTTGAAGTTTTGGAACACCATGCCGATTTCGCGGCGCTGCTTGGCGGCGTCCTTCTCACTCATCTCGTAGAGCGCGCCGTCGCGCTCCTTGTAGCCGATCAACTCGCCGTCGACGTACAGGCGACCCGCGTTGACCTTTTCCAAGTGGTTCACACAACGCAGCAGCGTGGACTTACCAGAGCCGGACGGACCGATCAGGCACGTCACCTCGCCGGGGGCGACCTCAAGGTCGATGCCCTTGAGCACGTCGAGGCTACCGAAGGACTTCCAGACATCTACCGCCTGGATCATAGGAGTTTCCTTGACGGTCATTAGCGCTGTCCCTTCTTCTGCGGTTCTTCGACAATTTCAACGTTGTTCGGAATGGTGCCCTCGGCGTCAGCCAGGCTGGCGAGCTGGCGAGCAGTGAGCTGGCGGGTAGCACCGCGGTCGAAGTAGCGCTCCAGGTAGTGCTGGGCGACCATGAGCAACGACGTGATCACCAGGTACCAGGTCGCAGCCACCAGCAGGAGCGGCACTGGCTGGAACAGGGCGGCGGCGATATCCATAGAGCGGCCGTAAAGCTCAAGCGAGTACGGCACAGCAACGACGAGCGAGGAGGTCTTGAGCAAGGAGATGAACTCGTTGCCGGTCGGCGGGATGATGATGCGCATTGCCTGTGGCAACACGGTTCGGGTCATTGTCTGACCCCAGCTCATACCCAACGCCTTGGAGGCCTCAACCTGGCCTTCCGGCACAGCGGAGACACCAGAGCGGACGATCTCTGCCATGTAGGCGGCCTCATTCAAACCGAGGCCAACAACGGCCAGGGTAAACGCTGAAGAGGTAAACGGCTCAAGCGGAATCTGGGCGAAGCCGACGTTGATCGAGTCGTAGATCGCGCCAATCAAGCCCCAGAACATCAACTGGACGTAGACCGGGGTACCACGGAAGATCCACAGGAACACCCACGCCACCGTCTTGAACACCGGGTTCGGGCTCATGCGCATGACGGCCAACAGCACACCGCCGACAACGCCGAGCAGCATCGCCAGCACCGTGATTGCAATGGTGTGCAGGGCCGCCATAGCGATGCGGGTATCCAGCAGGTACTGGAAGTAGATGTCCCAGCCGTAAGCCTCGTTTCGGGCCGCGCCGATGACAAACCAGACCACAAGCAGCACAAGAATCACTGCGAGCGTCCACCGTCCAGGGTGGCGCAACGGTTTCGCCTCGATACGCTCAGGACGCTTGCGTTCGCCCTGAGAGGCGACGTACTGGGAATATGGGGTGCTCATGCTTAGTGTTCTCCCACTGGTTGTTCGTTAATCAAAGCCTGGTCGAGCAGACCTGTCGAGATATTCCATTGCGCAAGGATGCGCTGGTAATCGCCGGTATCGATGAGGTGCTGCATCGCGGCAGCCATCGCCGGCGCAAGCGCAGAACCCTTCGGCACAGCAATGCCGTACGGCGCGGCGTCAAACATGTCGCCGATCATTTCCATCTTGCCGTCGGAGCGCTCCACAGCCCACGCGGTAACAGGGGAGTCGGCGCTGTAAGCATCGGCGCGCCCGACAAGCGTTGCAAGCGCTGCGTTGTCTGCTGTGTCGAAGGCAAGCACAGTAATCGGGTCCTTGCCCGCTGCTTCGCAGGCTTCTGACTTCGGACGAACGTCGTCGGTCTCCGAAACCGTCGTACGCTGCACCGAGACCGTCAAACCGCACGCATCATTCGGATCCACGTCGGCGCCAGGAGCGGCAGCCCACTGAATACCCGCGTAGAGGAAATTGATGAAGTCGAAGGTCTGGCGGCGTTCCTCGTTATCGGTAAAACCTGAAGCACCGGCGTCGAGGCTGCCACTGGAGACAGCGGGCAGGATCATCGAGAAGTCCATGTCTGCAACATCGAAGTCCATCCCCATGACACCAGCGAGTGCACGGGCAATGTCCATCTCCACACCGATGACCTGCCCGGTGGAGTCTTTGAACTCGAACGGGGCGAACGGTGGGTTCGCGCCGACGTTGAGCACGCCGTCTGCGGCAATTTCTGGCGGCACCATCGCCGCAATCTCAGGTACGGCGTCCGGAACGATCGGCTCCCAGCCGTCCGGGTTGCCGCCCTCTGTGTTAGTAACGCAGCCCGCGAGCGGCAGGGCCGCGGCGAGCACAGCGGCGAAAAGACGCCGCTTTGCGTGGGGTGGGTAATGCATTGGTCTCCCGCATACGATGAATACTTGCGTAGTCCCGTATATTACGCGCCGAATGCGGGATGATAAAACGCACCGCCCGAGCAGTAGAAACTACTGTGTTGCCATACGAATACCACGCATAGCCAGCTCAATGATCTGGCCAATGACCATCATGCCGAGGACGACCGGGATCCACACGGAAGTACGCTGGCTGGATCCTTCTGAGCTCAGGGCGAAATCGCCGGTGAAAAGCCCTTTGCCCATCTTTGCGGAGCCCTGGGCTTCCATCTTCCACAGCTCAACCGGGTTAGCAGTATCCGGGATGGAAGAGCCCCTTGCCCAAGCTTGGACGACCTCCTTGCCTTCGCCTTCTTCCATGTCGTCGGTCCACTCGGTAAACATCTCGGAGCTAGACACCTTCTTCAGCGGGTTTTTCTCCGGATCGATGTACATCGGATCCTTCTCCGGGTTCGGCTCAAGAGCCTCGATGAGCCCCTTCGGCTTGTCCTTGGAGTCCTTGCCGTCTGTGCTGTCCTTGTTGCTCTCAGCGTCCTTCTTTGCCGAGCTGGTCGCGTCAGACAGCGCAGCAAACGAATCGATGGTGTCCTTCAGCGCGTTGCTCGGGGAGACTGGAGCGTCCTCTTGCGCTGCCCCTTCCTGTGCATGTGCGGGAACCGTCAGCGTGGTCAACATGAGTGCTCCGGCGACAAAGCCGGCGATATAGGTCTGGCGCATGCGCCGTAGTCTAACCAAGCCATCGCCTAATGCCCATGTTGCTCTTCTCTACCTGCGTTAGACTGGCGAAATGACTACCACCATTTTGGGCTGGCTGACAGAAGAAACCATCGAAGACGCCGCAGGTTCAGGAGCATTTAACCGAGGGAAAAAAATCTCCTCCGCAGATGTCACCATCCTTAGCGATACTGAATCTGAAGTTCAGGCCGCAGTCCAAGGGACGTGGACATACCGAACGACATTGTTTGTGCAAGGGGATCGGGTTGGCACTACGTGCGACTGCCCGGTGGGCACGCAATGGTGTAAACACGCGGTGGCAGTCGCACTTGCGCTGCTCATCCCGAACGAGCTCTCGTTCGACGATTCCGCGGTTACCGATTCCTCTGCTACCTCCAACGAGTCGGCTCCAGACGCGGTGGACACCTACGTGGATTCTGCCAGCCCAGATGAACTGCGGCGACTCATTCACCATCTGCGGCAGATTCCAGAGGTCGAAGAGATGCTGGAGTTTAACGCCTTGAAGAGTTCGGGCGATGACAAACAAGTCCGTGAACACGTGAAATCGGCGATCACCGCTGCATCGCGGAAGAGCAGTGGATTTCGGGATTATTGGCAAAGTATGGAACTCGCACGGCACTGGAGCGATGCCCTTGACGTGGTGGAGGCGTACGTTGATGAGCACCGTGGCGTCGCAGTACGCCCCCAAATTGAGCGCGCGATCACGAGGTTGAATGCGGTTTTGGGACGTGCGGATGATTCTTCCGGGATGCTCGGCGACGAGCTGCATCGATGCTTCGACCTGCACGCGCGAGCATGCGCTGACGGCGTTGAGGACCAACAAAAACTTGCCAAGTGGTTGGTGAAGGAGACACTGGAAGCGCCGTTTGTTGAGCCTGATCTGAGGGCCTACGCGGGACTTCTCGGCGCTGATGCGGTCGAATCAATCGCCGCAGCCTTTGAGGCGAATCCACCGAAGTACGGTGCCAAGGCGCTCTTCCTCGATGTTGCATTCTTGCGTGGCGACGACGACCAGATCGAATCAATGCTGCTCGACGGTAACTCCGTGAAGGACCTCATCGAGTTCTATGAGTCACGGGGCAGGAAAGATGAGGTCAAAGCAGTCCTTTCGAAGTGGGATACACCGATCCAGTGGAACGAAATCGATTTCTTTGAAAACCGATTGCGCGCCTACCTGGGAGACAAAGCGTTGTTGGACTACCGCATTGAGAAGTTCAAAGAAAACCCGGGAACAGTGACATTTGACCGCGTGATCCATGGACCGGGAGTGACCGAAGACGTGATCGACCTCATCCCAGAGGGCATCCCGGGCAGAGACGTGATGCTCCTGCAAGCGGCAATGAGATTCAACGATCCGGAATTGGGCCTGTCGGTGATAGATAGCGACGAGGTCGACGTTCACTCTGCATTTGAATTCGCCCGTTCAGTGCTATCCAGTCACGACCCGGAACGTGCACTTGAAATCATGCTCAGGGAACCTGAGCACATTGCTCGGGCAAGTGGCGACAGGGCGTACAAGCAGGCTGCCGCATCGGCGACGCAAATCATCGACTGCTTCCCGGCCGATCCAGTCGCGCGTAAGGCAGTGCTGGAAAAGATGGAAGAGCTAGCCATCCGTTACAAAAACCGGCCCAAGATGCTCAAGATTTGGCGCAGCTACGGCCTGATCAACTAGCCGCGAACCTTCAAATTGCTCCCGAGCTTGCTTGATCAGACGCTGGTAGCTTGTTTGGTACCTGACACTCAAGCCTTGGAGGTCATACTCTATGAGCAGGGATCTTGATATTACTGTGCTGCTGGTCTGTATCGGTGGAGTCCTGTTGATGATCGCCTGCTGGACCTTCTACATCCAGGGCGTGCGAAGGGCGCCCAAAACGGAGGAATGGTACGACGAGGGCGATGTAAACGGTTCAGAGAGCGATGGCGCGCTCTTCGTCTATCCCTACGGATCGCTGGTTATTGGTACTGCCAGTGCCTTCGTTTTGTTCGGAATTATGAACCTTCCCGAGCCTGTTGAAACGGTGTTGCTTGTTTTATGCATGGCTGCCGGGGGCATCGGAATCATTGGTTTTACGGGCGCGTTCGGGATTCCACTTCCGTGGCCGTTTGTGCCTCGGTGGGTCGTCGATATCCGCAAAGCCAAACGCGCTCGACGCCGCGAACGCAGAGAAGCCCGCAAGAAGGAAAAGAAGGGTTAACTAAGCTCGTGCAAATACGCCTAACAAATAGCCGGAGGTACGAATTGTGAGCCTGCAAAAGCTCTTGTGGATTTGCGCGGGCATCGGGACTCTTCTTGCGGGGTATTTACACGGGGCGCCTGCTCTTCTGCTCATCGCTCTTCTTTTCGTCGTTGCCATACCGACAGTGCTTCTCGTTGCGTCATCTACAGAGCTCAAAGGTGGACTTAAGTCCGTCGGCTTGCTTGCGGTCTGTATTGCTATAGGTGCCTTCGTTCCGCTCGTTCTTCCTTTCGCTTATGCCGTTTTCGTCTCAGTGAGCTGGTACTCGATTACCTCCGCTAATTCTCTATAGCGCTCTTGGTTCGCCTCATGCGGGGCGGGGCCGGACCACCATTGGCGACCGCGATCTCCTGTGCTGCCGTCAACGTGTCGTTGCTTGCTTCCGACTCGGCCTGGTGGTGAATTTCCGGGTTTTGAGGTTTAGGAAAGCGATGTTTACCAGCAGGCCGTGTCACTTCTTGCTGAAAACGAAAGGGGAGGGGGTTTCGGAAAATTTTTCCGAAACCCCCTCCCGAGTGGTGCCCCAGGTGAGACTCGAACTCACACTGGACGGGTTTTGAATCCGTTGCCTCTGCCAATTGGGCTACTGGGGCGACGCGCGAAAGTGTATCGCAGTTCACCCCGATGTGTGAAATCGCAGGTGGATTAGGTGCGGAAGGTCGTGTCGTGGCGCCCGCTAGACTGGCTGACCGTGACTACAACATCGGAAAAATCCAAGCGTTTGCTGTTGATCGACGGCCACTCGATGGCCTTCCGCGCGTTCTATGCGTTGCCTGCGGAGAACTTCTCCACGTCGGGTGGGCAGCACACGAATGCGGTGTACGGATTCTTGTCCATGTTTGCCAATATTCTTTCCGACGAAAAACCGACGCACGCTGCTGTCGCGTTCGATGTGGGCCGAAAGACGTTCCGTACGGAGCGTTTCCCGGAGTACAAGGCGCAGCGCGACGCGACCCCGCCCGAGTTCAAGGGCCAGGTTCCGCTGATTGAGGACGTGCTGGGGGGTCTCGGCATTGTGACCTTGAGCAAGGAGAACTTTGAGGCGGACGATATCGTCGCCACGCTTGTGACCCAGGCTCGTGCAGATGGTGACTACGAGATTGTTCTGGTCAGTGGTGATCGCGACTACATCCAGCTTGTCGACGACACCACGACCCTCCTGTACCCAATGCGTGGCGTGTCTACGATGACGCGCTTTAACCCGGCGGAGGTGGAGAAGAAATACGGCCTGACGCCTGAGCAGTACCCGGACTTCGCGGCCCTGCGCGGTGACCCTTCGGACAACCTGCCGAATGTGCCGAAAGTGGGGGAGAAGACCGCCACCAAGTGGATTACGCAGTACGGCACACTCGAGGGGCTTATCGAGCATGCGGACGAGTTAAAGGGGCAAGCAGCCAACAACTTCCGCGAGCGCATTGATCAGGTGCGGTTGAACCGTGAACTTACCGCGATGGTCACCGATGTGGAACTGCCCGTGGCGCCGGGTGATCTCGAACTCAAGCCAGCCGATGTCGCCCAGGTTGCGGCGCGTTTCGACGACCTCGAGTTCGGCGTGAATCTGCGCGAACGCGTGCTCGCCGCTGTACCGACCGATGGCAGCGCACCCGAACCTGAGACGGTGGAGCTGGCTGACGTGACGGTTGATAACGAGTCGCTGGACACCTGGCTGAGGTCCCATGAAGGTCAAGGCCTTGCCCTGTACCTTTCCGGTACGGCGACGCCTGGATCTGGTGATCTGACGGCGCTGGCTATCGTCGATAAGCAGCGCCACGGCATTGCGAAACTTGCCGCCGATCTGTCGGCTGATGAGGACAAGGCGCTGAAGACCTGGCTCGAGTCGGATGACCCGAAGTTCCTGCACGAAGCCAAGGCTGCCTATCACATGCTGCGTGGCCGCGGCATCGAGTTGCGCGGTATCGCACACGACACTGCGATCGCGGCGTATCTGCTGCGTCCCGGCCAGCGCACGTATGCGCTCGAGGATGTGTACCAGCGTCACCTGCAGCGCCAGCTCAGCACCAGCTCTGATCAGCTGAGCTTGCTGGATGATTCGGGCGACGTGGATGCGGCTGCGGCGATTCTGGAGCTTGCCGCAGAGTTGTCCAAGGACCTGCGCGAGATCAACTCCTACGAGTTGTACGCGGACCTCGAACTGCCACTGGTCACGGTGCTCGCGGAAATGGAGCACATTGGCATCGCCGTTGATCTGGACGTTCTGGAGGGGCTGCGCAAGGACCTGACGCACAAGGTTGAGCAGGTCGAAGAGCAGGCGCGTCAGCTGGTCGACGAGCCGGACCTGAACCTATCTAGCCCGAAGCAGCTCTCTGTCGTGCTCTTTGACAAGCTTGCGCTGCCGAAGACGAAGAAGACGAAAACGGGCTACTCGACTGCTGCGGCTGAGATCGAAGCACTCGCAGAGAAGAATCCGCACCCGTTCCTCGATTATCTGCTCGCGCACCGTGAGCACCAGAAGATGAAGTCCACGGTGGAAGGCTTGATTAAGACGGTGCAGCCGGATGGCCGGATCCACACCACGTTTAATCAGACTGTGGCCTCGACGGGGCGTCTCAGCTCGGCGGAGCCGAACCTGCAGAACATTCCGGTGCGTACTGAGGCCGGGCGCAAGATCCGCTCTGCATTTGTAGTTGGCGAGGGCTACGAATGCCTGCTTACCGCCGACTACTCGCAGATTGAGATGCGTGTGATGGCGCACCTCAGCCAAGACGAGGGCCTGATCGAGGCGTACCGGGCGGGGGAGGACCTGCACAACTTCGTTGGCTCCCGCGTGTTTGATGTTCCGATCGATCAGGTCACGCCAGAGCTACGTCGCCGGGTCAAGGCAATGTCCTACGGCCTCGTCTACGGCTTGTCTGCCTACGGCCTGTCGCATCAGTTGTCGATCTCTGCCGGTGAGGCGAAGGGCATTATGGAGAACTACTTCGAACGATTCGGCGGGGTAAAGCGCTACCTTGATGAGGTCGTCGAGCAGGCGCGTCGCGACGGCTACACCTCGACGGTGTTCGGTCGCCGCCGCTACTTGCCGGAACTCACAAGTGACAACCGAATCGCGCGGGAGAACGCCGAGCGTGCGGCGCTGAACGCCCCGATCCAGGGCACTGCTGCGGACATCATCAAGGTTGCGATGCTTCGTGTCGACGACGCCTTGCGCGACTACGCATCACGTGTCCTCCTGCAGGTGCACGATGAGTTGGTGCTCGAGGTTGCCCCGGGCGAGCTAGACGCCGTCCAAGCGATCGTGGAGCGCGAAATGGACAAGGCAATCGAACTCCTCGTCCCGCTAGAGGTGTCTGCAGGTACTGGCGCAAACTGGGAAGAGGCGGCGCACTAGCCGCGAGTACGTTTCGGGAAAGCACGAGGCGGGCATCACGTGAAGCACGCAAACTTCATCTGATGCCCGCCTCGAGTACGGCGTCCCCAGTTACCGTATCCCCCGACGTGGCCCAACCCCCCAGGCCATTTCCTCTTTCTATTTTGTTACCACCTAGCGGCGGGGTTCTCGATTAGGTACCGAGCCTCAGGCAGTGCTTAGATTTCACTCTGTTCTGGGGCTATTCCTCAAGAACCAGGTAAAACCTTAATTGCTACTGAGCGGGCGCACAAGCAATACACAGTAACTGTTAAGCATGTGACGGAATGTCTAATAAGTCGCAGCTTATGTGGACAGGTGAACGGCTTTTTGGATCCTTTAGTTACGTGGGGGTAAGTGCCAAAATCCTACCCCCGACACCTACCCCCGCTGGGGTGTTAGCGAGGCCTGATTGGCCTACACGTCACTGACGGTTTTCTCGTCGGAGGCATCCTCGACTGCGTCTTCAACTGCTTCTTTAAATTCATCCTCCTCGAGATTGGAGTCTTCAGCGAGATCTTCAATCTCGTCCGAGGTGTCGTCGTCAAGCGCGGCCTCAACAGCTTGAGCGCGGCGCTCGCCTTCTTCTTTCAGGCGGGTGCGGTGGCGGAAGTAGACGACGGTCATCACTGTCATCACGAACAGGCCGAGGTAGCCCAGGATCGGGTACAGGTTGGAAACGAGCGGCTGGAAGCCGGCGAAGGAAAGGCCAAAACCGACAATGCAGGCGATGGCATAGACCGGGTAGAAGCGCTCTGGGTTCTTTCTGGTGAGTCGCTTTGCCAGCGCGTAGAACATGCCCAAACAGGTGTTGAACACCATGAGGAAGATCACCCAGGTCATGATGAAGCCCAGGACTGGGTGGACGTTATCCAGCACGGTCAAAAGTGGCATGTCGTGGCCGTTTACTGCCTCGACCTGCATGAGCAGCGCGGCTACAAGAAGGGCAAGAAGTGCCACGTAAATGAGTCCACCAAGGACTCCGCCAATCCGCGTGCTCTTAGTGTCAAACTCATCACCGGCCATCACGATCGCCATCGAGACACCGCATAGGGCGTTTAGTCCCGTGTGGTTGAGTGCACCCAAGAACCAGTACGGGGTGCCGTCAGCGCGGTTTACTTCGTTGCGCGCAAAGTTATCCACCTCAGACCAGTCGACGCTGATCTGGGTGAACGAATAGATCGCGCCGATGAGCACAAAGATCACCAGCAGGGGAGTTGCCCAAGCGATGACAGAGGCGACGCGGTCAACGTCGAATCGGCCGACGATAAGCATCAGTGCAAGCATGAGTACCGCGCCCACCCAAATCTGCCAGTCGAATGCTTGGTTTAGGTTCGAGCCTGCGCCAGCAAACATGACGAAGCCAACGGAGAACATGCAGATAACCGCAGACCAGTCCATGAGGAACGCGGCAGGCTTCGATGCCACCTTGTAGAAGACTTCATTGTGTTCGTCGGCGAGGAAATACGACCCGAATGTGACAAACGCGGTGGCGGCTAGCAGCATGGTCACGCCAGCAACGATTACACCCCAAAAGCCCTGGGTGCCGTAGGCGACGAAGTATTGGAGTGCTTCCATGCCGGAGGCAAAACCCGCTCCGACGACGATGCCGACGAACGATGCTGCGACGGCAAGGCTGCGTTTCCACATAGGGTGAACACACTTTCTGAGTTGTAGAGTTATGGACTTACGTCATGGTAGTCCCTTGCTTATAAACTGCGTTGCAGTGCCCGGGGTCCAGATCATTTGCTCTAGCTGCGGAAAGTGTCTACACTCGTGCGGGCGTGTCTACGCGCGAGCTTGGCGTCCATCGTAATAGGAGGGTGTGGCGACCAGCCCGCTGCGAGATCAGCACTCGCGAGCGTTTCGGCGCTTACGCTGCTGAGAGAGACGCTTCTGTCCAATCACGATCTCCTATTTTTTCGGAGCACATACTACTTATGCGCACTACCAACGCACCCCAGGTTGCCATCAACGACATCGGTGGCCCTGAGGAATTCCTCGCCGCAGTCGACGAGACCATCAAGTACTTCAACGACGGTGACATCGTCACCGGCACCGTGGTCAAGGTTGACCACGACGAGGTCCTGCTCGACATCGGCTACAAGACCGAGGGCATCATCCTCACCCGCGAGCTCTCCATCAAGCACGACGTTGACCCGGAGGACGTGGTCGAGGTCGGCGATGAGATCGACGCGCTTGTCCTGACCAAGGAGGACAAGGAAGGCCGCCTGATGCTGTCCAAGAAGCGTGCTCAGTACGAGCGTGCTTGGGGCACCATCGAGGAGCTGCAGGCCAACGACCAGCCGGTTACCGGTACCGTCATCGAGGTCGTCAAGGGAGGCCTCATCCTCGATATCGGCCTGCGCGGCTTCCTGCCGGCATCGCTGGTCGAAATGCGTCGTGTTCGCGACCTGGATCCGTACATCGGCCAGGAGCTCGAGGCAAAGATCATCGAGCTGGACAAGCACCGCAACAACGTGGTCCTGTCCCGTCGCGCTTACCTGGAGGAGACCCAGTCTGCGGTCCGCTCCGACTTCCTGCACCAGCTGCAGAAGGGCCAGGTCCGCAAGGGCGTCGTGTCCTCCATCGTCAACTTCGGTGCATTCGTTGACCTCGGCGGCGTTGACGGCCTCGTCCACGTCTCCGAGCTGTCCTGGAAGCACATCGACCACCCATCTGAGGTTGTCGCTGTTGGCGACGAGGTCACTGTCGAGGTGCTCGACGTCGATCTCGACCGCGAGCGCGTCTCCCTGTCGCTGAAGGCGACACAGGAGGATCCGTGGCGCGTCTTCGCCCGCACCCACGCTGTGGGCCAGATCGTCCCGGGCAAGGTCACCAAGCTCGTTCCGTTCGGCGCCTTCGTTCGCGTCGAGGAGGGCATCGAGGGCCTCGTCCACATCTCCGAGCTGGCTCAGCGCCACGTCGAGGTTCCGGACCAGGTTGTCAACGTCAACGAAGAGGTCATGGTCAAGGTCATCGACATCGACCTGGACCGTCGTCGTATCTCCCTGTCGCTCAAGCAGGCTGACGAGGACTTCGTCGAAGAGTTCGATCCGTCCCGCTACGGCATGGCCGACTCCTACGACGAGCAGGGCAACTACATCTTCCCGGAGGGCTTCGACCCGGAGACCAACGAGTGGATGGAAGGCTACGACGAGGCTCGCCAGCAGTGGGAGGCTCGTTACGCCGAGGCAGAGCGTCGCCACCAGGCACACGCTGCCCAGATCGAGCGTCACCGCGCCGCTGCAGCCGAGGCTGCAGAGCAGGCTGGCGATCAGGCCAATTACTCCTCTGAGTCTGCAGCTGCAGCTCCGGCAGCTGACCAGGCTGAGGAGAACATCGGCTCGCTGGCTTCCGACGAGCAGCTCGCTGCTCTGCGCGACAAGCTTGCTGGCAACTAAGCCACGACGAGTTCGTGCTTAGGGATTGCCTTTAAGCAATCAGCGTCAGCGCCCCGCATCACCGTCATGGTGGGCGGGGCGCTTTGCTATCTTCACATGCATGAAGAAAGTTGGACTCACGGGCGGAATCGGCAGCGGCAAATCCACAGTCGCACGAATGCTGGCAGACGAAGGCTTCCCAGTAGTGGACGCCGACCAGATCGCACGAGAGATCATGGAACCAGGCTCACCGGTGCTCGCACAGGTCGCGGAGGTTTTTGGCGAGGACCTTATCGACGACACCGGCGCCTTAAACCGCGCAGAGCTGGCGAAACGCGCTTTCTCTTCGACGGAGCAAACGGAGAAATTGAACGCTTTAACGCACCCGGCCATCCGCGCTGAATCCAACCGGCGATTCGATGAGGCAGAGAAGGCAGGCGCTCGCGCGGTGATTTACGACATGCCGTTGCTTGTGGATCTCGGCCTACACCACGACATGGACATGACGGTCGTCGTCGATGTTGATGTGGACGAGCGGGTACGCAGGCTCGTCGACAAGCGGGGGCTCACTGAAGCGGACGCGCGGGCGCGCATCGCGCAGCAGGTTGACGACGACACCCGACGGGCGGCAGCCGACATCGTTGTGGATAACAACGGGCCGCTCGAGGCACTTGCAGCACAGGTAGAAAAGGTCGTACGGATGATTGACGCGTGAGTTTCTCACTGGAAATACCGCAGAAATTCACTCTATGGCAATCATTGATTTACCTACGCCTTTTAGCGTGACGCGGTATGGGAACTTGGGATACAGGGCCGTTTGATAACGACCCCGCAATCGAAGCGGTTGACGCAGTGGTCAACGGCACATTCGACATTGCCCAATTCCGTTTCGATTGTGGGCTTGGGTCGCTGGGAACTGATGAGGCTGCATCCGTCATCGCGCTTGCTGCCATGCTTAACGGACATCTCCCCGAGCGACATAGTGGTGCCGGCGTCGATTCGCCGTTCACATTCGACGATCGGCAGTGGATCAGACGGCGCGCCCGTTCGATTCTTCGACCAGGTGGCTCGGAGCTCTACTCCATGTGGGAGGACGCAGGCGAACTTGACCAGTGGCTTGCCGAAGTGCGAAAGTACGCCGTCTGACTGTCCTTACTCAGCGTTTGTGCTCAACGTAGCGCAGAACTGCCAGAGCAACTCGCCGGCCTTTGTCAGGTTGGCCAGGAACTCTTCCGGCTGTTCGGCAGTCGCTGCGTTCCAGGAGACGCAATACTCCGTATCGTCGTGCAGCGGGGTATACGCGATGCCGAACCCTTCTGGCAACGCCGGTGCGAAGCAGTAGCGAACGATCTGAGCAGCGCCGCCGATCGAGGTCGTGGATAAGAAATCGCGACGAGCAGCGGTTACACGCGTGTCGTTGAAGAATGCGTGAGTGTCGTCGATAGTCGCCATCATCTGGATATGTCGGTCGAAGCCGTTGCCAGACTTGCACCGCTTCACCCATGCCCGATGCGCGTTGATGGCGTCCTCGAGGCCAGCCTGTTCAGCCGTACCCTCCACAAGCGCTCGCGCAAAAGCAGCAGCCTCGGGTGTGGCGGCGCGCAAGCACTCCGTGCGTCCGGCACGGAACTCACGCATGTCAACGGCCTCATATGCCGCGCGTACTCGGCCGTAGGTCAGTTGCTGCGCGATAGTCATCATTAACTGCGCTGAAGCATCGCGGCTGAACTTCAACGGCAGGTCCGCAGGCTGGTCAAACGGCACGTGCACGATGCGGGTACGCAATTTCTCCGCCGCGCCCGCAACCTCGGCAACGCTCTTCTCGATGCGCGTGGTGAGCGCGTTATCGAGATCCCAGCGCAGTTCCTGCGGCTTTGCGACGAAATCTGCGCCGACACCGATCTCCGCTTCTTGCATGCGCGTGATCGCGGTAACGAGGGTTCCGCCGTCCTGGCACGAGTGCTCAACGTGCACTGCACTCGAGGGATCTGTCAGGCTGAACTGGTAGCTCAGCGGCTTGTACGTCCATGCACCACGGGGGAGGAAGGTCAGTTCGTTGATCCGCTCCTCGTCGGAAGCGTGTGTGGTTACTCCGTAGTCGATCAGGTCGACGGTGAAGAGGAACTCCTGCAGACGTTTGTACACATCGCCGTTGTCGCCCTGTGCCAACATGTCCGGCAGTACTTCTGCAAGCGTTTCGGAGCCGAGCAGCGATGCCGCGTTGAAGTCCACGCTCTGCTTGCGCGGGGCGTCCAGAACCGTCTCAAGCGCGTTTCGCAGGTTCGGAGCTGCAATCGGCTCGCCAGCCTCGTCGGTCACGGGTACTGCGTAAAGGTGCCCATCGACAAACACGCCGATCTCGCGGTTGGCAGTGCCTGCGGTGGCGACGATGATCTCATCCTCACCGGCACTCGGGTGGCGCAGCCCTCCGCCAAAGACAAACCACTGGTCTTGGGTAATGCGGTTGCCGCGCGCGTCCACGTAGTCCGGCAAGTCATCTCCCGCAGCTTGGAGGTGAACAACCAACGCTCGCCGGATGCCGTCAACCACACGGTCCAAGCCAGTCTCCTCAGATGGCAGCGCCAGCTGGAAACCCACGTTCGTCGTCAGTGTCAGTGGCCCACGGGTTGCCAGGTAGCTCGAATACCACTCGTCGGAAAGCCAGTTCGTGCCTTCGGCCTCACGGGTTGCTGCGCGCTGCCGCAGTGCCTCGTCGAGACGCGGGGCTTGCGACTGCGCGAAGTCAGCGACGATCGCCTTCGCTTCTGCAAGCTCGGTCTCGTCGAGAACCGCCTCAAGCGCATGAATGTAAGCCTCGAGCGTGGACGAAAGATCCGGAACTGGCAAAGCTTTCAGATCGCGCGTCAACGGGTGCGGAGTAATGGGCACTTAAAAGCCTTTCTTCAAAGAGAGTTAAAGTTCCGGGATATTTGCTAACAAGGACTTGGTGTACTCGTGCGTTGGCCGCTCAAGAACATCATCGACTGGCCCTTCGTCCACGATAACGCCCTTGTTCAGCACCGCAATACGCGTGGCGGTGTGACGTGCCAGCGCAATGTTGTGGGTGACAAACAGCATCGATAGACCGCGCTCTGCGCGAAGGTCTGCAAGAAGCTCGAGGATCGATGCCTGGACCGACACATCGAGAGCCGACGTGATCTCGTCGCACACCAACACGTCAGGAGCATTCACGAGCGCACGCCCAATCGCAGCGCGTTGGCGCTCACCACCGGACAGATCACCCGGGCGACGGTCGTAGAAACTCCGGTCGAGCTGGACAGCTTCCAAGACGTCCTCGACGACCCTGCGGTGCTCCTTCCGCGACAACTTGCCCGACATGACAAGTGGCACGCTCAGCGACTCACCGATCGTGCGCCGCGGGTTCAACGAGGAAAACGGCGACTGGAAGATGTACTGAACGTACTGACGCTGATCCACGGTGCGCTCGCGGCTGCCGTGCTCAAGCAGTTCGCCCCGCAGGCGCACCTCTCCGGTGTAGCCAGGGTTGAGACCTGCGATTGATCGAGCCAACGTTGTCTTGCCGGAGCCAGACTCGCCGAGCAGAAGAATCGACTCACCCTCCTCGAGCGTGAGATCAATGCCGTGGAGGACCTTGTTGTCGCCGTAGGCCATCTCCAGATTGTTCACCTGCAGCAGCGGGGCAGCGCTATCGCGCTCCTCAACCTGGACGGCAGAGGCGATGCCGTGGCCGGTGATGTTCTTTCGACCCGGCAAATCTGGAATCGCGGCGAGAAGCTTTTGAGTATACGGGTGCTGTGGGTTGTACAGCACCGCCTGCGCAGGGCCTTCTTCGACGATGTCACCGCGCAGCATAACCACGACACGGTCCGCCAACTCAGCCACCACTGCAAGATCGTGCGTGATGTACAACGAAGCGATGTCGTTCTTGTGCGTCATCTCGCGCACGGTGTCCAGCACGTGGGCTTGGGTGGATACGTCGAGGCCGGTCGTAGGCTCGTCGAGAATCAGCACGTCCGGGTACATGGCGAACGCCATTGCGATACCGACGCGCTGCTGTTGGCCACCAGAGAGCTGGTGCGGCCAACGGGCCAAGTATTCGTCGGTGTCCGGCAAATCCACGTCGCGCATGACTTCGCGGACACGAGCACCAGCATCGCCATCGAAGGAGTGCACGTCGAGCACTTCACGGATCTGTTCACCGATACGCATCGTCGGGTTCAAACTCAGTGCCGGATCCTGCGGCACATACGCGATGCGGCTGCCGCGAAGTTCCCGCAGATCAGCTTCGCTGAGGTTGAGGACGTCATAGTCGGTTCCGTTTGCGGAATGGAGGGTCACGGTGCCGTCGAAAAGCATCAGTCCCGGGCGAAGATGACCCATAGCAGCCAAACCGGCAGTAGTTTTGCCCGAGCCGGACTCGCCGACTAGACAGACAATCTCGCCCCGTTTCAGCGTGTAGTCCACACCGTGGAGGATCTCAGCGCCTTCCAACGTGCCCAGGCGAAGGTCGCTCACGCTGAGCACAAAATCATCTGACGACTTGGTGTTGCCGTCTTGGTTCGCGGATATCGCGGTAGTCATTCGTCATTCCCCTTTGCTGCTATCCGTTGTGGCGGATGGGCTCGTGCTTCGGCACCCGTTCCGGGTCGATGGTCTGGTTGCGGCCGCGCTTTGGCGGTGTAGCAGTGGTTGCGGTGGCGCGCGCTGTGGCGTCGGCCAACATGTTGGTGCCGATAGTCAGCACAGCAACCGCAGCCACCGGCAGAAGCACGCCCCACGGCTGCAGCGATAGTGCGATGCGGTTCTCGTTGATCATCAAACCCCAGTCCGCAGCCGGCGGCTGGATGCCAAGGCCAAGGAAGGACAGCGAGGCAATCGAACCAATGGAGTAGGTCAGACGCAGACCCGCCTCCACAGCCAGCGGGCCGGTGATGTTGGGCGCGATCTCCTGGATGAGAATTCTCCAGTGCGGCACCGAATACATCTGGGCGGCGCGGATGTAGTCCTCGTTTGTCACGGACATCGTCGCAGCACGTGCCACACGGGCAATGCGAGGCGCGTGCGTCAAACCAATGACCAGGACGAGCACGGTTGCTGAGGGGCCAAAAATAACGATGGCCAACATGGCAAAAATTAGCTGTGGGAACGCCAAAATCACGTCGTTGAGCCGCATCAGCACCGAATCGACTTTGCCACCTGCGTATCCCGCAATCATGCCGATGATGGTGCCGACAACCATGCCGAGGACCGTGGCCAAAAACGCGGTCACCAACAGGATGAGGCCACCGGCAACGAAGCGAGACAGCACCGAACGGCCAAGGTTATCGGTGCCAAACACTCCGATGTCCGTAAATGGCAGGCCGATGAACTCCGTTGTGCTGCGACCGGTGATCTGCTCGGCGAAGAAATACCCGACGACCGCCAACGCGATGACAAGCCCCGTCAAGACGAGTCCGACCTTGCCTTCGGACTGTGCCCAAATTCGGGACAGCAATGGTTCCGGCTTGGACACCGACGTTTTCAGTTCAGAATCGTCGACCACGGGTTTCGGGGTTTTCCCTGGTTCTTGGGGGTGTACTGGTGCAGACATCAGTTACTCCTCAACTTCGGGTTAGCCGCAATGCTGACAAGATCCGCCAGTAGGTTGACCACGACATATACCGCGGCGATCAGCAGTGAGACAGCCTGAACAACTTGTACGTCGCGGTAGTTCACCGCATCGATGAGCGCGACGCCGAGGCCGGGGTAGCGGAACAGATACTCGACGACCACAATGCCGCCAGCCAGCCACGCGAGCTGGATTGCGACGACCTGTGCAATGGGCCCGACCGCGTGGGGCAGCGCATGACGGAACACCACGCGACGCTCGGGCACGCCTTTCAGTCGCGCCATCTCGACGTAGCCCGATTCCAGTGCCTCGATCATCGTTGCGCGAGTCATACGCGCCACATAAGGCGTGACGACGAACGCGAGAGTCAAGGTTGGCAACACCAGCTGCATTGGGAACTCCCACACACGACTGCCCGGAGGTGACATGGTCACTGCCGGCAAAATTTGGAACACCGAGGTAGCGAACAACGTGACCAGTGCGATACCGATGACGAACTCCGGCAGCGCAGCGAGAATCAACGTCACCCAGGTGATCGCCGAATCGCGCTTGTAACCGCGCCACCACGCCGCATACACACCCAGGAGCACGCCGACAGGGATCGAAATTGCCGCGGCGAGCAGCATCAGTACCAGCGAATTCACCAGTGGCTCGCCAAGCAGTTCAGAAACTGGGCCACCGGTGGACGTCGATGTGCCCAAGTCACCGGTGAAAATGCCTCCCAGCCACAGCAAGTAGCGGGTGACCGGAGGCTGGTCGAGATTCATTTCTGCCTCGAGCGCCGCGATACGTTCCGGCGTTGCCTGCTGGCCCAAAATTGCCGTAGCCGGCGAGCCAGGCAGAAGCAACGTCGCGCAGAAAATGATGACGGATACAGCGAACAGGATGAAGACACTCACCCCGAGCCTGCGAAGAATGAACTTGCCCATGTGTGCTTATGCCTCCGCAATCCAAACTCGCTCGAACATGGCCTGGCCCAGCGGCATACCGCCGGGGTGGGTTTGAAGCCCCACCACGTATTTGTGGTACGCGTCAATCTGGTTGGCAAAGCCCCAGATGATGTAGCCGCCGTCGTCGTAGAGACGCTGCTGCAGCTCGTGGATCATTTCGCTGCGTTTTTCGTCGTCGACAATCGTTCGGGCCTCGTTGGCCAACGCAGTGAACTCCGGGTCCACCCAGTGGGTCTCGTTAAACGGTGAATCCGCCGTTGCACACTGGTTGACCTGCTGGAGGAAGTTTCGCGTGTAGTAGAACGACAACGCGAACGGGTACTCCAGGTAGTTGCCGTCGGCGAAGAATGTCGAGGAATCAACCTGGTTAATAGTTACGTTGATGCCAGCAGGACGGACCTGCTCTGCGTATACCTGGGCGCTACGTAACGCGCCGGTCTGGATTTCAGCGGCGTTGAGGGTGACATCGATACCGTCCGGGTAGCCCGCCTCCGCGAGAAGACGCTTGGCCTCCTCGATATTCTGCCCACGCTGGGGAATGTCCTCCGGGTAGGCGGGGTCGTACGGGCTGAACATGTCGTTGCCCACTTGACCTTCGCCGGAGTAGACCTGGTCCACCAATTGCGGGCGGTCCGCGGCAAGGCGCATGGCGCGGCGCACGCGGACATCATCAAACGGTGCAACGTCCACGCGCATCGTCAGCGGCAACCACATGCCGGTTTGCGAAATGAGGGTGTCCAAGCGCGGGTCTGCATCGATCACACGTGCAAGCGAGTGGTTCAGGCTGCCGATTGCGTCAACCTGGGAAGACAGCAATGCGTTGAGCATGGCGTCCTCCTCCTGGAAGTCGATGATGACAACGCTGTCTAGGTAGGGAGTCTCTCCCCAGAAGTTCTCGTTGCGCACCATCTTCGTCGACTGGCCGGGGGAGAAGTGCTCAAGCTTGAAAGGGCCGCTGCCGATCGGGTTCTTGGGATCGTAGTCCTCCGGCACGATGCCCATTTGATACTCGGCAAGACTGTCAATGAGCGTCGCGTCCGGGGCATTGAGGTAGATGCGCAACTCATTCGGTCCGGTGACCTCCATCGATTCGATGTGGTTGATCGATGCAGCACCGGACTTCGGGTTGTCGGGATCGCGAATACGGTCGTAGGAGAATATGACGTCCTCAGGGCGCACCGGTCGACCGTCTGAGAACTGCACACCATCGCGCAGCGTGATGGTCCACACCGTCGCGTCGTCGTTTGGCTCAATAGCCGTGGCGAGGCGGTACTGCAGGTCGTAGTTGGTGTCGTAGCGTACGAGCGAGTCGTACATGTTGATCAAACGCGTGCCGTCAGAAGCACTCGTTGGAATGTGCGCATCTACGGTGTCGGTGGAAGAACCTCCGACGAGCCCCACCCGGAGCCTGCCGCCGCGACGAGGTGGACCAGAGGTGTTTATCTCCTCGACGGGGGCGGTGGTACACGACGCCAAGGCAAGGGTCGCTCCACCCAGCACGGTCGCCCGCAGCATCTGTCTTCGAGTCATCTGCATAGAACGCTTCACCTGTACTTTCCGACGTGCGCTGGTAGTGCGCTGTTAAATCTATAAGTACAAAGGTATTGTCTTTAGTGATTGCCTGCAAGCAGATTTACTTATAGATCCAGTTTTTGGTTTCGTCGATACACTGGCGAGCATGGCTTTTGCTGCTGAACATCCAGTCCTCGCGCAGTCCGAGTTTCGCCCTGTCGGTGAGATTGAGCGGCGCGAAAAACCATTCGAGGTGGTGTCAGAGTTCCAACCCTCTGGCGACCAGCCGCGCGCCATTGCCGAGTTGGATGAACGCCTCAACCGCGGCGAGCGCGATGTCGTGCTACTGGGTGCGACCGGTACCGGTAAGTCCGCAACTGCGGCATGGCTGATCGAAAAGCAACAGCGCCCCACCCTTGTGATGGCGCCGAACAAGACGTTGGCTGCGCAGTTGGCCAACGAGCTTCGCCAACTGCTGCCGAACAATGCGGTGGAGTACTTCGTGTCGTACTACGACTACTACCAACCGGAGGCCTACATCGCGCAGACGGATACCTACATTGAAAAGGATTCGTCCATTAACGACGACGTCGAGCGCCTCCGTCACTCCGCAACCTCCGCATTGTTGTCGCGCCGCGACGTCGTCGTGGTGTCCTCGGTGTCCTGCATCTATGGCTTGGGTACCCCGCAGTCGTACCTGGATCGCTCCGTTGTCCTGCGCGTCGGGGAAGAGGTGGAACGTGATCGCTTCCTCCGCCTGCTTGTCGACGTCCAATATGAACGCAACGACATCGACTTCAAGCGCGGTACCTTCCGCGTCAAAGGCGACACCGTGGACATTATTCCGGCCTACGAAGAAGTCGCGGTGCGTGTGGAGTTCTTTGGCGACGAAGTGGATTCGCTTTACTACATCCACCCGTTGACGGGCGATGTGCTCAGCCAGGAAGACGAGGTCCGGATCTTCCCGGCAACGCACTATGTGGCCACTGACGAGCGCATGGAAAAGGCGATCGAGGCGATTAAAGAAGAGCTTGCAGACCGCCTCGAGGAGTTGGAGAACAAAGGAAAGTTGTTGGAGGCTCAGCGCCTGCGTATGCGCACTGAGTATGACCTGGAGATGATCCAGCAGGTCGGGTTCTGCTCCGGCATTGAGAACTACTCGCGCCACATGGATGGTCGCCCCGCGGGCTCTGCGCCGGCGACACTGATCGACTACTTCCCGGAAGACTTCCTCACCATTATCGACGAGTCGCACGTCACCGTCCCACAGATCGGTGGCATGTTCGAGGGTGATATGTCGCGAAAGCGCAACCTGGTGGAGTTCGGGTTCCGTTTGCCGTCCGCGGTGGATAACCGCCCGCTGACGTTTGATGAGTTCGAAGCGCGCGTCGGCCAGACGGTCTACATGTCCGCGACCCCGGGCGACTACGAGCTTGAGGCAGCGCAAGGCGAGTTCGTCGAGCAGGTCATCCGCCCGACTGGCCTGGTAGACCCGAAGGTCACCGTGAAGCCGACGAAGGGACAGATCGATGACCTTATCGACGAAATCCGCGGCCGCACGGACAAAAACGAACGCGTGCTTGTGACCACACTGACAAAGCGCATGGCCGAGGATCTCACCGATTACCTGCTGGATAACGGCATCAAGGTCCGCTACCTGCACTCGGACATTGATACCCTGCAGCGTGTCGAACTGCTACGCCAGCTGCGCCTTGGCGAGTTCGACGTCTTGGTCGGCATTAACCTCCTGCGTGAGGGCCTCGACCTGCCTGAAGTTTCGCTCGTCGCCATCCTCGACGCCGATAAGGAAGGTTTCCTGCGGTCGACGAAGTCGCTCATCCAGACGATCGGTCGTGCAGCCCGAAACGTCTCCGGCGAGGTCATCATGTACGCGGACCAGATCACCGAATCGATGCAGGAAGCAATCGACGAGACCGAGCGTCGCCGCGAAAAACAAATCGCATATAACAAGGAACACGGCATCGACCCGCAGCCACTGCGCAAGGCTATCGCCGACATTTTGGATCAGGTCTACGAGAACGCGGATGCGGACGCGCCAGCGTCGCTGAGTTCAGACACCGCTGTCGCGGAGAAGCCAGATGTGGCGAACATGGCCTCTGACGAGGTGCAAAAGCTTATCGACGACCTCACCGTCCAGATGCGCGACGCCGCTCGGGAACTGAAGTTTGAGCTGGCGGGACGCCTCAGGGATGAGATCGCTGACCTCAAACGCGAACTGCGTGGTATTAAAGACACAGGAAATTAGCGAAAGGACAGAATCCTCATGCACACCTACACTTCTATCGCCGTCGGTACTGACGGTTCACCGACTTCCATGGTCGCCGTGCGTGCCGCCGCAAGCCTTGCACGCGTGTACGACGCGAAACTCACGATTATCTGCGCGCACTACACGGCGTCTGGGTCGATGCTGAACTCCACCAACGCGGAGCTCAGCCGTGTCGACATCGTGACGGAGACGAACGCGCGCAACATTTTGGCTGAGGCAAAGAAGATTGCTGAAGAGGAGCAGGCGAAGGAAATCAACCTGGTCTCCTCAGGCGGCCAACCCGCGACCGTGCTGGTGGAATCGGTGCAGGAATATGACGTTGATCTGCTCGTTGTAGGTAACAAGGGCATGCGTTCCATGGCGGGCCGGATCTTCGGCAATATCCCGGGCAACGTGGCGAAGAAGGCGCCGGTGGATGTCATGCTCGTCGATACCCGGTCTGAGGGACACAATTAAATCCTTCGTGGGTAGAATGTCCCCGATATCCGCGCCGTAATCTTGAAAGGTGATTTCCACATGGCCGATTCCCCGTACAAGACCATTGTTGTTGGCTCCGACGGGTCCAAGTCGTCCCTCCTGGCCGTAGAGCGTGCCGCTAAGTTGGCTGCTGCATTCGGCTCCACCCTCGTTATCGGCACCGCCTACTACGAGAACGAGGATGAGGCTGCCAAGGCCCTGCGCCAGGACTCCGTGACCATCCTCGGTGACCAGAAGGCTCTAGAGAACCTTGAGGGTGCCGCTGAGCACGCACGTTCCTTCGGTGCACCCGACGTCCAGACCGCGACCCGTCCGGGTACCCCGGTTGAGGCGCTCATGGCGATCGTCAACGACAACAACGCTGACCTGCTCATCGTCGGTAACCGTGGCATCAACTCGCTGACCGGCCGTCTGCTCGGTTCGGTGCCGGCTGATGTCGCGCGTCAGTCCAACTGCGACGTCATGATCGTCCACACCGTGAACTAAGCGGTTTCCCGCTTAGTTCCCGATCACCGTCAGCGTCTGCGTGGCGCGGGTGACAGCGACGTAGAGGTCTTGCCACCCTTGTGGCGAGGCCTCTACGATTTTTTGTGGCTCCACCACGGTGACGTGGTCGAATTCGAGGCCTTTCATCTCGTCGACGTTGTGCACATCGATCACCGCATGCAACCCATCCCGCTTGTCGACGACCTCCGCACCTGCCGGCAGAAAATCAACCGGAATGCCGGTGGATCGGATTGCCGTCGGTGCAGTCGCCTCCGGATCAATTTGTGTCAGAACTTCCGCCGCATAATCTGAGATTTCCTTCGGCGTGCGGTAGTTCACCGTCAGCTCGTGGAGACGGAAGCGCTGACCCACAAAGCGTTCGAGTGCTGCGGTCCAATCGTCCACGCCTGCTGGCGAGGAAGTCTGCGCGGTATCTCCGACAAGGGTCATCCACCTTGCCGGGCACCGGCGAAACACCATGCGCCATTCCATTGGGGATAACTCCTGCGCCTCGTCGACGATGATGTGTCCATAGGCCCATGTTTGATCCGCACTGGCGCGCTGCGCGGTAGAACGATTATCAGTGACCCGCTGACGAGCAGCGAGCGTCTCTGCGTCGATCACGTCAGCCGCAGAAAGAATCTCCGCCTCAAACTGGTCGTCATCGTTATCGGTGGACTCGGACGAGGCAAGGATATCCAGCGCGTCTTCGGCCTCCTCCACGAGTTCGCGCCACTCGGCTTCTTCCTTGCGGCGGGCTTCTTCCGGATCGACGGTGCCGATCAGCACCGCCAGTTCGTCCACAAGTGCAGTATCGGCGGGGGAGAAGTCCTCCTCCGGGGAGCGCAGCAGCGCCGCACGTGTGTAGTCGTCGTAGTCGTAAGCAGCGTGCGCAATCGCATCCTCATCGGTGAGGAACTCACCGAGTAGGTCGGTGGGGTCGAGCTCGGGGAAGTGCTCGTCGATAAGCGCTAGCACCTGTGGCTCATCGGCGAGGTCATCGTGGAGCTGATCTACGTCTGCAGCAGACAGCAGGTTGGCACCACCGAGGGGATCTTCACCAATCTTTTGGGCCAAAGCCTCCGCCAGCGATTGGGTGAGGTGTTCTGCAAAGAACGGACGCGCCTGATTGTGCGGCCGGCGGGAGCGACGTGCGCGAGTGCGCGCGGCCTTGATCATGGCGGGCGTGGCCTCAATGGCTACTGAATCAATTGTCAGCACGACCGGCTTGTCGGGAACAGTTTCGTAGGCTTGCACGGCGCGCTTGAGAATCGTCACCATCTCCTCCGACCCCTTCACCTCCCGAGCCGCGATCGAATCGCTGCCCGTAGGCGTAAACCCGGGGACGAGTTGATCAGCAGTGGAAAGCACTACGCCAGTCTCGCCGAGCTCCGGCAACACACGGGAGATGTACTCCAAAAACGCCGGGTTCGGACCCACGATAAGCACGCCGGTGCGGCTGAGCTGCTCGCGCCACGTGTACATCAAATAGGCAATACGGTGCAGGGCAACCGCAGTCTTGCCCGTACCCGGACCGCCCTGTACAACCATCACGCCGCGGGTTGGATCGCGGATGATCTCGTCCTGCTCGCGCTGGATCGTCTCCACGATTGAGCGCATATGACCCGTGCGCGCTTCATTCATCGCACGGCGAAGCGCAGCCTCAGAGCCAACCCCGGCCACCGATGTGTCTGCGTTGTCGCCGGACAGCACCTCGTCATCTACCGCAGTAACCTTGCGCCCCCGCATGCGGATATTTCGGCGCGTCTCCACGCCCTCTGGGTGGGCGGTCGTCGCAAGGTAGAAGGGGCGTGCGAGCGGGGCACGCCAATCGAGCAACAACGTGCGGTAGTTATCCTCGCGGTCGTCAATGCCGAGTCGACCAATGTAGCGCCGGTCCAAATCCTCACGCCCCGGCACTGGATTTTCGGGCTCATCGTCTGCAACGTCAATGCGCCCAAAGACAAGCCCGGCTTCAGCAACGCCAAGCGTGTCCAATTTGGCATTGAGGCCGTGGTACTCAGTTTCTCGCCGCACAAGAGCGTCCGAATCCGGGTTGTCCGGGTCAACATCACGCTGAACCTCTTCGAGCCTCGCACGGGCACGAGCCACCTCGGCGTCGAGGTGTGCGAACAACGTATCCGCGTGAGACTGCTCGTCGGCGACGGGGTCAGGTGAAAGATTGTGCTGTAAATCCTGCATCCCCAAAACAAACAACCCCGAGGCGGGAAATATTCCCAACGCCTCGGGGCCGTAACGTTCAACTAAGTTCAGTGCTTAGCTGAGCTTCTTCTGAGCCTTCTTCACCAGCTTCTTCGCGCGCTTCTCAGCCTTCTTGGCCTTACGCTTCCACTTCAGCTTGGTGAGCCAGGACGGATCAGCATCGAGCTTGTCCCAAGCCTTCTCCAGCTTGTCGATGGCACCCTGCGCCTTGTCCTGAGCCTTCGCGGTTGCTTTGTTGACCTTGCGCTTCGCCTTGAACTTGTCCAGAGTAGACGGCTGCAGATCGTTGAGCTGATCCTGCAGGTCACCAACAACGCTGTTGACCTTGCGCTTCGCCTTGAACTGCTGGATCTTCGACGGCTTCAGGTCATCGACCTTGCCCTCTGCCTTGTCTGCAGCGTCATCGAGCCAGTCACCAGCGTCGGAAAGGAAGCTCGAAGCCTGCTTCTTAGCGTCGTCGAACCAGTCGCTAGCGGTATCGCCGGCCTTGGAAGCGGCCTTCTTCCAGTCGCCCTTGTTGTCGTCGATGTAATCGGCAACCTGGTCGGTGCGGTCAGAGAACCAGTCACCAGCCTTGTCAAAGGCCTTCTCGGTCTCAGACTTGGTCGGCAGCGCCTGCTTGATGTTCTTCTGCGCAACGGAAGCGGCGTTCTGTGCACGCCACTTCATGTTCGGCTTGCCAGCCGTATCAACAGTTGCCAGCAGCACGCCACCAGCAAGACCAAGGTCGGTCAGGGCGCCGCTGCGACGACGAGCCTTCTCTTCCTCGCTGTCGGCCTCCCAGAATGCGTGGCGGCCAATCACCGTCGGGATCGCGGTTGCAGCCAGCAGGGTAGCGGACAGACGCGGGAACTTGCCGATTGCGAACAGGGAGCCAGCGCCAGCCTTAACGCCGCCGACAATCTTTGCGGCGGATTCCGGATCCTCCGGAACGAAGCCGCGGTACTCGGCTGGAACAGCGGTGCGCAGCTTCTTCAGGACAGTATTTGCGGAGTCCTTGTGGGCTGCCGGGTTCAACAACGTCTCAACGCCGTCGATCACGTAGACCGATGCCAGCATTGGGCGTGCGATTTTGCGAATCATATATGTACCCAAATCCTTACGTTTTGTAGCTGATTGTGCTCCCACCGAGTGTAGCGATTTTGCGCCAGGCCAGCTGTGTCCTATTGCACAACGCCACTTACCAGCGACGCTCCCACCACTCGTCAAGGTGCGGCCGTTCTGCGCCCAGCGTGGTGGGTTTTCCGTGGCCAGGGCGAACGATTGCGTCGTCGGGGAAGGCGTCGAAAAGCTTCTGTTTCACATCGTTGAAGAGTCGCACGAAATCACCCTCGGACTGGGTTTTGCCCAAGCCCCCCGGGAATAGGGAGTCGCCCACGAAAAGGTTCGGGGTGCCGTCGATGTCTACCGCGATAAACGCGCCGCCGGGAGTGTGCCCGCGCAAGATACCCACAGGAATGCGATGGCCGGCGAACTCGATGGTGTCACCGTCGCGCAGTTCCACATCGGGGGCGACGGGAAGTGCAGGGGCATCCAAAAACGGTGCGTAGTGTGTGGCGCCGGTTGCCTCCAGCACTGCTTCCAAAGCGCGAGTGTGGTCGTGGTGGCGGTGTGTGGTCAGTACAGCGGTAATTTCCACACCGGCGTCGCGGGCCATGGCGTGGAGGGTGTCGGGCTCGTCGGCGGCGTCGATAAGCAAACCTTGCTCCCCGGAAGAGAGAAGGTAGCAGTTGTTGTCCATGGCGGATACGGAAACCTGGTGCAGCTTCAGCGAAGTACTCATGCCCGCCACAGTAGTAAGGAATGTTTGTATAGCGCGCGACGTTGGTAGTTTCTTGGGAGTACGAATCGACGAAAGGCGAAGACGTGGCCGACAAACTTATTGTGCGTGGTGCTCGGGAACACAACCTCAAGGGCGTAGATGTCGAGTTGCCCCGCGACAAAATGGCGGTGTTCACCGGACTGTCGGGCTCGGGCAAGTCCTCGCTGGCCTTCGACACCATCTTCGCCGAAGGCCAGCGCCGCTACGTTGAGTCGCTGTCGTCCTATGCCCGCATGTTCCTGGGGCAGATGGACAAGCCCGACGTCGACTACATCGATGGGTTAAGCCCAGCGGTGTCCATTGACCAGAAGTCAACCAACCGCAACCCGCGCTCGACGGTAGGCACGATTACTGAGATCTACGACTACCTGCGTTTGCTGTACTCGCGTGCGGGTACCGCCCACTGTCCGGAATGTGACGCTGTGATTGAGCGACAGACCCCACAGCAGATCGTTGACCGGATCCTGGAGTACGAAGAGCGCACGAAATTCCAGGTGCTTGCGCCGATCGTGCGCAAGCGTAAGGGTGAGTTCCAGGACCTGTTTGCAGACCTCGCCGCCCAGGGTTATGCGCGTGTGAACGTGGACGGGGAGACCTACCAACTCACCGACCCGCCGAAGTTGGAAAAGCAGATCAAGCACAACATCGACGTTGTGGTGGACCGCTTGATGGTCAAGGCGAGCCAAAAGCAGCGTCTCACTGACTCCGTGGAGACAGCGCTGAAGCTGGCGGACGGCCTCGTGGGCTTCGACTTTGTGGATCTCGACGCTGACGACCCGGAGCGCGTACAGATCTTCTCCGAGAAGATGGCCTGCCCGAACGGGCACAAGCTCAACGTGGAGGAGTACGAGCCGCGCGCGTTCTCGTTCAACTCGCCTTTCGGCGCTTGCCCGGCCTGCGACGGCCTTGGCGTGCGCAAAGAGATTGATGTTGACCTGATCATTCCCGATCCGGATGCGCCTGCGGTTGATGCGTTCCAGCCGTGGAACTCGAGCCCGAACAAGAAATACTTCACCAAACTCATCGAGGCACTGGCGAAGGAAGAGGGTTTCGACGCAAGCGCTCCGCTGAGTTCGCTGACGAAAACGCAGCAGAAACACCTGATTCACGGCTCGTCGACCAAGATCAACGTCCGGTACAAGAACCGCTTCGGCCGTCAACGTTCCTACACCGCCGCCTACGAGGGCATTGTGGGCTACATCGAGCGCAAGCTTGAACAGGCCGAATCGGATACGCAGAAGGAACGGCTTCTCGCATTCACCCGCGAGGTGCCGTGCCCGACCTGTAAGGGTGCCCGCCTGAAGCCTGAGATCCTCGCAGTGCGTCTCGCATCAACGACGCACGGCGAGAAGTCCATCGCGGGCCTGACGGAGCTTTCCATCGAGGACGCCTCCGAGTACCTGGACAACCTCGTGCTGGGCTACCGCGAGGAGATGATTGCTGGTGCAGTGTTGCGAGAGATCCAGGCGCGCTTGCATTTCCTGCTCGACGTCGGCCTGAACTATCTGACGCTCGCGCGCTCTGCCGGCACGCTGTCCGGTGGTGAAGCACAGCGCATTCGCTTGGCGACGCAAATCGGTTCCGGTTTGGCCGGCGTCCTGTACGTGCTTGACGAGCCGTCCATTGGACTGCACCAGCGAGACAACCAGCGCCTGATCGCAACGCTGAAGAAGCTGCGCGACCTCGGCAACACGCTCGTTGTTGTCGAGCACGACGAGGACACGATCCGTGAGGCCGACTGGCTCGTCGATATCGGACCCAAGGCTGGCGAGTATGGCGGTGAGGTGGTCTACCAGGGAGATCCGGCGGGCATCCTGAAGGCGAAGGACTCGCTCACTGGTGATTACCTGGCGGGACGTAAGAAGATTGAGGTTCCGGAGCAGCGACGTGTCGTCGATAAGCAGCGCATGCTCAAGGTTGTTGGTGCCCGCGAGAACAACCTAGACAACGTCGATGTGAGTATCCCGCTGGGCGTACTTGTGGCTGTCACGGGTGTATCGGGCTCGGGCAAGTCGACGCTGGTGAACCAGATTCTGGCGAAAACCCTGCAAAACCAACTGAACGGTGCGCGCCAAGTGCCCGGGCGTGTGAAGAAGGTCGAAGGCCTGGAGCACCTGGACAAACTCGTGCAGGTGGACCAGAGCCCGATTGGGCGCACGCCGCGGTCGAACCCCGCGACATACACGGGCGTGTTTGACAAAATTCGTAACCTGTTCGCCGAGACTCAGGAGGCGAAGGTTCGCGGCTACAAGGCCGGGCGATTCTCCTTCAACGTCAAGGGCGGCCGCTGTGAGGCGTGTCGTGGCGACGGCACGATCAAGATTGAGATGAACTTCCTGCCGGACGTGTACGTCCCGTGCGAAGTGTGCCAGGGTGCACGTTACAACCGCGAGACGCTCGAAGTGCGCTACAAGGGCAAGAACATCGCCGAGGTGCTCGACATGCCGATCTCCGAGGCAACCGAGTTCTTCGAGCCGATCACCTCGATCCACCGCTACCTGCAAACGCTGGTAGATGTCGGTCTCGGCTACGTCCGACTCGGGCAGAGCGCAACCACGCTGTCCGGCGGTGAGGCACAGCGCGTGAAGCTCGCCGCGGAGCTGCAGAAGCGTTCTAACGGTCGCACGATCTACATTCTCGACGAGCCGACCACCGGCCTGCACTTCGAAGACATCCGCAAACTCATGCTGGTGCTCAACGGGCTGGTGGAGAAGGGCAATACCGTGCTGGTCATTGAGCACAACCTGGATGTGATCAAGTCCGCTGACTGGATCATTGACATGGGTCCGGAAGGTGGCTCAGGCGGCGGCACCGTGGTTGCGCAGGGCACCCCGGAGGACGTGGCCAAGGTCGAAGGGTCCTTCACCGGCGAGTTCCTCGAGAATGTGTTGGCAAAAGGGTAGGGAAGGTCGATTTGGTACACGCGTGTGATGCGTGTACTATTCACTCCGCACCGCCCAGCGTGACCATTTGACGGGCACGCGGGCCACAAGAGGAGTGAATCCCACCCCAAGCCGCTTGCTGTAAAGCACAGTTGGATACGGGTCAAACGGTGTGCCACATGTTGGCATACCTGGACGATCTCCCGCCACCGTTTCCGGTGAGCGGGTTTTTCGCGTGAGATCACCCCGAATGTGACCCAGAGCGGCAACAACATTGTTTCTCAAATTCTCTAGGAGTTCTCATCAGCGCTGAAGCTCGGATTAACGATCGAATCCGCGTCCCCGAAGTTCGCCTTGTCGGCCCGTCCGGCGAGCAGGTCGGCATTGTCCGTACGGATGATGCCCGCAAGCTGGCGTACGAAGCGGATCTCGACTTGGTTGAGGTGGCGCCGAACGCTAAGCCGCCTGTGGCCAAGATCATGGACTACGGCAAGTTCAAGTACGAGCAGGATCAGAAGGCCCGCGAGGCCCGTAAGAACCAGCAGCAGACCGTGGTCAAGGAACAGAAGTTCCGTCCCAAGATCGATGAGCACGACTACCAGACCAAGAAGGGCAATGTTGAGCGCTTCCTGGAGAAGGGCAACAAGGTCAAGGTCACCATCATGTTCCGCGGCCGCGAGCAGTCCCGCCCTGAGCTGGGCTACCGCCTGCTGGAGCGTCTCGCTGAGGATATCGGCGAGTTGGGTGTGGTCGAGTCCCGCCCGAAGCAGGACGGCCGCAACATGACGATGGTCTTCGGACCGGCTCGCAAGGGCAAAAAGTAAGTTTTGAAATAACCGACACTCTGAAGGGCTTTCACCATGAAGCAGAAGACCCACAAGGGCACCGCAAAGCGCATCAAGGTCAACGGCAAGGGCAAGCTGCGCCGCGAGCAGGCTGGTAAGCGCCACCTGAACGAGAAGCTCTCCTCGAAGCGTCGCCGCAAGCTCTCCGGCACCACCGACGTCGCTAAGGCTGACGTCAAGCGCGCAAAGCGCCTCCTCGGCATGTCCTAAGCACTGCCCGATCAATCAACCGATTACGAGATAAGAAAAGGAAGTTTGACTCATGGCACGTGTGAAGCGTTCAGTCAATGCTAAGAAGAAGCGCCGCGCAATCCTCAAGTCCGCGAAGGGCTACCGTGGCCAGCGTTCCCGCCTCTACCGCAAGGCTAAGGAACAGTGGCTGCACTCCCAGACCTACGCTTACCGCGACCGTCGTAAGCGCAAGGGTGAGTTCCGCAAGCTGTGGATCCAGCGCATCAACGCTGGTGCCCGCATGAACGGCATCACCTACAACCGCCTCATCCACGGCCTGAAGCTGGCTGAGGTTGAGGTCGACCGCAAGATCCTCGCCGAGCTCGCTGTCAGCGACTTCGCTGCATTCTCCGCCCTGTGCGAGGTTGCAAAGAACGCTCTGCCGGAGGACGTCAACGCTCCGAAGAACGCCGCATAAGCGCTTTCGCTTTTCGACGACACACCGCCCCGTCCCACCACACCAGGTGGGACGGGGCGGTTTTTGTTCGCGGTAAGGTATCGGCCATGGCATTGGATTTTGAGCAGCCGTTTACTGAGCGCACCCCGCGTGTGGTCAACGCTGCGAAGCTGAAACGCGCGGCGGGTCGTCGCAAAGCAAAAGCTTTTCTCGCGGAAGGGGAGAACGCCGTGGAAGCGGCGGTGGCTACGGGTGCAGCAACAGACTTGTTTGTCACCGAAGCAGCGGCTGAGCGTTTCGAGGAAATCGTTCGCGCCGCTGGCTACATGGATGTCTACACGCATGCCATCAACGACAAAGCTGCTCAGCACCTCGCCGACGCGGTGACCAACACGGGTATTTTCGCGGTGTGTAGGCCGGTGCTGTGGACGGTGCCGTCGATCCTCAAGGGCCGGCCCCGTCTAGTCGCAGTGTGTGTGGAGACCAACGACCCGGGCAACGCAGGCACGATCATCCGCCTAGTAGATGCGCTGGGTGCGGATGCAGTCATCTTCGCTGGGGACACCGTCGATCCAGAGTCGCCGAAAGTGGTGCGTTCCACCGCAGGATCGTTGTTCCACGTACCAGTGGCACGTGACCGTGATGTCCACCGGGTAATTGGGCAGCTGCATTCTGCAGGATTAGCTACGGTGGCAACCTCGGCGTCGGGGGAGACATCCCTCGCGCAAGCGGACGAGGTGCTTGCACGCCCAACAGCGTGGCTGTTTGGCAACGAGGCCCACGGGCTTAGCGATGAGCTTCTCACCAATGCTGATCACCGGATCTCCATCCCGATTAAGGGCAGCGCGGAATCGCTGAATCTCGCTACCGCTGCATCCATGTGCCTCTGGGAATCCTCCAAGGCGCTCGACGCAGACGAAAGGTAATCGCGATACCGACACCTATCGCATGTCCCCCTCGCGCATTCATGTGTCGGCTCCACGGGTAAAG